>Ga0209786_1000006_pt1 | contig 106720 bp, 79 predicted proteins | sample WorMetilvaeELBA2_FD_187405 | JGI IMG/M metagenome (GOLD analysis project Ga0209786, IMG submission 187405) | Marine gutless worms symbiont microbial communities from Max Planck institute for Marine Microbiology, Germany - Olavius ilvae ELBA.2... ...
CCTTCCGTGGGCGAAGGCATGATGTCTTATCCGAGAGCCGGATGCGGGAAATCCGCACGTCCGGTTCGATGAGCGGCGACTGGAAACGGAGCGCTGAGCCACCGCGCCAGTCGTCGACTCTACTGAATCCCCCCGGTGTGGGTGTCGATTACCTGAGCGGCAGTCGAATGTCAAAGCGGCTGCCCCTTCCCGGCGCGCTGTCGACAGTAATGCGCCCGTTGTGGGCCAGCACGACATGTTTGACGATGGCCAGCCCCAATCCCGTACCGCCTTTTTCGCGGCTTCGGCCTTCATCCACCCTGTAAAAGCGTTCAATTATCCGTTGGTGATACCGTGGCTCGATGCCGATGCCGTAATCCTGTACCCGGATGACCGCTTCGGAGCCCTCGGTGGTGGCGGTTACGTCGACACGGCTCTCCGGCGAACTGAATGTGATTGCATTGTCGATGAGGTTCGAGAGGGCATGCTCCAGCAATTGCTCGTTCATCGGGATCTGAAGATCCTCCTCACAGGTCCCCACGATATCGATCCGCTTTTCTGTTGCCCTGTCCCCGCATTCCGATACCGCTTCCCGGATGACGTCGCCAATCCGGCCGCGCTCCAAGGATATCCCGATCTTCTCGTCCGCAAGTTCGATTTGGGAGAGTTGCTTGAGGTCTTCCACGATAGCTGTAAGGCGATCGACATGTTTTTGAATGATCGATAAAAATCTCAGTGTTTCTTCCGGATCTCCGGCCCCGACGTCAATCAGTGTTTCCACGAATCCCTTAATTGCCGTCAGGGGTGTTTTGATTTCATGGGATACGTTGGCGGCGAAATCCCGGCGCATGTTTTCCAGTCGCTTGATCCCGGTCACGTCGTTTAGGGCGAACAATGTGCCAATATGCTCTCCGCTGCCACCCTTCAGAGGGGCGTTCCGAAAATGAACGATCCGCTCATCGGGGGTGTACAGCGTGAACGTACCCTCTGCCGTTTCCCTGTTGAGTAGAGCCTGCTGGACAAAACGGTGAAATTGAGGACTTCGGGAAACTTCCTGTATGGTTTTCCCCGTCAGGGTGCCCAGCTTGAGATCGAACAGCCGAAGCACCGCCTGATTGCTGAAAAGGATCCTCTCGTTGTGGTCCACGGCCAGGACGCCTTCCACCATGCTCGACAATACCGCCTCCAGTTCATTCCGGTGCTGGACGATGGTTTTGATCCGATCGTTCAGCCGCGCGGCCATCTGATTCATGGAATCGGCCAAAGCGGTCATCTCCACGGTGTCGGGGGTCGGCAGTTTGTGGTCGAAGTCCCCCTGTGAAAACCGGTCTGCGCCGATTTTCAGTTCTTCCACAGGCTTGCTGATCCGCCGGGAGACCAGCAGGCTGATGCCGGCGACGATCAGGGCGATGACGATACCGCCGAGAATGAACCTCAGCCGGATCCTGCTCAATTGTTCATCGATCCGGGACACCGTTATTGCCGTTCTCAATATTGCCAGTAGCTGTCCATCATGGATCAGGGGAATGGCCACATACATCATCCGATTTTTCATGGTGGCGCTGTAGCGGATGGACGTGCCAATCCGACCGTCTGCGGCTTCCATGATCTCCGGCCGATCCGAATGATTTTCCATTTTTCCAGGGGCACTGAACGAATCTCCCACAACCCGCCCGTCGGGGAGCGTGACCGTGATCCGGGTGGACGCTTCCTGTCCGGCCACCGCACACAGCTCGTTTACCGCTGACTCATCGTTTATCAGCAGGCGCAGGGTCACCTGTCGCTGCAACAGAAGGGCCCGAATTTTCAGATCGTCTGCGGTCTGGTTGAGGAAGAAGTCCTTCATGGATGTAGAGGAATAAATGGAGGAAATCACCAGGGTTATGACGATGATCGCCAGAAAACTGGGATATAGATGCCAGAAAAGGCGCTTTTTCGGTCTCATGGCCGATGATCCGATGGCGCAAGCGGAGAGTGGCGGTTCCGTTCGCCGGAGGTTAATGGTCCCTGCTATAACCGTGGGGTCCAAAGGTTAGCGGTGTGTTAGCAATCTTTTTAAACGAACTCAATACAATTACCGGCAAATTGCGGCGGACAGGTTGAGCCTCGGCCTCCAGGGGCATATTTGCAGGGCGGGGCACTCCTCTCGACCCGGGAACCCTGAAAGACCCGGTTAAAGCGATTCCCCTGCAGGCTCCCCGGGGGAATCTGAAAACCGGGATTGCAGCCGAGCGGGTAATGCCTTTAGCGACTCCAGGAGGGAATACAGGGTCGGTACGACCACCAGGGTCAGAAACGTGGCGATGATCAACCCGAATATCACAACGATGGCCATATTCTGCCACCACTGGGTGGACTCACTTACGTAGGACATGGCCATTTTGTGAAAATCGAAAGATATGCCGGTCACCATGGGGAGCAGACCCAGAACCGTGGTGACGGCCGTCAGCAGCACGGGTCGCAGACGGGTGGCCCCGGCTGCGATCAGCGCCTGATGCAAGTCCATGCCGCGCTCACGCAACTTGTTGATGTAATCGATCAGGACGATGGCGTTGTTGACCACCACCCCGGCCAGGGAGATGACGCCGACGCCGGACATAATGATCCCAAAGGGCGAGCGCATCACCGTCAATCCGAAAAAGGCGCCGCCCAGAGACAGTATAATGGCGGTGAGGATAATCAACGGCTGGATGACAGAATTAAAGAGGGTCACCAGGATAAGAAAGATTAGAAAAACGGCAATCAGAAATGCCTTGGACAGAAAGTCTTCGGCCTCCTTCTGGAATTCAAACTCGCCGGTAAAGGTGATCCGGTATCCGGCCGGAAGGGGGAATTTTTTCAGCAGCTGTTCGGCCTGCTGGCGGGCCACCGGCCCCGGAATCTTGGTTTCGTCCACGTTTGCCTTTACGGTCACGACCCGGTTGTGGTTGATCCGGATTATATCGCCGAGGGTCCCGGTGTAATCGATATGGGCGATGGTGGTCAGCGGTACGAGCTGACCGGACGGTGTGGGTATCATGAGTTTGCGCAACACGTCGGTCACCCGGCGGTTCGATTCGCCCAGGGTCACCGTGATGTCATAGTCTTTATCGCCTTCGCGGTAGGTGGAAATCTCCAAACCGTTGTAACCGGTTTTCAGGGCGAAACCGATGGCATCGGTGGAGAGGCCGAAAATGGCCGCTTTTTGCCGATCCACGCGGATCCGTACCGAAGGAATACCCTCTACGTAGTCATCCTGGACATCCTCTACAAATGGTATCGGGGCGATAATGTCACGCACCTCCTTTGCCAGGCGGCCCAATACCCGGAAATCGTCTCCGGATATTTCGATGTTGATCGGGGCACCCGTCGGCGGCCCCTCCTGCATTTCGGCCACGGTGATTTGCGCCCCCGGAATATCTCTGACTCGCCGGCGGATTTCTTCCAGATCTTCGGCAGACGGGTGCTGCCGATCCTCAAGGTCCAGGAACTGGACGCCGATGTGATTCGGCAGATTGGCCTCGAAGGCGGATCCGGGGCCGGCGGTTTCAACGGTCTTTGAATAGATGTGTTCCACGTTTCCAAGGTCACTGGGGCCTGAAAAGGTCCCGCCGGATGCACGGGTGTGGGTCCGGGGCCGGTAGGCGGCATCGTACCGGGACAGGGGCAGGTCGGGGTCCTCGTGAATCACACCGGTTACCGTCATTTCCACTTTTTTGGCAATCCGGTCGATGTAATCGAGATCCGCCCCTTCCGGGGGGTCGATGTTCACGTACATGCTTTTGGGGTCGAGGTCCGGGAAGAACTCCACCGGTTTCTCGAGGCCGACGGCAAGGAGCCAGATTTGGAAAAAGAGGATCAACACCGCAAACGACCCGATCAGGACCGCCCCACGATGCCGCAGGGCGGTTGTCAGGATCCGGGCGTAGGTCGTGAGCAACATGCCCCTGATCTGCACCGGGCTTTCTCCGGCCGATGCCACCGCCTCGGCGTCAACGCGTTCCTCCGATGATCGTTGCTTTTTCTTGGGTCGAAGAAACATGGCCGCCAGTGCCGGATTGATGACCAGGGCCACGAAAAGGCTCGACGACAGGGTGACCACCAGGGTGATCGGCAGGTATTTCATAAACTCGCCCATGATGCCGGGCCAGAAGATCATCGGGAAAAATGCGGCCAGGGTCGTCATGGTGGACCTGATCACCGGGTAGGCCACCTCGGAGGTCGCTTTCACGGCCGCCTGGACCCGGGAAACCCCCTGCTCCCTGTAGCGGTAGATGTTCTCGATGATGACAATGGCATTGTCCACGAGCATCCCGAGCGCCAGGGTCAGAGAGAAGAGGACGACCATGTTCAGGGTTATCTCCAGGGCGTACAGGACGATGAACGACAGGAGCATGGAAAAGGGAATGGCCAGGCGACCAGCACGGCATTGCGGATTCCCAGGGCGAAAAACAGGACCACCACCACCAGGATAAGGCCGGAGATGATGTTGTTTTCCAGATCGGCCAACATCATGCGGACGTCCTTGGCGCGGTCCATAAGCTTGGTGATCCGGGTCCCATCCGGCCAGGTGGGTTGGTGGTGCGCAATCACCTCATCGACCCGATCGGTGATGGCGATAATGTTTTCCCCAGCCCGCTTTTTGACGGCGATGTTGACGGCTTCGTCGCCATTGAGACGGGAGCGGCTGGTTTCGTCCTTGAATCCGTCAACGACCCGTGCCAGATCCTTGAGGTAGACGGGAAGTCCGTCAAAGGTGCCGACGACCAGATTAAAAAGTTCGTCGGGCCGTTTGAATTCGCCGGGGACACGCAGCTGGTAACGCGCGTCGCCCAGGGTGATGGAGCCGCCGGAGGTGTTCTGGTTTTCGCTGTCCACGGCGTGCTGCAGGGCCGTGATCGGGAGACGGTAATAGGCCAGTTTGTCCGGGTCCACTTCTATTTTGATTTCCCGCTCAAGCCCCCCGGTAACGACCGCCTCGAGCACGCCGGGGATGGCCTCAAAATCTTCTTCCAGATCATCGGCAATCTCTTTAAGGCAGGTAATGCCGCAGGTCCCGAACAGGGAAAAGACCACGATCGGCATCTCGGAAAAATTGACCTCGAAAACGGCCGGATCGTCTTCCAGGTCGCCGGGCAGTTCCTTTTTCGCCTCGTCCACTTTGTCTTTGACTTTTTGCAGGACGTCATCGATATCCGTCCCCGGAAGAAATTCGATGTTGATCTGGGACAGGCCTTCGGAACTGATGGAATGGATTTTCTTGACGCGGTCAAGACCTTTGAGTTTGTTCTCGATTTCGATGGTGATGGAGGTCTCCATGTCCGAGGAGGACACCCCTTTATAATTGGTCGAAACGAATACGTTCGGAATCGTGATGTCCGGTTCGTTTTCCCTGGGCAATGCCATATAGCAATATGCGCCCACCACAACGATAATAATCGCCAGCACGAAAACACTGATGCGGTTGCGGATGGCGGTGGTCGAGACGATCATTTGAGAATATCCTCCACCGCAGTGACACGTTTTACCACCTTGACCGCCTCCCCGTCGTTGAGGCTCCGGTGGCCGACAACCACCACATCTTCATCCGGTTCGAGGCCCTCCCGGACTTCGACGCGCCACCCGTCCAGAAGCCACAGCTTTACGGATCGGGCCTTTGCCCGGTTCCCCTGGACAATGTAAACAATTTGATCGTCATTGCGGCTGATGACCGAATAGAGGGGTATGGACAGACCTTCGGGAATCTCCTTTTTTACGATCTTGACCCGGGCGAACATGTCCGGCAGGATGTCGCCGCTGGAATTCTCCAGTTCAAGGTCCAGGTTGTAGAGCCGCGCCATGGGATCTGCGGTTTTCGACAGAAAGTGCTTTTTCGCCACAAAGGTACGTTCTTCCAGGGCATCGATGCACACCTTAAACCGTTCGATCCGGCGCACGGCGGCAACATCCGATTCCGGAATGCCCACCCGGACCTTGAGCCGGTTGATGTCCAGTATCTCCGCCACCGGATCACCGACAGCCATATATTGTCCCTCATCGATGAACATATCGTTGACCACACCCGAAAAAGGTGCCCGGATGCTGCTCCGTTCCAGTGCGATCCGGGCAATATCCATGCTCGCACGGGTTCGCGCCAGCTCAGTCATGGCATTATCCAGTTGGGACTGGGATACCGCCTGGCGGTTGTGAAGCTTTTTCAAACGGTTCAGCTCGGCTGTCGCCAGTGTGTGGGAGGCCTTGGCCGACGCGTAGGCATTCCGGTAATCCCGAGGATCAATCCGGACCAGTACATCTCCTTTGTTTACGGAAGCCCCCTCGGTGACCACTTTTTCCATCACTTTCCCGGCGACCTCGGCCGATATGGTCAGCTCCACCCAGGGCTCCGTCACGCCGGGCAGATCGATCTGATCGCGGATCAGGCCGGGTGTCATCTTCAATGTCACCACATTCAATGGTGGCTGTTCCGTTTCACGGTTCGCCTGATTTGCTTCCCGGATAACTTCGGCCTTGGACTGACACCTGACGACAAGCAGCGCAATGGTACCCAGCAGGCAGATGATGACAAGAGCCGGGATCAATCGGCGGGCCCTCAGAGAAATGGGCGCCTTCGGTGTCGATTTCTGTGTTTGATCGTTTCGGTGTTTCATGATGCCGAATCCAGAGGTTTAATTTTTTATTTCGACCGTGAGGCGGTCGTTGTCTATGTCTGCTGGACCCCAGGGGTCTCCCGGTTTGCTGCGGAGCATTCCGATGACATTCTGCAAGGTGAACGCCACCTGCTCGCGGATGTGAAAGTAGTTTTGAGACATGAGATAGTGGAGACTGATACCGGCGATGTAGCCCAGCAGATTGATGGCGAATTTCTCGGCGTCCCGGGCCCATTCCGGCCGAAAAACACCCTTGGAAATGCCGTCGAGCAAAATGCTTTCCAGAATTTTTCGCATCCCCGTGTGGACGTCCTTCATCACGTGGCGCCGCTCGTAGAGCGCCCCATCTTCAATCAGGGTGTGTTGTAGGATTTCGATAGAAAAGCGGGCCGTTAAAGGATCGATCGGGTCAACCAGCGCCGTACTGACCGCGACAAAGGTTTTCAGGCGTGTCAGCGGATCCTCGATGTGTGCCAGTTCTGCCATGATGGTGTTCTCGAATTGTTTCATCCATTCGACAATGGCCGCGACAAAGATATCCGTCTTGGTCTCAAAGTATTCGTAGAGAGTCCCTTTGCCGACTCCGGCAGCGGTGGCGATCTGCTCGACACTGGTGGCAGCAAAGCCTTTCAGGGCGAACAACTTGAGGGCCGCCCTGGCGATATGTTGTTGTTTTTCTTTAGGGTCTACAAATTTTGGCGACATCCGACGATCCTTGTGATGTGATGCTGACGGCCGGCTTCCATAACGTTTTTTCCGACTAACCAGTTCTTTATATAATACTACGTTCGATTGGTCAAGTAATCTGCATTTATTTTTATATATGAAAATACAATTAGTTATAGCTTTTTATACTGGTTTTCATCGCGCTTTCCGGGTGATTTTAAGCATGCCTTTTTTCCCGACTAATCAGTCGATTACCTGGTTCGAAGGCGGGGCGTTCAGGGTGCCCCCCGTGTGATCGGTAACCTCCGGGAAAGCCCTATACGTGATACTCGGTGGAATACAACGGAGCCTGCTCTGCCGTTGGTGACATATCCGGCTGTGATGACAACCGGGAAATGACATTTTTGGTGGACGCGTTCGCCATTTATGTCAGTAAGCACTTTTCCGAAGAAGAAATTAGGTAGAGAATCGCGACGGCGGACGACCTCTTGAACTTTTTCGAGGAATACCTGGATCATCTGAAATGTCGCATCTGAAGCCCTATCCTCTCAAGCGATATCCCTGACCGTGCCACACGTGTTGTTGCCGAATTTCCGGGCGTTGCTGTTCCCGCGTGAGGACAGAACGCTTGTCGGAAACGGATACCTTTCGTTGCTCATCAACGGACAGGCGATCGCTCTCTTCCCAAACGTGCCTCTTTCCACTGCACATTTATAGTGGTTGCCATAACTATGTTCCGTTTTAAGAAATATGGAAACGATGACCGCAGAGACGCAGAGGGCGCAACGGAACTGAATTATTCCAGAATCCCTGAGAGGGGGATTCTGAAAAAGAGCCCCGGCAACCTTTTGAAATTCAGTATATTTTCGTAGGCGCTCGCTTTGTATTTCGCCCTCTATGTTCTGTTTATCCTGAGCTCGTCGAAGGGCCTGTCCTGCCTGTCCTGCCCGTCCTGAGCGGAGCCGAAGGGAGCTCAGTCGAAGGGAGGCTCTCGGAGGGCGGCGAAATGCAAAATCACTATATACTTAGCGACCTCTGCGTCTCTGCGGTGATCCGTTGGTCGCAAAATGAATCGGAACGCAATTCTGGCAATGGCTATAATTGTGCGCCGTGCCCTGGGAAGTGTGCCCTGGGTCCTCCCCGTTGGAAGGATCCAATTTTAGGCGAGGTGGCGCGGGATTTGCTTTCATAATTAAAATTCTATGAATCCAACGACGATGTGGACGGACACATGGCAGAAATAACGACCGCTCATTCGGACGGTATCATCGAGCGCCGGCAGCAAAGGGGAACATGGCCCTGGTTTGTGTTAAACGTTCTCCTCTTTCCCGGCCCGGCCCATTTTACCCTCCTTCGGATCAAGGACTACAGCTTCGGAAAAAGTGTCAAACATCTCGCTGTTAGCTTCCTCTTGATCTGCATTCTTCTTCTCGCTGCAGTATGTCAAATAGTATTTCCTGCCGTCGGACGCCTGTGGATGCTTTTTCCGGCCTTGTCCGGCTTTCTTGTCCTGTATGCCAACCGTTCATTAAGAGACCAGTTCACCCCTGTCGACATCGCCTCTGTCACTGGAACCCATGGGTATTTCGTTTTATTTTGTGTTTTGATGTTTACCCTGATCAGCACCCTGCCCAATATAGATCTCATTACACTGAACCAAAAACCGGCCGAGGTTTATCAGACCTGGCTCGAAGATTTACCCATCTGGCAGGATCTGTTCATTCTGGTTACGGCCCTTTTGCTGCTGTCCGCCGGGTACATCACAAATTCCGTTGCAGCGGTCTCCATCAACAGGGCGTTTGTCCTTTATGCCTGCTTTTTTGTATTTGGCAATTTCCTGCTGGCATTTTCGCTACTGGTTTTCAACTGGTTAAAGATCCCGGGAGGCTTCGGGGCTCAACTGGTCATTGTTTTGTTAGGTGCGATCCTGGCGCTGGATTATTGGGATGCAAGGTCCTTTGGCCAGTACACCCGGCGCTTTTTCTTCCTGACATGCACCAAGGGATTCACGTTTATGTTTTTGTGGCTCTGTCTTCTGGGATTCCCCCAGAAAGCCGCCTCCACCCTGTCGGCCTATTATTTTGACCAATCCAGACCTGCCGTTGTAGAAGATCTGAACGGTTACCTGGTTTTTTCTCACGGCGACCGCTTTCGCAGCGCACACAAGGCCGCACGCCAGCTGAGATCCCTCTATGCCAGAGCGTTTTATGACGCTACACCGGATGAGCTTCATCACATCAACAAACTCCTCGATGGAAAAAAAGGTGTCATTTTTCCCGCTGACGCCGACGTCTGCCATCTGTCGGAGTTAATCGGTCAAGGAGACATACACTTTCCATCTGAGATCTTCGGCAAGGTTCCGATGTTCCGGCCGATCCACCCGGACTGGGATGTGATGCTCACAGCTCTTTTAATGCAAGGCACGATTTCAAAAACAGATCTGAATAATTTCATCGCTGATTTCAAAACGACAATACCCAACACCTCCCAGGGACGGCTTCCGGGCATAAACACACCGTACCATGCGCGGTATGTATCCTTAGCCACGAAAACACACGTAGATTTTGTGCCTCCCCGATTGGAGCTTCTCGAGGTTTTGTTAGAAAAAAACACTTATCCCGTGCTTTCCCTCAGACTGGCCGGGAAGAACTACTGGGCAACCCTGCTGGATCTCGACTCTCGGTCCGGCATCGCCTGGGTCTGCATCGAAACTGTTTCGAGTACGGGAAAGTCTCTTCAAATCCTTTTCGATTCCGATGAAACCAACGATCTCAGGGGTGAAATTCTCTCCCGGTGTATGGCGCCCCTGTCCCTGGCACATTTGCGTAGCTATCTGGAGCAATCTTCCGAGCCGGTTATTGTATTCACCAGAGCAGGCCTCGAGAAACACCTGCCCGGGCTATTTGTCGAAAAAGACCTTTCAGAGATGCAACGTGCCGTCGCTGTCGCCAGCGATCCGGCGTTGTCCATCGGTCCTGTATCTTACGATCCGCCGGCGACCCCGTTTTCAGACTATGTTCGGTACAAACGAGCGGTGGCATCGATAAAGGCCATGCTGTACACGAAGCCTTACGACCAGAGTGTCTTCTCCCCCACGGAGACGGGCGACTCCACGCCAAAAGGGCTCGATCGGCTTGTCGAAATTGAAAAACGTCTTGGACGGATAGGTTTCCTGCGGGACTGCGACCGTATCGACATCGCTTATCTTCTGGTCAGGCATAACCACGTGAATGCGGATCCGGGTCTGTTTGTGCGATTGACTACCGGGAAGACGGTGTCCAGTGATCTGATCGATTGCCGTGATGCATTTCGAATAGGCCGGGAACTGTTTCTGCTTGGATTTCACGAACAGGCATACCGTTATCTGGAGCTCGCTTTTTCCCGGCACCCGTTCGATGTGGAATACGAGCTCTGGTATCATATCGTCAGAGCCAAACTCGATAAACCGGAGATCCCTTTTTACTCCCCACCGGAACATGAGCCACACCTGTATCTGTATTATCAGACGCTGGTCGATATCCGAAACGGAAGGGACAAAGCGGCCTTGAAACGGCTGGAACACGCCCTGGAAAAAGACAGTCACAACAGCCTGGCCAACCATCTCGTGAGCAAGTACTTCGGCAGACCGTTGGATAAGCGCCATTTCTTTCCTGCCCAGGAGGGGCTATGATGAATCAGACTCAGAAACCCAAGGGCTGGAAGATCCTCGTTTTCGCGCTATTTTTAGGCCCCTTTTTTTTAGCCCAATACTTCCGGGACACACGCCATATCTATCCCGCTGCCAGATATTTTGCATGGCTTTCCCTTCTGGCATTGGCCTTGAGTGCCTGTCTGATGTTTACATTCACATTTAGCCCCTTTATCCTCCGTATGGGCTATTTAATTGTGTTCCTGTTTATATTCGGGCTGGTATTCTTCTATTGCTGGGGTATCGACGCCAAAACCAGCAGCCAACCCCCAATCGCAAAACACAGATATTCCTTTTCCAGGGCGTGCGTCTGGATGATCGTGATGGGCCTTGTGTTTCTGGGTCTCAACAACCTCATCCAGGCGATTTATTTCTGGCTATTGGGGGAGCAGCTCTCCGTCTATTTTTCCGCCCGGGCAAATGCTTTCAAATTCTGGATCCCGGTGGGGTTGATATATGGGTTTTTCTATGGATTGCGAACAGACAACAACTACGCAGACCGGGATCCGGGTGCCGTTGTCAAATCGATTTTCTTCATATTCGCATTCATTTCCCTGTACAATGGTTTTGTGCTGGCATTGATTGTTTATCCGCTTCAGCGGCTCGCGCCGATCTCGTATAATCCCCAATTGTCCGAAATCCTGTTTTATATCCTGCTGCTGACCACCATTATCCTGTCCGCCACCTACCTTTTGGGGACGGCCGGTCGCCGTGGAACGCTGAAGAGCAGCGGCATCTTTATTGTCGGCATCCCGCTTATCGCACTTCACCTTATCGTCCTGTCCACCTATACGGTGACGATCAATCTGGTCATTGCCTCCATTCTGGAGGATCGGCAGCAGATCTCCTCTGCCAAAACGCTCTATGCGAAAGCCATTCCCTACATCCGGTACGACAACCTTCTCGCCTCGCTCTACCATCGGCAAGGCGTATTGCACGTTTTGAATCAGGACCATGAATCCGCCATCGCCAGTTTCAAGAAAGTGCTCACCGATTATTCAGGTCATTACGACGTTTTCAGCAAAGCGCGCAGATACATGGATGCTTTCGAAAGGAATCGATCCAAAGAGAAGCTCGGAAGAAAAATTCTTGTTGTTCGGCATAAAACGTTTGAACAGGCAGCATCATGCTTCCCCAATTCCCTTTCGGTCATCTTAAATTTTTATGAGAAACAACCGATCAGTACCCGAAAGCTGAGTTATGCCATCAAGGAAAGTTTTTCATCGGGAACGTTTATCTGGAAGGCTGAATCCTTTCTGAAGGAAAACGGCTACGAGCTGCTCACCACGTACTGGCAGAGCAAGAAAACGTTAATCTCACTTTTGGAAGCCGGCTATCCCATCCTCGTTTATATCCCCGGTCATGTGTACACCGTCTATGGATACGACTCGCGCGTGGAAATGTTTTTTACCTACGACACGGCGCAATCAAATCGCTGGAATGATAAGCCGTTCTGGAGCCTGCAGCGAGACTGGATGGTGGGCAGCTTTTTAATGAGTGTCGTTATACCAAAAGAGGAGAAAGAGAATTTTGTTGCACGTTTTCCGCAATTCGACCGTTACGGCGACTCTTACCAATTATGGCAGAAAGCCCACATCAGCGATTACTATGAGAGTAAAGGAAACTACTGGAAGGATTACGACCGGTACAACCTTTCCGAAAACTTCGGCATTGATCGCCTGAAAATGAACGAGTCTTATTTCCTCCACGATGGCTTTTTCCCCCTCCGCTGGGATGCTGAGGATTGGAAAAATGAAGTATTGCCTGTTCTGAGCCAGCCTTGGGCGTTGGATTGGTCCATCATGGAAAAATACATCCTCTACCTCATCTATAACGGTCAACCCAAACAAGCCCTGGACGTCATCGATCTCTACGAATCCCATTTGTCGGAAGAACACGGGTACCACCATCAGGGGATTCTGGATCTGAAACTCGCCGCCGCGGTATATACGAAAGATCAAGATCGAGTACTATCCGTATCCGACAAGTTGATCGGAATCGCAGAAAATATGCGGTCCGCATCATACTGGGGTCATTATTTCAAAGCACGGCATTTGATGGCCAACGGCAACCTGCTGAGTGCTTCTGAAATCCTGCTGTCCGCCCTAAAAAATATTCGCCTTGGCGCCCATTCGCGTTCAACGTGCTTCAGAAACATTGTTGACGCGTTGAACGAGATCTATTTGATGGACCCCTCGCTGATCGCGCCTGAAAATGTACGACTCATGGAAGTGGCGCAGGTTGATCTTGCTCTGAAACGATAATACGCGATCCGCGGTTTCGAAAATTCGAGTGGTTGTTGCACCGGATATTCGCACGCCAAATTTGTCCATCCGGGAACGGCTCTTCAAAGAGGGCCGGGACGAACTAAAGATGGCATGATGAATGACGAAAAACCAATACGATTCAGTGCCGGTGGTGTGTCTGGTAAAATCGAGAAACGATTTTACTCGCCGATAATCTTCACAAGCACCCGTTTTCGTCGCCGCCCATCGAACTCACCGTAGAAAATCTGCTCCCACGTACCGAAATCAAGCCGGCCATTGGTGATCGCAACGACAACCTCACGACCCATGATCTGACGCTTCATGTGGGCATCGGCATTGTCTTCACCCACATTGTGACGGTATCGGGTGACGGGTTCGTGGGGTGCCAGTTTTTCCAGCCAGACGTCGTAATCGTGATGCAGGCCGGATTCGTCGTCATTGATGAAGACAGAGGCGGTGATATGCATTGCGTTTACCAGGACAAGCCCCTCTGTGATACCGCTGTCTCGGAGGCACGCCTCAACCTGTGGTGTGATATTGATCAACCCACGCCGGGTGGGTACCTCGAACCAGAGTTCTTTGCGATAGGAGTTCATTTTAATACCCTATACTGTTCCGTTATCGTTTTTGGGGGATTTACAGCCGAAACTCAGGCATTTGTTTTTGTGATAGAAATAGGATTCAAGGATTCCAGGGTTCAAGGGGTCGAGTGAAAGACTAAAAAGACATGGAGCATCTAAATATTGAAAGAGCATATTTAGATAATTCAATCAGAGACCTTCAGCGTTAGTCGAAAGAATCATCATTTCATCAACCAAACCCTTGAACCCTTGACCCCTTGGCTCCTTGGACCCTTTTAATATCCACCTCCGTCATCTGTATTACTTGGGGATGGCCCGAATCCAACACCGGTGAGGAGGTGCTCCCGCTATTTCAACCTTGCCCCCAACGCTCTTGCCTCCTCCAGATAGACACCGGCGTCACATTCCATAAGCGTGTCAATGGCCACGATAATGGACTCCCTGGCCATTTCAGTCTTCCCCTGGGAATGGTACAGGTGGCTCAGGCCCACATAAGCCTGTCCAAGGATTCCTTTTGCGCCGATGGCCTTGGCGACCTGAATGGCCCGCTGGTAATGGGCTTCACATTGGTGGGCCGCATTTGCCGATGTCTTAATCAGAAAGCCGAAGCTGCGAACAATTGTCGAAATGGACACTCGGGCCTTTGCTCGAGTCATTCCCAGGAAAATGTTCCCGAGAACGAGTTCCGAGAATCCGTAACGCAGACGGGCATCGTTTTCGAGCCATGTCCGCTGTAGGTGCTGTATTTTTTCAATCCCCTCCTTGATGTGCCCTTCGGCCACGGCGACCACGGCCAGGTAAACTTGGGCAGGACTGCCCAGCACTTCGCTGCCGTGATGTCGGGAGTGCTCCACGACTTCCTTCAGCAGCGGCTTGGCCGCCTCAAACTGACCGTCGGATACGTAACTCAAACCGAGAAACAGCATGGGAATGTTCGTATACAATGGATCGGCAGAAGCTTCCACGGCGTGCCGGTTACTGCGAATGGCTTCCTCAAAATCGCCCTCTGAGAGAAAGCCCCAACCCCTCACCACATGCCCCCAGATGATGCCTCTGACATTGGCAGATGTTTCACCATATGTCAGAAGCGTCTGGCCGGATTCGTGGATCTTGCGGCTCATGCCCCTGGTCCAGTGGATGAATCCGAAGGCATCCTGGGATTGATAATACGGGAAATGGTCTGTCTCCAGATGCTTTGCCAACGCCAGGGCCGATTCTGCGTGGGCCTGGGCGTCATCCAAAAGCCCCAGTTCCACACAGATCCATGGGAGCCATGAGCAGGTATAGGCCCGGAGCCGTTTGCTGCCGATGTCTTTAGCGATACCCAGGGCCCGCTGCAACAGGTGGTAGGATTCTCTCAATTTTTCACGACCCCACTTGGCGATCCCGAGTCCAACTAGAAACAGCCCCCGGATTTCCCTGTCGGCAATGGACTCGGCCAGAGTCATGTGCTCCTGCAGGAGCTTTTCAAGCTCCTGAAACCGGCCCCGGAAATAGAACACCGGTGCCCAGTCGGTTAGTACGTCGATAATCAGCGTGTCTTCATCCGTGGACCGGTTTGGACGGCCGGCCAGAAGGTTGTGTGCTTCCGTGTAATGCAGGTGAGACTTTTAGACGGCATGCTGTTTGAGGCTTTTTCGACCGGCCTGAACCAGGTAGTCCACAGCTTTATGCAGGGAACGGCCCTTTTTGAAATGATACGCCAGTGTTTCGAAAAACGCTTCCAGATCATCCGGATACAGGCCTTCGATTTCCCGTCCGATCCGCTCGTGGATTTCCTGGCGTTCGGTTTTAAGCAGTCCCGAATAGACAATGTCGCGGGTCAATGTGTGCTTGAACTCGTACGCCGGTTCCGGAGCCCTCGCGGTGGCCCGGATCAGATCAAGGCCTTCCAGCTCATCGAGGCTGGACTTCAAATGGTTCCGGTGCAAGGTGGTTTTGTCCAGAACATCGAACCCGAATGAGCGACCAATGACCGATGCCTCCTGAAGGATATGTTTCATTTCGGGTCGGAGGCGATCCAGCCGTGCGGAGATGACGCCGTTGATGGTTCGGGCGATTTCCGATTTGCGGATCGATCTCGCCAAATTCCATGAGCCCCTGGACTGGTGAAGCATATCCGATTCGACAAGGGAGTTGGTGACCTCCTCCAGGTAGAACGGATTGCCTCCGATATGTTCCTCTATAAATGTCGCGAGTCCCGGCGGCACGTGGTCCGATCGAAGCATGGAACTCACCATGCGTTGGGTATCCGATGGGGACAAGTCGTTTAACCGGATCTCCTGGTGGGGGATCCTGATTCCTGCCGTAAGGCAATGGCGGATCGGCGCAAACGGTGGCCGGTATGCTATCAGAAACAGGACCGGGTACTCGAAATTCGAGAGCATGGATTGAAGCAGTTCCATCGTCGACGGATCCGCCCATTGAAGATCTTCCAGAAAGATGATGGTCGGTTGCTTGTGGGCGACCGCTTCACAGAATGTTCGAATGGCATCCTGGAATCCGGATACCCATTGGTCCGGATCGATCCCTTCGGCGCCTCCGCCTTCGGAAAAAAGCCCTTCCAGGTATCGGGTGATGTCATCACTTTCGACGTACTCGGCAACGCCGGTCGTCACCTTGCTCCGTATTGTCTCCGGCCCGTCTCCTTCAAGGATCTGAAAATAGCGTTGAAGCAGATCAATGACCGGAAAATAGCGAATATTCCGGGCATAGGCATAGGCGTATCCTTCGCACCAGTGGATGACGTCCAGATTCAGCGTCGCTTTGAATTCTTTGACAAGACGGCTCTTGCCGGTCCCGGCATTGCCACATATGGAGATGATACCCACTTTGCCCTGTTGGAGGTCAGCCGTGGCGGTCAGCAGTCTGTCCAGTTCAGGCTGCCTGCCGACAAAGTCGGCTTGCAGTCTCGATTCGCCATGTGTGGATGCCGGTTTTTCCTTCACTGCGAGGAACCTGTAGACGGGAATCGGGTTGATTTTCCCCGTGACATGACAGGATTCGAGAAATTCGAAGGAGAAAAGGCCCACGGTCTGTTGGTAGGTTTCCTGGCCAACGAGGATGTCCCCGGGCTGGGCTACGCTCTGCAGCTGTCTGGCAAGATCAATGGCATCGCCGATGCGCCTTTTTCCCAGCGGGTCGCCGTTTGGGTCACCGGTGCCCATCATACCGGTATGAATGCCCGTTTTGAGGTTTAAGTCCTCCCCGATGCGCTGTCGGATCCGGTGTCCCAGATCCTCTAGGGTGTCATGGATTTCTCTGGCGGCTTGAATCGCCCGGACAGCGTCATCGTCATGGGATACCGGCGTTCCAAAGACAGCCACGATTTCATCACCGAAAAAACGTTCCACAGTCCCGGAATATTTTTGTACGATTCTGGCGCCTTCGGCGAACAGGCGGCCCATAAACGCCTTGACGTCTTCGGTATCGGTCACCCCGGTCAGGAGGGTGTAACCGGGGAGCGTCGAATATAGAACGCTTACAAATTTCCGATCCGTCTCGACGCCGCCGGGTGGGGGCCCTTCGTAGTGGATGTATTCAAGGCTGGAACCGCACTGGCCGCAGAATCGGAACGTCTCCGGGTTGTTGAATAAACACTGCGGGCATTTCATGGTGTGGTTGCCTTTTCTTTATGATCAGCAGTAAGCGGCGCGACAAACGGAGCGGCGGCAGCGCGATATCGTTGTTGGGATGGTCATTTTCCATAGCGGGAATGGGCGTTTATGTCAATTTTCGGGTGATATCGGGTGAAACCGTTACACAGGGCCTGCCATGGATCGCACCTATAGCGATTGTCAGAATTCCGTTCCGAAACCTACTCAAGGTTCAGGGTGTGGCTTTTTCTCTTCAGGATGTGAAAATTTCGGCTCAGCCTTCGCGACGGCACCCGTACATCACATATCAGATGGAGGAAAACGATGGGTCCCCGGGCCTTTGCGGGAAAGCGTGTCGTGCCTTTGCCAAAACCGTTCAAGGGGGGAGGCTCCGGTATGACGCTGTAAGATTCATCTTGCAGAGAAAAAGCCACACCTTGGACCCCTACCTTCAATCGGAACATCGTTATGGCAACGGCTATTTAGCGGGATCGGTTTACCGGCGGGCACCGATGATGGCGCGGAGCACCCCGGGGTGTGTTTGGGATCGCCAAAAGTGATTGACAAAATCTGTATACTTGACTAAAAAGCTCAAGAAATTTCTTGAGCGTTGAGATTTAGAAAACATATTTTTGATATAATTCCAGTGTGTTAAGTTGCTTGTAACAAATCGCCGGGAACCCCCTCAAGTGTCCCGCCTGCTCGAATCCCGAGGTTTAAAAAAAAAGATTGACAGAATCTGAACATCTTGACTAAAAAGATCGGAAAGTTTATCGACTTGAGAGATCAAGAAATATCCCGAGCATAAAGATCAAGAAAGGGATTATGTTCAGACCGCACAAGAGAGATCAATATGCCCTCCGAGCTATTTTCGAACTGGCCAAACGGAAAGGTACCGGACCGACGAAAATCTCCAAGATCGCCAGTGCCCAGCGGATTCCCGTACGCTTTCTCGAGGTCATCTTGAGTCAACTCAAAGGGAGCGGCCTGGTCGCCTCCAAGCGGGGCTTTTATGGAGGCTATGCCCTGGTGCGGAATCCCGAGGATATCACCGTCGGAGACATTTTCCGTTTTATGCGGGGTGAGAAAAACAACGTTCTGTGTGTCGCCGGTGATTCGGATGCACACTGCCCTTTCTACGGAAATTGTGCCCTGGCACCCCTGTGGAACAGGGTGCAGGCGGCGGTCTACGATATCTACGATAACACCACCATCAGGGATTTGATGAATAACGAAAACAACGGCACCGTTTTATCGGCGGCCGATGCATTGGTGAACGGGGCAACGATCGATAAACCGAACATATAGGAACCCTTCGTATGGAAAAGAGCACGTTTAGGTGGATTGGTATCCTGGCTGGGATTTTCATTGCGATGGTCTTCAGTATCAAGGCGGTCGGGGTGGAGCGCCTGTCGGCGGTATCGGAGCCGCCCAGAGCGGATGTGATTACCATCGACGCAATGAAGGTCTTCGGTCCGCTGAGCCGTCCGCCGGTTCAGTTTCTCCATGACCGGCATACCGAGGCGTTGGAAAAGAAGAATAAGGACTGCCTGACTTGCCACATAAAAAAGGACGATGTGCAATCGACGCTCTATATGCGCACGGAAATGGTGGACCAGACCGCCCTGATGGACATCTACCACCTAAACTGTATTGCCTGCCATCGGGATACCGCGTCGGCGGGTGAAAAGAGCGGTCCTGTCGTCTGCGGCGACTGCCACACCGGGACCAGCGATGTGGTTTCGATCAGCAAACCCATGGGCATGGACAAGTCCTTGCACTTTCGTCACGTCAAGTCCCTCGATAAAAAGTGCGAAACCTGCCATCACGTTTACGATGAACAAACCAAGAAGCTGGTCTATGAAAAAGGCAAGGAAGGCACATGCCGGTACTGCCACGGTGAGGAAAAGGTCGAAAATCGCATCCCCTTGCAGGAAGCGTCTCATCTATCTTGTGTCGATTGCCATCAACGGCTCCAGGGTAAACAGAAGAAAGCCGGTCCGGTGCAGTGCAGCGGGTGCCATGACCCGCTGGAGCAGCAAATGATCGAAAAGCTGGCGACGGTACCCCGGATGGAGGCGAATCAGCCCGATCTTGTTTTTGTCAAAACCGGGGTGTCCCAAGAACCCGGACAATCAAGTCGGCTTCAGGTGAATCCGGTGCCGTTCAATCATGAGGCCCATGAAAAAAACAATGACACCTGCCGTGTGTGTCACCATGCGTCCCTGACGTCCTGCAGTGAATGCCATGTGATCGGCGGATCTGAAAAAGGAAATTACATCAATCTCCAGAAGGCGTTTCATCAGCTGCGGAACGAGCAAAGTTGTCTGGGGTGTCACGAATACAAGCAGCGCGAGAAAGCCTGCGTCGGATGTCACAGAGCGATTCCAAAGGATCGGAAATTGGATACGGCCACCTGTCAGAATTGCCATATGACGCCTCCGGCCGGCATACCGGTGGAAGAACTCCGGCCAGATAACAAAGCCCTGGCTGCGAAAATGTTAAATAATCTGAAACGGGAGCCCCAGGTCTACCCCCAGGAGGATATTCCGGAGACGGTCACCATCGGAACCCTATCCAATCTATTCGAACCGGCCGTCTTTCCCCATCGAAAGATCTTCAACGCATTGCTTCAGGGCACCCGGGAGAACAGTCTGGCGACGGCTTTCCACGACAACCCCGGCACCTTATGTCAGGGATGCCATCACCACAGCCCGCCGGCCAAAAAGCCGCCGAAGTGCGCAAGCTGCCACGGGAAACCGTTTAATGAGAATGATCTGTTCAAACCTGGTCTGGCCGGCGCCTATCACCGGCAATGCATGGAGTGCCATGCCGCCATGGATCTGAAGAAGCCGGACTCGAGAGAATGTGCGTCCTGCCATAAGGAAAAGAAATAGATTCCGTAATAACAGCGTGAGGTGACATCAATGACCATATCACGACGAAAGTTTCTGGGATGGCTCGGTGCCGCGGGACTGGGCACCACGGTCGGCACTTCGGCCCATGCCGCGGCCACGGGGGAATTCCCCGGGTATCCGGACAGCATGGGGGTGCTCCACGATACGTCGCTCTGCATCGGCTGCCGGCTGTGCGAGAAGGCCTGCAACCAGGTCAATGAGCTGGCCAAACCGGACCGTCCGTTCGAGGATCTGCAGGTCCTTGAAGATTGGCGACGCACATCGGCCAACATCTATACAGTGGTCAACAAGTATGACACCCCGGCCAACGGAACGCACCCGATCTTTCGGAAGAATCAGTGCAATCACTGCCTCGAACCGGCGTGTGCGTCCGCCTGTTTTGTCCGGGCATTTACCAAAACTCCCAGGGGAGCGGTCACCTATGACGCGTCGGTCTGTGTCGGTTGCCGGTACTGTATGATTGCCTGCCCCTTTGAAATTCCGACATACGAATATGATGAGGCGCTCAGCCCCCGCATCCAGAAGTGCACCCTGTGTGCCCCGCGACTCGAAAAGGGGTTGTTGCCGGGTTGCGTCGAAATTTGCCCCACCGAGGCGCTTTCCTTCGGCAGACGGGAAGATCTCTTGAAGATTGCCCGGGAACGGATTCGGAAATTCCCGGATCGGTATGTGCCCCATATTTACGGCGAGCATGAGATGGGCGGCACCAGCTGGCTGTATCTATCCACCGTGCCGTTCAACGAACTCGGTTTGCGGGAGGATCTGGGCACGACACCGGCACCGAAACTGACCTCCAGAGCCCTGGCTTCGGTCCCGGTTATCGTCGGCCTCTGGCCGGTGCTGCTGACAGGCATTTACGCCATATCGAAGCGCAAGGACAGGATCGCCGCCGAAGAGCAGGCAGATGCGGTTGCTTTGGCCGCCGAACAGGCCCAAGCCGAGGCCAAGGCCGAACTGGACAAGGCATTGGCGCAGGCCAAGAAGGAACAGGAAACCATGGTCAAAATGGCCGTCAAAAAGGCTCTTGAAGAAGCCGAAGAAAAGCAAAAGGCCGAGGCGGAGGGCGATGCCGGTGATTCCGGACCCTCTGAAGAAACCGACAAGGCATAACGGGAGGAAACCTGATGTCCAATGAAGGCGCTACAGCCGGCAAATTTCAAATGACTCCGTTTAACATGGTTGCCGGCCTCATCGTAATCCTCGGCGTGATTGTGACGATCCTCCGATTTACCGGCGGGCTCGGAGCCGTTACCAACCTCACCGACTACAACCCCTGGGGAATCTGGATCGGGTTCGACCTGCTGGTCGGCGTCGCTCTAGCCGCCGGGGGGTTTGTCACTTCGGCGGCCGTTTACATCTTTGGCTTGAAAAAGTACCACTCCGCCGTCCGTCCGGCTATTCTGACCGCGTTTCTCGGATACGCCCTGGTGGTTCTGGCCCTGCACTACGACGTCGGCAGACCCTGGCGTCTGCCGTATCCGTTTATCGTTCAGCAAGGGACGTCTTCGGTACTCTTTGAAGTGGGTGCCTGTGTCGCCCTCTATCTCACGGTGCTTTTCATCGAGTGGAGCCCCACTGCCATGGAATGGCTGGGATTAAAGAAGATCCGTGGGATTGTGATCCGGCTGACGCTGCTGCTGACCATTTTCGGCGTGATTTTGTCGACCCTGCATCAGTCCTCCCTGGGAGCGCTGTTTCTGATCGCCCCATCCAAAGTGCACCCCCTCTGGTACTCGAAGTACATTCCGGTCTACTTCTTTGTCTCGGCGGTGATCGCCGGGCTCTCCATGGTCATTTTCGAGAGTACCCTGTCCCACCGGTACTTTCATGACAAGATGGACGAGACCCACCTCGCCGAGAGCCGGGAGGTGACACTGGGATTCGGAAAAGCGGCGGCCTACACCCTGGCCGGGTATTTCCTTCTCAAGGTTGTCGGAATCGCGGCGGACAACAACTGGCACTACCTGGCGACGGGATACGGAGCGTGGTTCCTGTTGGAACTGCTCGGTTTCATCGCCCTGCCGTGTTTTGTTTATGGTGTCGGCGTACGGGAGAAGAACACGACCCTGATCCGGTGGGCCGCGGCCTGGACGGTTCTGGGGATTATCCTGAATCGATTCAATATCTCCCTGATTGCCTTCAATTATCATCTCCCGGCGTCGGAACGGTATTTCCCCCACTGGATGGAGGTCGTAATCTCCGTGTTTATCGTCACCCTGGGCCTGATTCTGTTCCGGTTTATCGCCACCCGGATGCCGATCTTTTATCAGGCTCCCGGATACGACGACGCCCATTGATGGAGAGTGTAAAGGAGACCTGATGGATATCCACACGCTGCAGGATTTTTTCACTTACACCAAAGGGGTGATCTACATACTGGTCGTCATCACTCTAATCGGGCTGGCCGGGTTCTGGCGGTTTTTGACAGAGAGGGACAAGGAATAGACCCGTATCCCGTTTTGTGTGTCGGCTGCATTACCAGGAGCAGTAATTTCGGGTGCCGCCGTTGTGCCGGCAGCCGGCAACCCAACTCTTCACATGCAGGAGCAAACAATGTACGAACTGCTTACCGGGCCCATGTTGTGGCTGTCTTTCGCCATTTTTTTCATCGGGTGTATCGTCCGGCTGGTCATGTATTTTAGAGGGCTTAGCTGGCAGATGGACAGGGTCGCTTATAAGGAGCACATGCGTTACGGGGTAAAGGGGGCTGCCCGGTCCATCTTTTTCTGGTTGATCCCCTTCGGAACCCGAAGCTGGCGGGTGAATCCCTTTTTTACCATTATTTTTTTTGTGTTTCATGTCGGGCTGATCGTGACACCGATCTTTCTGCTGTCCCATAATATCCTTCTCAAGGAACGGTGGGGGTTCAGCCTGTGGACACTGCCCGAGGCAACGGCGGACCTTTTGACCATCGGTGTGATTGTCGCCGGTCTCTTTCTGGTACTCCGGCGGATAGCCATGCCCGAGGTCCGCTTTCTGACCAGCGCCTATGACTATCTGGTGCTGCTGATTGCCACAGCGCCGTTTATCACCGGCTTTTTGGCATACCACCTGGTTCCCGACTACAATTTTTGGCTGATTTTGCACATTATTTTCGGGGAGATTATGTTGATCACCATCCCCTTCACCAAGCTTTCCCATTTCGTACTCTTCTTCGCCTCCCGGGCGCAACTCGGGATGGACTATGGCATTAAGCGCGGCGGTATGAAGGGAAGAAGTTTTCCATGGTAAATACTTCGATGTTTCTTTAGCCCAAAGGAATTGAAAAATGCCGGAAGGAACTCTTTGCAATAAAAAAACGGTCGATACAAAGGAACACCTGGACTCACTGCTGGCCGACAAGAGCGGCAAGGAGTATTATAAGGAGATGAACCACCTGGAGATCGATCACAAGGCGCTCTGGGGAATCATCCAGAAAACGTTTCGCTCCAGATTCAAGACCTGGCTGGAGATCTGCGCCCACTGCGGCCTCTGTGCGGAAAGCTGCTTTCATTATACGGCCAACAACGGGGATCCGAAACAGGTACCGTCATACAAGATCCAGTCCACCCTCGGCGAAATTGTCCGGAGAAAGGGAAAGGTGGACAACGACTTCATGCAGCACTGCATGGATGTGGCATTTGCCCAGTGCTCGTGCTGCACTCGATGCGGCATCTATTGCCCCTTCGGCATCGATATGGGGATCATGTTCAGTTATCTGAGGGGGCTGCTGTTTTCCCAGGGATTTACGCCGTGGGAGATGAAAATCGGGACCGGGATGCACCGGATCTATCACGCCCAGATGGATATCACCACCGAAGATTGGGTGGACACCTGTGAGTGGATGGCAGAGGAGTACGAAGAAGACTGGCCAGGACTCAAGATCCCGGTGGACGTCGAAAACGCCGATATCATGTACACGGTCAACGCCAGGGAACCCAAGCACTATCCGGAAGACCTGGCCGAGGCGGCCATTCTGTTCCATCTTGCGGGTGAGAACTGGACGGTGCCCAGTGAAGGCTGGGAAGAGACCAGTCTGGCCATGTTTGCCGGCGACTGGGCGGCCTGCAAAATGCAGGTCGAAACTGTTTATGATGCCATGGAACGGCTCAAGCCAAAGCGGATGGTCGTGACCGAATGCGGCCATGCCTACCGGGCGACGGTCCTCGAAGGCCCCTACTGGGCCGGGCGCAAGAGCGGCCAGACACCTGTTGAGAGCATCCACTATGTCGAATGGGTTGCCGAGGCGCTGCGCACCGGAAAACTGAAAATCGACCCGAGCAAGAAGATCAAAGAGCCGGTAACCTACCAGGACTCCTGCAACTATGTTCGCAATGGGGGCCTGGGGCACTTCGCCAGAGAGATCATGAGTTATGTCGCCGAAGATTTCAGGGAAATGACGCCGACAAAGGAGCACAATTATTGTTGCGGTGGAGGTGGTGGTCTCAACGGTATCGGGCGATACCGGGAGCAGCGCAACATTGGCATGAAGGTCAAACGGGATCAGATCCTGGACACCGGTGCGAAACTTGTCATCTCGCCTTGTCACAACTGCTGGGATGCGATTCGGGATATGGAAGAGATCTATCACATGGGGATCCGGTGGACTTTTCTCAAGCCGCTGTTGATTAGCATGGTAGAGGTCCCGGAGCATTTGAAACCGGAAGAATAACCTGATAATATTATGATATCTTTTCAGGGAAGGCCGGGCGGGGCGATTGACCCGGGCAGAGTCGAACGAAACGGACCCAACGGCAATGAATCGAGTTGTCCTCAACAGCGATGGCGGTATTGTCGCGGATGGGCGTGCCATCCGGACCGATGGGTTGGATTGCCTCGGATTGGGGGTGGACCTGGAAGAAGGCTACACCCTCCGAAGCTACTTTCGGATGCTCGAACAACATGATCGGTTAACGAAGCTGAACCGTTTCATTGCGCAACAAGTGGAGGAGTATCGCGGAAGCCCCGATGGGGGCTGCCGGTGGCCGGAGTTTGAAGCGCTGCTGTTTACCAAGACTGTGGAAATGGTCGGCTTCCCGGGCAAACCGAAAATGGAGATCTATACGTCTCTGGTGGGTCACGGCGGCACCGGATCGGCCGGAATTCGCGGCCTTCAGCTGGAGTGTCTTCTCGATATGCCCCTGCGGTTTGGGCGCCTCAAGCATATCGTGTTCGGGGATAAAGTAGATCTGTTCGAATTCGACACCGTCTATACCCTATTTGAATTCATCGACGGGATTGCATGGGAACTCAGTTTCCACGGAACGCCGAAGCAATGTCAACTAAGGAGATGACCCATGTTTAAGAAAATTCTTTTTGCCACGACCGCCTCTCCAACCTGTGACAATGCCGCGATGGTGGCGTTCGATCTCGAACTGAAATGGAACGCCCAGCTGTTTGTGTTTCATGTCCTGGGCGTTCCCACCCGGGGTTACAGCCCCTTTGTGACCGATTCCAGAACCGGGGAAACGGAATCCGTCGATCCCGATTACATGGAATGGGTAGAAGAAGAAATGCGCAATACCTATGACAAGTACCTTGAGGAGAGCGATGCAGAAATAGATGCGGTCGTGGGCAATCCCCATCGGGAAATATTGCGCAAGGCGAGGGCTGAAAATGTGGACCTGATTATCATGGGCGCCCACACCCGGGAAGAGGATATCGGTGCGACACGCTACCGGTCCGTTGTCGGCAGCACCATGCAGAAGGTAGCCAAGGCCGCGCGGTGCCCCGTTGTCATCATCAGCCGCCCCTGTACCACCTGCTGGAAACTGTTCTCCCATATTCTCGTGGCCACAGATTTTTCCAAAGCGGCATTTTCAGCCTTTCGCTTCGGCGTCAAACTCGCCCGGGAGGTGAAGGCCGAACTGCACCTGTTTCATGCCGTCGACATCGAAACGCTGAACAACGGCCAGATATCGAGCCAGGAAGAAATCGAAGAGAAACTGGCACACGCGCGACAGCGCATCGATAAAAAATATGTTCCCTTATTGAAAGGCGTCAAGGGCTACGACATCGAGATACGGGAGGGAACGCCGTATGTCGAAGTGCTCAAGTACGCCAGAGAGAAGCAGGCCGATCTGGTCGTGATGGCCCACCACACGCGGGAGATCGATCCGGAGTTGGCACTTCTCGGCAGCACTGTCGAACAGGTGGTGCTCAGGGCCTCCTGCCCGGTTGCCAGTGTGAATCATCCGGATAAGGTGGCCGACGTCGCCTAGTCCGGACATCACACAACATCTTTTCAGTCTTCGGCCTTCCCGCCGGATGCGGACATGCCCGGCCGGGGCGGACCCCGGAAATATGCCAGCTCGTCCGACACATGCCACCGGGGGGCGCCGAAACCGTCATTGAACCTCCCCCGGGGCTGCCTATCCAAGAATCATAAGAGTAATCCGGGCCATGAATCCCAAGACCATCCTGATTGTTGAAGATGAACTGGATATGCGGATATTCCTGAAGACGGCCATTGAGACCAGCGGGTACCTGCCGGTGCTGGCCAGGAACGGCGATGAAGGCTTTCAAAAGGCCAGGGACATCGTTCCGGATTTGATCCTTCTGGACGTTATGATGCCCGGAGAAGGCGGGGTGACCATGTATCGGCAACTCAAGACGGACGATGGGCTCCGGGATATCCCGGTGGTCATGCTGTCCGCTGTCGAGGAAGAGACCTACAACCATTACATAAAGATGCTCAATATCCAAACGAAAGGGCCGATTCCTCCGCCAAACGCCTATGTCGAGAAGCCGCCGGATCCGGATGCGTTATTGAACGTGATCCGGGATCTGCTCGTGTAGGTTCTATGAAAATTATCGGAACGCAGGAAAGCCATGGCACAGTCCACTGAAAATGAGATCACCCTGCTGTTGGTAGATGATGAGGACGATATCCGCGAAGTGCTGGGCATCTTCCTTGGTGAACTGGGCTACCGCGTCCTGACCGCTGAAAACGGGAAGCTGGCCCTCGATATATTTCGCCGGGAGAAACCCCCGATTGTTCTCAGTGATATCAAGATGCCGGTAATGGACGGTATTGCGCTACTAAAAGTCATCAAGGAAGAGAGTCCTGACACCGAAGTGATCATGATCACCGGCCATGGTGACATTGAACTGGCCATTGAGAGTCTCAAGCTCGAAGCCACCGATTTTATCACCAAACCGATCAACGAAGATGCCCTGGAAATTGCCCTGAAGCGGGCGATGGAGAAAATTTCCATGAGGCACCAGTTGCGGGAGTACACCGAGAACCTGGAGCGCATGGTCGAAGAGAAATCCGCCCGTCTGGTGCAAATCGAGAGACAGCTGGCGGTGGGACAAGCCATAGAGGGACTGTCTTCGGCCATGAGCGGTATCGCGGGAGATGTGGAGGGCGGCATCCGCTATTTTGACGACATGCCGTGCTTTGTCGCCATTCACAGCCCGGATCTGAAGGTGCTTCAAACCAACCAGCTTTTTCGGGACCGCCTTGGGGATAAAGTCGGGGCCAACAGCTGGGAAATTTACGAGGGCGGCGCACATCATCATGGGGCCTGCCCAGTGGCAAGGACGTTTGAAACGGGAAAAGGGCAGCAGTCCCGACAGACCCTCCATCATCGCGATGGCGGTAAAATTCCGGTAATGGTCCATACCGCTCCCATCAGTGACAGGGCCGGAAGCCCGGAACTTGTTCTGGAAATATCAGCCGACATGTCGGAGGTTCAACGGCTCAAGGAGCAGCTGCGGATGACCCAGGAGCGTTTCCAGCAGTTGTTCGATGAGGTTCCCTGTTACATCTCCGTTCGTGACCGGGAGTATCGACTGACGGCGGCCAACCGGCTCTTCAAGGAAGATTTCGATCATGATCTGGGGACGACATGCTTTTCCCGTTTACATGGGGCGACAGGCCCTTGCGCAGATTGCCCGGTGAGACGAACCTTTGAGGACGGTCAGCCCCACCAGGCAGAGATGGTCGTGACCGAACGATCCGGATCTCCTTACAATGTCCTGGTATGGACGGCTCCGATTCGGGATTCCGCCCAAACTGTCCATCAGGTGATGCTGATGGCGACCAATGTCACGGAGATTCGGCGGCTCCAGGATCGGCTGTCATCCCTCGGACTGATGATGGGCTCCCTGTCCCATGCCATCAAAGGCCACCTGACCGGCCTGGACAGCGGAATGTATCAGCTCAGCCGCGGTTTCGCCGAGGACAATCGGGAGCAGACCCGTGACGGTTGGGAAGTGGTTCAGATGGTCGTCGGGCGCTTGCGGAAGGTGGTCCTTGACATTTTATACTACGCCAAGGAACGGGAACTCAACTGGGAACGGATATCAGTGAACCACTTTTTCGAGGACGTCGCCGGAAGCGTGCAGGCGAAACTCGACAGCCACGGTATCGATCTGGCCCGTGATTTTGACGCGGACGCCGGAGAAATGGAGATCGATGCCGGTGTGCTGCGATCCGCTTTCATCAGTTTTATCGAAAACGCCGTGGAGGCATGTGTGGAAGATGCGTCAAAAGAGAAACACCGTATCCGTCTGAGCACGCGTCGGGAATCCGAGGAGGCTGTTTTCACCATCCAGGACAACGGGGTCGGTATGGAGGCCTCTGCCCTGGATAATATTTTTACCCTTTTCTATTCTTCCAAAGGAAACAAGGGCACCGGGCTCGGGCTCTTTGTGGCCAACAAGATTGTTCAAAAACACGGAGGCCGAATCCGTGTGGACTCCCAACCTGGAAAAGGATCCACCTTTATCGTTACTCTTCCGACAAGCATACCGAAGATCCTCAAGGAGCCGACACCGGATACCGAGGAGGAGAGAAGGATGCTCTACTGCGTCTAGCTCCTCTGGATAATGAATGGGATCTTCGGAAGAACCGACAGCCTTGACAAAAACACCCGGCCCGGATACCCCCAATGGACACGCTTATATAACTGTTCCCATAAATATGTTCCGACAGGTTGCGGAGAAGGTTCGGGTTCCAGATTTTTTTCACTGTGAGATGTCAAAGATGGCCTCCGGGGCGCAACGACGGTACCGTTGCGACAACCCGAAAATTATTCGAAGTTACATGGTTCTTCAACGGTAAGCCACAGGAACGGTATCCATGAAGGGATTACTCTACCATTTTCGAAGCAGGCTTTTTGTCAAAATTATCTTTTTCGTCGGCATTACACTGGTGGCCGGGGTTGTCACGTGGGCCTACTTCAATATCAAGTATCATAAGGATAAGACACGGAAGGAGATTACCGAACTTGCCGAGACCTTGAGTGACACAATCATGCTGGGCACCCATTACGCCATGATGCTCAACTCCCGGGAAGACATCACCCAAATCATCCGCAACATTGGCAGGCAAAAAGAGATTCGAAATATCCGCATCTACAACAAGGAAGGAAAAATTAAATTCTCCAACGATCACAATGAGATCGAACAGGCTACCAATATCAGGGACGAAGCGTGCTATATCTGCCACCGTACCAGCCCGCCCATTGTCAAGCTCGAGTTGGCGGAACGGATTCGCATTTTTAAATCCGACGAAAAAACCCGTTACCTGGGTATCATCAGCCCGATCCACAATGAACCGGGCTGCTCGTCCTATGAATGCCATGTGCACCCGGAAGACAAGAAAGTCCTCGGTGCTCTGGATCTGGTGGTTTCCCTGGATGAAACCGACACTGAGCTAAGAGAATATGAAAACGGGATCGTTATCTTTGCCATTGTCGTATTTCTGATCATCTCTACGATCGTTTTTATTATCGTTCAGAAATTCGTCAACGAGCCGATCCAGCTCCTCATCGACAACACTGAAAGAATTGCCAAAGGAAATTATTCGCCCCAGGTGGAGCTGGAACAGTATGACGAGATGGGGCAGCTGGCCAACGCGATCAATAAAATGGGTGGAGAAATCAGGGAATCCCAGTCCGAGCTGAATCGCAAAAAGGACGAGTACCAGACACTATTCGAGCAGGTTCCCTGCTATATTACGGTTCAGGATAAAAACTATCGATTGATCCAGTTCAACCGGGACTTCGAAACGACCTTTGATCCAAAGCCCGGGGATTTCTGTTACTATGCCTACAAAGGTAGAGACAAAAAGTGCGACATCTGCCCTGTGGAAAAGACCTTTGAAGACGGTGAGTCCCATTACAGCGAGGAGACCGGATTCTACAAGGACGGCACACCGGCCTTCTGGGTCGTACGCACAACCCCTATTCGGAATGAAAAAGGCGAGATTGTTGCCGCTATGGAAATGTGCCTGGATATTACCCCGCGGCGGCTTCTCGAGGAGAAACTCGAAAAATCCGAGAAGAATTACCATGCCATCTTCAACAATATTCCGAACCCCGTCTTTGTCGTTGACATCGACACCCTTCAAATTCTTGATTGCAACGAAATGGTTCAATCCGTTTACGGTTATACGCCGGAAGAATTGCTCAACACTCCGTTTCTCAGGCTCTTTGCGGATTCCGATCAAGAGAATTGCGGGGAGAAGTTGCGAAACGGAGCCCCCCTGACCCAAGTGTCACACCGTGACAAGAACGGGCGTGTATTGTATGTCGACATCTGGGTGTCCGTATCGGAATACTCCGACCGGGAGGTGCTGCTGATTACCACCAGCGATATTACTCAGCGGCTTGAAGCCGAACAGCAGCTGATTCACGCCGGTAAGATGGCCACCCTTGGAGAGATGGCCACCGGCGTCGCTCATGAACTGAACCAGCCCCTGACGGTTATCAAAACCGCGAGTGCCGCGTTTGCGCGACGGTTTGGATTATCCGAAAACGGCGGTGATGAGACCCTGGGCACCATGGCCGACAAAATCCGAAGCAATGTCGATCGGGCGACCAAGATCATTAACCACATGAGGGATTTCGCCCGAAAATCCGAGGTGCGGCTCCAGCAGGTGGGTGTTAACGAAGTGCTGGAGCGGGCTTTCGACATGTTCAGCCAGCAGTTCAAAGTCCGAGGTATTCAGGTCCAATGGCAGCTGGAAGACCAGCTGCCGCTCATCAAAGCGGACCCGGATCGTCTGGAACAGGTATTCACAAATCTTCTGGTCAACGCACGCGATGCCATCGAAGCCCGGTGGGGAACCGATGCGGAAATCAACAAAGAAGGAAAAATTACCATCATCTCCCGGCGAATCTCGGCACGTGTTTTGGTCGAAATCTGCGACACTGGAATCGGGGTGTCTGAAGAATTTTCCGAGAAGATCTTCGAACCGTTTTTTACGACAAAAGAAGTTGGGAAGGGAACGGGCATCGGCCTATCCATCAGTTACGGCATTGTAAAAGATTTCGGCGGAAACATCCGTTGTGTGCCCGCAAAGACGGAGGGCACCTGCTTCATTCTGGAATTTCCGACGGCGGAGTAATCCAATGGAAGAAACGGTTTTGCTCGTCGATGACGAAGAAGATATCCGGGAGGTACTCCGCGTTTTCCTGTCGGAGATCGGATACTCGGTGTTAACGGCGGCCAGCGGGAAAAAGGCCCTTGAGATAGTATGTTCAGACCATCCGCCGGTGGTCCTGTGCGATATCAAGATGCCGGAAATGAACGGCATTGAATTGCTTCGAAAGATAAAATCAGAAAGCCCCGACACCGAAGTTATCATGATCACCGGCCATGGGGACATGGCGTTGGCGGTTCAGTGCCTGCAGCTGGATGCCACGGACTTCATCACCAAGCCGATCGAAGAGAACGTCCTGGAATTTGCCCTGAAGCGGGCCACCGAGCGCTACGACATGCGGTTTCGCCTCAGGGAGTATACGGAGAAGTTGGAGCAGCTGGTCGAGGAAAAGTCGAGACAATTGATCGATGCCGAGCGGATGGCCGCCATTGGCGAAACAGTGGCCGGACTGTCCCACTCCATCAAGAATATCGCCGGGGGATTAAAGGGCGGGCTCTTTGTCCTTGAAAAAGGGTTGGAGCTGGACAACCGTGAATATCTTCAGCAGGGATGGCAGCTGGTCAGACGCAACGTCGACAACATTCGAAACCTGTCCATGGATCTTCTCAACTACGGCAAAGTCGGAGCGGCTCACTTTCGCAGGGTCGACCCGAACCTGCCGATTCGGGAAGTTTTCCGGCTGATGACTCCCCGCGCCGAAGAGCAGAAGATCCGCCTGGAAATGACATTGGACCAGGGCCTTGCACCTATAGTGCTGGATCCCGACGGCATCGAACGCTGCCTGCTGAATCTGGTGACCAACGCGCTGGATGCCTGCGCTGATTATGAATCGCAGGATGGAGCGCATGTGGTCCATATTCAAAGTAACAAACGGGCGACGGCGGGAGTCGTCTACCGTGTCCTGGATACCGGCCCCGGTATAGACGACGGCGTTCGTGAACAGCTCTTTCAAAATTTTTTCAGTACCAAAGGGATGCGCGGGACCGGTATCGGTTTGATGATGACCCGAAAAATTGTGGAACTCCACGGCGGCGATATCCGCATCGAATCTGAAACCGGAAAGGGCACCTGTTTCATTGTGCGGCTCCCGGCAGAACCGCCCAACATGCCATCCAATTCGTCTCCGACGCCATAACCCCTCGCGGACATGTTTTCGTCATTGTCATCGATCTGGTCAGGTAGAATATCGCGCGTGTTATCGATATAATACTATGTCGTGGGAATTCAGACCTCGACATGCCCGGCGTCGGGATCGCTGTCGGAATCGAAACAGGCCGGCCATCGTCGAAGTCGATACCGGTTCCGAATCCGATACCGATTCCGATCTGCTATGTTCATACCCCTGCACAATCCACCACTCGGAGTGAAATTCTGTCAGTGGGCATTGTGGTATGTTCAGCAAGGTATGGTGCAGAATGTGCGGGCGCGTATCACCGTTTTGTAAACAAACGTCGGGCTTTGGGAGCGTCCCAGCGCCCGCGGCCGGAAAGTGTCGGGGTGCGGTTTGAATTTAACCTGTCGGCGATCTGCCGGAACGTGAGACCGTTTTTACGCCATTTCTGTACGCGTTTCAATAGTTGATGACGCGTGCCGTGGGGCTTTTGGGGGGACTCCACCGTGAACACCGGTTCATCGGTACCCGCCGGTTCGGCGTCGAGCTCTATCCCCAGGACCGACTCCAGGTCCACCATGGCCGGTTCGGCTTCCGCTGATTGCCGTACCGGTATTCTCTCTGACGGCGCAAACGCGTGTTCCTCCAGTGCCTCCAGCCGCTCGTAGAGTCGGCGGTTTTCCCTTTCGAGAAAATCGATTCGTTCGGACTGGTTCGCGATGGTCTTCAAGGTTTTATCCAGTGTTTCTGTCATGACCATTTTGATAACCGGGATAATCTGGTTCTGAAGGGTGGTTTCCCCGATATCAAGAAGTTCCGCAAGTTCTTTCATACCGTAAGAATTTTTCAAGGCCATGGTCATTACCTCGTCATCCACCCGTCGGTTGCTCCGGGTAATGTCATTCGCGGATCTTTGCTCCGGTGGTGCCGCATCAAAGGATTTAACGCGCCCCAGCGAAACATCCATAATATACTTGAGCCTGCTGATTTTTTCAACTCCGTCGCACGTGCTTCCGTAATCGGTTGCAGGTTTTAACCATAATGATAGTATGGTATGTAGCATCGTTTTTAAACTACCGGAAACCATTCCATCCAAAGTCTGATGGCCAGCGATTCTTTTCAGAAGCGGGTGAACAACCTGAAACGCCGTCTGCCGGGAGCCATGTCCCGGGACCGTTATCGAATCCAAAGAGGGTTCTCAGAGCTGCATCGTCTCTGGAAAACCGGACGACATCACGAGGCACGGGGCAGACTGGATCGCCTGGACCGGCAACTGAAACAGTCTATCGAACGGCGGCAGTGGCGACGCTCCCATCGTCCCAGCCCCGATTTAACCGCCGACCTTCCCATCGCCAAGAAAGCAAACCTGATTATCGATGCCATCACGTCGAACCGGGTGGTCGTGATTTCCGGAGAGACCGGATCGGGCAAAACGACCCAGATCCCGAAGCTCTGCCTCATGGCCGGGTGCGGCATCGACGGGATGATCGGTTGCACGCAGCCGCGTCGCATTGCCGCCGTAACCGTCGCCCAGCGCATTGCCGAAGAGATCGGTGAATCCGTCGGAGGTTCCGTTGGATACAAGATTCGCTTTACGGACCGCAGCCGTGACGATGGATTCATAAAAATCATGACCGACGGTATCCTCCTGTCAGAAGCCCAGTCGGATCGATACCTCAACGCCTATGACACGATTATTGTGGACGAAGCCCACGAGCGCAGCATCAACATTGATTTTGTGCTGGGTGTTTTGAGGACCCTTATTGATAAGCGCCGCGATCTGAAGGTCATTATCACATCGGCCACGATCGATACGGGCAAGTTCGCAAAGGCTTTTGGCGACGCCCCGATTATTGAAGTCTCCGGCAGACGTTATCCGGTGGACGTTCGGTATCCCGGGGACCCGGGGACCGTTTTACCCAGCGAAGATGACACCCATGTCGAATCGGCGGTGGCGACTGTCAGTCGTTTACTTCAGACTCGCCGCCGGGGAGACATACTGGTGTTCATGCCGACTGAACAGGACATATGGGAATGCTGCGCGGCACTGGGTGGCATTGCAGACCGCCCCACGACGATTCTTCCCTTGTATGCCCGGCTTTCAGGATCGGATCAGCAGCGGGTATTTGCCGCCTGCCGTGGGCAAAAAATCATCGTATCCACCAACGTGGCTGAGACATCGATCACCATCCCGGGGATCACCTACGTCGTGGACACCGGCTTGGCGCGCATTCCCCGGTATAATCCGAGAACACGCATTACGGCGCTACCGGTGGTGCCCATCTCCAGAAGCAGTGCGGATCAGCGCAAGGGGCGGTGCGGACGGGTGGCCGACGGTATCTGCATACGTCTCTACCCTGAAGAGGAATACCTGGCCCGGCCCCTCCACACTCCGCCCGAGATTCTGCGGGCCAATCTTGCTGAAGTCATTTTACGGATGATCGCCCTGGATTTGGGCGACATCGAAAATTTTCCCTTTGTCGATGGTCCCGCGCCCCAGTCTGTTCGCGACGGCTTCGATCATCTGAACGAATTGGGTGCTATCCGAGAATCGGGCGGCAAAGCGGGCAAACGCCGTTGTGTCCTAACCGGGGAGGGGAGGGTGATGGCCCGAATGCCTCTGGACCCCCGACTTGCAAAGATCCTGATCCGCGCCCACAGGGAAAATTGCCTCCATGCCGCGGCCGTGATCGTGGCTGCGTTGAGTATTCAGGATCCACGCGAAAGACCGGCCGGTCAGAGCAAGGCCGCCGATGCCGCCCATGGCCGTTTCCAGCACCCGGCTTCGGATTTTCTAACCCTGTTGAATATCTGGCATGCCTTTCAAGAGGCGGTACGCACCCAAAAATCCTGGGGGCCGGCGAAACGCTTCTGCAAAATGCACTATCTCTCCGTTCGTCGAATGCGGGAGTGGCGGGATGTGTTGCAGCAAATTGCCGTGGTACTCCGGGAGCAAGGGATGCTCAAAGGCAGCCTGAAAGACGATATCATTGTGTCGCCGGAGATGGGGCCCTCCCATCCAATGTATCGGGCGATTCACACATCGATTCTCAGCGGCTTCCTTTCCAGTATCGCCCAGAAGAAACGCGATACGCTCTATACTGCCGCCAAAGGCCGCGAGACAATGATTTTCCCGGGTTCCGGTCTGTTCAAACACCCCCCGGGATGGGTGGTGGCTGCCGAACTTGTGGAGACCACCCGGCTTTTTGCCCGAACTGTGGCAGAAATCGACAATGCCTGGCTGGAAGAATTGGGTGGAGACCTCTGCCGGTACACCCATCGGGACCCCCACTGGGAACGCAAACGGGGTGAAGTGATGGTCCGGGAACAGGTGAGCCTGTTCGGGTTGATTATCCTGGACGGTCGACCGGTCCCGTATGGACGCATCGATTCCCGGCATGCCTCCGAAATTTTCATCAGAAAGGCCCTCGTTGAAGGGGACATGCGGCAGCCGCTTGCCTTCATGGCGCGCAACCAGCAGATGATCGACGAACTCCGGTCTCTTGAAGACAAGGTCCGGCGACGGGATGTCATGGTGAGCGATGAAGATCTGTTTCTATTTTACCGGGACCGATTGCCGTCCAACGTCTTTGATGTCCGAAGCCTGAAGCAGTGGCTGAAAAGCCGTGATCATGAAGCGTCACTGCACATGGGCAAGGCCGACCTCCTCCGCAAGCCACCGGAAGACGATGAACTGGCCATGTTTCCGGACATGCTGACAGTGGGAGACAAAGCGTTTTCATGCCATTACCGGTATGATCCGGGGACGCCCGATGACGGCGTGACCGTCCGGATTCCGGGCATCGATGCGCCCAACCTTTCCCCGGACAGTCTCGACTGGCTGGTCCCGGGGCTTTTGCGGGAGAAAATTACCGCCATGATACGGGGGCTGCCAAAGGCCTACCGAAAACGCCTGGTGCCCATCAACGATACGGTCGACCGGATCCTTTCGGAAATGCCACGGACGGAAACAGCCCTCATGGGTCAACTGGGCCGGTTTATTTATGAACGATTCAATATCGACATCCCGTCCTCTGCATGGCCCGATGAGGGTTTGCCCGAGCACCTGAGAATGCGCATTTCGATTCTGGGGCCGGCCGGCCAGGAACTGCGTGCCGGACGGGACCTATCCATGCTGCAGCAGAGTGGTGCTTCGGCGTTGGATTCTTCAGAACTCAAGGCTCTCCGGTCGAAATGGGAGCGCGAATCGGTGGTTGAATGGGATTTCGGGGATCTCCCGGAAGAAATTCCCGTCGTCCTAAACGACACGCCCACCTGGATGGTCTACCCGGCGCTGGAGAACACCGAAACCGGTATTCACCTCCGCCTGTTTCAGTACCCTGTCCAGGCAATGGCATCTCATCGGGCCGGCGTGGCGGCTCTTTTTGAAATTCATCTTGCCGGGGATTTGAAACATTTCCGTCGACAGCTGACGCTGACGACATCAACGGCCCGGCAATGCGCCTATCTCGGCGGCGCGGCACATATCGAAGAAAGTATATATCGCTGCGTCACCCGGTCATTTTTTCATAAGAATATCCGCACCGAAACCGATTTTTTGGCCCATGCCGTGTCAAGCCGGTCGGAGCTCTTTCCCATGGGACAGCGTATCTCAGCCGCCGCCGGCCCAGTCATCCAATCCGTGTTTCAAGTACGCACGGCGCTTTTGGAAATGGTGCAGACGGTTGCTCACAGCCCCCTCCTGAAAGATTTTCTCGGCGATATCCATCAGGAGCTCGAGAAACTCGTCCCTTCGAATTTTATTGAGTTGTATGCTGTGGATCGCATGCGCCACCTGGCGCGCTATGTCCGCGCGCTTGGCATCCGGGCGCAGCGCGGGGTGGATCATTACGAGAAGGATCGGGTACGGGCCGAAACGCTCCGTCCCTTTTCGGAAAAACTCACGGAGATGCTGGTCGCGCTCAAAACACGGGCATCCGATGAAAAGAAACAGGCCGTGGAGGAGTTCTTCTGGCTTCTGGAAGAGTACAAGGTGTCGTTATTCGCCCAGGAGCTGAGGACAGCGGTTCCGGTGTCGCGAAAGCGGTTGGAGAAGAAGGCCGTGGAAATAGAACGGATGATTTGACGTAGATCGTTCGTGAAATATCAACTACTGGAGCAGTTGACAGAATTCCGTTCCGATTTGTGGATTGTTTGCACGACTGACCGTTGCAGAATCATCTGTATCGGATTCGGAATCGGTATCGACTTCGAAGTTGGCCATTCTGTCTCGATTCCGATGCCGATAGCGATTCCGATACCGAACATGTCCAAATTCGGAATCCCCCAATACGGTGCCCGTTTGGCAGAAACCGATATGTTCAAACGGAACATATTCATGGCAACGACGATATTTCCAAAGACCCCATGACGCCGGTACGCCTTTACTCCATTCCAACACATGCCTGGCTTCACGCGCCATAACGTAGTGAAACTGAATATCATTGGCAGCCATGGCGTCAGCGCCCCATATATAAGCAGTCTCTGTTGTCTATATCGCAGCGCTGGCTCTGGATTCGTCGGAGATTATCCCGAAAAATAGTGAAGTAATACACCAAGCGGCCCTGACCAAAATTGTACACCCATATCTGGTCGCCGTCTTTCATAAACGTGCGGAACGGTTCTCCGCATTGTTCCTGGACACGGAACGCATCATCGTTGACCCGCACGATGCCGCCCGAGCACCGGACGGTTGACGTATCGGATAAAAATGTCCGGGATTGGCCCGGGTCCCGCAGGGAGAACAGGAGAGCGACAATCACCACCACCATCCCCATCTTTCGTAGCAGAGGTTTCATCGGGTTCCACGTTGGTAACATAGTTTTCTCGAATCAAACTATGGGCCAGGAACTGATAGACGTCAAGAAGGCCTTTGATGAAGGCGTTATTACCGAGCGGGAGCACCTACGGGCGAAACAAGACATTCTGAAAAAATACAAATAGCGATATTGCGGCATGGCCCTGTTGCCCGGCGACCCCAGCCCGGCCTACACGATGAGTTCCATCTGCTCACGGGCCAGCAAGCAGTCGGAAAACCGATCCTGGCATTTTTTCTCCATGTCCAGGAGAAACTCGTCGTCGTGTTCCGGATCGTGGTGGGTGATCGCGAGCTGTTTCACGCCCGCCATCTCGGCAACCTCGATCGCCTGGTCAAACGTACTGTGCCCCCATCCTTTTTTGCTTTCGTATTCTTCGGTGGTGTACTGGGCGTCGTGTATTAATAGATCCGCATTTTTTGCCAGGGCCACCACATTTGGATCGATGTTCTCCCCGTGTTCGATGTCGGTGCAGACAACGATGCTTTTGCCCTTTCGCTCAAACCGGTATCCATAAGCCCCGCCCGGGTGTTGGTGTCGGTTGGCGGCGATAGTGATCTCATCCCCGGATATCTCGAACGTTTCATCCTCCTTGTCCACCTGGAGAAATTCAAATTTGGCTCCCATGCTGCCCAGTTGAACCGGGAAATACACATGCTGCATCTGCATGGCAAAGATGTCCCTCAGATTGCGCATTTTACGTCCTTTGCCCAAGACGAGCATGTAAATCTTCCGGGTGTCGTCATAGGCCGGTGCAAAAAACGGAAAGCCTTGAATGTGATCCCAGTGAAAATGGGTGAACACGATGATGATATTTTCCCTGTTATGTGTATCTGCCCGGATGTCTTTACCCAGGGCGCGGATGCCGGTGCCGGCGTCGATGATCGCCGTCCGATTCAGTTCCAGATCGGTCAACTGGATGCAGGTGGTGTTCCCTCCGAATTGGTAATAGGTCGGGCCGCAAATCGGCGTGGATCCTCTTGTCCCATAAAATTTGACTTGAATGCTCATGGTCGCTGTCATCTCTTCTATGCGTGCTGTTCCTAAGACGGAAATGGTGTGTCGAGCTTCCGGTGGGTAAACGGTCTGTGATTACGCCCGGAATAATCGGCCACAATATGGCCATGGCCCATCAGCCGCCACTGGTAGATCAACAGGCCCTCCATTCCCACCGGACCCCGGGCGTGGATCTTGTTTGTGCTGATGCCGACCTCGGCTCCCAGGCCGAACCGGAAACCGTCGCTGAAACGGCTGCTGCAGTTGTAAAACACGTCCGCCGAGTCGACATGATTCATAAACCAGGTCCCCCGGCCGGTTCCCCCGGTGACGATGACATCGGTATGCCCCGATCCGTAGGTGTTGATGTGATCGACAGCTGCCTCCAGGCTGTCGACGACCCGGACAGACAGGATCAGATCCAGGTATTCGGTGGACCAGTCTTCCGCTGTGGCCGTCCGGCAGTCGATTGCCGCTGCGGTCCGTTCGCAGCCTCTTATGGCTACCCCTTTCGCCTCGAGGGCCTGCTGAATCTTCGGTAAAAATTCCCCGGCGATGTCTTGATGAACCAGCAATGTCTCTGCGGCATTGCAGACAGCCACGTACTGGCACTTGCTGTCCACGGCAATGCGGACCGCCATGTCCGGATCGGCATCCCGGTCCACGAACACGTGGCAGATGCCGTCGGCATGGCCGAGCACCGGAATGTTGGTGTGGCTCATGATATGGCGGACAAACGCGTTGCTGCCGCGGGGGACAATCAGGTCGATCGCCGTGTCGAGGCTCAGCATGCCGGCGACATCCTCCCGTGTTTCCAGAAGGGCCAGCCATCCCGTGGGCATGCCGGTACGGTTGCCGGCATCGGTGATCACATCGGCCAGGACCCGGTTGGTCTCGGCCGCTTCACTGCCGCCTTTCAGCAGGACGGCGTTTCCGCTCTTCAGGCAAAGGGATGAAATCTGCACCAGGGCATCGGGTCGGGATTCGAAGATAACCCCGATGACGCCGATGGGACAACTGACTTTGTAGAGTTCCAGACCCTGGTCCAGTTCCAGGGCGCTAAGGGTTCTTCCCACCGGATCCGGAAGACGGATCAGGCTCTGTAAGCCTTGGCAGGCCTCCATGATTTTATTTTCGTCAAAACGGAGCCGTTTGAGCAGCGGCGCGGCAAGATGCTCCTGCCTGGAGCGCTCGATATCCCGGGCATTTGCAGACAGGATATCGGCAGAGCGGGATTCCAGCGCCCGGGCGATTTCTTCCAACGCCCGATTTTTTTCAACGGTGCCCGCAGCCGCCAGATGAATGGCGGCGGCCTTGGCGCGCTGGGCGAGTTGCTGCATCTCCATGACGGGGTTTCTCCTGCGTTCCGGTGGTGTGGCATGTGAGCCGCTGGGATCAGGGGCACTGCCGCACATTCCAACTCCCTTACTACGAAGGGGGAATCTCTGGCAAGCCTCCAGATGGTGCGAACTCCTCAGCCAAGCGCCTGTAGTACCGCGCTTCATCTGTTCGGCCCCGCCTCAGGCAGCCCTGGCTATATATCCGCACCTTTTCCCGGAGCATGGCCGTCGACGCCCTGGACTGGTCATCGGTGAGATTTCCGCTGCGGAGGACGTTTGCGAGGGCCTGAATCCGAAAGCGGTCCAGCCCGGCCATTTTTGACAGCTGATCCCCGTGGCCCCCCCGTTTGACCGTAAGGGGGGTGTCGATAAGGAACACGGGGTAGCGGCTGCTGACGCGAAGCCACATGTCGTAGTCTTCGCACGCCGGCAGGGTCTCGTCGAAAAGGCCGATCGTATCGAATAGGCGACGACGCATCATGACGGCGGAAGGACTGACCAGACAAAGGGACAGCGAGTCGTAAAAGATCATGCCGGATTGCTTGCGGTGCCGCTGTTTCGGATTCATGCGTCGGCCGTTTCGAATCCAGATTTCCTCAGTCTGGCAGATCAGCGCCTCCGGTCGATCCCTGAAAAATGCGACTTGAACGGCCAGTTTTCCAGGCCGCCAGCAGTCATCCGAATCCAGAAACGCAATCAACTCTCCCCGTGAATTTCGGATACCCGTGTTTCTGGCGGCACTGACGCCCCGATTCCCTTGCCGAATGACCGTTATCTCCGCTCCGTATCGAATCAACACCTGCCGGGTGTCGTCGGTGGACCCGTCATCCACCACGATGAGCTCGAACGGCCGGTAATCCTGGGCCAGAACCGATTCGACGGCGTCGGCGATGGTCCACCCGCGATTGAACGTCGGTATAATCACACTGACGAGGGGATCGGCGCTGATGGGCGTGTTGTTCACAATGGAATCCGAAATTGCCATAAGACGTCCATCTATCGTTGGAAATACCGAATGGCCGTGGCGTTGGGCGGCCGCCGCGATACCGGATAAAAACCTTGCGTTGGATGTAGCTATCTGTTACCAGAATGATATTCCTATTGTAAGCAAATAATCCAGCCCAAAAATCCGCATCATCGTCTACTCGCAGGAAAGGGGGGATCGAAACCGTTCTCGACAGGTTGATCGTTTTTACAAACTACTGTGTTTACAAATTACCGACAGATAGACAGCAAAGGAGGGTCAAATGAGAAAAGGTATTGTTCTTTCCATTGTATTTCTGTTCTGTTTTGCCGTCCTGGTAGGCGTTACACCGGAACCTGTGCAGGCCGAACAAACCTTTGTGACCATTGGCACCGGCGGCGTGACCGGTGTTTACTATCCCACGGGCGGTGCCATCTGCCGTCTGGTCAACAAAACCCGAAAGGAGCACGGTATCCGCTGCTCGGTGGAGAGCACCGGGGGATCCGTCTACAATCTGAACACCATTGCCGCCGGCGAGCTGGACATGGGGGTGGCCCAGTCCGACTGGCAGTACCACGCCTATAACGGCACCAGCAAGTTCGCCAAGAAGGGACCGAACAAGTGCCTGCGTGCTGTGTTCTCCGTTCATCCCGAACCGTTTACGGTGGTTGCCCGAAAAGATTCCGGCATCAAAAAATTTAAAGACCTCAGAGGGAAACGGGTCAACATCGGCAACCCCGGCTCCGGCCAGCGCGGCACCATGGAAGTGGTGATGAAGACGTACGGCTGGACAAAGCGTGATTTTAAACTGGCCTCCGAACTGAAATCCGCCGAGCAGTCCAAAGCGTTGTGCGACAACAAAGTGGATGCCATGGTCTTTACCGTGGGGCACCCCAGCGGTTCCATCAAAGAGGCGAGCACCTCCTGCGACTCCGTGATTGTGGAAGTGGCCGGTCCGAAGATCGATAAACTGGTCATGCAAAACGATTACTACCGGACGGCGACGATTCCGGGCGGTATGTATCGCGGGACCGACATGGACACGAAAACGTTCGGTGTCGGAGCCACCTTCGTGACGTCGTGCAAGGTTCCCGAAAACGTCATCTACAACGTGGTCAAAGCCGTTTTCGAGAATTTCGACGAATTCAAAAAGCTTCACCCGGCATTTAAAAATCTGAAGAAACCGGAGATGATCAAAGACGGGCTTTCTGCCCCCCTTCATCCGGGCGCCGTTAAGTACTACAAAGAAGCAGGCTTGATGTAATCCACAAGCAATCCGAGGGGTGCGCCGGGTTGCCGGCGCACCCCTCGATCATGATACCATCCAGGGCAACACAGCGCTGCAGATTCGCAGACATCGTTTTCCACTTCCGCTTCCACCGTTCCCCCGGAAGAAGAGCCGCCCGAAGCAGTCAGTTCTCTGTCATTTTTCTTACATAAGGAATTATCCCAATGACCGAATCGACAGACAGCCCCAAATCCGCAGAAGAACTTCAGGAAATGGTTGCCGAGACGGAAAGCGGGGCTCGCAATCCGACCGGCGCGATTCCGAAGAAAGTCCTCTTTTACGTCCCGCTGATCTGGACAGTGTTTCAGCTCTGGTACGCATCGCCGTTGCCGTTTATATTCAACATCGGCGTGTTCAACTCCACCGAAGCACGGGCGATCCACCTGGCGTTTGCCATATTTCTGTCCTTCACGGCGTACCCCACCCTCAAATCGTCTCCGAGAGACTATATCCCGGTTCAGGACTGGATCGCGGGGCTGATCGGTGCGTTTTGTGCCGCCTATCTGTGGCTGTTCTATGCGGGACTGTCGGAGCGCCCGGGCGATCCCACCCAGCTCGATCTGGTGGTCGCCGTTGTCGGCCTGGTGATGCTGCTGGAGGCGACCCGGCGTGCGCTCGGCCCCCCGCTGATGGTGGTTGCCACCGTATTTATCATCTACACGTTCTTCGGCTCCTACATGCCGTCCGTTATCGCCCATAAGGGGGCCTCCCTGTCCAAAGGGATGTCCCACTACTGGCTGTCCACCGAGGGTGTGTTCGGCGTGGCGCTCGGCGTTTCCACCGGCATGGTGTTCATGTTTGTGCTGTTCGGCGCGCTGCTCGAAGCGGGCGGCGCCGGCAACTATTTTATCCGGACCGCATTCGCCGGTCTCGGTCACATGAAGGGCGGCCCGGCCAAAGCGGCCGTGGTTTCTTCCGGATTGACCGGTCTGGTGTCCGGATCATCCATTGCCAACGTCGTCACCACCGGCACCTTTACCATCCCGTTGATGAAGAAGGTGGGGTTCTCGCCGGAGAAAGCCGGGGCCATCGAAGTGGCATGCTCCACCAACGGCCAGCTTATGCCCCCGGTGATGGGGGCTGCGGCATTTCTAATGGTCGAGTATGTGGGGATCTCCTACGTCGAGGTGATCAAACACGCCTTTCTGCCGGCCATCATTTCCTATGTGGCCCTGGTCTACATCGTTCATCTGGAAGCTTTAAAGATGGGGCTGAAGGGCATGGAAAAACCGGTGACCAAGACCTTTTCCCAATCATTGCTTTCCGCGGTGATGGTCTTTCTGTTTTTGATCATTATGGGCGGGATCACCTACTACGGCATGGGCTGGATTAAAACCGTTGCCGGCGCCGCCGCCATCTACATTGTCGGTGTGCTGCTTGCCGCCGGCTATCTGCTGCTCCTCTGGTTTGCCTGCAAGGTGCCGGAACTGGATGCCAGCCATGAGATCACGGAATTGCCCCCGCTGGGATCGACGGCCCAGGCCGGATATTACTTCCTGCTGCCCATCGTGGTGCTCATGTGGTGTCTGGTGGTGGAACGCCTCTCCCCCTCTCTGTCCGCCTACTGGGCCACCATGCTGCTCATTGTCATCGTGATCACCCAGCGGCCCTTGAAGGGAATTTTCCGAAAGGCGAAAGGGGAAGAGTTTTCCTTCAGGCGCGGCTTTGAGGAGCTGATCGAAGGGATGGTCAACGGCGCTAAAAATATGATCGGCATCGGCGTAGCCACGGCCGCGGCCGGTATCGTGGTCGGTACCGTAACCCTGACCGGCATCGGGTTGGTCATGACCGAATTTGTCGAGTTCATCTCCGGCGGAAACCTGATCCTGATTCTGGTCTTTACAGCCGTGATCAGCCTGATTCTGGGGATGGGCCTGCCCACAACCGCCAACTACATCGTCGTCTCCACCCTGATGGCACCGGTGATTGTCGAACTCGGCGCCCAGAACGGTCTGATCGTACCATTGATTGCCGTGCACCTGTTTGTCTTCTACTTCGGAATTCTGGCCGACGACACCCCGCCGGTGGGGCTGGCGGCCTTTGCCGCGGCCGGCATCTCCGGCGGGGACCCGATCCGCACCGGCATCCAGGGTTTTACCTACGATATCCGCACGGCGATCCTGCCGTTCATGTTCATCTTCAACACCCAGCTGCTGATCATCGGAGTTGCCAACTGGTTCCAACTGATCATCGTCATCATGGCGGCTGTGGCGGCCATGCTGGCATTTGCGTCAGCCACCCAGGGCTTTTTCCAGGTCAAGAACCGTATCTGGGAGACGATTGCGCTGCTGCTCATTGCATTTACGCTGTTCCGTCCCGGATTCTGGTGGGACATGGTGTTCCCACCGCTTACCGAAGAGCCGGCCGCCAAGTTAGAGGAGATGGTCAGCGGAATGGAACCGGGAGCCCGGGTGCGGATCATGCTGAAGGGTGAAAAAATGGACGGCAGTGAATATACCAAGACGATCATGCTGCCGGTGGGAGACGCGGCGACCGGTAAAGAGAGACTGGACGCCATCGGGCTGGAAACACGCACGGAAGACGGCAAAATACTGATTGATAATGTGGTCTTTTCCAGTGCCGCGGAAAAAGCCGGCGTCGACTTTGATCAGGAGATCCTGAACATTCAGGTGCCGAGCAAGCGGCCGCCCAAACAGCTGATGTTCATTCCCGCCCTGGTGTTGTATGGGCTGATCTTTTTTGTTCAGCGGGGACGGAAACGCAAGCTGAAAGCCCGTTCGGCCGCGTGATGGCATACGCTTGCCATTGATGACCGGTTTTGGTTGCCAACCGGCTGCCGCTTCCTTATCAGAATCGGCCATGAACGGGGTTGGCTGAAATCACCGATAGTTTACTTTCGGGAGCAGATCATGTTCAAAAAAATTATAGTACCCATCGAAGTGGATTACCCTGAAACAGCTGCCGCGGTCTATCAACGCGCCGTCACACTTGCCGGATGCTGCGGCGCCGAGATCAAGCTGGTGAGCGTGATGCCCGGATTCGGCATGCCGCTGGTGGCATCCTACATCTCCGAAGACATCCGGAAAAACGCCAAGAAACGGTTCACTGAGTCTCTGAAACAATTTATCAAGGATCATTGTTCGCAGCCGGTCACCTATACCCTGAGAACCGGAAAAAACTGGGAAGAGATCGTCAACGCCGCCGAAGAGTGGGCCGCGGATCTGATTGTGGTCTACCACAATCGCAAGCGCGAGATTAACGAGGTGTTCAGCCAGTCCTGCTCCCAGAGGGTCGCAGACCACGCGACATGTTCTGTACTGCGACTGCGGCGGATCAAGATCAAAGCTGCCACTTCCTAACGCCGACATGCCACGGCAGGATGGCACCCCGGCGAATTGCCGGACCTGTGTTCCGCTTACCTCGAATTGGCCTTTGTGGTGGCCATCAGCTGTAGATCTCGAGGAGGAAAAAATGATTCCCACCAAGGACGTGGATCAGAGATGTTTCATCCGGTCTTTATTGAAACTGCCCGCCATCGTTGCGCTGATACTCATCGGATGGCTCCCGGTTTCCTCAAACGCCTTTGAGATTCTATTGGGGACCGGCGAGGCCGGAACGTTTTCCCACTATACCGGTAGAATCCTTTGTCGCGTCATCAACAACCACACCGATGGTGTTCAATGTGAGATGGTGCCGGAACCCGATGCCGTCGATCTTCTGACCAATCTGCGGGGCGGCTCCCTGGATATCGGCCTCGTCGACGCGCGCATGCTGCTGGATGCGATCTCCAGGAAAGGCAATTTCGAGTTTCTGGATATCGATTACACAAACCTGCGCATTCTGATACCGCTGTATGATGTCCCCGTGACACTGGCTGCCCGGCCGGATGCGGGGATTGGGTCGCTCAATGATTTAAAAGGAAAACGGATCAATGCGGGGGCACCAAGATCGGCGGAGCATCGTGCCGTGGAAATCATCATGGGGGCAAAGGGCTGGTCGGAAAAAGATTTCCCATTAGTGCAGGGGTTTTCATCCTCCCAGTCAGAGGATTCCATGGCGTTTTGTCACGGCACCATACAGGCGATGGTACGCATCGGTGTACATCCAAACGCGTCTCTCCAGCAACTCATCGAGCTCTGCAACGCAAATCTGGTGAACATGGATGACGGCGATATCGACAAAATGATTCTGGCGCACGGCAGTTTTTCCAAGATAACCATCCCGGCCGGGACCTATCCCTCCCAGGGAAAACCGGTGACCACCTTCGGAACCAAAATGCTGCTGATCGCCTCCCAAGACTTCGATGAGGAAACGGCTTACTCGATTATTGATGCGATTTACCGCAATCAAAAGCGGCTGAAGAACGCCCACCCGGCCCTGTCTTCATTGACTCCGGACGCGGCCCGGAATTATAATATCAATTTGCAGCGGCACCCGGGCGCCGTCCGGTATTTTTCCGGGCCTTGACTCAATGCCCGGAAAGCCGCGCTTGACCGTCGGGTTCCCTCACGGACATTCCTGGCCGGCCGGGATGTTATTTTAAGACATCCTGCGGTGACCGCCCATTACGGGATCAGCGGTCGTCTTCCACCTCTGAGATCGGGCGAATGATTCTGTGTCAACGGGGGATTCTTATGGGAAAAGCATCCATCACCAGCCTTGTGGCGGCCCTTGGTATGGCCCTGATGACGGGATCCATGCCGACCGCTTCCCAGGCAAAAACCACCTTTGTCACCATCGGCACCGGCGATATCACCGGTGTCTATTATCCCACCGGCGGTGCCATCTCCAAATTCGTCAACAAGAAACGGAAACAATACGGGATTCGTGCAACGATCGAGTCGACGCCCGGATCGGTCTTTAATGTCAATGCGGTTATATCCGGAGATCTTGAGTTCGGGGTGGTCCAGTCCGACCGGCAGTACCAGGCCGTCCACGGTCTGGCAGAATGGAAATCAAGGGGACCGCAAAAGAGTCTTCGGGCGGTCTTCAGTATCCATCCGGAATCGGTGACCCTTGTGGCCGCCGTTGATTCCAATATCCTGCATATCCGTGACCTCAAAGGGAAACGGGTCAACATCGGCAATATCGGCTCCGGCCAGCGACAAAACGCCATCGACGCGTTACGTGCGGTGGGGCTCGACTACAGCAAGGATCTGGTCGCAGAGGGTGTTAAAGCCGCCGAGGCGCCGACCCTGCTCCAGGACGGTCGGATCGACGCTTTTTTTTATACCGTCGGCCATCCGAGCGGGGCCATTAAGGAGGCCACCGATGGAAAACGTAAAGTGCGTTTTGTGACCATCGACAATGTCGATCAACTTCTGGCCGATTACCCGTTTTACGCCAAGTCGGTGGTTCCGATACGGGTCTACCCGGGTGCGGTGAACACCGATGACGTGGTGAGCTTCGGCGTTAAAGCCACCCTGGTGACCTCGGCCAAGATATCCGAGCAGATTGTATATGTCCTTACAAAGGAAATTTTTGAAAATTTCGAAGCGTTCAAAAAACTTCATCCGGCGTATCAGGTGCTGACCAAACGGGGTATGCTGGAAGGTCTTTCCGCGCCGATCCATCCGGGAGCCATGATGTACTATGAGGAAGCCGGTTTGAAATAGCCGTTTCCCTTCAAAGGCCAACGCCATCGATCTGTGCGTCGCAGTCCGGGCAGCGGCCGCTTCGGACGCGGTTTTTGCGCACCGTAAATCCCCAACGTTCGATGAGCATCTCCCCGCACCGGTGGCAGTAGGTACTCTCGCCCGATTCCCCCGGGACATTTCCCGTGTAAACATATCGAAGACCTTTTTGGATGCCGATGTCCCGGGCCCTCAGCAGGGATTGAACGGGGGTCGGCGGCCTGTCGGTCAGCTTGTAGGTGGGATGGAAACGGCTGATGTGCCAGGGGGTTTCCGGCCCAAGTTCATCCGCCATGAAACCGGCAAGCGCCTCGAGCTCCTGATCGGTGTCATTTTTGCCGGGAATCAGCAGGGTGGTCACCTCGATAAATACCCCTCGGGCTTTCATCCGCCGCAGTGTCGCCTTGACCGGAGCCAGCCGGGCACCGCAGAGGTCTTTGTAGTAATCGTCGGAATAGGCTTTCAGATCCACGTTGGCGGCATCCAGATAAGGCCCGATCATGTCCAGTGCCTCCGGTGTCATGTACCCGTTGGTGACGAATACGTTACGGATACCCTTTTCGTGGGCCAGTTTTGCCGTGTCGTAAGCGGTTTCAAAGTAGATCGTCGGCTCGGTGTAGGTAAAGGAGATGGTTGCACACCGTGCCCGCCGGGCCGACCTGACAATATTTTCAGGGGCCACCGGGTCCCCAAGGATCAGGCCCCGTTTCTCCAAGGGCATTTGGGCAATGTCGGCATTCTGGCAAAATCGGCATTTGAAGTTGCACCCGACGGTAGCGATGGAGTATGACAGGCTGCCCGGAAGGAAGTGAAAGAGGGGTTTTTTTTCGATGGGATCGATGTTCTGGGCGATAAGACGCCCGTAAACCAACGTCTGCAGAAGGCCCCCACGGTTTTCGCGGACCCCGCAAATCCCCCGTTTGCCCTCCCGGATGCGGCACCGGTGACCGCACAGGTTGCATCGGACGTTGTGATCATCCAGCGGTTCCCACAGATAGGCGTCCATGTTATTTCCGTTAGCCCGTTAGCCCGTTGGCCCGTTGGCCCGTTGACCCGTTCGCCCGTTGGCGCGGTTTAGCAGAGGAGTGATGGAGTATTGGAGTACGGAGCCTTGGAATACCGGCGGGTGCTGCGAAAAATCCATCACTCCACCGCTCCATTACTCCGGCGGCCTCTCCGAGCACCGTGTTCCGTCAGGGGCATTTGTTTTCTCGGGATCAATGTCTTGTCTGATCATCCCGTGACCGCGCCGCTCGGTCTGCCGGACGGTATCCGCATCTTCATCGGACGTGTTCGAAACCGGGGGGTCAGTGTCACGACCATGCCGGTGAACGCCCCGAACGGACACCTTTGCAGCAGCCCGGAATTCTCAACCCAGGGTGTTAGAAATCCCGAAGACCCCGGAACCTGGCAAATCGTTCGCCAGGACATCGGTGAATCCCCGGCGACACGGCGTACTATTTCCTTCAGTTCCCAAACGCTGAAAAAGACCGCCCGGTTATAGATGCTGCTGGAAAACATCCCCGTAACCCGACGCAGAATCCCTTTGAGGGCATATTTATTCAAAACACCCAGGAAGATTCGGTCTTTGGCAACCCGGCAGGCCTCTTCGATAGCCTTTCCCGGGTCTTCTACAAATTCCAGGGTCGTCATGAACATGGCGTGATTGAAACTGTTGTCGTCAAAGGGCAGGTCTTCGGCGTATCCGCGATGGAAATCGGCCCGGTTTCCAAGGTTTCGAGATGCAATGTCGAGCATGTAGGGAGAGGGTTCGAGCCCGGTGACCTGAACGCCCAGGTCAACCAAAAACAGCAGATTCGACCCGGTACCGCATCCGATTTCGAGGATCGAGTCTCCGGGCGATGGCTTGAGCATGTCTATCATCAAACCGAATTCACGCTCTGCGATCTGCCGGTGCTCCGGTTTCCCGAACCAGTTCTCGTAGGCCTTGGCATCGTTGAAGTCGAACACATATCCCATGATGCTAACCTAAGGAAAAAACCGGTTCCGATCAAGGGAAACCCTAAAAAGAAACGTTCCCGGCAAACCCATAAACGGTTCATTGTGTTATTTTGAAATAGTGAAATTTAAAAAACAATCCTTGACAATTTAAATGGTAATATTTAAAGATAATATTGTTTCGGGATAAATTATTAATATATTAATAATTTTTGATGTAACAACCATCTGATTATCAGGTGATTCTGATCCCCCGCCGGTGAAACCGGGGAGCGCCCCTTTCACGTCTGCGCCTGTTTTACCCGCCAATCCAGTTTATTAATTTGCGGAGCTGATATGCCACAAGAAAAAGTTATTGTCAGCGGTCTATTTAAAATCTTCGGTCCGAATCCCGATCGCGCCTTTAAACTCATCGATGCGGGAAAGGAAAAAGACGCCATTTTTAAAGAGACAGGATTGACGGTCGGCGTGCAGGACGCTGAATTCTCCATCAATGCCGGAGAGATCTTCGTCGTAATGGGTCTGTCCGGTTCCGGAAAATCGACGCTGGTTCGGATGCTGAATCGACTCATCGAGCCGACGGCCGGAACGGTGCTCATCGATGGAGAAGATGTCACCGCCATGGCGCCGAACCATTTACGGGAGCTGCGTCGTCACAGCATGAGCATGGTGTTCCAGTCGTTTGCGTTGATGCCGCATCTGACGGTGGTCCAGAACGCCGCATTCGGCTTGGAAATCTCCGGCATCAACAAAGCCGAGCGTCAAAAACGTGCACTTGACGCTCTCGACCAGGTTGGTCTGAAAGACTGGGCCCGGAGCTATCCCCGGGAACTCTCCGGCGGCATGCAGCAGCGGGTGGGATTGGCCCGTGCCCTGGCCCAGGACCCCTCAATCATGCTCATGGACGAAGCCTTTTCAGCCCTCGATCCCCTCATCCGCAGTGAAATGCAGGATGAACTGCTCAAACTCCAGGACCAGCACGAGCGGACCGTTGTATTCATCTCCCACGATCTGCATGAAGCCATGCGGATCGGTGATCGCATCGCCATCATGGAGGGTGGCCGGATTGTGCAAGTCGGCACCCCGGACGACATTCTCAAGAATCCGGCCGATAGATATGTGTCGTCCTTTTTTCGCGGGGTTGACCCGACCACGGTTTTTTCCGTCGGCGATGTGGCACGGAAGTCCCAACTCACCCTTCGATGGCACAAGGGGGAGGGATTCCCCACCGCCGCTTTGGAACAGATGCGACAGGAGGACCGCGATTACGCGTATGTCCTGAACCGACACCAGAAATTTCTCGGTGTGGTTTCCTCGGATACCCTGGATGAGGCCATTGAGCGTAACGAACGCAATCTCGACGGCGCCCTGCTTGATAATATCGAGCCGGTATCTGCGGAGACGCCGCTTCAGGAGATACTATCGGAGGTTCGGAAATACGAATGCCCGGTTCCTGTGATTAACGACGAGGGACAATACATGGGTGTTATTTCGAAGCGAACCTTTCTCAGAACGCTGGAACACGGGGCTCAATGATAAGTCTTGGGGAACTCTTTGATGATCTTTTTCCAAGACGGTATTTTCAGGAGGTAAGTCATGCTCAGCAGTAAAGCGTTTGATGATTACATCATTCCACTGGAGCAGTGGATCGAGGGAGGGGTGTCATGGCTGGTCGAAAATTTCCGACCGCAGTTTCAAGCCATAAAATGGCCCGTGGAAGTCACGCTCAACGGGATCGACAGCCTTCTCCAGATGATTCCGCCGATCCTGTTTCTCATCGTTCTGGGGATCATTGCCTGGCGGGCGGCCGGCTGGAAGGTCGCCCTGTTCGGTATCCTGACCCTGACACTGGTCGGTTTCCTGGGCCTCTGGGAAGACACCATGACCACGCTGGCGATGGTGATCTGTGCCGTGGTCTTTTGTGTCATCGTGGGGATTCCCCTGGGGATTTATGCCTCCCGAAGCAATCGTTTCGAAAGCATGCTGCGACCGGTGCTCGACGCCATGCAGACCACACCGGCATTTGTCTACCTGGTTCCGGTGGTCATGCTGTTCAGCATCGGTACCGTGGCCGGAGTTATCGCCACCATCATATTTGCCATGCCGCCGATCATTCGGCTCACCAATCTCGGGATACGGCAGGTCCAGGCCGACGTGGTCGAAGCGTCGGAGGCATTCGGCGCCACCAAATCCCAAATTCTCTGGAAGGTGCAGTTTCCGCTGGCACTGCCGACCATCATGGCGGGTCTTAACCAGACAATGATGCTCTCCCTGTCCATGGTGGTCATCGCGGCCCTGATCGGCGCGGGCGGATTGGGGGTGCCGGTTTTTGAAGGTCTCAATTCCCTGCGGGTCGGTCTGGCCGGCATCGGGGGGATCAGCATCGTACTTCTGGCGATGGTATTGGACCGGATCACACAGGCCCTTGGAACATCCAAACACTTGGAGCGAAACGAAAGTTCATAAACCGAAGGAGAAACGTTGACGTACAGATTAGAGGAACCCATTCTACGAATCCGAGACAATGAAGAAATGGAGGGAGCAATGCATCGAAAGACATTTGTTACCATCATCATGGCAGTTTGTGCACTTGGTCTGGTGATGGCCGGAACGGCCACCGCCATGCATCATATGCCGGGCAAAGGGGTGACCGTGAATCCGGCCCGGGCCACATGGACCACCGGCTTTTTCCTGGAGGCGATTTACAGCCGGGCCCTGGAAGATCTCGGCTACACGGTGAAAGATCCCAAAAAGGTTTCCAACCCGATCTTCTACCAGTCTGTCTACAACGGCGACGTGGACTTCTGGGCCAACGGCTGGTTTCCAATCCATTATGCACAGCTTCCGAAAAATTTCGAAAAAAATGCCAAATTAGCCGGTACGGTCGTAAAGGGCGGTGCCCTACAGGGATACCTGGTTAGCAAACGGGATGTGGAAAAATTCGGAATCAAGTCCCTGAACGATTTTAAACGTCCGGAGGTAAAAAAGGCGTTCGACTCCAACAAAGACGGCAAGGCCGACCTGGTAGCCTGCCCGCCGGGCTGGGGGTGTGAAAAGGTCATCACCCACCATCTCAAAGTCTACGGTCTTGAAGATCACATCAATCCAATCAAGGCCAGCTATTCCGCCTCCATGGCCGATGCCGTGGCCCGGTATCAGAGCGGCGAACCGGTGTTTTTCTATACATGGACTCCGAACTGGACCGTCAACCGGTTCAAACCTGGCGAGGACGTCGTCTGGATCAATGTACCCGAAACAATCCCCTCCGCAGCCCAGAAAGGCTACGAAGACGCTATGGTCCACAGCGGTGTTGCCGGGGCGGTGAGCGACCCGATCAAGATGGGCTTTCCGGGAAATGACATCAACGTCGTGGCCAACAAGGCATTTCTCGCTAAAAATCCAGCCGCGGTAAAGATGTTCGAGGTCATGTCCATTCCTTTTGCCGATATCGCCGCCCAGAATGCGAAGATGTACGAAGGGGAGAATACCGAAAAGGACATCGACCGGCATGTGTCCGAGTGGATCGCTCTGAACAAGGATCAATGGGACGCCTGGCTTGAAGAGGCCCGAAAGGCCGCCAAGTGACGGCGTCGGCATGACCGGCGACTGTCCGACCGAACTGTGGGCGCGCTAACTGCGCCCACGGTTCGGGGTGACTTCGGCGTTTCGAATGACGCCTCCCCTGCGCGCCGTGCCCGGGCCAAAGATAAATTGCAGGGGTTGTCTAGGCAGCACCAGCCCGGAACCGGGATGATTTTAATTCTTTTTTTTCGATAACGGAACCAGAACCTTAAGCATAAATAAACAAGGACTTGATCGGCGACCGGTACGCTTTGGAAGACGCCCCCCGGGATCTTCATATACGGGATGCAGGCTACTCCGAAGGTCGTCGGGTTGATCCGATGGGGGTGACGACATGACTATCGAAAACGAACAGGTGATTAAGGACATTGTGGGATCGATTCGCCGGTTGGTACGTGCCGTATCTCTAGATTCCGCCAAGATGAGCCGTCAGTTCAGCCTGACGGCTCCGCAAAGCGGCGTGTTGCGCAGTCTGGCCAGCAATGGCCCAATTTCATAGGCTCAATTGAGTCGCGAGCTCTATGTGACGCCCTCCAACATTACCGGCATCATCGACCGGTTGGAGAAAAAAGGCCTGGTCCAACGGGTTCGAAAGGAAGGGGATCGGCGTGTCGCCCTGATTACGTTGACCCAAGCCGGCGAGCAGCTCAGCAGTCAGTTGCCGGATCCCATTGAAATCAAGCTGATATCTGCCCTCACCGACCTGGAGTCCAAAAAGATAGCCGATCTGCGGGGGGCGCTCAAATTGATGCTGAGACTCGTCGATGCCCAGGAGATCGAGGACGACCCGTTGCACTAGGCGCAAATAGCTGTTCCTCCGTTCATGGCACTCTGCACGGCCCAAGCGGGTTCGGTTACCCGTGGGTCTTGCGCGTCTTAACCTTGCCGCATCCAGGAGCTGTCTTTTATGCACCGTATGGGTATAGATTCTGAAGCTCCACCTGCCACTTTCCCATCTGATACACTGTATCGGAAACTTCCCGGACATTGATGGGTATCTTATAGCGATTTTCAGAATTCCGTTCCACGTCGATACCGATCCCGAACCCGAACCCGATTCCGGTGATGTTGCGTTGACGGTTTCTCAGTGTTGACCATATGCCACGGGCAGGATACATATCTGCCTCCGGAAGCCGGGCCTTTGGATGACATGGTTTCAGTGCGCGGTTGGAAACACGTCCCACCAGGGTCGGGTCCGTGATGATCCCGAAAAACACCCATCGGAGATACCATGAAAGAGTTTTTTAATGTCGCAGATGTATCGCACGTCATGGAATATGCGAACCGGTTCCCGCCGGTGGCAACGGAAAGGGCATCCCTGTCCGAGTCCTACGGTCGCATCCTTGCGGAAACCATCACCGCCGACCTTGATTTACCGGGATTTTCCCGATCCATCGTGGACGGTTATGCCGTCCGGGCGGCATCCACCTTTGGGGCCTCCGAAAGCAATCCCGCCTTTTTAAATGTGACCGGAGACGTCGCCATGGGTGAAATCCCCGGGATGACCGTCCACTCCGGAGAAACGGTTCGTATTCCAACCGGGGCCATGCTGCCCGAGGGTGCGGATGCCGTGGTGATGATAGAGCACACCGAGGCCCTGGATACGACGACCATTGAAGTGTATCGAAGTGTTGCTTCGGGTCAGTATGTCATCGAAAAAGGCGAAGATTTCTCTTTCGGCGAAACGATCCTGGAGGAAGGCCGACCGATCCGGTTCCAGGAGGCCGGGCTTCTGGCCGCCTTCGGACGCACAGACGTCCGCGTTTTCAAAAAACCGATTGTCGGGATCATTTCCACCGGAGATGAAATTGTGCCCGTCGATCACATTCCGGATACGGGACAGATCCGGGACATCAACAGCACCACGCTTTTCGGGCAGGTTCAGACCGCCGGCGGCATAGCGGAACCTTACGGTATCGTCGAAGACACCTACGAGGCGCTATTTGAGGTGTGCCGTCGCGCGACCGCCGCTTCCGATATGGTGCTGGTATCCGGCGGCAGTTCCGTGGGTGCTCGTGATTTTACAATGGAGGCCCTGGGCCATCTTCCGGATGCGGAGATCCTGGTGCACGGCCTGAGTCTTCGCCCCGGGAAACCGACGATCCTGGCCAGGGTGGGGAACAAAATCGTATGGGGCCTCCCCGGCCATGTGGTGTCGGCGATGATTGTATTCCTGGCTGTCGTGGAACCTTTTCTGAAACGGATCGGCGGTGTTCGACGCTGGGAGGAAGCCGGCCTCCGGTTCACGGCGCGGATCAGTCGAAATGTGGCATCCGCCCAGGGACGGATCGATTTTGTCCGGGTCAAGCTCCGGCATGGGGACGGTGTGCCATGGGCGGATCCCCTGCTCGCCAAATCCGGCCTGATCCACACCATGATCAAGGCCGACGGCCTGGTGGCCATCGGGATGAATGATGAAGGGCTCGACCAAGGAGACCTGGTGGAAGTGATTCCGCTATAATCGCCGCTGCTCAGGAAAGGGTTGCCTGGGGAATCATAAATTCGAGATTCGGATTTTGAATTTAAGAATTATGTTGTCGGCTTGAACTAGAAAGAGAGCACGTGATGAAGAGAAATATATATCTGAAAATGAAATCTCTAAAGGAAGCTCGGGAGATCATGTTCCGTCGGTTTCCGGACACATCATGTCTGCCGTCGGAAACCGTTTCCGTCGAGGACGCCGTCGGACGTGTCCTGGCGGAGCCGGTATTCGCGCGGCTATCTTCCCCGAACTTCCATTCGGCGGCCATGGACGGCATCGCTGTAAAAGCGGAACACACGTTCGGAACGAGCGAAACACGGCCGACGGAACTGGTTATCGGAGAAAACGCGTTTTATCTGAACACCGGACATCTCCTGCCGCCGAACACGGATGCGGTAATTATGATCGAGCACGTGACAATACTTGATGAGCGTCGGGTCCGGATCGAGGCGCCGGCGTTTCCCTGGCAGCATGTGCGGAAAATGGGAGAAGATATTGTCGCCACCGAACTGCTGTTTACCCGGAATCATGTCGTCACGCCCTATTGCCTCGGAGCCCTCCTGGCCGGAGGCATCACGTCGCTGGTTGTCCGCCGGCGGCCCAAGGTGTTCATCATCCCCACCGGATCGGAACTGATCGATTGGCAGGATGCCGGCCCGGAAGATCTTTTGCCGGGCCAGGTCATCGAATCCAACTCCTATGTGCTGGGAAATCTCGTCGAGGCATGGGGGGGGCGGTTTATACGCCACGAAAAGGTGATGGATAGTGTCGGGGCACTCAACGCGGCGGTCACGGAGGCCGTTTCATCCGATTATGACCTGGTCCTGATGGTCGGCGGGTCCTCTGCCGGATCCGAAGATTATTCCAAACGGGTGATCGGGGACTTGGGGGAGATCCTCGTGCACGGCGTGACCATCATGCCCGGCAAACCCGTTCTCGTCGGGGCGGTTGAGGATAAACCCGTGTTTGGGGTTCCGGGTTATCCGGTTTCTGCAATTGTCGCTTTCGAACAGTTTGTCCGGCCGTTGATGCTCAGAATGCTTGGAAGGCCTGAAGAGCGGCGGCAAACGGTCACGGTAGAGCCGACACGGAAAATACCTTCCAAGCTCGGTGTCGAAGAATTCGTGCGGGTAAAGCTGGGTCGCGTCGCAGATCGTATTGCAGCATCGTCTCTGCCCCGAGGCGCCGGAATCATCACCAGCCTGACCGAGGCGGACGGGATTGTCCGGATCCCGGCCAACAGCGAGGGGCTAACCGAAAATAAACCGGTGACCGCTGAACTGCTCCGCCCTCTGGAGTCGATAAACCACACCATTGTCGCAGTCGGAAGTCATGACAATACGCTCGATGTGTTGACCGACCAGCTCAAAGCACGATCCAGACCTGTTGTGCTTTCGTCCAGCCATGTTGGAAGTCTGGGCGGGCTTATGGCGATCAAACGCGGTGCATGCCACCTGGCCGGTTCCCATTTGCTCGACACCCAGGACGGTTCCTATAACGTGACCTACATCCGACGTTATTTGCCCGACATTGCGGTAAAACTAATCCACCTCGTGATGCGTGAGCAAGGGATGATCGTGGCCCCCGGCAACCCGAAAGGCCTGAGTGGCATCAAGGATCTATCCCGGAAGGATGTCACCTTCATTAACCGCCAGGGCGGGTCCGGAACCCGTATCCTGCTCGACTACCGGCTTTCCGAGCTCGGCATCGACCCCCGGTCCATCCAGGGCTACGACACAGAGGAGTATACCCATATGGCCGTAGCGGTTGCCGTTCTCGGCGGGACCGCCGACACCGGGCTGGGTATATTCGCGGCGGCAAACGCTTTGAAGCTCGATTTTATCCCGGTCGTTACAGAGCAATACGATTTGGTCACCCCGGAGGCGTATTTTGAATCCGACAATATCCAAAGCCTCCTGGAAACGATTCGCTCATCCGGATTTCAGCAGCGGGTGGATGCCCTTGGCGGGTACGACACACAGCGGACCGGGGAGGTGCTGCCCCTGTAAACGGAACTCGATGATTCCCTGAACCCCGTGGTTGCCATGTAAGGATTCGTCGACGCTGCCCGACATCGTGTCAACATCGACAACGGACCCATGGGAGGGACATGTCCGGATGCCCCGTACAGAGAACGATCCGCATTACGAAATCATTGACCACACCGCCGACAGCGGTATCCGGGTCTTTGGAAAGGATGCTGAAGAGCTGTTTGCCCGAGCCGGAACAGCGCTTTTCGAGCAGATCACAGACTCCGGACGGATTGTTCCGCAAACGCAGCACCACGTTACCGTATCGGGAATCGATTGGCCGGATTTAATGGTGAACTGGCTCAGAGAGTTACTGTATCTGTGGACCGGAAGAGAGCTTCTGGTTGTTGGAGTGGAAATCGACAAACTGGTGGAATTCTCTCTTGCCGCGACAGTCGGCACGGTAACGTACAATCCGAAGCATCACATGATCCTCAGCGAGATCAAGGCGGTCACATATCATGGAATCGATGTGAGCCATCGGCCATTGGGATGGGAGGCAACGATTATTTTTGATATATGATCGCGACCCGACAATTGTGTTCTACACCAGGATTTCATTTCAATGCAGAGACACAAACCCTGACGCCGGCGGAGTGATGGAGTGATGGGTAATGTTTTTTCCTTCCAATACGCCAACGCTCCATTGTAGATTTGGAGACAGCTACCTTTGAGGATACAATCGAGTAAATAAGGTGATGTGGTGAAAGTCGGTCGCCCAGAGGGTGTTCGCAAAATCCTGCTGAAAGGCATATTCTGGCGTATTCTCATTATCGAGGGCATCCTGCTTGTCTGGTCGCTCCTGTACAGAATCTTGATGGAGCCGGCCGCCCAGCCGGTGGAGCTCTTCTGGTACGCGGTCCGCATCGTCATTCTGATTGCGATCATCATCGTGTTTATCATGGTGACCTTCAGGTTGTTCCTCACCCGGAAGGTCATTCTGCCCTTGGAGGCGATCTCCGAATCGAACCGGACATTCCAGGAAGAAGACACCGCCCGAAACGGGATCCCCCTGCCGGAGGACACGCCGCAGGAGATTCAGGAAATTGTCGCCACCCGAACACAGATGCTCGATACGATTCTTCGGGTGTCCGAGGAGAGGCTTCGACTCGTCAACTTCATCAAGGAGACCTTCGGCCGATACATGTCAAAAAAAGTGGTCGATGAAATCCTCGATTCCCCGGACGGCGCCAAAATCGGAGGGCGCCGGGAGACCGTGACTATCCTTATGTCAGACCTTCGCGGATTCACGAGCCTTTCCGAAACCACCGATCCGGAAATGTTGATGCGGCTGCTGAACCGGTATCTGGACCGGATGTCCCGGATCATAAACGACTATGACGGTATCATCGATGAGATCATCGGCGATGCCATTCTGGCGGTGTTCGGCGTACCGGAAAGCCGACCCACCGATCCGGAACGGGCCGTGGCCTGTGCCCTGGCCATGCAGAACGCTCTCATGGAACTGAATCGGGACATCGGGGAGGAAGGGTACCCGCCGTTGGAAATGGGGATCGGCATCAACACCGGCACCGTTCTCGTGGGCAACATCGGATCCGAGATCCGAATGAAATACGGGATCGTTGGAGCGGCGGTCAATACCGCGGGTCGCATTGAATCGAACACCATCCGCGGGCAGGTGCTCATCGGTGAGTCCACCTTCACCCGTCTCGGTGAAAAACTTACCGCAGAACCCCCTCAGACGTTCATGATGAAAGGCATGCGGAAACCTCTGGTGGTTTACGCGGTCACCGGCATCGGCGATCCGTATCGGATCACCCTCGAGACCTCACGGGTGGACCACGATGGCGTTCTGCTGACACTGCCGTTTCGCTGCTGGAGGATCGAAGACAAGAAGGTCGCCGACGAGGCTGCCACCGGTGAAACCATTCTCATAAACGACACCCTGTTGACGGCCACGGTGGCTCCGCCCCTGGACCCCCACGTGGCTGTCAAGATTGCCTTCGACTTCTGTCAGGAAGCCCACTGCTTCGAGGCTATCTATGCGAAAGTTCTGTCCATCGGCGAAGCGCGTGATCATGGGGCGGTCCATCAGCTGGGCATCACCAGTATCCGCCCGGAAGATCGTGATATGCTGAAGAAGTGGATGGATAAGGCGGGGTAGATGGCTGGATGTCAGGATGATGTGTTGAATTGAGAGCCCCGCGTCGCTTTTATAGCGATTTTCAGAATTCCGTTCCGAAACCTGACTCAAGGTCCAGGGTGTGGATTTTTCTCTGCAAGATGTGAAAAATTCGCCTCAGTCTTCACGACGGCACCCGTACATCACGTATCGGATGGAGGAAAACGATGGGTCCCTGGGCCTTTGCGGGAAAGCGTGGTGTGCCTTTGCCAAAACTGTTCAAGCGGAGAGGCTCCGGTATGACGCCGTAAGATTCATCTTGCAGAGAAAAATCCACACCCTGGACCCTACCTTCAATCGGAACATATCTATGGCAACTGCTATAGTATCGGGGGTGGCCGGGTCGGCCCGTTCGCCCATGTGCCCGTAGCACCGTTAACGAACAGGGCCGCTCCCGGATCATGTCCGGAATGACAAAAATTGATATTGACCAATATCCTCTGCGGACTCTGGAGCTCTGCGACAAATTTTAGCTTTTTCCGAATTTCGGATGGGCCTTGATCAGCGCCCGGGTGTACTCGTGGCGGGGATGTTTAATGACGTCCTCGGCAGACCCGGTTTCAACAATCTCTCCTTTATATATTACCGCAATGCGATTACAGAGATACCAGGCCGCCGCCAGGCTATGGGTGATAAATAAAAAGGTGACCCCCATCTTTGATTGGAGGTTTTGGAGAATGGAAAAAATCTGAATGGATATCGAGGCATCCAGCATGGATGTGGGTTCATCGGCAACGACGAATTCGGGCTTGAGAACCACGGCTCTGGCAATGGCAACACGCTGGCGCTGTCCGCCGCTAAGCTCGTGGGGGTAACGATAGAAAAAGTCTTCCGGCGGGGACAACCCCACCGATTGCAACGCCTTGAACACCGTCTCCTCCTGCTCCGCCCGGTTGCCCTCGGCATGGATGGTCAAGGGTTCCGCGACAGTGTCGAGAATGGAAAAGTAAGGATTCAGGGACTGGTAAGGATCCTGGAAGATCATCTGTACCTTCCGGCGGTATTCCGCCAGGCCCTTTCCCCGCAACCCGGTAATATCTTTTCCGTCAAGGGTCAGTCTGCCTGCAGTCGGCGGTTCCAGCTTGACGATCAGTCTTCCGGTGGTTGTCTTCCCGCTACCGCTCTGACCGACCAGACCAAAGATATCTCCTCTGGCGATTTCTAGGGAAACCTTGTTTAGTGCCACCACCGTCTGGTCGGCCCCCTTGAGGAGGGTCTTCTTGGATCGATAGGTTTTGGTCACATCTTCCAGTTTTATAATCGGGTCAGCCATCGTTGATGATTCGCGCAGTTATTGTTTTACGTAGTTGTGTTCATCCCATGACCTATTCGTCCGATACTTGTCCGCCTCTGGAGGATTCGAATTTCGGGTTTTATCATGTAATTTTACAGCACAGCGCCTTGTGGGTCCTGGACACATCGATCCAGTCGGGTATTTCCATCCGGCATGCTGGGCCCGTCGCCTCGCAGCGGTCGCAGAACCGGCACCCCTTCGGCGGGTGTATAAGGTTCGGGGTTTCCCCGTTGAGCCCTTCCAATTGGGTTTTTTCCGTGTCCAGGGTGAGATATGACCCGAGAAGGGCTTTGGTATACGGATGGACCGGGGTTTCGAACACCTCTTCCCGTTTACCATATTCTACGATTTGCCCGGCATACATCACCGCGATGGTGTGGCATACATCCGCAACCACCGCAATGTCGTGGGATATGAACAGAATGCTGAGAATCAATTCCTTCTGAAGGGTCTTGATTTCGTCCAGGATCTGGTCCTGTACAATGACGTCCAGGGCGGTCGTCGGTTCATCAGCGATAATCAGGGATGGCCGGCACGATAGCGCCATGGCGATAATGGCGCGCTGCTTCATCCCACCGCTGTATTGATGAGGGAAATCCCTGATCCGCTCCCGTGGGATATGCACCAGGTCAAAAAGAGCCTCGACCCGTTCCTGTGCGGCCGGTTTGTCCAGCGCGGGTTCGTGAATCAGGATGGCCTCCACAATCTGATCGCCAACCCGCTGCACCGGGTTCAAGGCGTTCATGGCAGCCTGAAAAATCATGGCGATATCTTTCCAACGGGTCTTTCTCATCTCTTCCGGAGAGATCTTGAGCAGGTCTCTGCCCTTGTACATAATCTGGTCTGCCATGACGGAAGCGTTTTTCGGCAGCAGGCCCATGAGCGTCATGCCGATCGTCGTTTTTCCGCACCCGGATTCCCCGACGAATCCGAGCGATTTACCTTCTTCGACGGAAAACGATACGCTATCGACCGCCCTGAGAAATCCTTTCCGGGTCTGGTAGCCGATGCTCAAATTGCGGACATCCAGAAGGGCCATATCAGTCGGAAGCTCCTTCCTGTCTGAGTCTCGGATCCAGAATCTCCTCCATCGCCCGCCCGAGCATGTAAAACGACAGGGTCAGCAGGGAAATGCAGATGCCCGGGGGAAGGAGCCAGTAGGGCGCCTGGAACATGTGACCGGTCTTCCACACCCACTGGAGCATCATGCCCCAACTGACCGTTCCCGGATCACCGAATCCAAGAAAGGCCAGTGCCGCCTCGATAATAATGGCCGATGTCACCCGGAACGTCATATACAGAAGGGCCAGGGGAAGCACATTGGGCGTAATGTGACGGAAAATGATCCGAACGTGTGATGCTCCGGCCACTTTTGCCGCCTCGATGAACGGACGCTGCTTCAATGACAGGGTTTGGGCCCGAATCACCCGGGAGACGCCCGGCCAGCGAAAAAGGGCGATGATCAGGACGATCGTCCATATGTGCAGTTGCCCGAAAAGAGACGAAAGAATGAGCACCACAAGAAGGGTCGGCATGACCATGATCATGTCGGCCAGGCGCATGAGCGCCATGTCCACTGTCTTTCCGGCATAACCGGCGATCATTCCTATGAGGGTACCTAAAAAGATGCTCATAAATGCCGCTGAAATACCCACCATAAAAGCGATCCGGGCACCGGCGAGGAGTTGGCTGAAGATATCACGACCGATGAAATCGGTTCCCAGCCAGTGCTTCATGCTGGGTCCGGTGGAATGGGAAACTTCCGGGTCGACGCCGTGCATGGGCTGGTACATGGGATCTATCAAGGGCGGTATAAAACTGCAGACGGCCATCAAGGCAAATACTATCAGCAGCGTCAGCCCGATGCGGCCGATCAGGTTTTCCCGAAACAGACGCCAGGCCCCCACGAATCTGCCCATCATGGCGGACGCTTTCGAAGTTGTTTTATTTTCTGCAGCCAACGGCGTCCCCTATTCGTAACGGATCCTTGGATCCAGATAAGCATACAACACGTCCACGACCAGATTGGCCAGCAGCACCACGGCGGCAATCAATAAAAATGACGCCTGGGCCAGGGGATAGTCATTGTTGCTCACCGAAAATACGAGCTCGCGCCCGATGCCCGGCCAGGTGAAAACGGTTTCCGTCAGGGCCCCGCCGTTGATTGAAAACGCCAGACTGAGCCCGACGCTGGTGACCACGGGCAACGCGGCATTGGGTGCGGCGTGGTGATTTCGAATGGTTTTTTCCTCCAGACCTTTGGCCCGGGCGGTGAGGATATAATCTTCCTTGAGGGTGTCGAGCATACTGCTGCGCATGATCAACAGGTAGCTGCCGAAATGGATCATGAACAGGGTCCCCAGGGGCAGTATCATATGATGGACGATATCCCATGCCTTTTCCAGAAATCCGGCTTCCGGGTCGATCCAGACCTCGGCCGATATCATGCCGGTGAGTGGGAACCATCCCACCTTGTAAGCGAACAGCCATATCAGGATCAGGGCAAGCCAGGGTAGAAACACCGTGTGGCAGATCAGGGCCCCGATGGTCATCCATGTGTCCGTCGACTCTCCCTTTCGCCAGGCGGCGATCTTGCCCAGAAAGATCCCGAACAGGGCTGACAGTATAATAGATGTGGTGAACAGGAGCACCGTATTGGGGAGCCGATTCAGGATAATATCGGCCACCGGCTGGCCATAATGAAACGACACCCCAAAGTTGCCGGTCACAAAGTTCTTCACATAGTAGAGGTACTGGAGTCCGATCGGCTGATCCAGGCCCAGTTGCTCGATCAGGTGCTCGGCGTCTTCGGGAGTCATATTGGGATCGACCATCCGGGTGACCGGATCCCCGGGTGCCAGCCGAAACAACAGAAACAGGACGGTCAGGATCACAAAGAAGATAATGGCGATTTCGATCAGGCGCCGGAATATGTATTTGCGCAATTCCATGTCACGAGTCCCGGGAAATCGGTTTGAGCTGGGTAAACGACCAGATATTGCCGATCCCCTCCAGCATCTCCACCCAACCGGTGAAACGATCCGTTCGGACGGCCTCGATCAGCAGGGGATCGTAGATCGGATAATAGGGCACATCACGCAGCACGATCTCCTGCATTTTCCGGACCAATGCCTGGCGCTCTTCCCGGTCCATGGCCTGACTCGACTCGGTGGCGAGTTTGTCGAATTCCGGGTTTCGGTACCCGCTCATGTTCCACCCGCGGGGTTTGTCGTTGGCGGAGAGAAAAAAGATACGAAGATAATCCGGATCCGTTGAAAGTTTGCCATACCCGAGAATGAAGGTGTCGAAGTCGTGCCGTCCCTTGACCTGTTGAAGCAGGGAAGAGAATGCCATGGGACGCGAATAGGCCGGCATGCCCACGTCCCTCAGCCACTCCTGTATCATCAAACCGCTGATGGCCCGGTGGGGATCATAGTCGGCCGGCGGCGTCAGGATGGTAAAGCGCTCCATGGGTTGACCGTTCGGCAGCCGGATGCCGCTGGCTGGTATGACCGCCCCGGCATCGTCGATGGGGGGTGCTTCCCAAGAGTATCCGGCCTCCGTTAAAATGTCATAAGCTTTCCGGATTCGTGATTCCCGGTCCAGGTTGGCGCCGTATTTTTCCACCTCGGGATAATACCAGTACCGGTTGCCGGGGGGGATAATCGAGTACATCTCGGTGCCGAATCCCTGGAGGATGCGGGAGATGATAAAATTCTTGTCGATGAGGGTGGCGATGGCCCGGCGCAGGTGGGGGTCGTCAAATGGTGGTTTCCGTAAATTGAATCCCATGAAATACAGGGCGCTTTTTTCGCTGAAATAGACGTGAATATCGTCCTGATTGCGGAGATCGTCCAGATACCCCGGTTGGATCCCCCACCAGAACATGTCGATGGTGCCTTTTTTCAAGGCCAGAATGGCCACGTCTGAGGTTCCGAATATTTTTACCACGATATCCGTGATATGGGGGCCAAGCTGACGACCCGCGATGGTTTTCCCGGTTCCGAAAAAATAGGGATTTCGAACCATGTGCAGATAGGCCCCTTCACGCCACTGCTTGAGGACAAAAGGCCCGGTCCCCACCGGCGATTCGACCTGGTGGTTGAGTAACTCGGCCAGGGGCTTCTCTTTGGTGCGTGCGATCCGGACAATGTCTTCCCATTCATTCTGCTGGACGATGGGGATGGTGAGAGAACGTGATCGGAAGATGGCCTTGGGCTTTTTCAGGAAGAACCGAACCGTCCGCTTGTCCGGAGTTTCGATCCGGGTGACGAATTTCCACCGGGAATAATGGCGGGGAATGCGGAACTCCTTGATCAGCTTGGCGGTGAAGGCCACGTCCGAGGACGTCAGCTCTGCTCCGTCGGACCATCGTGCCCCGCGGAGACGCACGGTATAGGCTACCGTCTCGGGGTCATACTCGGGGAGGTCGGCGGCCAGCCAGGGAATCAGCTCGAGGGTTTTCGGATCGTGCTGGTAAAGCGGCTGATAGATCTTGGAAAGGATTTTTCGAGAGTTGGCGTCGCTGGCAAGCCAGATGTTCAGCGTCCGCGGTTCTTCGGACAAACCGACCCGAAGCATTCCGGCAGGTTCCTTTTGCGAACATCCTGCCAGGGCGACCGCTGCCAGCAGTACTCCGAAAGCGATGATCCGTATGGGGTTGAATTTAGTCATAGCGGCCGTTCATCTCTTTGACTTTGTGTTCGATGAAATCGACGACGCGGCTCTCGAGGCGCACCCCGTCCAGGCGATTGATTCGCGGGATGCCACCGGGACTCACACAGTTGATTTCCACGAGCTTGCCTCCGATCACGTCGATCCCCACAAAGTAAAGGCCGGTCTCAACCAGAGCCGGCTTGATCGTTTCGCAGATCAATCGTTCGTCGTCGGTGATCTCATGTTTGAATACCCGGGCACCCGCATGAACGTTTGTGCGAAAATCGCCCTCTTTGGGTTTGCGCCTCATGGCGCCCAGGATTTCTCCGTTGAGGAGGAGAATCCGTACATCCCCCTTTTCTTTGACCTCGGAGAGGTATTCCTGAACCATGATCGCTTCGCGATCCGGGTAGTCCTTATATCCTTTAACATAATAATTGATGAGGGAAATCAAATTTTCCTGGTCCCGATTGCTCACTTTAATAACGCCTTCTCCGCCAAATCGCTGCAGCGGTTTGACAACCATGGCGCCGCCGAAGTCGTCAATTATTTTTTTGAGCCGTGCCGGGTCCCTCGAGACGTGGGTTTCGGGAATGATGTCGGGAAAGCTCAGGATGTACAGCTTGCTGTTTCCCAAGATCTGGCCGGAGGTCCGGTTGATCATAAACACCTGATCCTGCACCGGCGAAAGAAACTCCATGGCCTGGTAGTTCAGCGGGGGATTTTTTCGCAGAAATAGCGCATCCAGATCGGTAACCGATTCGAAGATCAAATCGTCCTTTTTCAGGCATTGGATCATACATTGCCAGTAGCACCCCATGGTCTGGTCGGGCGGCACGGTCACATTTCGCATGCGGGCCACCACCTGGTCGTTGCGGATGTAGATGTCGTGGGGTTCCAGGAAATAAACCGCATGCCCCCGCTGGTTGCATTCGTACATCAGGTGGCTTGTGGTTTCCCACTCCGGGCTGATGGCTTGCAGGTGATCCATCATAAAGGCAATTTTCATGGTGCTCATTTCCTGATCTTGTCGTGTAATCGCCGGATCCGCCCGCTGAGCGCCCTGCAGATTTCCAGGGCGATCTGGGGGTATTCCCGAACAATTTCTTTAAACTCTTGTTTGTGAAGAATCAAGAGGCGGGAGGGAGTTTCTGTCCGGATGCTGGCCGTTCTGGCAATGTTTTCAAAGAGAGCCATTTCGCCGAAATAATCCCCCTCCCGGATCCGGTCGAGCTCGATTTCATTATCGCTTCCCAATCCCTTAATAACAGAGACCTCCCCGCGAATGATGAGATACATTGTCTCCCCGGGATCCCCTTCCTGAATGACGACCGCACCGGAGGGATAGTCCTCTTCCTCGGAAACGGAGGCCACCGCAGCCAGTTCGCCCACCGAGAGGCCTTCAAAAATCTCGATCCCTTTCAGGAGCAGGATTTTATCGGAAATTGCCGTTTCGTTTTGCATAGTGTCCTCCGAAGATCCTTCATTGCCATGCCGGCGGGCCAGGATGGCGCGTGCCGTCCGGGCGATAAAACTGTTTTCGGACTCCGCCAACCGGGTGACATCTTCCGGTTCGAGGGTGTCCGGAGCTATCCGATCCATGGCTGAAAGCATCAGGGTTGTGGCAATCCAATCGTCTTGGGCGACGAGATGCTTCACAAAGGCCCGATCGTCCATATCCGGGTCCGTCAGGGTGAAATTCTTTCGGCCCACCGACAGGGTCTGTTCAGGGGACGACACCTCTATAATCGGGATCATGATTTCGGACAGTTTCCGATCCATGGCATCCTCTAACGCTTCGATACCGTTGGCCCGCTGCCGGGGGTCGTCCGAGAACACCCCACGGATGATAATGTTCCGCTGCTTGGACCGGTCCTGGGCGGCCAGCACGCGAAGGGTGTTTTCCACCCGGAGCATCCGTTTCTGGTTCAGATGGTCGATGAACAACCGGATCTCGGGGGTCTGTTCAAAGCGTTTCAGTCGTTCGGCGTCCGCCAGGTATTGATATCCGGCCTCGATCTGATCCCGGGCGAATCGAAACGCATCCAGGTCTTTGATGTTGAGAGAATCCAGGAGCTCGAAAATACCCTCCCGGGTACGGCGTCTGGGTATGGTCAGGCTCTCCACGAGCAGCATGCTGTTCTGGTATTCCGCCGTTTCGATTTTTTCGACGGCCCGCTGGCGTATCCGATCCGATGAATCGCCCACGAGGTTGATCACTTTCTGGAGGCTGTCATCATTGTCGATGTCGACGGCTTCCAGGGCGGCCTGACGGACCGGTTCCCGGGGGTGGTCCAGGTATGGCAGCACGATGGCGGTCTGGTCGGGGAGCCGCAGGGCCTGGAGGGCCCGCAGGATGTCCGGCAAAATGGGTGCGCAGTCCGGGTCGTCCAGCAACTGCTTCAGCCGGGGAAAAAATCCCGGTTCATGGGTTTCACCGGCCGCGATGACGCCCGCCTGGCGAACCTCGAGCCGATCGGACGCGAGCCAGGTGGTAATGACGTCGCGATAGTCATCCGGCGCCCGTCGATAGAGTCCGACCACGGCATAGGCCCGGACATCCGGATCCGGATGGGTCAGGAATCCGCTGTAATCAAACGGCCGGGACACCGACGGATCGAGACGATCCAGTGCCCGAAGCGCCGCGGCGGTCAGCGCTGCATTGTCCGACGCTGCGGCCTCCGCCAATGCCGGCAGGGCCGGGGCGCCGGCCTGCATGGAGACCATGTCGATCAGTTCGGCCCGGGTGTGTTCATCCTGGGTCTTGAGCGATTCCAGAATCATGTCATCCAGTCCTTCGACACCCAGGGACTGCATGAGCCGGGCGTACCAGACCGCATTCTTGCCCCGTGCTCCGAAATAGGTTTCTGCCAGCCGTTCCCGCATGGTCCGGTCCCGGAACAGATCTCCGACCTCGTCTTGCTCCATGGATTTCAGATCCAGCAGGTTCCTGGAGATCAGATCAAGGAGGATGCCGGAATAGCGCCGCTTCAGGGTGATGATGGTGGCGAGCCACCCGATCACAAACGGCAGGGCAATCAGGGCCAGGTATCGTGGGTGAAACAGGTTTTCGGTGGCCAGGATGATGGCGGACCCGAGCACCAGAGCGATGCGAACAACCGTCCCCCGCAGAAACGGCCGGAGGACAGCCCGGTAAGCCATCGGGACCAGCCCCATCAGGACATCCGATGCCGGTTTGTGGAGTGTCGTCCGGATGACATTCGTGGAAAGGCGCGCATATATGGCGGCAATAATATCAAAGCGGACGAGAAATCCGATAAAGACGAAGAGGTAATTGCAGGGGTGGAACATCAGGGCCACCGGCAGTCCCCATCTGCCATAAATCCGCCCAACAAACAGAAGGATGATCAGACTGATAACGTTCATGCCGCCCCGAAAGTATCCGAAAAACGTGACCAGGCCCCCTTCTGTGGCAAACTGTTCGTTGACCGCAAAGTTGAACAGGTAGTTCATGATGGGGATGATGACGTGTGGGAAAAACGTCATAAAAACAAGAATTTTAATGAGTACGGATTCTTTTAGGAGGGGGATGGCCTGCTTGATCTCCTGAATAATGGACGACCTGGCCTTCCGTTTTTTCCCGCCGGTGTCCTGGATGAGAAGTGTGGGGTAATTCGATCCGATGCTGCGGACCACCACTGCTGCTGCCAGAGTGGTGGCCAGATACACCAGCAACAGGTTGTCGATGAAGACGAGGCGCGTCAGAAACGGTGTGCCGAAGCCACCCAGGATATCGCCGCAAACACCTCCGGCGGTGATGAGGGGAAAGAGGCGTTTGGATTGCCGCGTATTGAACAGATCGTTGGCCAGGTTCCAGAAGAGCAATCCCAGCAACGCCTCGTAGAGGGTCTTGAGGGTGAACAGGACCGGATAAACGAGATCATATCCGAACGGTATCACAAAACGCATGGCTGCGACCGACGTGCAGCAGATGACCAAAAGCCTGAGAAGGAGCTTGGTGCCGGGGAGTCTGGCCATTGCGCCGGCAATGAATCCCATGATCACAAAAATGGCAACACTGTTGATCATGTACATCACCGGCAGGTATTGAACGCCGAACCGTTTTAGAAAAGCGGTCTCGGCGAAGTTGGTAAAGAGCATTCCCGATATTCGGACCAGAAACAGCAGCGCCACGGCGCTCGCCAACAGACCGAGTTCGTCCTCATAGATTTTCAGCCACTTGGCGATCAGCTTGGTCATCTCACCCTTTGAGGCGAATGTCGATGGCTCTGAAAATTGCATCAAACACTCATGGTGATGCAATTTCCCGGGTCGCTGTCAGTTCTGCTCTAAAACCAAACGGAAGCCTGTTGTCTGCAGGCGACTGGCCGGATGGGCGGTGGCACGGTTGGCCGAACGGCAGGAGTGCCCGTACCGGAACCAGCTGCCGCCACGTTTGACGCGCATGGTGCCCTTTGGGGGGCCTTTCGGATCGGTCACGGTCCCTGTACGGTACTCTCCGTACCAATCCTGGACCCATTCCCACACGTTGCCATGCATATCGTAAAGCCCGAACGCATTTGGTGCATATCGTTTTACCCGGCCGGGTTGGTTCACGGGGATATCCCGGGTTTCATGGTACTCGACACAAGCCCCACTCTTGGAACGGTTATTACCGAACATGGCGGCGCTGCACGTAATTTCATTGCCCCAGGGGTAGGCGGTCTGAGTACCGCCCCGGGCGGCATATTCCCACTCGGCCTCGGTGGGCAGCCTGAACGTGAAGGCGCCTTCTACAAACCGGTTGAGTTTGTTGATAAAGTCCTGGGTATCGTGCCAGGATACCTGGGTGACCGGAGATTGGCCGGGGCCTTTTCGCCGAGAGAAGAATTTTTTGCCCATGACGTTTTGCCATTGGGCAAGGGTGACCTCGGAGGTCTGCATAAAAAACGGTTCGCTGATCACCACACGGTGTTGTGGTTCTGAGGTATCGCGGAAGGGCTCGTCCGGCGGACTGCCCATGACGAAGCTGCCGCTGGGGATCTTCACAAATTCCATTCCCAGGTCCTTGATGACTATTTTCTCAGTTGCCCATGTGGAGCCTACCGCAAGTAGCCCAAGACAGCCCGCGGCGATGACAATAGAACACCAGGATTTCTTTGGCACCCAAATCATGGTTCACCTGCCTTTATGCGGTTGGTTCTGATTCGATGGTGTAGACATCGATGGTTTCGCTCTTGCCGCGGACCGGAAAGGTTCCCATGGCCTTTAACGGAAATCGGCTTTCGGTAGCCTCTTCCTTGGTCTGCCGACTGATCAGGATGTCCGTTCCACACTGCTTGTTCAGGACCTGAAGACGGGACGCCACATTGACCACATCGCCGACCATGGCATACACCATCCGCTCCGGGCCGCCCACATTGCCGGCCAGTACCTGGCCGGTATGGATGCCGATGCCGTGGCGCACCGGCGTTTCACCCACCTTTTCGCGGGAGATGTTGATCCGGTCCAAGGCCAGACGCATGTCAAAGGCTGCAGCGATGGACTGGTCCGCGTGGGCGTTTTCCGGTGTCGTGCCTCCGAATACCGCTTCGATTTCGTCTCCGATAAACTGAAGCACGATCCCGTTATGTTTTCGAATCTCTCGCTCCATTTCTGAAAAATAGAAGTTCAGAAATCGGACCACGTCCGAAGGGGTCTTCTTTTCGACAAACGACGTATATCCTCTGAGGTCGCAAAACAGAATGGTGGCGTTGACCAGCTCGCCTTCCGGTGAGATCTGTCCTTTGAGGATTTTATCACTGATTTCCGGAGACACATACTTCTGGAAGCTGGCATGGCAGATCTCCCGCTCCCGGAGGCCTTGAATCATATCGTTGGTTTTCACCGCAATGTGGGCGAATTCATCGTTGCTGAGTACCGGCACGGGGGCGTCGAGATCTCCCTCGCTGATTTTTTCCATGGCGCTGATGTGGCTGCCGAACGTTTTTTTCAAATTCCGGGTATATCGATTCATGATCATGAAACTGAGAAAGAGCATGACCCCCAGTGCAAAAACGATTTCTTTGAAAACGCCCCAGTAGAGCTCGGGGCCCGACATAGCACGGTTTTCCAGCAGGTAATAGATGTCCAGCACGACCATCATAAGAATGGCAAGGGCCATGAACACCAGCAGAGAGGCGATCAGAATTGTCACCTTCTTGCTCACCGTTATCATCGATGTCGGTGGAATACTGTGACTTTTTCGCTGTCCGAGGGTGTCGATAACACGTTTTTCGACGCCCAGATAGTGATACATGCCGGCGAAAAGCCCCGCAGAAAAGCAGCTGATCAACACCTTTATCCCGGTCCAGATGTAAGGTTCGAAGAACACCTCATAGATGATCACCATCATCAGACCCGCCACCATCCAGGCGATCAGATCCGCCCGAAACTCCCTCCACGGCAGCTTAAATAACACCGTAGAAGGGCCCTCTTGCAGTGCCGACTGAACCCTGGAGGCGGTGCGGAGCCGGAATGGCAGCACCAGAAGAAGGGGCCCGAACGTGACTCCTACGGCCTTTACATACCCGAGGCCGTCCAGAAACGGTCAGATCTGCGCGCCGTAGACCACCATAACCGAGCCAAGCAGCAGGTATGAAAATATCAATTCGAGCATGGTATAATCCTGAATTTGGTTGAAAAATGGGATAGGGTTGAGTCGCCTGTTGCTGGCGTACAGACGTATCATACATCCGTTGTTTTGAAAAGAATCAAAGGTCCCGAAATTCCTAATCAAATGGTAAAGATACCGTTGGCTGGAATTCTTTCTTTGAAAAAGACGGCATCTTGGTTTATCCCTCTATTAGTCGTCAAACGTCCCATAAGATAGGTAAGAGATGGTTCGTGGCAATGTTTTTCGCCCACGCAATGATCCCGTTCCTTGAAGCGCCATGGGCCTATGACAAGTTCCGTTAATCCAATGTTTTATGGGGACATCTTCAACACCGGATTGAATTGACCACCAATGACAAACGGGCCCACACCATTTCGTATTCTTCTGACGCATCCTCCCGCGACAAGTCCCACCATGCCCTCCTGGGACATGGCCATGCTCGCGTCACGGCTTGCCGATCCGAACGTTCAGGTGGGCCTGTACGATGCCAACCTCGATTTTTATCGCCGATACTGCCTTGATCCAAAGCGATTGATGGGCTGGTTTGCCAGAATAGAGAGCCGCCGGAAGGCCGGTGGGTATGACGATGCCGGGGACGATATCCAGAGCGCTTTAGGCATGATGGGACGATATGCAGATTGGTGGCAGAACCGCATGGCCACAGCTCACAAGATTATACCCCTGGTGTGTTCCCGGGGGTTTACCTCTCCGCTGAGGAGCGTTGCGGTTTGCCGACCTATCGAAGACGTAATGCAGATTGTATCGATGGCCCATTTCCCAACCAGGATCCGATGGGGCCGCGCGGCGTTTCCACAGATTACCTACCAACAGACGGCAGAGGCGTTGCTGGAAAAGGCCGAGCTGAACCCCTTCCTGGAATGTTACCGAAGCTTCATGGCCCCCCACATCGGTGACCCCGACCTGAAACAGGTTATTGTGACGGTGAGGGCGCCGGCTCAGGTATTTGCCGGTTGGACCATGGCCCGTTATGTCAAGACTGAGCGTCCCAACCTTGAGGTCACCCTGTTCGGGCCGCGTCGCCTCACCAGGTATGCCTCCGCAGATGCGGATCACCTGATAGAATGGGGTGATGAGAAGGAATTGGAGAGCGTTGTCAGCAAATCTGAACACACCAATCCGGATGCAGGCTCCGAGATGCCCGATTTTACCGGGCTGCCGCTTCCGGACTATCTGACACCTGAACGTGTGCTTCCACTGGAGTGGGTCCCCGATGGATCGACTGTCCTCGACGTGTGTGCCCACCTCGAACAACGTTACGGCGCAACGGCGTTTTACAGCCACTCAGAAATCCTTTTTGAGCGATTGTTCAACGTGGAACCGGATCAGCCCCTGTCGGAGCCCCCGGCCCACCGGTTGTCCCTGGCCTGCCGCTTGACGGCACAGATTGATCCAGACCGGTTCACAAGGGCTGAACCATTTGGGGTACGGCAGTTGCGCTGGCGGACGGTCGAATCTGTAGATTCCGCTGCATACAGCCTTCTTCGTCCAGCGTCTCGCAGGGGGATCTGGAACCATGTCACCCTGGAAACGGATACCGATGTGGACGTCATCCTGTTTGCCGACCCGACCGCGATTCACTCCTGGGACTATGAGCCGCGATCCGTTTCGCCCCTGGCCGGAAATTATCGCAGGCGGCCGAAGCAGGCCCAAGGCTATCGCTCGGTAACGCCTCTGCCCGGAAGGCCGTACTGGCAGGAAAGTGTGGAACCGATGACCCTGTTTACCCAATTGGGCCGCCGAAAACCGCCACACATGACCCGATGGCGGATCGTCGACGATCCGGTTCGACAGATTGAACTTGGCACGGAGGTTCAGTATCATTTCCAACCGCCGGAAGAACTTCCGGAGGGATATCTGGACGACATATGCAGAATGGTTGAGGCTGGGGGATCGGTTGGGTTACAATGGGTGAGATATAACCTGGAGCGCGCCTTCCTCATTGGATACGCTACGGAACAAGGGGTTATCGTTGCCAATTCCAGCCTGAAACATCCCCGGCAGGAGTATATTGAAAAGCTGGAACGCCGCAGCGGCATCGACGTTCGTGGTTTCCTGGAGCGGGGGTATACGTCGGTACGGCCGGAATACAGAGGGCTTGGCATCGGTACGCAGCTTCTTGACGGATTGACCCGCCGGGCCGGAGATCGGAAAATATTTTCGATTATCGACGAAGACAACCGGGCCACCCAAAAGATCGCCGAGCGCAACCGGACCCGGAAGGTAGCCACGTTTTACAGTGAGCAATTGGAAAAAAGGGTGGGCGTCTGGATGCCCGAGTGGATGATCGACGAATGAGAATCGGAATCGTAACCATACGGGACGCTGCATACCACCCGAACCGACGGCTTTTAGATGCCGCCAAAGCGAAGGGACACTCGGGGCGGTTGGTCCATCCCTACCACACATGGCCGGCGGTGCAGGGAAATCGGGCCCTGGCCATCGATCCACGAGGCCAATGCCGGATCGATGTGCTTGTGCCTCGCCAAGGGGCGGAGGAGGGGGAGTCCAGTTTGGCACTGATTGAAACCTTCGAGCAACAACACCTGCCGGTGGTCAATCGAAGTAAAGCGATCCGCCTGGCGCGAAACCAATATATGACCATCCGCAAACTGGCGGAGACCGGCCTTCCCGTTTTGGATAGCGTTCTGGTAAACTCCGAAGAAGGGTTTTGGGCTGCGGCAGAATCGCTGGGCGGTTTTCCGTTGGTGATCAAGCATCCCAGCGGGCGGCAGGGAGAAGGGGTTCGGCTGGCGAGGGACACCAAGGACGGGCGTGCCCATCTGGAGGAACTTCTGACGCCCCGACTGGGCCTCATGGTTCAACGATTCATTCCACTGGAAGGTCGGCTCGACATTCGGGTCCTGGTTATCGGCGGGGAGATTGCCGGTGCCATAGCGCTGAAGCCCGTGGACGGTGATTTTCGGGCGAATTTTCATCTGACAGGTCGGAGTCAACCCATCGATGTCTGGCCGGAATTGGCGGAAACAGCGGTCTGTGCTGCCGCTGGACTCGATCTGGAAATCGCCGGCGTCGACCTGCTGGCAGATCACCACCGCCGCTTGCAGGTCCTCGAGGTGAACTACGCCCCCGGCTTTAAAGGTTTGGAAGCAGCGACAGGACTCGATATTGCGGGAATGATGATTGACCATATCGTGGAGGCGCACGGGCCCTGAGATGTCGTAGTTCAAAAGATAGCCAAAAATTCGAAATTCGAATGACATAATAAACCTGCACTCTATACTCGCAGAGATCAGGGAGTGTTTTTTGTCGTTTTATCTTTTTGGGGCTTGTTTCGGATTTCGATATTCGGATTTCGGATTTATCGCCTGCACAAAGGTACCCTACTTATGAAAATTACAGATCTGAAATATCGCTCGAACGAGGCAAAGGCCCGTATTTCCGCCCAGGTGCAGTGGGAAGACTGCGATCAGCCCCACAGGGAAATCTTCATCGAGACCGAAAGCAGAACCGTCGGGGGTTTAACCCTTGATCCCCATGCGTTTCTCATCGGCTGCCTGATTCCAGCGATGCACCTTGGCGAGCGGCGCATTGCCATCGACGGAAAGATCTGCCCGTATCTTTTCGAAGGCCTTGAAACCGTTGCAGGGCTGATGATGCTGTGGTCCGATGATGCTTATCATCCCATCCGGATTGAGGCCAAAGATGGTTTTCTGGAACGACCGCCGGAACCGCCCCGCAGGGCCGGAATGGTATTTTCAGGGGGTATGGATTCCCTGGCCGCCTTACGGCTCAATCGATTGCGATACGCTAAGGATCATCCCGCGGCGGTTTGTGACTGTTTTTTAATTCATGGGTTTGACATCGGCGGGGTTGTTGAACGGGGGATGAAATACCATGTGTTCGAACGCGCCAAAACCCACCTGTCACGTATTGCGCAAGATGCGGATGTCGAATTAATTCCGGTGTATACAAACATACGGCATCTTTGGGACCATCGGGACCTCTGGCTCGACAAGTTTTTCGGAGCCGCCCTATGCGCTGCCGGGCATGCATTTTCCTCCCGGCTGAATCTGTTGTACATCGCCTCCTCTTATGATTTGCCCCATCTTCATCCCTGCGGCTCCCACCCCATGCTCGATCCTGAATTTTCAAGTTACGGACTGCGCATCCGCCACCGCGACGTGGCCCTGTCCCGTTTGGAAAAATTGCGTATTGTCGCCGAATGGGAGGTCGCCTTTCAAAATTTCCGTGTATGTCTGGCCAACGTACCGGACCGGCTCAACTGCGGCCGGTGCGAAAAGTGCGTCCGCACCATGGCGGGTTTGGCCGCCCTTGGTTTGCTCGACAAAACCAGGGCGTTTCAGCAGGATGATCTTACACCGGACCACTTTTCTTCATTCAGCATTACGATTCGAACCCGTGAACCCTTCTATCGCGAGCTCATTCCCCATCTAAAAGAGCGCGGCCGGGAGGACCTGGCCGAGACCATTGCCCGGAAACTGAGCGAATAGATTCGCAGCGCGATTCCATGACGCGTCTGCCGCACAGTATCCCTGATTTGACTATGCGGGTGCCGGGACAAACTTTCTAAAAGGACCGATGAACATTCATAAGGGGAGCGTCACATGAAGCTGAAACAGCTTGATGCGTATAAATGGGAGGTGCCCCGGACCGGCGCCATGCGGGTTCCGGGTATCGTTTACTCCAGCCCGCGGATGATGAAAGGCCCGGATCACAGCGAACCGCTCAAACAGGTGAGCAACGTCGCCACACTTCCTGGGATTCTCAAGGCGTCCCTGGCCATGCCGGACATGCACTGGGGATATGGATTCCCCATCGGGGGGGTTGCCGCCTTCGACTGGGAAACCGGCGTGGTGTCACCCGGCGGTGTCGGCTACGATATTAACTGCGGGGTACGGCTGGCAACCACCCGGTTCGAGGAAAAAGACGTCCGGCCGAAGTTGAGAGACCTCGTTGATGCATTGTACGGGCATGTGCCCTGTGGCATCGGGTCCACCGGCGCCATCAAGCTGTCCGCGAAAGAAGAAAAACGGGTGCTTGTGGAGGGAAGCCGGTGGGCGGTCCGAAGGGGATACGGTGAAGAAACCGATGTCGAACATACGGAAGATGGCGGCTGTCTGCCCCACGCCGACCCGAGTCTGATCAGTGAGCGGGCCCTGACGCGGGGGCGAAAACAGCTCGGCACACTTGGCTCCGGCAATCACTTTTTGGAAGTCGGCGTTGTCGATGAGATATTCGATACGGATGTGGCCGAGGCCTTTGGTTTATACGAGAATCAGGTAACGCTCATGCTCCATTCCGGGTCCCGGGGTCTCGGATACCAGGTGTGCGATGATTTTTTAGCGAGGATGAATCGGAACATCGGTCGGCTGGGTGTAAACCTGCCGGACCGGCAACTGGTATGCGCCATGATTCAGTCCGACGAGGGGCGCAGTTACCTGAATGCCATGGCCTGTGCCGCCAATTATGCGTATGCCAATCGACAAATGTTACTTCATCTGTCCAGGGAAGTATTTTCACGGATATTCGGTATCGGCCCGGCCCACCTCGGTATGCATCTTATTTATGATGTGTGCCATAACATCGCCAAAAAGGAAACACATGTTGTGGACGGACATGAGCGATCGGTGTGCGTGCATCGAAAGGGGGCCACGCGATCGTTTCCACCGGGGCACGCTGCCTTGTGCGAGGACTACCGGAATACCGGCCAACCGATTCTCATCCCCGGAGACATGGGCACCGCATCCTACGTGCTCGTCGGCACGCAGAAGGCCATGGACGAAACCTTTGGCTCCACCTGTCACGGCGCCGGTCGGGTCCTGAGCCGCACGGCCGCCAAAAAAAAGAGCAAGGGCCGCTCCATCTACCGGGAACTGGAGGACAAAGGTATACTGGTGCGCTGGACCGGCCGCTCCACGCTGGCCGAGGAAATGCCGGAGGCCTACAAGGACATTTCCGAGGTGGTGGAGGTAGTGCATGGTGCCGGGTTATCCAGGAGGGTGGCCAGGTTGCGACCCATTGCCGTTGTCAAAGGATAGACGTGGTTTTAGAGCCTCCCCTCAAACCCAATCTCATTGTCGGCCCGCAAATTGAAATGCTCACGTACTGTCGTGGTCGCTCCACCTTCAATTCCAGATCACGTCTTGCCTTCACGGCTCTTCTTTCACCTCAATACCACGGTTGCGTTTCAGACACCATGTCCGCATGCCCATGCTTGCTTAATGCCGGATGAAACTATATAACCTCTGTCATTCAAAAATTCACCGACTCCGGCAATCGTATTTCGAAGGGTGATGTAGCACCCGATTCCCGTTTCAGAATACCCAATATCCACGCGGAAAGGAGCTTTGTTGGACGCAGCTCAGGCATTTGCCCTCGGCATATTGCAGGGATTAACAGAATTTCTACCGGTCAGCAGTTCCGGCCACCTGGTCCTCCTTCAGAACCTGTTCGGGTTCGAAGAACCCGAGCTTTTGTTCGACATTTGTCTCCACATCGGGACACTGGCGGCGGTGTGCGTAATTTTCTACCGCGACATTGTTGAATTGCTCCGCACATTATTCCGGCTGCCCTCCCTGTCCAGTGCCCATGGCGGTTTTTGGAGTCTCCTGGCGGAACACCCGGAGGCTCGAATGATTGCCCTGATCGTCGTCGGCAACGTGCCGACCGTTGCCCTGGGGCTGTTGTTTCATCAGGTGATCGATACGATCTTCGGGTCTGTCTTGATTGTCGGCGGGATGATGCTGGTCACCGGCACGATACTCTGGATGACACGATGGGCCCCTGCTGACGGCCGGTCGGTGACCCTGTTTACCGCCAAAGACGCCCTTATCATCGGGCTGATGCAGGGACTGGCCATTCTTCCCGGAATGTCCCGATCCGGCGTGACCATCTCGACGGCGCTTTTTCTGGGGATAAACCGCGAACTATCCGGCAGATATTCCTTTCTACTTTCCATCCCCGCCATTGTGGGCGCCCTGGTGCTTGAGCTGAACTCCGGAATCAGTCATTCCATACCGATCGGAATCATTATATTCGGGACACTGACTGCGGCAGTGGTCGGATCCGTCGCGCTGGTGATTCTGCTGAGCATGGTGAAGCGGGGGCACCTCCACCGTTTTTCTCCATATTGCTGGATAGTGGGAGGGGTCGCCATCGCCTGGGGCATCCTCTTTTGATGTCCGCACCTGAAAAGAGACGAACACCACCTTGTGCCAGAAAGACTGTACGCCGTTAGACCACTGGCGTTATAGGAACGGCGTCCATACGTAACGCGGAAAGGAGGGATCGAGTATGAATCCTGGCATATTCAGAGAATACGATATTCGCGGCATCGCCGGCAAAGACATCACCGAAAGCGACATGGTTCTTCTCGGCAAGGGTATCGGTAGTTACCTGCAGCGGAAAGGAAATCGGAGGATCAGCATCGGCAGGGATTGCCGGGAGACCTCGGATGCCTATTCGGAACGGATGATCGAGGGGCTGAGGGAAACCGGTTGCGATGTCGTGGATATCGGTATTTGCCCGACACCGGTGTCTTACTTTTCGATCCGTCACCTCAATCTGGAGGGTGGCGTTATGATCACCGCCAGTCACAACCCCAAAGAATACAACGGGGTCAAAATGTCCAGCGGCACCGATTCCATTCACGGGCAGCAGATTCAAGAAATCCGCCGTATCATAGAGTTGGAGGATTTCGTTGACGGAAAGGGATCGGTAGACACCTACGACATCCTTCCGCCATACATCGATTACGTGATTAACAACATCTGGCTCGAGAAGCCGCTTCGGGTGGGGATAGACGCGGGAAACGGCACCGGTGGCCTGACGGCTCTGCCGATAATCAAAAGCCTTGGCTGCGAGGTATATGATATCTACTGTGACATGGACGGTACCTTTCCGAACCATGAAGCCGATCCCACCGTGTTGAAAAATATGCTGGACCTGATTGACCTGGTGAAACGGGAACATCTCGATGTGGGCATCGGTTATGACGGCGACGCAGACCGGATCGGTGTCATCGACGAAACAGGGAATATCGTTTTCGGCGATCGGCTGATCATCATTTTCGCCCGGGAAATCCTCTCCCGGAAACCCGGCGCCACGATTATTTCGGAGGTCAAGTGCTCCAATACGATGTACGATGACATTGAAAAGCACGGTGGGCGCGCGATCATGTGGAAGACCGGGCATTCTCTCATAAAAAAGAAGATGAAAGAGGAAACGGCGGAACTGGCCGGAGAAATGAGCGGGCATATGTTTTTTGCCGATCGGTATCTCGGCTATGATGATGCCGTATACGCGTCATGCCGGCTGCTGGAGATCCTGGCGAAAACCGGAAAGACGGTATCCGAATTGCTGGCCGATGTTCCCAAGACCTACAATACTCCGGAAATCCGCGTGGACTGTCCGGACGACATCAAATTTGACGTTGTGGCGACGGTGACCGATTACTTCAAGGAACGGTACACTGTGATCGACATCGACGGGGCCCGCATCGTGTTTGACGATGGTTGGGGTCTTGTGCGTGCGTCCAACACTCAGCCGGCACTGGTGCTCCGTTTTGAAGCGCTGTCCGAACCGAGACTGAGAGAGATCCAGACCCTTGTCGAAACCACCCTGGAGAATATTAAAAAAGATTTCTAGCCCGGAAATTTCATGAAATCTTTTCGGTTGAAATGGAAGCTCACGACAAAAAGATCTTTGCCACCCTCTTTCTATCCATGTTTGCCGTCATTACCGGCGTCGGCATCGTGGTGCCGCTGCTTCCGGTGTATGCGCATCACCTGGGTGCCGGGGGAATTTACATCGCATTGATTTTCGGAGCATTTTCTCTTTCCCGCGCCGTGTTTCTCCCTTATTTCGGGCGATTGTCCGACCGGAAGGGACGCAAACCCTTTATCGTCCTCGGGCTGTTTGCCTATGCGCTGATATCCATCGGGTTTATCTTGTCTGAAAGTGTGGAATCCCTGATTGGATTGCGGTTTGTTCAGGGCATCGTTTCTGCCATGATCATGCCGGTGACCCAGGCCTATGTGGGCGACATCACGCCCGGGGGGCGGGAGGGGTATACCATGGGCCTGTTCAATATGTCCGTGTTTTGCGGGCTGAGCCTTGGGCCCCTTCTCGGCGGTGTCATCCACGACTGGCTGAGCCTGGATATGGCATTTTTGTGTATGGGGCTGCTCGCCTTCGCCGGGTTTTTGCTGAGTCTGGTGCTCCTGCCGCCGATCCGATCGGAAAAAGTTGCCGCCCTGGGCGTCACCCCCCTGCCCTGGAAGTGGTTGCTCAGGGACCGGCTCATTGCCGGCCTGTTTGCGCTCCGGTTTGGGTACACCGCCGCTATCGGCATGATCTGGGGATTTCTTCCGGTCCTTGCTGCCGCTGAGTTTTCCCTGTCCAGTTCATCCATCGGGATTCTGGTCATGCTCGGCGTATCTGTCAGCGGAGTACTCCATGCGCCGATGGGTGCTCTGGCTGACCGTTTCAGCCGCAGAGCCCTTGTGATCACCGGCGTCGTATTTGCCACCGGCGGTGTCCTCCTGTTTCCGTGGGCCGATGGATTCTGGGATCTTTTTGTAGCCAATGTGCTCTTCGGCATCGGCGGAGGCATTTCCATGCCGGCGGTGATGGCCATGGCCGTAACCTGCGGAAATCGGGCGGTGGCCATGGGATCGGTCATGGGACTGCTCACCATGGCGCACAGCATGGGAATGCTTGCCGGAGCCGTCGTGGCCGGCCTCGCCATGGATCTGCTCCAACTCCGCCACGCGTTTTTAATTGGCGCTCTTATCCTGGTTGCCGGGGGCATTCTGTTTCTCTGGGCGACACATCCAAAACCCGAAGTGACAGATATGTCGGTCGATACCCCCCCCATCGTACCCTGGGACTAGAACCGCCCGATACCCCACAACGCCTGCGCCCCTCCGATAAATGCCTCTAATACACTGAATTAATTATTTAAATCCGAATATTGCCATCAAGATAGGGGCCGTGCTGAAGTTCAGTGCGCCGGTTTGCCAGAGCCGGAATAATATTTGCATCCCGCCATAAACAGGACGGCCCAATTCGTCATTCCGCGGTCTCCTGGAAATTCGGATGGTATGCTGATTTATCAATGAAGACAGTCTGTCAATTCTGCAGTCGGTTGCTTCGGTTCTCGATGGATTGTCTTGAGGCAGATGATCTTAGGGAGGGCAACAGCAATGACTCGTAAAATTTCTAGAAAGAAAAAACACGGAAAGAAAAAGTCCGGCCGCTCTTGCCGCGTCTGCGGGAAAGATCCCGCACCGAATTATTTTTTCTGCAGAGCTTGCCATCAACGCGTCGTCGAATCCAACGGCAATGACACAGAAGAATTTCGGGTACTGATTTAGCCTGCATGATCCCGGCCTAACCGCCTGTCTCCCGGTGCCCTGAGCAATGGGCTATCGGTGTGCTGAAGTTGCGCATCGGCGAGCACCGTTGCACACCACCCGTCATGCTGTTTTCTCTCCTCCCTTTTCTGTAACGCCCTGTGGCCGAATCATCTATCCATACCCCCATGTGGCGGGATTGCCTCCTGTTGCATCGATGGAGATAACGGTATAAGATTATCTTAATTTCTGTCACCTTGTCGGGGGATCCACGATGCAGGAACTGACCAAGGCCCAGCAGGGCCGGATCGCCATCCGGGCATTCAAGACCATCGCCAACGGTCTGGCGTTGCGCGGATTTTACCGGCCCAATGGCCAATCCGGAAAGACCCTGGAACGGGCTCTTTGTATGCTCTCCCCGGAAATTTACGGGAGCATGAACGATCTGCGGCGGATCGAGCTGGAAGGCCTCGAATACGTGCTTGACCGTCTCCCGAGGGGCATCGAGTCCTGCAACAGAATTGTGCTCACCGCCCAGGAGGAGTTTGAAGATACCCCTTTTGAGCCGATTCAACCCCTCAAGCGAAGACGGCTATCCTACCAGGTGTCCGACAGGGAGATTTGCTTTGTGATCACCCGCGGGCTCAGCGAGATCTATGATATCCTGACCCACATCACCTTTCTGAATATCGAGGCGAAGAAAATTTACGGCCAGATGACCGATGACCGGGGCCAGACCACCGCCGAGTGGCAGAGCATGGCGGCTTACCTGCAGAATGGCGATGACCCGTCGGAGGGCCAGCTGGATAAGGCCCTGTGGGATCTGAGCATCCTGTTGGGACGGACTTATCAGGAAACCCGTAAGACCTTTCATTCCCTCGAAACGAGCCGCCTGGAGGCCAACAGCAACAACGGCCTCTTTCGAATCATTTATGACCTCGGAAAGCGGGTGGAAGCTGAAAACGCCGATCCGGACCATGCCCTGCGGATCTATTTTACACCGGCCTTGCAGGAACTGATCGGTCACCATAAATATGGCGAGTCCTGGGCGCGCCACATCAGCGACACACTGGGAGAACTCGATGTACCCGATCGCCCGCTGCACATTGTCTGTGCCAACATGCACAGCGTCGTCAACACGCTGTATGCATATGCCGCGTTGCAGGATTCACCTCCGGAGGCGGACCAGCTGGACCTGTACGAATTTTTCGGCGAAGTGCGGGACCGGTCCGAAGACGTCCGGGAGTTTGCCCTGAACCATGGCCTTATCGAATTGCCGGACATCTCCGGTGCCCAGATCGACTGTCAGATTATCGATCCCCTCCACCTGGCGGCCATTCCGTTGCATCCGGGCGTCCACATCAACCCGATGGCGATTGAGGCACGCCAGCCGCTCATTCTGGTCATGGATTATGCATTCGGCACGCAGGCCTTCGAGGTGATGGACGAACTGCTCGATGTCCTGTGTGCCGGGGAGGATAACTGGTCAATGGGTGTCGATTCGATATCGATCATGGGCAAGGCCGGAATCCTCCCCGGTAAAAAAGGGGACATCATGCTGGCCACCGCCCATGTTCTCGAGGGATCCACGGACAACTACATCGTCGACAACGATCTTTCGCCTGCGGATTTTGATTGTCCGGAGACGATTTACGTCGGCCCCATGGTGACCGTGCTGGGTACGTCTCTCCAGAACCGCGACGTGCTCGAACGATTTCAAACCACCACCTGGCAAGCGGTGGGGCTGGAGATGGAGGGCGGGCACTATCAGCGGGCCATCAGTGCCGCCGTGATCAGGGGGCATATTCCCTCGGACGTCAAACTCCGCTATGCCTACTACGCATCGGACAATCCCCTGGTCAGTGGCCAGACCCTGGCATCGGGCGGCATGGGGGATGAAGGGATTCTACCGACCTACATGATCACCAAGGTCATCCTCGAGAAAATACTGAATGGATCGGGTGCTTCGCAATAGAAGTTCTGCTGGAAGAATCCCTCGATGATGTTTATATTGATTCTGGTTCAATGAAAAACTCCGGTAGCGACAGTTCACCACGAGACCACGAGGGGCGCGAAGGCAAGAAAATGCTTTCCATTGCGTTCGTGCTTGTATTTCTGTTGTGGTGTAATGTCCCTTGTGTCCCTCAACGAAAGCTTTCCGGATCACCTCGGCATGGTCGTCGTGATGTTCCATAATCATTCAATAGGATAGTACATGCGACCGGCGGGGAGCCGTTGCAGGTCGGTTTACATCAAGACAGACTCGGTGGAGACAGCATGAAGCCATTTAAGTGGATCATTGTGTTCTCGATAATGACCCTGGTGCTATTGGGCACAGGGCGGGTTTCGATAGCCGAACCGGATGAACCACAAGAGCCGGCACCCCGGATTTATCGGTCCATGGGGGTTATGCCATTTTTTATGGGACAGTGGAATCCCAAGGCCAAAGATGCCGAGCAGAACATGCTGTCCTGCTCGTTATCCCAGGTCTGCGCCCTGGATCCGTCCATCCGCCTGGGGGCGGACCGTGCCGTGACCCGGATGGTATTTGACTGGCTCAATATACGGTTCGACCGGGAACTGATTCCCCTGGAGCGATCCAGGGAGGGCTTCGTGCAGCTCGCGGTGGATCTTGAAAACGACACTCCGCGGAAGCTCACGAAAGATCTGGGCAACATGATTGGGGCGGACCTGATCGTCACCGGCACCGTCTGGCGCTATCGGGACCGGGGTGGTGTCGACGGCTTCCCCGACAGTCCGGCGTCGGTGGGTTTTGTCATCTATCTTGTCGATGTGGAAACCGGGACCTGTATTTGGCAGGGGATTTTCGACGGGTCCCAGGAGTCACTGACGAGAATATCGCTGAAATCTCCCCTGAAGATGGAGGGCAGCCTGAAATGGTTGTCGGCCAACGAGCTTGCCAAGCGTGGCGTAAATGTGGCCATGAAGGCATTTCCCACCACCCTGGAGGAAATACAAACCCCCATTCAGGGCTCGGAAGATAATGTTTCCCAAGAAAAATCCAATGCCGGCAAGGGATAATCTTCAAGTTAAACAATGAGAGCACCCGTCCATCCCAAACATTTGCCGATTGCGGCATGACACCAAAGAAAAATCCATCTTCCGAAACCGGCGGCACCCTGGGCACCTTTGCCGGGGTGTTTACACCGAGCATCCTGACCATTCTGGGCATTATCCTATTCTTGCGGCTGGGTTACGTTGTCGGTAGCGCCGGCCTGGGCCGGGCGCTGCTGATGATCGGTCTGGCCAATGTTATTTCCATTTTAACCAGCATTTCCCTGGCTGCCGTGGCCACCAATTTCAAGGTCAAAGGCGGCGGAGACTATTACCTGATATCCCGGACCCTGGGGGTGGAGTTCGGCGGGGCCATCGGCGTTGTCCTGTTTCTGGCCCAGTCGGTTTCCATAGCGTTTTATTGTATCGGATTTGGGGAAGCGGTCTCGGTCATGCTTCCCCAGGGATATACGATCCCCGCCCGTCTGATCGCGGTAATGGCGGTTGGGTTCCTGTTTGTCTTCGCCTGGCTGGGCGCCGATTGGGCCACCAAGTTTCAGTACGTGGTCATGGCGCTCCTGTGTGCCGCCCTGCTGTCCTTTTTCTGGGGTGGCCTGCCCGGTTGGGATTCTCGATTGGTGTCCCAAAACTGGGCCACGCCCGATGGCAGCCCGGCCTTCTGGGTTGTTTTCGCCATTTTTTTTCCGGCCGTCACCGGATTTACCCAGGGTGTCAGCATGTCGGGAGATCTGAAGGATCCCGGGCGGAGCCTTCCCCGGGGGACCTTCATGGCAGTGGGCCTGTCCATTGTCGTGTATTTCGGCGTTGCCGTTGTATTTGCCGGGTCCTTGCCGAACAGTTTTCTGGCGCGCGACTACGGTGCCATGAAACAGGTGGCCCGTTTCGGATTTCTCATCGACGCCGGAGTCATTTCGGCCACGCTCTCCTCGGCCATGGCCTCTTTTCTCGGGGCGCCCCGGATTCTCCAATCCCTTGCCGGGGACCGGATATTCCCCTTCCTCAATCCCTTTGCCGAAGGCTCCGGACCGGCGCAAAATCCGAGACGTGGGGTGCTGCTGTCGGCCGGGATCGCCGGTTTGACCATTGCCCTGGGCAGCCTGAATGTTATCGCGCCGGTGGTATCGATGTTCTTTCTCATTTCCTACGGCCTGCTCAATTATGCCACCTTTTACGAGGCCCGTTCCTTCAGCCCGTCGTTTCGCCCGAAGTTCCGATGGTTCGATTACCGGGTCAGCCTGGTCGGCGCCCTGGCGTGCATGGGGGTCATTCTGGCCATCGATTTCAAGACCGGCCTGATTGCCGGATCCGTGTTGTTCGGCCTTTTTCAGTACATCAAGCGCACCGCCGGGCCGGCGCGCTGGGCGGACAGCCAGCGGTCCCATGCCCTGCAGCGCATCCGAACCCACCTGCTGAGCATGGGGCTGCAGCCCGAGCACCCCAGGTATTGGCGCCCCCAGATTCTGGCCTTTTCAGTGGATCCGGACCATCGGACCCGATTGCTGACATTTGCCTCCTAGATCGAGGGTAGAAGCGGCATGACCACCGTGGTCCGCATCGTCGAGGGCGAGGGGGTATCCGTTCGGCGAAAGCGCCAAATCGCCACCAAGGAGCTGACGGAAGATCTGATTGAAAAAAAATTGCAGGCCTTTCCCCTCGTGGTCGCCGCGCCCGACATCCAGACCGGCACGGAGCTCGTGGTCCAGTCCGCGGGGATCGGCCCGCTCCGGGCGAACACGGTGCTCCTGAACTGGCTCAAAGAGTCTTCTGTCGACGGGGAAGGCTTTCGACTCCTGCGCCTCGGTGCCAATCTGCGCGCGGCCTATCGACTCGGGCAGAACATTATTGTATTCGAATCTTCCAATCCGGAATGGGAGCGCCTTGGAGAGATGCCCCCGGAAAATCGCCGGATTGACGTCTGGTGGTTCAACGATGCGACCAGCAGACTGATGCTGCTGCTGGCGTATCTCATGACCCGAAGCCGGGATTGGGAGGATGCCCGCATCCGGGTGCTCACCCACTGCCCGGGGGGTACCGATGCCTGCGCCCGCGGTCTGGAACAAACCCTTGATGAGGTCCGCATCGAGGCCGACGCCGAGACGGTATCGGACACACGTGTTTCCACCCTAACGGGCCACTCTGCCGATGCCGCCATGGTCTTTCTCCCGTTTCGATTTTATCACAATCAAATCCGGACGCCCTTTGACGGAACCGTGGATGAGGTCCTGGCAGATCTTCCGGCAACGGCAATCGTGCTGGCGTCAGAAGACATCGACCTGGACGCCGAACCGGAAGAGGGCCTCCCCGCCGAACTGGCCGCCGCCCAGGATGCCTACACAGACGCTAAAAAACGGATGAAACAAGCACGGAAAGAAGCGGATGCGGCTTCAGCGGCCAGGGACCGTAAACGGCAGTTATTAGCCGATGCCAAGGCATCCGGTGAAAACTCCGAGACGATCCGGATGGCTCAAGCGGCAGTTGCCGCCGGACAGAAAGAATCCGACCGGACGGCCCGGAAGGCGGCAAAAACAGTGGCCCGTTTGGATCGTACTGTCCAGGAACTGAAACGTCTCGGGGTTGTCCCGGAGGAAGGGGCACCGACCGATTCCGGCGACCCGTCCGATACGGCCGAAAAGTGACATATTCGGATTGACACCGGGTTAAGACACCCTAAAAGGGATCCCGGCATACGGCAGGGGAAAAGGCGAGAACAGGCTGGCCCCGTGATTTCTGATCCGCGGTGGAGACCACGGGCAGTGTACACCGGTCCAAAGGACTGCAATCCATGGATATATTCAAGCCGTTCGCCATTCGAATAATCCTCGTTCTCATTCTTTGTGGGGGCAGCGGTGTTTCCGCAGCTCAGTCCCAGGATGCAGGCAAGGGCGTTCCCGTGCGATTGTCCTATGAAGAGCTCGGAAAACAACTAGACCAATTGATCGAGCTGCAAAAGGCCGATGTCGACCGGTACGCCGCCATGCTCAAGAGAAATACGGCGATCACCAGCGAACGGAGCACCGCCATCAACAGCTACAAAATCCAGGTGTCCACTTACAGCAGCCTGGTTGCCGTGCCGGACATCGCCGACCGGGACCTGAATGGGGCGAGAAACGAGATTCTCCGCTCCCTGTCGGAACTCGAAAAGCTGCTCACCACCACCATTGACAGGTTCACCGAGATCCAGGCGTCACTCACCGGGGTTCAGGAGCAGGTGGCAGACCGAAAAGCCCGGCTGGCGGAACTGAAAAAGAGCCCGGAAAAGGATCTCCAGGTTCAGAAACTGGTGCCCAAACTGCAAGATCTTCTGAACGTGCTGTCGGTCAAGCAGGAGTTGCTGGATAAGCTGAAACCCCTTTTCGAGAACTGGATCGATCAATTCAAGCGGATTCAGCAGGCGTTTCTGGAGCTGTCCGGTCAATTCGAAAAACGCATCCGCGACCGGGAAAAAATGGATCTGTTTCAGCGGACCGCTGATCCGTTTTCCCGTTTCAATGTGTCCATGGCTTTGGCGGAGATCCAGAGGCTGAGAGATACCGTTATGCCGATGGTCTCTGCCGACTTCTGGAAATCGGAATTGACGGGGATGTGGTATTCCGTCGGATATTCCCTGATCACCTATGGCTTGCTTCTGATTGTTACCATCTATCTGCTGGTGCGGAGCCGCGCCTATCTGATCGGCCTCCGGGAGCAACCGTTTTTTGTCGAGCATAAGGCCCATCGTATTGCACTGACCCTGGCCGGGAGATCGATCGTTCTGGCCGGCCTGGCCCTCTTCTTTGAGCTCTCAACGCTTGTCGATGCGTTGTACTATTCCACACCCTCCCTTTCCGTGATGGTCCGTCTACTTGTCCTCTGGCTGATGACGCGCTGGGGGCTGGACCTGGTGTCGCTCATCGAGGTGCCATCGCTTCCGGCGCCAGCCCGAACCTATTTGACCGCTTTGCTGCGATTGATCCGATACGCCGGGTCCCTCGGCATCGTTATCCGCTGGATGTTGGGAGGGGTCGGAGTCTTTATTTCGTCAGGACGCCTGTTTTTCGGTGTCGGACTGCTTGTCTGGGTGGCGTTGTTCTGGAAAACGGTCCCCCGGTCGGCGCTTCCGGACCGATACCGGTTTCTCAGGCCGGCCCTGATGGGTGTCAGCTATGGCATCGTGGCAATCGGGCTTTTGCTGGAACTGACCGGGTACACGCCGTTCATGCTCCACTGGTATTTTTCCTGGGTTCGCACCGCAGCGGTGGGTTTGTGGTGGGCGTTGTTTGCGGGTCTGCTGATGGAATGGGACACGAGATACCGACAGAAAGCGGCGGCCGGGGCGGATGCTCCGGCCGCATATCCAATTCAATGGCTAATCATCCGATCCGGCCAGTTACTCTGGATCATATCCCTGGGCATTGCCCTGGTGTTCGCCTGGGGCGGCGAACGGACTGTATTGGTGAATATCTACCGCGCCCTGGCCCATCCGATAAGCATCGGGAACATGTCCTTCAGCGTTCTGGGGGTGTGCTACGCCATTCTGGTGCTCCTGGCGACCCAGGCCGTCGGGCGACTCTGGCGGCAGTTTTTCAGCTCGAAGTTCCTGAACCGAAGCGGCATGGAACCCGGGCTCCAGGAATCGGTCGCCACATTGTCGGTATACCTGCTGTGGGCCTTCGGAATACTGATCGCATTGCACGTGTTCGGGCTCAATACGGCAACCCTGGCGGTGGCGTTCGGTGCCATCGGCATCGGGCTCGGCTTTGGCCTTCAGAACATTTTCAGCAACTTTGTTTCCGGTATCATTCTGCTCTTCGAGCGACCCATTCAGGTGGGAGACGACGTGGAGGTCAACGGCATCTGGGCCACGGTCAAGAAAATCAACGTCCGGGCAACGGTGGTGCAGACCTACGACAACGCATCGCTGATTATCCCGAATTCGGAATTTATCACCACCCAGGTGACCAACTGGAGTTTTAAGGACAAACGGGTACGACGCAATATCGATGTTGGTGTGGCCTACGGGTCAAACATCGAACTGGTGCGGGACACCATGCTGGAAGTGGTCGCTAAATCCCCCAAAGTCCTCAAACACCCGAAACCGGAGGTTCTGTTTTCCGATTTCGGCGACAGTGCGCTGATCTTTCGGTTGCGCGTGTGGATGCTCATCGACAACATGCTGAGATTGGAATCTGAAATCCGTTTTAGCATCGACCGGCTGTTCCGGGAACGCGGCATCGAAATTGCCTTTCCCCAGCGGGATATCCACATCCGATCGACAGTAGGAAGCAAGGAGGCGGATCTGGTTCCAGAGGCTACCGACGTCTCCGAAGAGGCAATAGATCCGCAGAAGAAGGGCTAACATCGACAGGAACAAATCTCAAAACACAAATCCCAAACCACAAACACCAAATCCCAAACACGAAACACGAATCATCGAATTATTCAATCAATCGAAATCTGCTTCGGTTTTCGTTCTTCGGGTTTCGGGATTTCAATCTTGAGCACCCCCTGTTTAAAGGTGGCCTTGATCGACTCCGGTTCCACATAGGCGGGCAGGGTGAACGTGCGCTGGAACCATCCGAACCGTCTCTCCCGTTGGTAATAGTTTTCCTCTTTACGGTCGGCTTCCAGCTTGCGTTCGCCCTCGATGGAAAGTACGTTTTCCTTCAGGTCGATGGAAATGTCGTCCTTGTTTATCCCCGGCACCTCGACCTCGATAACAATGGCGGATTCGGTATCCAGGATGTCGACCGGCGGCCGCCAGATCCCGGGACCCTGCTCATCGCTTTCTCCGGTCCGGGGGAAGGCCTCCTCGAACAATCGGTTGATCCTGTCCTGAAGGCTCGTCAAATCATGAAACGGATCCCATTTTACAATCGACATCGTTTCCTCCCTTGTGTCCATTCCATATATAGCGATTTTCAGAATTCCGTTCCGAAACCTGACTCAAGGTCCAGGGTGTGGATTTTTCTCTGCAAGATGTGAAAAATTCGCCTCAGTCTTCACGACGGCACCCGTACATCACGTATCGGATGGAGGAAAACGATGGTTCCCTGGGTCTTTGCGGAAAAGCGTAGTGTGCCTTTGCCAAAACTGTTCAAGCGGAGAGGCTCCGGTATGACGCCGTAAGATTCATCTCGCAGAGAAAAATCCACACCCTGGACCCGTACCTACAATCGGAACATATTTATGGCAACTGCTATAGCCGAAGATATGCCGACTTTATCGAATTTCAACGCATTCAAACGCATCCGGTTATTGCCGGGTGTTCGTTTTGTGAGCCGCTATCCTGCGCTCGAGACGGGTTATTTCCTTTTCGTATTCCGCAAGTCCGACCGATGTTGCCGATCGTAGACCCACCAACAGGGCATCGTATGCCGCGGCCAGATCTTTTTCCAATTGGGATACCCGCGCCTCCTGCCCGACGATCCACTCCGGCATGAATACCGCATAGTCCGAAAGGGCGGCATCCAGACTATGGTAGGATTTCTCCAGCAACGGTGCCACATCGGCTCCCTCCACCGCAATCGGTTCCACGGCATTACTTTGCCTGGCGCCCAACAATTTCCACCCGCCTTTATACAAGGTCAATTTCCCGTCGTCGATCTTGAAGAAAAATTCCGGAGAGGGATAGTAGGTCACCGCGATGATGCTGCCTGCAAGTACAACGCCCAAAACAATGAGAACCCAGATTCTTCTCTTCCGGCGTTTCGGGGGTGCCGCTTCTTGCTGGGGGTGCTCCTGTTGTTCCACCATGTGGTTTCCTTTCGTTGGTCAAATATAGCAGTTGTCATACATATGTTCCGATTGAAGGCGCGGGTCCGGGGTCTGGATCCTCCCGAGGCGGATAAATGTTTTCACTGCAAGTGGTTCCGGAACGGAATTCTGACAATCGCTATAACCGCACTCCAATCGAATCAGTGCGCCGAACAGAGGCTTTCGGCGTCCAGATTTACCATTATGCCTCAATCCCGTATCGTTTTTACTACGTGCTGGAGCGATGTTATGCAACATTCGATCAGAGATCTTCGGGCGTAAACGCCGTCACATCGTCGATAACGGCGGTGTCGGCATACAGCATGACCATGCGGTCGAAACCCAGGGCGTTGCCTGCGGCTTCCGGCATCGCCGACAACGCCGCCAGGAATCTGTCCGGCATGGGATGAACCGGCCGACCGGCACGTTTGCGGGTTCCCTGTTCGATATCAAAGCGCCGTCGCTGTTCATCCGAATCGGTCAGTTCGGAAAAACCATTGCACAACTCCAGCCCGCCGGCATACAATTCGAATCGCTCTGCAACCTGCGGGGCGCCCGGCTTGCGTCGGGCGAGGGCTCCGAGGGAGGCAGGATAATCGATTAAAAATTCCGGCTTGTCGAGCCCTAAACGGGGTTCGATATGAAGTCCCATCATTTCATCGAACCGTCTTCTCGCCATGGCCTGATCCAGGGAGATGGGTGAATATCGCTCGAACGCCTCTGCGACGGCCACCCGGGGCCAGGGTGGGGTAAGATCGATGGATGTGTTCTGGTAGGTCAACGTCAGTCCCCTGCCGAGTTGCCTGGCCACGTGTCCGAAAAGGCTTTCACATTCGCCCATTAAAAAGAGATAATCTTCTCCCACCGCGTACCATTCCAGAATGGTAAACTCCGGCAGGTGTCGGCTCCCCCGCTCGGCCCGGCGAAAACACCGGCAGATCTGATAAATTCGATCATATCCGGCGGCCAGCATCTGCTTCATGCAGATTTCCGGTGACGTGTGAAGAAACCACGTGTCGGAAACCTCCGGGTGAATGTGTGCTTCCGGGATAGGAACGGGAATGCGGCAGGGCGTCTCCACTTCCGTGTAACCCCGATCGAAAAAAAAAGCCCGGACAGTTCGAAGGATCGTTGATCGGAGTTTTAAAGTGCCTTTTTTTTCAGCCAGGCGATTTTTGTTAAAGGACATGTCGTATCAGGTTGGTGACCGCGGCCGATGCCGGCATCGATGTCATCGGTATGTCCGCGATCAGCATCTGAAGCGGGAGTTTATGGCTGCCCTTCCCATAGGTCATACGGTCTGATGTGCGGTCTCGCCAGGAGTGGTATTTCCGCAACACCTTATGCAATGGTGCAGACCTTGGCAGGGTCCACCAGATCACACACCAGATCCTCGGCGGTCGCCATACTGATTTTCGACATGTTCAGCACCAGGGAGTAGTGCCGGGGCAGGTCGAAATCCTCACTGTCAAAAAGTTTCATGAGTTTCAATCGGCGTTTTCCCTGTTGTCTCACCGTCCGACCGGCATCTTCCATGGATAGCCCATAGGTGTCGACCATGAACTGAATACGGTCTTTTTCTTCGGCGACCATCAGGATGTGATAGGTCTTTGGGGCCCCCTTTAATATGAATTGAGCGCCACGGCCCAGGATAATGAGATTGTCCTTTTCGGCGATGGTGGGAAGTATCTGCTTTAACAGGTCGACGTAAAGTTTCCCATCCATGTATTTTTTTTTCGGATCGAAAATGCGGTCGATGAACTGTTTTGGAGAAAAGACGCCCGGGGACTTCGAGAACAGATGGGTATCTTCCACTTCGAATGATTTTAATTTGTAATATTCCACCTTCGCCCGTTCCGCAAGCTCCTCGATAATGGCTTCGGATGCAATGTCATAGTTGAGCCTGGCGGCGATATTCTGGGCCAGTGTCTTTCCACCGGCACCAAATTGCCTGGAGATTGTCAGAACAGCCATTGGCCCTTCCTTTCTTTAGGGTCCTGTCTTTGAATATCCCCAACAGGATAGGGAGTCAAGCCGCAAGCATCAAAAAGACTAATTTAATTGGGATTTTTAATTGGAACGGGGATTTATGGTGAAGCGGAAATATGCCGGATGCGATGGCCCGCCATCAACCGGCTTCTTTGTTTTAACGAGGTGGTGTCTTTTAAATTCGCATTTTTTATAGGCATCTATAAAAAATGATAGGAGACCTTTGATTCAGACAATTTTCCGGTAAATCGCGCCCGAAGATTTTTGATCCAATTCTGTTTCGGTTTACGCAGAATACAGGCTTTTTCCAGGACGTCGATAAATTCCGGCCGGTCTGACTGGACGTCGTAAACCCTGCTCCACTCCAATATGTTTTCCAGTGAGGGCGGATCCACATCGAAATTGGATTCTCTTCTGGCTGTTTCCATGGTCAGCGACACGGCAAACAACGTTACCTTGTCCAACAGCTCATCGTTCGACAATTCCACGATGGTGCCTTCCTGATACCGAACCAGTTCAATGACGCACGTCGTTAGAAGGGGATCGGCATCGCCCTTGGGACGCCGGCACTCATCAAGTTCAAATTGCGAGTCTAAAAATTCGTCCGCTTTGTCCTGGAGCACGTTAAGCCACACGTTATTTAGATTCTGGGGCAAAACTGCTGCCGGGCCATATGAAAGAACCTCATTGTTGAATCGGGCAAGCATTTCGAATTCCCTTGGTCGATTTGTCCCCGGCCGGGTGAATGGTTCATCCCGGTATCCCGTTTTAACACATTAGCGTATACTGCGTATTTCTGAATTTCAACAGTTTATTCCGAATCTTACACTCACCTCCGTCAGTGAATAGATTTCCCGGGATCATTTTTGCGCCCCCACACAGCATATACCGGATCAGCGTATGGCATTTCAGGGAAATATTTATCATCGTACGGGCGGGGCATGCCGCGCAATGACGATGTTTCAATATCAACAAACTGTCCTGTCCGATTGAAGTATTCCATCACCAGGCCCATCCGCTCGAACTCGTGAAGCTCGGTCCATATTCGGACAGCTTTGGGGGGAAACCAGCGGTTCGAAAATGTCATGATGGCGATCCCTCCCGGTCGGAGCACCCGTGCCAATTCGTCAAACACCTCCAACGGACGTGTCAGATATTCCACCGACACGGTGCAGATCACCGCATCGAACGAATCTGCTGTGAACGGTAGCGAGGGGTCCCTGTTGAGGTCATGGACCAATCTTTCCGTGAGGCGCCCGTTCTCATCGAGCTCTTCGGCATTCATGCCCAACCCAACCAGGTTTTCCGTGTGCAGGTCTTCCGGCAGGTGGGATACCCAGCTGCTCATCAGGTCCAATACTGAGGCGGAAGAAGGCACCAGTCGGCTGTAGAGATTAGCCACCTGGGATCTGGCCGTGGCGTCCAAATGTTGGACCAGGCGGGGTTTGGCATAGAACGCCGCATCCGGTGCCGTGTCTTGCCGATCAAAGGGGTGCCCTGAAAAATAATCGGTAGGTCGATCCTGCCACCGTCCTTGCATACCGGGACCGGTGCCGAGAACTTCCGACCAATCCCGCATGGTACCCCCCCGTTCGACAGTTTTTTCGTTTACAGCGCGAATGGTCGCGTTCAGATGAATCGTTTTTCCGGCCATGGGGTGGTTGAAATCCACATGGAGCGAACCATTCCGGATGTCAATCATACGAAAGGGGATAACGTTCTGGGGATAAATACCCGGCAGGTCTTTCAACAGTCCCCTAGGGTAGTAGCGACCGATTCGGGGCCGTACAACAGTCCCCCGAACGCTCTCACGAAATTGCCGTCGCATGATGCGGAAACGCTGATCCAAATTCTCTTTGGGGAAAATCCCGTTGTTTCGAGCGTTGACCGAAATGCTGCCGCCCGGAGATTGTCCCAACATGGCGTCCCGCATCGCTTCGGGTAGAAGGTCCCTCCAGAAATCCACACCGTATGCTTCATACACCTCTGTATGATGTCCGGTGGCACTGTCCCATTCAAAGCTGAAAGTTATATCCGCGATAGATGATGTAGAAATTGTACTTGACATGGCCACTCTCCTACTTTGTTAATTTAACGAACATATGTCCTAATGTTTGAGTTGCAATAGGTAGTGATATGCGTTGGAATAATGGGTAAATACTATCTATTGGCGGCATCGTCGCGTTTCATAAACTCGTTGAGCGATGTTATGTTTGGGCAATTTGCATGGGTGAACCTTGGAAGTCCCCGAAAGTTCAATGGGACCGGGAATTTTCAGCAAGGTGAACCCGAATGCCACCACCCCTCCAATCACACCGCCCAGGTGGCATATCGCCAGGGGAGACCCGCAAAGGCCCATGTGCATGAAATCAAATACAACGGTTCCGGTGGCGGCTTCATAAACACTTTTTACAAAAACCAGAAGGAAGGTCACCAGTCCGACCCTTCGCGATCTTCTGGGTAAGGTCATTTCCAGTCCGGCATATGCCATCAGGCCGTGCGCTGTGCCGGAGAGCCCGCAGAGTCCGGTCTTCGCGATGTCCGCCGAGAACAACACCGCACCGAGAAGGCCCGCTCCGCCGCAGACAATTGCGATCAGAAGCTTCCGGAACGCGCGTTTTTCATCGAGGTTTTTGTACAACAGCCAAAACGCGCCGGCATCCAGGGCCAGATGGTACCAGGACACATGCACAAACGGATGGGTGACCAGGCGCCACCACTCTCCACTGTGAACGGCATCCGGTAGATAGATCCATGGATGGCCCGTGCCAATACCGAGAAGGTGCAGGTTCATGGCGGCGATAAGGATCAAGAAAACCAGCAGCTCACCGGGCAGCGACGCGATCCGGCGCCAAATGCCGGCGCATGATGATGGCTCAGGGATTTCGTGAGTCCATGGGGTTTCCATGATCAGCAATCCTTTCCGTTGATGGGTTTCCATCGTCCCGGGGTTCCTCCAATTACCACTCCTGGTGGTTTGCGGTGGCCAGCGCCGAACCGGAAAGGAGGATAAATTGGAATCCTTCCGTTTAATATTTCCCGGTCCCGCCCTGCGGGACCGGGTGAGTTATGGATTTATCCCATTCAGGCGTTTACTTTCTGCGTTTCCGCCGTATGAGCCAGCAGGCCGCCCCGATAAAGAGGGGGCCGACCGGGCCGGTACCGATACCAAAATTCAAATCCCTGCTCTGGGATGTTCTCGGAGCCGCAGCCCGGTGTGCCGATGGTGCCGTCGGCGCGGCGGGACTCTTCGGCGCCGGCGCAGTAGCCTGGACTGAAGGTGACTTGGGCTGAGCCGCCTGGGGTCCAAGCCCGGCCACGGCCTTGTTGCGGATCCGTTCCAGCTTGTCTTGGCGGGCCTGCATGGCCTGCCGGTCCGTGGCGATGCGGTCTGCGTTGCGGCGTTCGATTTTCCAGCGGCGATATTCCCCGTCGTTTTCCAGGACCAGAAAGGACGTGTATTCGCTTACGATGGAGTAGGTTTCCCCGAGACGGATCACCTCTGCCAGCACCGGGTCCCTGGACCCGTTCCGGTCGGCGGTCTTCAGGAGTTGATCGATCCGTTTCCATGCCCACATCCGCTCGATCTCCGGGTTGTCCGGATCCGATTTGGGGAACACCAGTGCGGCCGATTGGGAGATTTCCCGCCCTTGAATAGTTGCTGTCAAGGTCACATTGGCCTCACCGTCACCGGCATACCGACCGTAAATGCGAACCGGGGAACCGTGGTACAGGTTGGGAACGGACCGGGGTTCCATGTCGTATGACCGGACGCCGTCGATGGTCAGTTGGAGATCGGTGGCCACCGGGCGCATCAATTTTCTGCGGAAGGCTTTGGCCTGTCTCTGAAAACTGTCGGCACGGGAGACGAAGGCCGCCAAACCCCCGGAGTCATCGGCCAGCTGCTCCAGAAGCGGGCGATTGACCGAATTCCCGATTCCGATACAGAACACCCGCGCGTTTCGGGGCCGGGACTGAATCAATTGGAGGAGCGTCTGTCGTTCCCGCTGCTCGGTCATGCCGTCACTGAGGATGACCACGTTCAGGGTGCGGTCCGGATCGGCGTACCGGTAGGCCGTGTTCATTGCCGGAGCCAGTACCGTACCACCTCTGGCCTGCTGGGAGCCCATGAATTGTTCCGACTGCGCTTTCATGGCATCATTGGCCGGCTGCAATGACCCGAACAGGGTGGTGGGAGCGACATTGAAGGTCATCACCTCGAAGCGGTCATCTGCCGACAGCTCATCGATGAACGCCTCCACCGAATTGCGGGAAATGACCAGCTTGCGGTCGTTGCCCATGCTCCCGGAGATATCCAAAAGAAACACGTAATCCATACCCTGGTCGAGGGTCGTCAGTTCTTCACCGGCGGTCAGGGTCAGATAGAAAAACCCGTCTTCTCCCACCTGCCGGGAGGTGATAAGGTCGATCCCGGTCTGTGGGCGCGCCATGTGGAACAGCAGCACCACATCGCGTTCCAGGCTGCCTTCAGTGGATTCCAGGCTACCCTGCCGATAGTGATCGGAGTGGGTCGCCATGACAAAATCTTTTCCATGGCTGGGGCTTTCCATCCCCGTGATGGGGACAGCGGATTTCACATCCAGGTTGATGGCAAATTTGCCGGTGGTTCGCGCATCGATGTCTTTTCGGGTCACGGTACTCAGGGGGTAGACATACGTGGCGGCGTTGTTGTCCACATCGAGCCCCTGGTAATAGGTGATCTGGACCCGCTGCTCGGCCCGGGGCTGGATGGGGAAAATGCGCATTTCAAACGTTTTATAGTCGACCTGCTCCAAGAGGCCGGGGTCTCTCCGGGTCCGTTTGTAGCTGTCGTAAATTTCCCTGGCCCGTTTCTTTTCGAGGACTTCGCCGATCATCTCTTTTCCGTTGATCCACATGCTGAAATTGGACACCGAAGCCCCCTTGGGGACCGGAAATGTATACAGGGCCTCCACCTGGCGGTTTTCCATATTCTTGAACACCTGGGTGACCCGGGTGACGGCGATGCCGTTGTTGATGGTGACATGCACATCGTGCTCCTGAATCTCGAGGACACCTCCGAATCCACCGTCTGCAATGAGCAGGCCGGCGGCTCGGGCATTGCCCGGCAGGATACCGCATACCAAGACTGCGGCTGCACCCAGCAGGGGAAGCATCCGCCGCCTGATCCGTTTGATGCTTGCCGTAAAGGGTCTCATGGTCATTCTCCTTTCGTTGCCGTTCTGTTCGTGCGCCCTATCCGTATGGGTGGCTCTCCGGTGGGCGTTGGTCCCTAATAAGACCAAGAACCGTGCCAGGGGCTGAAGAATGAAATAACTAATAGATATTGTTCGAAAATTTTTTAATATGGGATTTACGCGATATTTATGATATTGTTCATAAAATGATTACACCGTGTACGTAAAATGTATAAAAAGGATGAAGCTATGTCGTCTCAACAGGTTCGACTCTCGGCCGAGGATCGTCACTTTTTCTCCCTGGTGAACCGTGCCGTTTTCGCCAATCCATTCAGCGATGAGCGGGCGGCCCTGGATCGGCAGATCGCCGGTGTTGACGCCGGCGTGTCGGGAGAGGTCGCCCTGGAAAAGTCACTCCAGGAGATTTTTCGCCGGATTGAAACACTGGATTCCGATGGTCGTTGCGACATTCACCAGTACACCGGAAAAGACCGGGAATTGGTGGAAAATTCTCTGCTATTCGAGTTTTTCCACCGGTACATGGAACGGTTTGACCAGCTCATCCTGGATCAGATCGAAGCCGGTCAAACGTCTTTGAAAGTTCCCTTTGCCCTCGAGGCGTTTTTATCCCTCCAGGAGAGAGGTTTTCGACGGGACGATATTCGCCGGTACTTCGAGGTAGTCTACCAGCTCCGACGGGCTTTTTTCTTCATCGATCGCAACCTTGTGGGCTGCAGTCAGGGGATGCAGGAAGTCCGGCGGGAACTCTGGAACAATGTGTTTACCCATGACCTGAATCTTTACAACACGTACCTGTGGGACCGGATGGAAGATTTCTCGACCATGATTCTCGGCGAAACCGGAACCGGAAAGGGAACGGCCGCCGCCGCCATTGGCCGGTCCGGTTTCATCCCCTTTGATGAAAAGAGGGAATGCTTTGTGGAGAGTTTCACGGAGTCCTTCGTTTCCCTGAACCTGTCCCAGTTCCCCGAGAATCTCATCGAGTCCGAGCTGTTTGGGCACAAAAAAGGCGCCTTCACCGGAGCCGTGGACAATTACAAGGGTGTCTTCGATCGGTGTCGTCCCTATGGCTCGATCTTTCTGGATGAAATCGGAGAGGTCTCCATCCCGATCCAGATCAAACTGCTGCAGGTCCTGCAAGAAAGAGAGTACGGTCCGGTGGGCAGCCATGAGCGGCATCGGTTCAACGGGCGGGTCATTGCGGCGTCCAATCGGCCCCTGCCGGAATTACGCCGGGAGGGCCGCATGCGGGATGATTTCTTTTATCGGCTCTGCTCGGACGTTGTCGTGGTGCCGCCGTTGCGGGAGCGGATCCAGCAGGATCCACGAGAGCTGGATGAGCTGATTACCCTGATTGTCCGGCGCTTGCTCGGCAAGGTCTCTTCGGAGATCAGGGGCATGGTGCGCCAGGTGATCGATGAACGGTTAGGGCGGCAATATCCCTGGCCGGGGAATGTGCGGGAGCTGGAACAGTGCATTCGCCGGGTGCTCCTGAACCGCAGTTACACCGGTGAAACACGCTCCGGTGCCTCGGATCTTCTGTCGATCCTGACCGATGGCATTCGCAACGGGACCCTGGAGGCACAGAAACTGCTCTCCGGATACTGCTACCTCCAGTACCGGGCCTGCGGCACCTATGAGGAGGTGGCCCGTCGGGTCAAACTCGACCGACGGACCGTGAAGAAATACATTGACGAGTGGGAACACCTGTCAACATAGTAATGAGCGCCATCCGAATCCACATGGCGAAAAGACGCCCCGGCGAAATTCCCCACAGAAAGACGCACGTTGCCATTCCGTGAGGCCGTATGCAGCGCCTTGAAGTGAAAAGAGGAGGACCGAAACATGCCGCGTTTTATCAAAACGATTGCCAAACCGGCAGGAGCACCGCCCGGGACCCTGGTTCCGGTCGGCGAGCAGCGGACCGGCCCGGTCCGGATTCGACTCATCGACTACGACGCATCACACCTCGAGGAGCGAGAGCTGGCGACAATGGCAGATGCCTTTCCGCTAAGAGACCTTCCTGCAGTGACATGGATCAACATTGACGGGATCCACGATATCGACCTGATCCAGCGCATGGGTCGGCATTTCGGCATTCATGCGTTGACGCTGGAGGACATTGTCAACACCGCACACCGGCCCAAGTTCGAAGATTTTGGCACCTACGTGTACCTGGTCTTTAAAATGCTCTCCTACGACCCGGCAACGATGCACATCCGATCCGAACAGATCAGCCTCATTGTCGGACCCCACTACGTGATATCGTTTCAGGAGGCGGTGGGCGATATGTTCGACCCGGTTCGAACCCGGATCCGTCAGGAAAAGGGGCGGCTGCGCCAGAGGGGGTGTGGATATCTGGCCTACGCGCTCCTCGATGCTGTCGTGGATCACTATTTCACGGTCCTTGAAGCGATTGGTGAGAAGATCGAAGCGCTCGAAGGGGATCCATCGAGGAGCCGGGTTCGGACACCCTGCACGCCATCCACCGCTTGAAACGGGAGATGATATTCTTTCGCAAGCAGGTCTGGCCCATGCGGGAAATCGTCAGCAGTTTGATACGGAGCGAGTCGGATCTCGTTTCCATGAGCAACGAGGCTTACCTGGCCGACGTCTACGATCACACGGTGCAGGTCCTTGACACCGTCGAGTCGTTCAGGGACGTTCTGTCCAGCATGCTCGACCTCTACATGTCGACGATCAGCAACCGGATGAACGAGGTCATGAAAGTGCTGACCATCATCGCCACGATCTTCATCCCGATTACCTTCGTTGCCGGAATTTACGGAATGAATTTCAAATTCATGCCCGAACTGGAATGGAAGTGGGGTTACGTTGCCGTCTGGGGAGTGATTGCCGTGATCGCCCTGGCAATGGTGGCGTATTTCAGACGGAAGAAATGGCTGTAGGCCCATCGCCGCAAGTGACACCGGACACCACACATCTTTGGGGGGATACGGCGCATGATCGGATGGCGGATGACATATCCTTTACTGTGGGCGCAGGTTGTTCTTTGTTGCTGCATATTCTTGGGCGTTCTTTCCCATGCCGACGCCGGTGAACTCATGCTGATCAACGGGGACCGGCTGACCGGCGAGATCGTCAGAAAAGATACCGATGCCATCGTGCTCAAGACGGATTATGCCGGAGAGATAACGGTTGCATGGGATGCTGTCCGATGCGTTGCGACCGGCCGGGAGCACAAGATTGTTTTCGGAGACGAGCGGGAGCTGACCGGGAAAATCATCTGCCCGAAGGACGGCGCCTTTCAGGTGGTGGGCGCCGGCGGCATCGGCCCGGAACAGCCGCTTTCCGAGCTGGCGTTACTCAACCCGCCCCCTGCCGTCCGGTACAGGGGCAATGTGGTTGGCGGTGGCAGCGCCGCTGGCGGAAACACCAACACCAGCTCGTATTATGTCAGCGGCCGGTTCGAGCTGCGGTCCGAGCGCCACCGGTTTGCCGGGATCGTCAAGGGCAACTATTCGGAATCAAACGATACGGTGACCGCGCAGAATGCCAGCGGAAGTTTCAAGTACGACCGTTTTTTCACCAAACGGCTGTACGCATACGGTCAGACGCTTTTGGAACAGGACCAACTCCAGGACCTGGACCTGCGAGCCACCATCGGCGCCGGGATCGGCTACCAAATCATAGACACGGAAAAGGCCGAAATCTTCATCGAGGGCGGGCTTTCATACGTCGACGAAGTCTACGACATCGGCGAAAACCGGAATTACATCGCTACACGGTGGGGGGCCGGGGTCGACTGGGAAATTATAAAGGACCGGGTCGCCTTCTTTCATCGCCAGGCCGGGTATGTCAGCCTGAAAGACCCTGACGACTGGTTTTTGCGAACCGAGCAAGGATTCCGGCTACCCTTGATACAGGATTTTTTCACCAACCTTCAGTACGATTACGAATATACCAATCGTCCGGCCCCGGGGAAAACAAACACGGACACCCGGTTTATTATCGGATTGGGGTACGAGTTTAGAAATTAACCCGAAAAGAGCACTTTTTTTAGTCGCGGCCCTAAGTCAGACCGGATGCAGATTGGCCCGGGCAAGCGATTCACAGTCACGGCAAATGTGCCATGGATGACCCATTAGCCGGCTTGACGGCCGCGTGGGGAGACATCATGAAATTATTACCCGGCATACATACAGGCCTTCCGAAAATAATCCGTATAATTACGAGTATCTTCTGTTTTGCGGCTATCGTCGCAATTCTGCTGATTGGCCCGCCGGTGGCGTCGGCCTGGGCCCGGGTGACGGTCGCCTCGGATGGATCGCCATCACCAGCGGGTTCCCCGGTTTCCAATGGGGAAGGGAAATCATCACTGATCCAATCGGAAAAAGTGGACGAGGCCGGGGAGAAAATCGGCAAGGGGATCGATCGTTTCAGTGAAAGTGCGTCCCGCCGGATCGGCGGCTGGGCCAACGCCCCGGTAGTAGCCGGCATCACCTGGCTGAAGCTGTTGTTCTGCCTGGGGCTGGTCTTTTTCGTAATTATTCTCGAGAGGACGGTTCAGCTCATTTTTCGGGCCAAAGTCAAGAGCCTCTCGCCCGACGATCCGGCTGCTCCGTGGCTGGACCAAATCATACACGCCCTGTCCCGACCGCTGACACTCTTTATCTGGGTATACGGTGTTTACGTGGCCCTGTCGCCGCTGTACGGCCATTTTCGCACCGCACAAGGCACCAATCCGGTGCACGCGGTGGCCACCAAAGCCACCGACATCGGCGTCGCCATCGCCGTAATCTGGTTTATGTACAGGCTGATATATGTCGTCGACCTGCGCCTCAAGAGATGGGCTGCCGGTACCGAAAGCACTATCGACAACGTCCTGGTTCCGATTGTCGGCAAGACCCTGCGGGTATTTATTGTCATCATCGGCGGGGTCATCGTGATGCAGAACCTGACCGGAGTGGAAATCGGACCGCTCCTGGCCAGCCTCGGCATCGGTGGCCTGGCCGTTGCACTGGCGGCCAAGGATTCGATCGCGAATTTTTTCGGGACCATCACCATCCTGTTCGACAAACCGTTTCAGATCGGTGAACGGATCGTGGTCGACAAATATGATGGTACGGTCGAACACGTCGGGTTCCGCAGCACCCGCATCCGGACGCTCAACGGGCTCCTGGTGACAATCCCCAACCAGATTCTGTCTAACAGCAGCTCCGAGAACATCGGCCGGCGCCCCTACATTCGCTGGCTGACCAACATCGGCATTACTTACGACACCCCACCGGAAAAGGTGGATACCGCCGTGCGGATATTGCGCGAAATTCTGGCCGACCACGAGGGGATGCACCCGGATTTTCCGCCGCGGGTATTTTTTAATGGATTCAACGACTGGAGTCTGAATATCATGGTGGTCGTTTGGTACCATCCGCCGGCCTACTGGGACTACAGCGAGTGGCTCCAGAAGACCTGCCTGTCCATCATGCACCGGTTTCGGGAAGAGGGCATCGATTTTGCCTTCCCGAGTCAGACCGTTTATGTGGCCGGGGACGACAAGCGCCGCCTGACGCTTGCGATGCTCAAGGGCAACGTACCGGCGGATCTCCACGAGGATTAATCCGGCTACCGGACCTGCCACACCCCGTGCCGTCGGCCGATAACCTCCAGGGTGTCGTTGATGACAACGAACGCATGCGGATCGATGCCGAGTGCTGTGACGGGCAATGACAGGCTCATTTTGAAAAATAGTTTCTGGTTATAAAGAAAGCCCAAGTGAATTAATTTTGTAGAAGTAAATCAGCTTGGATTCCACTTTTAATTTGTCTACAGGTTATCTTAGCCGATGAAGCGACTTGTTCTACAATTCGCATGAATTTT
>Ga0209786_1000007_pt1 | contig 106643 bp, 95 predicted proteins | sample WorMetilvaeELBA2_FD_187405 | JGI IMG/M metagenome (GOLD analysis project Ga0209786, IMG submission 187405) | Marine gutless worms symbiont microbial communities from Max Planck institute for Marine Microbiology, Germany - Olavius ilvae ELBA.2... ...
TCCGCTGCTGTACGAGTTTGATTTCGACAACGACGGCACCTACGAGGTAACCCCCCAGCCGGGTCCGTCGGCCACGCACACCTTTGCCGACAACGGCGCTTACCCGGTCAACGTGCGGGTCACCGACGGAGACGGCGGATCGGTCACCGGCAGCACGACCGTGACGGTGACCAACGAGAATCCTGCGATCAGCGCGGTCACCCCGACGACGGTGGGCGAGGGCACGGCATCGACGGTGACAGTCACCGCCAGCGACCCGGCCGGCGCCGCCGATCCGCTGCTGTACGAGTTTGATTTCGACAACGATGGCACCTACGAGGTAACCCCCCAGCCGGGTCCGTCGGCCACGCACACCTTTGCCGACAACGGCGCTTACCCGGTCAACGTGCGGGTCACCGACTGGGACGGCGGATCGGTCACCGGCAGCACGATGGTGACGGTCGACAACGAGAATCCTGCGATCACCGCGGTCACATCACCGACAACGGCCGAGGGCAGCCCGACCACCGTAACCATCACGGCCTCCGATCCGGCCGGCGCCAATGACACACTCAGCTATGCGTTCGACTTTGACAACGACACGTTTTTTGAATACGGGCCGAACGCCACCGGTTCGGGAAATGTCACCTACACGGAGCAGGGGTCGTATACCGTCAATGTGCGGGTGACCGACGAGGACGGCGGCGTGGCAACCGGCAGCACGACGGTGACGGTGACCAACGCCAATCCGGCGATCACCGCGGTATCGTCCTCGACAGTGGCCGAAGGCACCCCGTCGACCGTGACCGTCGTCGCCAGCGATCCGGCCGGCGTGAACGACACGCTCTCCTATCATTTTGACTTTGACAACGACGGGCTCTACGAGGAGGGCCCGCTGGCCAGCGCCTCGGGGTCGCATACCTACTTTGAAAACGGCGATTACACTGTCAACGTGCGGGTGGATGATGAAGACGGCGGATCGGTTACCGGCAGTACGACCGTAACGGTGATCAACGCGGATCCGGCGATCAGTGCGGTGACATCGACCACGGCGGCCGAGGCCAGCCCGTCGACGGTGACCATAACGGCCAGCGATCCGGCCGGCGCCAACGACACGCTCAGCTATTCGTTCGATTTCAACGATGACGGGCTCTACGAGGTGGGTCCCCAGCCCGGTGCATCGGCGGATCACACGTATAACGACAACGGCAGCTACACGGTCAACGTACGGGTACAGGACGAAGATGGTGGATCGATCACCGGCATCACGACCGTAACGGTGATCAACGCGGATCCGGCGATCAGCGCGGTAACATCGACCACGGTGGCCGAGGCCAGCCCGTCGACAGTGACCATAACCGCCACCGATCCTGCCGGCACCGACGACACGCTGAGCTATGCGTTCGATTTCGATAACGACGGAGTCTACGAGGTGGGTCCCCAGGCGAACGCATCGGCGGCACACGCCTACATCGACGACGGCAGCTACACCGTGAACGTGCGGGTGCAGGACGAGGATGGTGGGTCCATCACCGGCACCACCACCGTGACGGTAACAAACGTTGTTCCGGTTGTCGCCGCCCAGGGTGACGCCAAGGCCGTCCGGATCCATCCGCACACCTTCAGTCTGGGTTCCTTTGCGGACCCCGGTGCTGACGGTGACTGGAGCGTGACGGTGGACTGGGGAGACGGCAATACGACCCCCGTTACCATGGGCGCTCCCGGGGCCATACCCGACCAGTCGCACGCCTGGGGCACCACGGGTACCTTTACGGTGACCGTCACCGTGGAAGAGGCCGGGGGCGGGTTTTCAGGTTCGGATGCCTTCCAGGTCACCGTGAGACAGGACTACATTGTCCAGATCGGATGGGCGGGCACCGGCGGCGGTACGATCGAGGTCTCCGGCGTGGGTCCAATCCCGCCGGAATCTCCGTTTTCACCGGTCACGGTATCCGGGACCCAGGCCAATTCCGATTTTAACGTGGAGGTAGCGGAAGGCGATAAAATCCTTGTGACAGCCACCCCCTTCGGTACGCCGGGTGCCCAGGGATCGAGATTTGTTGACTTTGACAAGAACGGCGCCACCGAGACGGCGAATCCGCTGGAAATCGACTTCGGTGCCGCCGCCGGCCCCAGCAACGTTGGACTGACGGCCACCTTCAACCAGCAGTGGCAGATTGCCGGCTCCATTACGGGTGAAGCTACCCATATCCTCTCCACCGTACCGGCGAGTCCGGAGATCCTGGACCAGGGCGCGAGCTCTTCAACTTACAGTTACACGCCGGAGGACGGCTACTTTGTCAACCTGATCGTCACCGAACTGCCGTCTCCGCCGAATTCGCCGGCAACGGAAGTCAGCAGTTCCTTTCCGGTGAGCCGGCAGTTTACCAATATCACGGCCGACTACACGATAGAGGCCAACGTGCTGACAAACCCCAAAGTCACCGCCACGGTGCTCGCCAGCGACGAGGACAACGCGATCCACGGCAGCATCACGCCTTCGGGAACGAATTCCTATTTCTACGGGGACACACCGACCTATACCATCAGCGCGGATGACGGCTGGTGTGTCGAATCGGTGACGGTGGACGGTGCGGAGGTGTGGGACAACACCGGCACGACCAGCTACACCACCGGCAGCGCGAGCAATCACACGTACCAGTTCGACCCACTGACTCCGGTCGGGACCCGAAACTATGACATTACTGCCGTGTTCCGAAAGCCCTGGGTCTTTACGGGAACGATCTTTCCCTTCATGGCCCAGGCCGTGTGGCAGGGTAACGGCAAGTGGAGCCTCTTTGACGAGGACCAGAGTAAGTACGTGGCCCAGAACATGGACCACCTGAACACGGTTACACTGCCCTGCGACAGCCGGAATTTCACCTTCTACGTCCATGACCAGAGCGACTGGGAAACGGTGGAGACCGGCGGCACCCGGGAGGGCGCAGCGGTGAAGTTTTCCGTCACGGCATCTGGCGATCACAGCGAAGAGGCACGGTATCGCCCGATCCTGACCCTGCTGGTCGACGGAAACGGCACCACTTCCCCGGCCACCGCGATGGCCTACGACTTCCAGACGACGGCCACCGCGACGGCCTCGCCGAACGATCCGGCCAACTACGTGTTCACCAACTGGCGGGGCGATGCCGACGGCACCGTGGCGACCACCGACGTCTACATGGACGCGCCGAAAACCGTCACTGCCGTGTTCAGCTCCAAAACCGACCTGGACGTGGATGACGACGGTGACGGCAAAACCGAAAACCAGGGCGACTGCGACGACGGCGACGCGGGCCGGGCGCCGAACATCGAGGAGATCGCCGGAGACGGCATCGACCAGGACTGCAACGGTGTGGACCTGGCCGCCGGGCTGGGCGCGGTGTGCCTGCCCATCTCGGACATCCCCCTGGACACCGAGCTTCAGGCGGCGCCGGCCAACATCATGTTTGTCCTGGACGACTCCGGCTCCATGAACTGGGAATTCATGACCCCCGAGTCCCAGGGCAAGTTCGACGGGGATGAGTACCTGTTCGACGGGCACAGCGCCAACGACACCCTGGGCGAGGGTGGCGGCGACGACCGCCAGCAGTGGCAGTCCCAGTGGCACGAGTACAACAAGATGTACTACAACCCGGCGGTCACTTACGCCCCGTGGCCGGATAAGGCGGCCCTGCACGACCCGGACGACCCGCTCCGCGATCCGGGGACCAGCGGCAGTGACACCACCGATCTTTCCGCCACGTTCTACGATCTGAACATTGCCGGGCAGGGCGGCTCCGAAGTGAGCAGCACCGACATCATCGTCGACGATCTGGACCGGGCCGCCGGCAACCCGGTGACCATCGACGACAGCGACAGTTCACCGAATTTTGTTCGCACCCCTGACCCAGCAAACTGGACTGTGTCAAACACCAATGGCGAAAGGTACGACGGCGGCAGCTTCCATTACACGGATGCCGCCTCCAGCCCTCAAGCCGGATGGACCGCAACCTGGAGTTTTGTCGGAGCCAAGGGCCACCCCGCCGGCACCTACGACGTGTACGTCTGGTGGCCGAGTTCGAGCACATACTGGTCCGACAGCGCAGACTATGAGATTTATGACGGCGGCGCGCTGGAAGCGTCATTTACCGACGTGAACCAGAAAACCAACGGCGGGCAGTGGAACTACTTCGGGCGATACGATTTCGCCGCGAACAGCGCCCGGGTGGTGCTGACCCACGACACCGGCAGCAACCCCGGCACCGACGACAACCGCGTGGTGGCCGATGCCGTCAGGATCGTCCCGGTGCCCACAGCCACCGGTGCGCGGCGCTTCGAGATCCTGTCCGGTACCTGGTACGAGCAGTCCGACCACTTCGAATCCTACGAGGATCCCGACAACGGGCAGCATTTCTACGACACCCGTACCGGCAACGACGACAATACGGTCCACGAGGTGCGCTGGTACCCGTATGTGGCTGACGGTGATCCGGATCACGGCCCCGGCGATTACCAGATCCATGCCTGGTGGGGATTACAACGACTACTCCAGCAGCATGTCCTATGAGGTCTGCATCGGAGGGACCTGCACGCCCACCAGGACGTACAATCAGACCGATTCGGGCAACGCCAGTGATCAGTGGAATCTTTTGGAGACCGCCGGCGGCGTTACGACGTTTAGCTTTACCGGCGCGTCGCCCGAGAACGAATATGTCCGATTGGTCTGGAAGCCGGGGGATCACGGCGGCAAGGACGTGAACGCGGACGCCATCGCCTTTGTCAAGCAGGATGCCGGCCCGACAGAGGTGACCATGGCAAACTCCCACTACTACGTGAAGGGAGCCGACGACCATATCTATCTGGTCAACCTGACGGGCGAGGTCGACGGTACCCCGGCCCTCGAGCGCCGGTTCTATAAATTTGCCAGCGCGGACAAGGACAATCCGCGCGACACCGTGGACATCGGGGACCTGGTCGAGGTGACCGATGTGGCCGTCCTTCAGTCCCAGGGGCTGCTGCGGACCGACGATGTCCTCGCCACCATAGCCACCGATGTCACGGCCGGGACCAAAACGCTGAGCGTCAGTGGATTGAGCGCGGTAATCGGTACCGGTGCTTACTTTACCATCGAGGGCGACTCCAGCACTTTCTACACCGTGACCGGCGGCACCCTCAGCGAAATTACGACATTAGAGGATCTGCCGGCGGTCACCGCCCCAAAGGGCATCACCCTGTACCGCAGCCCCGAGCAGGACCGGCGCAACTTTGCCAACTGGTTCTCCTTCTACAGGGCCCGTCACCTGGCGGCCAAGGCGGCCGTGGGCCAGGCCATCAGCCAGATCCGGGGCGTGCAGATCGGCCTGTACACGATCCAGGAACGGCTGAAACAGCCGGTTCTCAAGGTCAAGGTGGGCGGCTACCCGGACCAGACCGGCACCCTGCTCAATGCCCTGTACGGCCTGAGCAACGGCGGCGGCACGCCGCTGCGCAGGGCCCTTCGGAATGTCGGCCGGTACTTTGACAATGACGACGGCAACGACGGCAATATCGAAGGCGACGACGCCACCCTCACCGGCGCTCCGTGGTACCCGGCCGACCAGGGCGGCTCCTGTCAGCAGTCCTTTGCCATCCTGATGTCGGACGGCTTCTGGAACGGTGGAAGCCCGGGTGTCGGCGACGTCGACGAGAACAAGGGCGCCCCGTACCAGGACCATCCGACCAACGCGGGGACATCCCATTCCAACACCCTGGCCGATGTGGCCTACAAGTTCTGGAACACAGACCTGGTCGACGATCTGGACGACGACGTGCCGACCAGTTACCGGGACGCCACAACCGTCAGCACATGGTCACCTACACCGTGGCCTTCGGGGTCCAGGGAACCCTGAATCCGGCCGATTACGATCTGTTCAACCCGGTCAGCCCGACCTACCCGATCTGGCCCGACCCGACCAGCAACTGCAGCAGCTGCACGAAAAAAATCGATGACATGTGGCATGCGTCGGTCAACGGGCGGGGGATCTTCCTGAGCGCTGAAGACCCGGGGCAGCTGGTTTCCAACCTGACCGACGTGATCCAGAATGTGATCGCCCGCATCGGATCCGGTGCCTCGGTGTCCATCAACGGCGAGGAGCTGCATGCGGGAACCGTGATGTTCCAGTCGAGCTACTCTTCGGACGGCTGGACCGGCGACGTCAAAAGCTACGAGGTGGTCACCCCCGGCAACCAGCAGACGGGCGAAAAGCTCGGGGACATCCGGTTCGACAAGCCCCTCTGGTCGGCCAGCTTCCTGCTCGGGGACGTCCTGCCCAAAGCCAACCCGGCCTGGCCGGGAGAGCCGTCCTGGGACAAGACCTCCTGGGATACGGGCCGGGTCATCGCCACCTACGATCCGGGCAATGAAGTCGGAAAGAAGTTCCGCTATGACCATCTTACGGCCACCCAGAGGGTGTTTCTGCCCGGTGTCACAGACGGTTGGGACCCGGTGGAAGAAACCCGGCAGAAGGTCAATTACCTCCGCGGCGACAACACTTATGAAGAAGACAAGACCGGCGGCATCTTCCGGCAGCGCCTCAGCAAAATGGGCGACATCGTCCACTCGTCCCCGCTCTACCAGGGGTATGTCGACGGGGGCGGCAACCCCTACGGCGTCCTCTATGTGGGCGGAAACGACGGCATGCTCCACGCGCTGTACGCCGGCAAGACGAACGGAGACGCCGCCGACCAGGCCCTGAGGGGCAAGGAGCTCTTTGCCTACGTGCCGAACCATGTCTTTCCAAAGCTCAACGAACTGACCCGGCCCGCGGCCACCCACCAGTTCTATGTGGATGCCACACCGTTTGTGCGGGATACCGGCACCCAAAAGATGCTTGTCGGCGGTCTGGGAAGGGGCGGCAAGGGCGTCTATGCCCTGGATGTCACCGACCCCTTGACCCGCACCGAGGACAACACGGCCGGCTGGGTCCTCTGGGAGTATCCGCGGGACACCACGTCCCAGGCCCAGAGGGATCAGCTCGGCTACACCTACGCCCGGCCGTTCATCGTCCAGTCGAACGATGCCGACATCGGTTGGGTGGTTCTCCTCAGCAACGGCTACGACAGCAAGGACCAGTGCCCGGCGCTCTTCGTGCTGAACGCACACGCGAAAACCGAGGGCGGGGTGACGATCCCGGCCGGCAGCGCCGTGGAAATCATCAAGGCGTCCAACACCGCCACCTGCACCGGGGACTGCAACGGCCTGTCAGAGCCCTTGCCGGTCGACCTGGATGGGAACTCGACGGTGGATTACGTCTACGCCGGCGACCTGAGAGGCAATATCTGGAAATTCGATATGACTTCCGACGATCACACCAAGTGGCGGGTTTTCCATGAGACGGCATCCGGCGATGTGGCACCGTTCTTCACGGCCCGGGGCCCGGGGAACAAGATCCAGCCGATCACCATCACACCGAGTCTCATGAAGCATCCCGACAGTGACAAGCCGGGATTTCTGGTGGTGTTCGGCACCGGAAAGTACCTGCACACCGACGACATGGATCCGCCGACAGACGTCAGTTACTCGGCGACACAGACCATTTACGGCGTCTGGGACTACGGCGACGCGTCCCCGTCGCCCGATCCGAACCATAACCGCAAGGACCGGCAGGAATACCTCGGTACTCTGGCGCGAGCGGGTTCCGGTGCCTCGGAAACCAACAGCCTGAGCAATCTGGACAGCAACATTTCGCTGCAGAAACAGGTCGAGGATTTCTACCAGGAGGTGTATTTTTTCACCTGTCCGCCGGAACAAGCCGGTGGTGATCCGGTGACCAAATCGGTGACCGATCTCGACGATTCGAGCGTGACGGGCTGCAGCGAGGAATTCAGCCGCTTCCTGCGGGTGCTCAGCAAGGAGCCGCTCATCTGGAAGACGGAACCGGATGACGAGGAAAATGACGGTCAGGCGCCCAATCCGGACGACGACGAGCCGAACAACGCGGGGTGGTACTTCGATCTGCCCCATGACACCAATCGTGAGCGGGTCATCCGAAACGGCCTGATCCGCGACGGCAAGTACGTGGTGATCACCTCCATCCCGAGGAGCTCCCCGTGCTCGGCCGGCGGCGATTCCATCCTCCACGAAATGAACGCGGCCACCGGCGGCCGCCTGGACACGGCCCAGTTCGACATCGACCTGGATGCGGCCATCACCGCCGGTGACCTGATCGTCATCCAGGACCCGAAGTGGAGCCCGGGCGACCCGGTAGAGAATAGATACATCACCGTGGCGCCCACCGGGATCCACTTCCGAAAGATGATGTACCCGCCGGTCATCCTGCGGCTGCCCGATGAAAAGTCGGAAATGAAGTATTTCAGTACGGCTTCCGGAAACATCACCATGATCCAGGAGGTGGCCGAGCAACGGGGTATGTTCTACTGGAGAGAACACTACTGATCGGCTGTGATGCCGACCCGATTCCAATCCGGACATGTTTCGCCGCGGGGTAGGGCAGACCGGCTCCGGGAGACCGGTGACAGTTGCCCGGCAGTTCTGACACCATGTCGGTGCCGTCTGTGATTACGCCACGTGTAAAAGGAGATCCGGGAAATGGCCATTATCATGCGTTCAACGACACCCCATATCGGAAACAGATGGCGCACATGGGCGGGCCGTTGTTTGGCGATGCTGCTCGCCCTGCTTGTCTGCGGCGTCCCGAATCCCATGGCGGCGGACGACTTGCCGCAAATCGCGACCTTGAATCCGGTGCCCGAAGTGGAACCGCTTCCCGAATTTCATGTCTTGGGCCCCATCGACGAGATACGCCCGGAGGGGGTTATCGTCGATGATTCCTACGTCGAATTTCCGGGCCCTTACAAAACGGAATACTTCCGGGTTTCGAACCGGTCTAAAATGACCCTGTCCGGGTTCCAGGTCGGTGATTATGTCGGATGTGAGCTGGATTCCATCGGCAAGCTCAAGACCATGTGGAAGTTCTCCAAGCCGCCGGAATAGAGCAATTGCCCCAATTACATTCCGATTGAATTTTCAGACGCCCAGCGGCCGGTGCCCTGGGCGTTTGTTTTTCGGCACTGGATTCTCGATACTGGATTATAGTTACTGGATCCTTGATACTGGATTCTGGATACTGGATGAGCTGAAAGCTCAAAGCTTGCCCGCCTTTTGCGGGTCGGAGGCTTGCCCGCCTCTGGCGGGTTGGAGGTCGGATGGCAAAGGACAGATGTCGGATGTCAGATGTCAGAGGTCGGAGGTCGGAGGTCCGAGGTCGGATGGCAGAGGACAGAGGACAGCTAGGACATGAGGACACACGGGCCAATCCCGCCTTGGCGGGACCAACCGGCCAAACCGGCCAAACCGGCCAAACCGGCAAACGGGCCAACGGGCCCACCGGCCAAGATTCACCGACTACCGAATACCAAATACCCAATCCCCAATACCTAACGAAGGACCCACGGATCGGGAAAAACTCCTTGTTTATCCCCTATATTAATATTATTATTAGATAAACATCGCCTTCCGCGGCCGGCCCGGATCAGGGTGCACGGCTGCCGAAAAAACAGCTTACCCGGAAGATATCATCCCATGCAGGACACCGAGCTTTCCAACCCGTTTTCAGCCAGGAACATCTGTCAGACGCTTCTGAATCAGGGATATCTGTCCAAATCCCAGACCAAGGAGCTGCTTCAGAAAAAGAACGTTCTGGACCGGAAACTGGAAAATCTGCGAAACCAGCCGGGCGGCCACTCGGCAACCCTGGTGGAGGTCATCGGCGGCTTGAACATGAGCCGCGCCGACGATCCCAAAAAGCCCGTGGACGAGGAGATCATTTACGAGGCCCTGGCTGCCGACTGGGAGATGCCCTACCGGAAGATCGATCCCCTCAAGCTCGACATGAAGGTGGTCACGACCACGATTCCCCGTAACTTCGCGAAAAAACATCTGATTTTGCCTATTGCCCTGGACGATGGGCATCTGACCCTGGCGACCTCCCAGCCTTTGAGCGACATGGAGATGGAAGACATCGTGCGGGCGGTGAATATGAAGGTGGATCCGGTGGTCTGCACCCGCAACGATATCCTCAAGCTCATCGATGAATTTTTCGGTTTTCAGAAGTCGATCAAAGCGGCCGAGCACCAGTTTTCGGGACCCTCTGTGGATCTCGGTAACCTGGAGCAGTATATCAACCTGAAGGATGTCTCCGCCTCCGATCAGCACATCGTCACGGCTGTCAATCACATGCTCAGTTATGCCTTTGATCAGAGAGCCAGCGATATTCACATCGAGCCCAAGCGCGAGGAGAGTATGGTCCGGATGCGGATCGACGGGGTCCTCCATGTCGTCTACAATCTCCCGAAAAACATACACAATGCAGCGGTCAGCCGTATCAAGACCATGTCGCGATTGAACATGGCCGAAAAACGCCGTCCCCAGGATGGGCGCATCAAAGCCGACAAGGGTGGACAGGAAGTTGAGATACGGGTGTCGACGATCCCTGTCGCCTTCGGCGAGAAGGTGGTCATGCGGGTGATGGACCCGGATGTTCTTTTCCAGGACCTTGAAAACCTGGGATTTTCCGCAACGGACCTGGATCGCTACACCCGGTTCATCAAGATGCCCCATGGTATTGTGCTGGTTACCGGTCCCACCGGCAGCGGCAAGTCGACAACCCTGTATTCAACGCTGCGCACCATTTCGTCCCCGGAAATCAATATCACCACCGTGGAAGACCCCATTGAAATGATCCACGAAGAGTTTAACCAGATCGGGGTGCAGCCGGCCATCGACGTCACGTTTTCCAACATCCTGAGGAACATCCTCCGCCAGGACCCGGACGTCATCATGATCGGCGAAATGCGGGACCTGGACACCGCCTCCAATGCCGTTCAGGCAGCTCTCACCGGCCACCTGGTCCTTTCTACGTTGCACACCAACGATGCTCCGACCTCGGTGACCCGTCTGCTGGACCTTGGTTTGCCGGCCTACCTGATCCAGTCCACGCTGATCGGGATCATCGCACAGCGTCTGGTTCGCAGGATTTGTAATTACTGCCGGGCACCATTCGAGATGAATTTAGAGCAGTTGACGGAAATGGGCATTTATCTCGACAGGCAGGGCACCCTCGAGCTTTATCAGGGAAAAGGCTGCCATCGATGCCGGGGAACCGGATATCTCGGCCGGGAGGGCATTTATGAAGTGCTTCCCTACACAGAGGGGATCCGGCAGTTGACGACTTCAGACACCAACCTGGATGCATTATCGCGAAAGGCCCGGGAAGAGGGGATGGTAACGCTCCGGGACAACGCCGTTGAAAAAATGCTCAAGGGGATCACCACGTATCAGGAGGTCATGCGGGTGACCTGGGAGGAGTTTTCCCTGACGGAATAAATGGGTATCGGGTATTCGGATACTGGATGCTGGATGCTGGATACTGGATGCTGGATGCTGGATGCTTGAAGTCGGAAGCTTGCCCGCCTTTGGCGGGTTGGAGGTTGGAGGTCGGAAAACGCAGGACAGAGGACATATGTCGGAGGTCGGATGTCCGAGGTCGGAAGGCAGAGGACAGAGGACAGCCAAGACATGAGGACGCACGGGCCAAACCGGCCAACCGGCTAACCGGCCAAACCGGCCCACGGGCCAACGGGCCAACGGGCCCACGGGCTGACGGGCCCACGGGCTGACGGGCCCACGGGCCAACGGGCCCACGGCCAACGGCCAAACCGGCGAAGCCGCGACCCCTTTCCGCTAAAAACCAAACACAATATACGAAACACGTTTCTTTAACCAAAAAACGCCACCTCCCTGTCGGGAAGTGGCGTTTGATGTTGATGATGAAGGGTTCGCCTAGTCCAGGTCTCCAAACACCGCCCCATGCTTGAGATTCCGCGTGGACCGGGTCACCAGGGCGGTTGCCGTGGTGTCTTCGATGTGCAGGATCAACAGGTCGCCGAAAGGCACGTTTTCCAGCATCGGCTCCCGAAAGGTATTGGGGCTTAGGCTTTCGGATTCCTGGTAGTAAACTTTGAAAACCTGGCCGGTTTTCAACCCGTCTTTTTCCCCCTTGTCCAGAAACACGATGTGGCCGGTGCCGATCAGTTCCTGACGTTCTTCCGCCATAAATACACGACCCACCGTGCCGGACGCCCCTTCGGTCATGGTGACGTACGGTGAACGCGGCTCGTAGGGCAGCAGGTAATCTTCGATGTGAATGGCACGGTAGGCTGTGACGACGTCACCGACGAGATAGCTTCCCTCGCGGTCGATAATTTCCAGCACGCCGACCAGGTAATACTGATAGCCGTACTTTTCCATGTCCGCTTTGTCACTTCCCGTCCAGGGCCTGTTGCGGTAAATTGTATAACGCTCTCCAAGGATCAGCTCGAGTGTGTCCGGGTTCGGCATGATGTAGACAACATCGCCGGTACCGATCAACTCCTTGTCGTCCCGGACCTTGAAAATCTTTCCGTAGGGCGGCAGCCATGACTTTCGGACGAAGCCGACGTGGTTGACCTGGGAATAATAGTACTGGAGCCCTTTCTTTTCCGGCTCCGGTTCTTCCATGACGATTTCGGTGACGTCCTTTTTGATGATCTTTTCGTAATCTTTCTTTCGAAAGAGGCGAATCCGCTCGCCGGGATAGATCTGGTGGGGATTGCTGATCTGGTTGTTTTCCTCCCACAGATCCGGCCACAGCCAGGGCGTATCGGAAAACCGCTGGGACAGATCCCACAGGGTGTCCCCCTCCTGGACGATGTAATATACACCGGTCTCAAGTTCGACAACGTTTTCGATTTCCCTTTCGTTTTCCTCGACAGCGAAGGCCACCGGGGAGACGAGCAGCACCAGGACGGCTGCTGTCACAAGGATCGTCTTTAACATGTTTCGGGATTCCATCGATTGCCCCCTGGGTTGATTCCTCGACGAATGCTTCCCCTATTTACTCAAAACAGCCAATATTTGTCAAGCTTTTAGGTAGTTATAGCATTTTTCATGGGGTAGAGCCATCGGAATCGGTATCGACTTCGAAGATTGCCGTACTGTTTCGATTCCGATTCCGATAGCGATCCCGACGCCGATTATGGTGACGCACGAATTCCCTCCAATAGAAAACCCCCCGCGAACGATAACTGAACGCGAGGGGTTTTTTGCTGTCAACTAACGACGGTACCGGGCAGTTGTTACATCATGCCGCCCATGCCGCCCATGCCGCCCATGCCGCCGGCTCCGCCGCCGGGCATCGGTTCGGCTTTCTCTTCCGGTTTTTCAGCGATCATGGCCTGGGTGGTCAGCATCAACCCCGCCACACTGCCGGCGTTCTGAAGCGCAAGCCGGACCACTTTGGTCGGGTCGATGACGCCCGCATCGATCAGGTTCTCGTAGGTGTTGGTCTCGGCATTGTAGCCGTCGGGCCCCTTTCTGTTGCGAACCGCTTCCATGATCACCGACCCTTCGAAGCCGGCGTTGTTGGCGATCTGACGCAGCGGCTCTTCAATGGCCCGAATGACCACCCGGACGCCCAGCTTCTGGTCGGCCTTGATTTTGATCTTGTCCAGAGCCTCGATGCAGCGCACCAGGGCCACGCCGCCTCCGGGGACAATACCCTCCTCGACGGCCGCACGGGTAGCGTTCAGGGCATCTTCCACCCTGGCTTTCTTTTCCTTCATTTCGGTCTCAGTGGCTGCGCCGACGTTGATGACCGCCACACCGCCGATGAGCTTGGCAAGCCGCTCCTGGAGCTTCTCCCGATCGTAGTCGGACGTGGTCTCTTCGATCTGGGCCCGGATCTGCTTGACCCGGCCTTCGAGAGCGCTGCGGGAACCGGCGCCGTCGACGATGGTGGTGTTGTCCTTGTCGATGTTGATCCGTTTTGCCCGCCCCAGATCCTGCAGGGATACATTCTCCAGTTTAACACCCAGGTCTTCTGAAACGACCTGGCCGCCGGTCAGGATGGCAATATCTTCGAGCATGGCTTTTCTGCGGTCCCCGAATCCCGGCGCTTTCACAGCGGCCACCTGCAGGGTGCCCCGGAGCTTGTTGACCACCAGGGTGGCCAGCGCTTCGCCTTCCACATCTTCAGCAATAATCATCAGAGGGCGGCCCATCTTGGCGATCTGCTCGAGTACCGGCAGGAGATCTTTCATGTTGCTGACCTTCTTTTCATTGATCAGGATGTAGGGATCTTCCAGGGCCGTTACCATCTTTTCCGCATCGGTCACAAAGTAAGGCGACAGGTATCCACGATCGAACTGCATGCCTTCGACCACCTCCAGGGTGGTTTCCATGCCTTTGGCCTCCTCGACCGTGATGACCCCTTCCTTGCCGACCTTGTTCATGGCCTCGGCGATGATGTTGCCGATGGTTTCGTCGTTGTTTGCGGAGATCGTACCGACCTGGGCAATTTCCCGCTGGTCTTTGGTCGGTTTGCTCATTTTGTGGAGTTCCTTGACGGCAACTTCCACTGCCTTGTCGATGCCGCGCTTGATGGCCATGGGATTGTTCCCGGCCGCCACCAGTTTCTGTCCCTCTTCGTAGATACTCCGGGCCAGGACGGTGGCCGTTGTCGTACCGTCGCCTGCCATGTCGCTCGTCTTGCTGGCGACCTCTTTGACCATCTGAGCGCCCATGTTCTCAAATTTATCTTCGAGCTCGATCTCTTTCGCTACGGTAACGCCGTCTTTGGTTACCGTGGGGGACCCCCACGCCTTGTCCAGAACGACGTTCCTGCCCTTGGGCCCCAGCGTCACGACAACCGCATCTGCAAGCGTTTTCACCCCGGTCAGCATGGCCTCACGGGCTTTCATGTCATACTTGATTAATTTTGAACTCATCGTTGCATATCCTCCAATTCGAATTGATTTGGTTTAGTCGATAACGCCAAGCACGTCGTCTTCGCGCATGATCAAGTACTCATCGCCTTCAATTTTGACTTCTGTTCCGGAGTATTTTCCGAATAGAATCCGATCGCCCTTCTTGATTTCAAGCGGAACACGTTTGCCGTCCTCTCCGACTTTGCCGTTTCCCACGGAGACGACTTTGCCTTCCGCCGGCTTTTCCTTTGCCGTGTCCGGAATGATGATGCCACCTTTGGTCGTCGTCTCTTCCTCGACCCGCTGAACAAGAATGCGATCCTGCAAAGGTCTCAATTTCATGGTCCTCCATCTCCTTTTCCAAAATGATTAGTTATCGGCTTGGTAGCCGTCCATAAATTGTATGTTTTTAAACGTTCATGGTCGCAACAGGCCACAAAAAGCAAGATCATCGATTCGCCTCCCTTCCTGCGGCCACGCTTTTAAATGCCATGTATGCAAATGAACGTTTAGGTAGGAATTACAATTTTATGCACCGTGATATTAATCACCATATGGTTTTTGTAAAGCCGGGACATATCTCTTTTTTAAGAATTTTTTTTCCGCCGGTTCGCTCGCGGTCCATGCCCAGGGACTGGAGGCTGCCGACTCTTTTCACCCAGCTGTGATGTGAATCAAGGTCCGTCGGGAACACGGCCTCAATCCGACGCAGAACCCGATGGCTTTTCTTTCTTCGTTTCGCTCTTGGCGGTACTCTTGGTATCGGAGGAGGCGCGGTCCGGTTTGGACTTGTTGGCGTAGTCGGTCACGTACCAACCCGAGCCCTTCAGGTGGAAGGTGCTCTGAGACATGAGTTTCCGCAGTTTGCCTTTACAGAGCGGACAACGGGAGAGCGGCTTGTCAGAAAATTTCTGCATCACCTCCTCGACTTGCCCGCATTTGGAACATTCATACTCGTAAATCGGCATCCCTGTTTCCCCCTCCGTCGTGCTACAATGTAATAGTTTGATTTAACGTGAGAAATAATAGATACGCATTCGCTTTTGTCAAGGTCTGGAGTCAAATTTATGGAGCCTTCAGAAGCGATTTTGGTAACGCTTCATGGAAGTCTCGGGTTCATTGGAGAACAGGGTATCTGGATGCTGGAATCTGGATTCTGGATACTCGATGCTGGATGCTGGATGGGCTGAAAGTTCAAAGCTGAAAGCTGAAAGATACAGAACGGCTCAGGGCTTACGGCTCAAGGCATAGGGCTTCTGGATGCTGGATACTGGATTCTGGAATCTGGATGCTGGATGCTGGATTCTGGATGCTGGATGGGCTGAAAGTTCAAAGCTGAAAGTTGAAAGATACAGAACGGCTCAGGGCTTACGGCTCAAGGCATAGGGCTTCTGGATGCTGGATACTGGATACTGGATGCTGGATGCTGGATGGGCTGAAAGTTCAAAGCTGAAAGCTGAAAGCTCAGAGATGGAAGGTGTCGGGTGTCAGGATATGAAGGTGTCGGGTGTCAGGTGTCGGGTGTCAGGATATGAAGGTGTCAGGTGTCAGGTGCCAGGGATTCAGGATTCAAGTGGCAAGATTCAGGGCGGATACCGGAGTGATGGATACGGATGCAAGATGCAGGATACAGCGCCCGTTTGTCCGTGTGCCCGTCGGCCCGTATGCCCGTTCGCCCGTGTGGCCTCATGTCTTAGCTGCCCTCTGTCTTCCGACCTCTGACCTCCACCCCGCCAAGACTCCAAATTGCAGCCGGCCAAACCGGCCAACGGGATGCAGGATCCAGGATACAAGATACAAGGGCTTGGGCATTTGGAACACCTGATGCTGGATTCTGGCAGTTGTCTACTACCGAATACCCAATACCTGACGAAGGGCAAACCTACCAACCGGCCAAACTGGCCAAACCGGCCAACCGGTTAACCGGCGAACGGGCCAACCGGCCAAACCGGCAAACCGGCCAAACGGGCCGACGGGCCAACGGGCAAACGGGCCCACGGGCCAAACCGGCCAACCGGCCCACGGGCCAACGGGCTAAACGGGCCGACGGGCCGACGGACAAGCGGGCCTGTTACGTGTTGAAACTTTCCAGGGGCTGCCGCCACCGTTCGTAGAATGCCAGAACGGGCGACATTCCGGAAATGCGCTCCGGTTGAAGAATATCATGGGTAAGATGATGCACCCTGGCTTCTTCGATCATTTTTTCATCCTGTGATGCATCGAAGTTCTGGAGAAACCGGCTGAAACGGACAATGTGGACCAGTTCATGGGTGACGATGTACAGCACGAAGGGCGCCAGCCGGATCTCGGGCTGCACCTCCAGGATGGACAGGATGGCCTGATCTTGCAGGCATATTTTGTAAAAATCATAGGCAGAGGATCCCAGGGAAGAGTCCTCCCGTTTGCCTTCATATCGGATGATCTGTGCGAAAGGGCCATCGACGGTTTCTTCGGGTGTCAGTTCCGCCTGGGTTTTAACGTCGAATTTGGGGCGCAGCCACTGGCTGGCGGACATTTTATAATAATTGCTCACCAGCTCTTCGGCCATTGAAACGGCGTTGTTGACTTCGAGAATCTGAATGTCGGAAAAGTGAGTCATGGTTTTCATATCCGGAAAATGATTATCATAACGCCACCGGCCGTTCAACCGGTACGAACGCCGAAACATTGGCCTCAATCCGTTATTATGTTCATGCTGTAAAAAAAAGGTGGACAAGTCGGAAAAAAGGGTGATAGGGACTTAAATTTATTGAACTCCATGAAAGGGGGTGAGCACTTGGGCAGTGTCATCAAGAAAAGGCGGAAAAAAATGAGAAAGCACAAACATCGGAAGCTTCTGGCCCGAACGCGCCATCAGCGACGTAAGGGTAAATAGTCGACCGGGCAGAGTTTGCATATATAAAAACACCGAGGGCATTGGCGGAGATAGACTCACCAGTGCCCTCGGTGTTTTTGGGTCTCGTGTCTTGGGTATCCGGTCTTGGCGTCAGGTTTCAGCTATCAGTAAGTACCGGGTGCCGAAAACCCGTATAGACCCTTGGCCGGCTACTTTTTGCGATCCGGCTCATACCCCTTGAGGTATTTCAGAAACTCGGAATCCGTGGACAGCACCAGGGAGCTATTCTCACCCAGGGCCGCATTGTAGGTCTCAAGGGTCTTCAAAAATGAGTAGAACTCGGGGTCAAGACCGAAGGCCTCGGCATATATGCTCGTTGCTTCTGCGTCCGCATCTCCCTTGATTTCCTCGGCGGTTCGATAGGCCGTGGAGGTGATCTCTTTCAGGTCTTTCTCTTTGTCACCCAGGATCTTTCGGGCTTCCCCCTTGCCCTCGGAACGGTATTTTTCGGCGATTTTGTTCCGTTCGGCCATCATGCGCTCATAAACGGATTTCCGAACGTCTTCAACGTAGTTGACCCGTTTGATCTTGACATCGACCAGTTCGATACCGAACGGTTTCAGCTTCGGCTGGGCCTGTTTGAGAATGGAATCCTCGATGGTTTCCCGACCAACGGTAATGTTAGTCAGGGCCACCTCTTCCTTGAGGTCCGAGTCGAGCAATTCGAATTCCAGCTCCCGGTTGGTCCGGCGTACGGTTTCGATCAGGCGGTTCTCCGCAATCAGGTTCCGGACCGCCGGGTCGATAATGTCATCCAGGCGCCCCTGTGCACTGACCATATTGTTGACCACCTGGAAAAACTTGATCGGATCGACGATCTTCCAGCGTGCGAACACATCCACCCAGATGTAGGTTTTTTCCTGGGTCGGTATCTGCCCCGGATCGCCATCCCACTCCTGCAGGTTCTTTGGGAAATAGCTGGCGTTCTGGATAAACGGTACCCGGAAGTAGAGCCCCGGTTCGGTTTTAGGCTCGCCGATGACTTTGCCGAACTGGGTGATCACCACCTGCTCGGTTTCATCCACGGTGTATGCCGAGAAAAACACCAGGGCGATGAGAGCCGCTGCAACAACGATTAACGCACCTTTTAGTTTCATTTTTTTCCTTCAATCCCATTGCCGAGATTCAGAAAGGGAAGCAGGTTTTTCTGATCGGCATCGACGATGTACTTGTTGCCGAGTTTCGGAAACAGTTCCTGAAGCATCTCCAGGTACAAGCGCCGCTTGGTGACGTCCTTGGCCTTGGCGTACTCGAGGTAAATTGCCTCGAACCGGGCGGCGTCACCCTTGGATCTGTTGATTCGGTCCAGGGCATACCCCTCTGCGGCCTTGATTGTCCGTTCCGCTTCGCCCCGAGCCGCCGGAATCGCTTTGTTGTAATCCTGTCTGGCCTCCTGGATCATCTGCTCTTTTTGCTGGCGTGCCTGGTTCACCTCGTTGAAAGACGGCTGCACCGGTCCCGGTACATTGGTCTTTTTCATTTCGATGGTCTGAATGTGGATGCCGGACTCCGCCAGATCCAGCTCCTCCTGGAGCACATTTCGGGCCTCCACGGCAATCTCATCGCGCTTGGTAATGACTTCGTCGATGCTGCGATCGCCCACCACGAGCCGCATGGCCGCCTCGGCCATATCCCTGAGCAGGCGCCGCGGGTCGTGGACCTTGAACAGGAAGTTGTAAGGATCCTTTATGCGGTACTGTACGATCCAGGGGACGACGCCGACATTAAGGTCTCCGGTCAACATCAGGGCCACATTGGCATTTTCGCTGGCGGCGGAAAATCTCGCACGATCCCCGGTTGCCGGGGTTCGGAATCCAAATTCTTCTTTGTATACCCGCCGGACCTTGACCTTGGTCACCCGTTCTATCCCGGCCGGAAGTTTGAAATTAAGCCCCGGTTGGGTGGTTCGAACATATTTTCCGAATCGTTGAACCACACCGACTTCATCCACTCCCACGGTATAGAACGTCGATGATCCCACGATGATCGCCAGAATGATGATGATAACGATGGGGCCACCGGGAAGTTTGATGTTCTTGACCCGTTTGACGATTTCATCCATTTGGGGAGGCACCGGTCCTCCCGTTCTTTTTTTCTGCTCTTCCTGCAGTTTTTCCCAATCCCATGCCATAAGATAGTCCGTCGTTAGAAGTTTATAATGCCGAAGGGTTTCATCTCCCGTTCGGCATCAACAACATAAGGCACAATCAATCACGATCAAGTAGGTATCGACCGGGTGCAACGCCCGGCCTTTATCCGATTTTGCGTATTTAGGTAAGGTACCGGACATCCCAAGTCAAGAAAAAACAGTAACGTAAGGATCCTGTCTCTCAGGCTCTGACGCTGCGCACGGGTTTTGAATTTCAGGGCCAGGGCGCCACGGGTCGATTTGGATACAGCCATTTTCATGTCGTGCCATAGAAAATCGCCGGGTCCACGATCTTTTCCCATCCCAACGGGAAATTATTGCGACAATCATGACAGATCCGGGTCCTGCGCCCCTTGACACCCCGACAAACCGGGCGGTAGGTAGACATGATGACCCACAACAAAGGCCGGAAAAAGGAAATTGTTCACATCCGGAATGTGCTGCGGAAGGTGCTGCACCGCCCCACAGGTCCATCCGCGGGCGATCTGACCCGGATCTGGGATTTGTGGGACCAGGCGGTGGGTCCGGTAATCGCCGCGAGCACGCATCCGGCGGCTTTCAGGGGCAAACTGCTGCTGGTACACGCCGCCAGTTCCACCTGGCTTCATCAACTGCAGTTTATGAAAGAGGATATACTGCGGAAGGTCAACAACACCCTGGGGGAGGGGGCTGTGGAAGATATCAAGTTTAAAATCGGTCCTTTAGGGCCATAACGCAGATTCCGGTCGGCCGGAACATGTAATGAAGATGTTTATCTTGAAAGCTCCGGCAGGGACATTCCACCGGTACGCCAACGCCCCAACACGCCGATAACCCGATACGTTGCCGGGGAAGACCCCGGACGGCGGTTTCTCGATGCATGAATGTACCACCGATACGCTCTTTAACGGGCACATCATCATCCGGCAGCGGCGGCAAGGCTACCGCTTCTCGATCGATGCCGTGCTCCTAGCCCATTACGTTCGACCGCGGACCGGCGAAACGATACTGGACCTGGGATCCGGTTGTGGGGTAATACCCTTGATCCTTGTCTACCGATGTGCCGACGTCCGGATCTATGGCGTGGAAATCCAACCCGAGCTGCACCGGTTGGCCGTGGGAAACATCCGGGAAAATGGTTTCGAGAACCGGGTCACGATAGTCCGGCACGACCTCCGGGAGCCTGTCCCTGAAACCTTTCCATGTCCTTTTGACAGGGTGATCTGCAACTCGCCCTATCGCAAGGCCCGGAGCGGAAAGGTGAATCCCGAACCGGAACGGGCTCTGGCACGACATGAAATATCCGCTACAATTGTCGATGTACTCCGGGCCACTCGCCGAACACTCAAGATCGGTGGACGGTTTGTCACGATTTATCCGGCAGAACGTTCCGTGGATTTGTTTCACGCCATGAGAAACGCGGGAATCGAACCCAAGCGGCTTCAGCCGGTGCATTCCAGGGCTTCATCAGATGCCAAATTGATTCTGGTGGAGGGGATTTGCGGCAGTCGGCCCGGAGTGATCATGGAAGCGCCCCTGGTGATATACGGTGACGACGGGGAGTATACGCGGGAAGTTGAGGGCATGTTTCGGCCTTGAGGCGGGTTACCCGGTTGGCCCGTAGGCCCGTCAGCCCGTCGGCCCGTTGGCCCGTTTGCCCGTTAGCCCGTTTGCCCGTGGGCCCAAAATAAATGCCTGAAATGTAAAATGCCTAAAATGCCTAAAATTGTGGAATCGCTCTGCTCTGTTATATAAGTTTTAGAATCACGTATCCAGCCCGTAAAGGGGCGGCGAGCATCCAGAAACCAGCCTCCAGCATCCAGTATCCTGGGTAATCGGTTGACCCGTTAGCCCGTTGGCCCGTTGGCCGGTTTGGCCGGTTTGGCGGTCTCACCAAGCTGTGAGCTTTATTCTTTAGCTCAGTACTATTTTTTTCTCTGAGAACTCTGCGAGCTCTGTGAGATCCTTTTATCCCTGAAACCTGAAACCCGACACCTGTCCTCTGACATCCGACCCGCCAAAGGTTTACCCGCCTCCGGCGGCGCCAAAGGCGACCAGGGTTTATCCGCCTCAGGCGGACGGGCAAGCCTCCAGAATCGAGCATCCAGCATCCAGTATCCAGTATCAAGTATCCAGTATCAAGTATCCAGCATCCAGCATCCAGAATCAAGCATCCAGTTCCAGAAACTATCCCACGAAAGCCGGATCCAGACTGTTCATCACCAGCCCGGCAATGACCTTGGGATAAAAATATGTCGCTTTTCTGGGCATGATCAGGCCGTTATCGGCAACACGTCTCACCTGATCGATTCGTGTGGAGTTCAGGATGAAGGTAATGTCGTATTCCCCGCTGCCGACCTCTTCCACCGCTTTCCGGGCCGTGCTGGCATAGCCGATGAGTTTTTCATTGTCCAGCCGGGCGTTGTCGAAGCCGAGAATATCCATAAATATCAGACGGGTGAGGACCGTCACATCGATATCCCGCAAGGTGTCGGACAGTTCCTTTTGGTAACGCTGTGCCATCACATCGGGCTTGAGCGTCAGCATAAAAAATTCCCGGCGGTCTTTCATGCAGATGCCGATCCGGGTACCCGTGCCGGCGATACCCATGCGGGACACCAGCTGCCGGCAGGAGGCAGCGCCCCCGTTGTCGCCGAAGGGTATCCGTTCGACCTGGAAGAATTCCGGCGCCTTTTCCAGAAGCCGTTCCCGGTGCTCGGCCGGCACCTCCTTCAGCAGTCTATGGGCCGGGAGGATCACCATCCCGGGATCCTCCATGGCGGTCAGGTGCATCATGACATAGTTGGCTGGATGTGTCTCTGAAAAGGAAGGGTCATGTTTCCTGAGCCATCGCCGGTAGGCGAGGGCCGTTTCATAGCGGTGATGGCCATCGGCGATATAAATGATCCGTTGGCGGAATTCCTCTGAAAGGCTCCGCTGGATGGTCGGATCGGATAATCGCCATAAACGGTGTCGATGACCATTTCGATCCTCAAAATCCGTATCCGCTTTCTTGTTTCCCAAAGACGTATCGAGCCGCTCGCGGAGTGATCCTCTCGCATCGGGGTATAGGGCATAAATCGGGCTGAAGTTGGTCCGGCACACCTTCATCAATTCCAAGCGGTCCGCACGAACTCTGGAGAATGTTTTCTCGTGGGGCCGCACCACACCTTTTTCAAAGGGCTCCAGACGGATACGGCCGATCAGACCCATACGGGCAAAGCGTGTTTCGTCGATTGCAAATTCAGTGGTTGCCACATAAAACGCCGGCACATCGTCCTGGAGCAGAATATTTTCGGAGACCCAATCCGTGTAGGCCCGGGCCGCCCGGATGTGGGCGTTGTCGCGGTCGCTATCCGATCGAGTTTTCCGGCTGAGCTCCAACCGGATCATATTGTGCGGGTGCAACCGGTATGCGTCATCCTGTTCCTTCGGGGAGATGACGTCAAAAGGCGGCATGACCACCTCTGCCATGTCCCTGATCTTCGAAGGATTATAATAGATCCCCTTGAAGGGGAGTACTTCGGCCATAAACACCATCCTGTAGGTTGGAGATCGGGCTGCCTGTTCACCGCAGCCCACTGCGGCGAGGCCATGTAATGCTTCTACCCGTGCGGTCATGATTGTGGGGAAGTCGTCTGAATCCTGCCCGATTTGTTGCGAGTCTGATACTACAAGCCATAATGGAGTTCAAGGTAAATCGCCTCTGGGAATATATTGACAGGGAGGAGCAAAGTGGATACATAAGCGATTTGTTTCGAAAGCGGACGGGAATGGAGAGGTGGCCGAGTGGCTGAAGGCCCTGCTCTCGAAAAGCAGTATCCTGCCAAAAGCGGGATCGTGGGTTCGAATCCCACCCTCTCCGCCAAAAATTTTCACGGAAAATTTTTGAAAGTTCGCAGCGCCTTCAAAAAAATTTCGGATAAATTTTTTTTTTGGAGAGATGACCGAGCTGGCTGAAGGTGCACGACTGGAAATCGTGTGTGCTGTTAACAGCGGCACCGAGGGTTCGAATCCCTCTCTCTCCGCCAGTTTTCATTAACCCCCGTCGCCCGCCTGCCGGGAAGGGCGACGGGGGTTGCCACCGATCCACAACAGAGTCTGCAGCCCGGCTATCCCGGAAAATTCAGGTAAGCCTCCATTTGGTGGTATGTTCGGGTAAAGGTCCCCCATGCCCTATCTCGTTTTGGCACGTAAATACCGCCCTCAGACCTTTGAGTCGGTGATCCAGCAAGACCACGTTACACGGACGCTTCAGAACGCTATTGTGTCCGGACGGGTGGCCCATGCCATCCTGTTTGCGGGACCGAGGGGGACCGGAAAGACCACCGTGGCACGGATCATGGCCAAAGCCATGAATTGCCGGGAGGGGCCGACAGGCACCCCCTGCAACATCTGCACATCGTGTCTCGAAATTACCGCCGGCAACTCGGTGGACGTGTTCGAGATCGACGGTGCCTCCAACAACAGCGTGGATCAGGTTCGTGAGCTTCGGGAAAACGTCAAGTATATGCCGGCCCGGAGCCCTTACAAGATCTACATCATCGATGAAGTGCACATGCTCAGCCTTTCGGCATTCAACGCGCTGCTGAAAACATTGGAGGAACCGCCATCCCACGTTCTGTTTTTCTTTGCCACCACCGAGCCGAACAAAATTCCGATCACGATCCTTTCCCGCTGCCAGCGGCATGATTTTCGACGCATCGATGCCAGGGCCATTTCCGAACACATGCAGACCATTTGCGAGCAGGAAGGCGTGGCGGCCGATCCCGAGGGCTTGTGGCTGATCGCCCGGGAAGCGCAGGGATGCATGCGGGACGCCCTCAGCCTGCTGGACCAGATCATGAGCGGTCTGACCGGGGCGCTGTCTCGAAGCGAGATCCTGGAACTTCTCGGATTTATCGACAGACAGATCGTTTTCGAGCTTTCCGACGCGTTGCTGGCACGGGATGTCGGCCGGATTTTGGAAGTGATCGACGGCGTGTACCACCGCGGGCTCGACATGAAAAAGCTGCATGCCGATCTGGTCCAGCACTTTCGAAATCTCTTGATTCTCAAAATGGGTCAACATCCGGAAAAGCTGATGGATCTGCCCGCCCACGAAATCGAACGGATGCGCCAGCAGGTGGCGAACGTGTCGTGGGGAATTCTGGATCAGCTATTGGAAATGGTTTACCGTGAGGAATCCGCTATCCGCTATTCCGCCCAGCCGAAACTGGTGATGGAAATGCTCGGTATCCGACTGGCACGGATGACTCCCGCACTGCCCATAAACGATCTCATCGAAAAGATCGACCTGTTGCGGTCGGATGCTGCGGGACGTGTTCAGACTCCAGAAAAACCGGATACACCCGTTCCCGAGGGCAGCGAAACTGGATCGGACATCCCTGCACCGGGGCAACGCCAAGATAGATCTGAGCCTCCAGGACCGCAGACACCGGTTGATCCGGCCGCGGCACCGGATGAGGTGTGGGAAGGGTTTCTGGCCCATCTGTCCGCCAGCCATCCGGCACTGGCTGCCAGTTTGTCGAAAGCAACCCTTACGTCCATGGACGACAAGGTGCTGGAGATTGAACTCGACGACAATGGATTTAATCGGAGCATGATCCGGAAGTCGAAAAACCACGACATTCTCGAAGCCGCCAGCGCAGCGGTGTTTGGAGATAGACGCCGGGTGGTCGTACGTACCGGCGGCGGCCGGGCCGAGGCCCGGTCAGCAAAAAAAAAAGCCTCGGAACAGATGAAACGTGATGCCCTGAGCCACCCGCTGGTGACGGCAGCGCTCGACATTTTCAACGGTAAGGTCGTTGATGTCAAACTGTTGAAACCGGATTGATCTTTGCCGGTCCAAACGGTATGAGAAGCTCTCGCAACGTTCCCGCGGGCTCTGAACGGCGAATAGATGCGATGGCGATATTGCCGGACGGAGGGCGTGCGGTCTTTTCTTTTTCTTTCTCCCGCCGGTGGCGGGAGTTTCATACAATCGCCACGCGATTGTATTGGGAGGAGTGTCGATGAAAGGAATGGGAAACATCATGAAACAGGCCCAGAAGCTTCAGTCCAAGATGATGAAGCTCCAGGAGGACCTTGCCGAAAGAACCGTCGAAGCGTCGGCCGGAGGAGGCATGGTCCGTGTTGTGGCCAATGGCAAACAGCATGTGCTGTCTATTGAGATCGAACAGGAAGTCGTGGATCCGGATGATGTGGACATGCTGCAGGATCTGATCCTGGCGGCGGTCAACGATGCTCTGACAAAGGCCCAGGAAATGGTTTCCGAGGAGATGGGGAAGCTGACGGGGGGGATGAACATACCGGGCATGGTCTAAGCGGGGCAACTGCCGCCGTACGCGCCGAACTGTACTGCCTGAACCTCCGGATGTCGGATGTCTGATGTCAGAGGACAGGTGTCGGATGTCAGAGGACAGAGGACAGAAGGCAGAGGACAGAGGGCAAAGGACAGATGTCGGATGTCGGATGTCAGATGTCAGAGGGCCATCCGGCTAAACCGGCAAACCGGCCAGCGGGCCAACGGGCAAACCGATTACCCCGGATACTGGATGCTGGATGCTGGATGCTGGTTTCTGGATGCTCGCCGCCCCTTTACGGGCTGGATACGTGATTCTGAAACTTATATGACAGAGCAGAGCGATTCCACAATTTTAGGCATTTTAGGCATTTTACATTTCAGGCATTTATTTTGGGCCAACCGGCCAACCGGCCCACGGGCCAAACTGGCCAAACCGGCAAACCGGCCAACCGGCCCACGGGCAAACCTAAGGAATCATGAACTACTATCCAGAATCCATACGGAATCTCATCAAGAACCTTTCCAAATTACCGGGTATCGGCGAGAAGACCGCCGAGCGGCTGGCCATGCATGTTCTCCGCTCCCCGAGGCGCCAGGCCGAAGCGCTGGCGCGCAGCATTTATGACGTCAAACAGAACATTCGACTCTGTCGCTCCTGTTTTGCCCTCAGCGACCGTGACGTCTGCAACATCTGTGGAGATCCGAATCGCGATGCAACGGTTCTCTGCGTTGTGGAGCAACCGGGGGATATGATATCGATCGAACGGTCCGGCGCGTTTCGTGGATGTTACCACGTGCTCTCCGGGGTCCTGTCCCCCATGGACGGCGTCGGGCCGGAAGATATCCGCGTTCACGAACTAATACGCCGGGCCGCATCCGGCAAGATCCGGGAAGTGCTGCTCGCGACCGGCACGAGCGTCGAAGGGGAGGCGACCGCCGCTTACCTGCAGGAACAGCTCACCCCGTTGCCGGTGACCGTCACCCGAATCGCGTCCGGCGTCCCTGTCGGCGGCGACCTGAAGTATGTCGACCAGGTGACGCTCAAGCGTGCCATCGAGTCCCGTCGCAAGGTATGAGAATCATGGCCTCCTCCGATCTCTTCGACTGCCGCATGTGCGGAGATTGCTGCTGGGGATATGGCGGTACGTATCTGACGCGGCGGGATATTACGGCCATTTCCGGATTCATCAAATTGGACCCGACCCGCTTCCAGGATATCTATTGCGCTCTCTCCGGCGGCAGACCGGTTCTGGCCCAGCGGGATGACGGATACTGTGTTTTCTGGGACGGGAAATGCCGCATACACCCGGTCAAGCCGCGGATGTGCCGGGCGTGGCCGTTCATTGAAGCCATTGTGACGGATGTCAACAACTGGTATTCCATGGCCGGCAGCTGTCCGGGAATGCGAACCGACGCGCCACCTGAGGAGATACTTGCCTGTGTCAAAAGGGAGCTGAACCGCCTCTGAGCCGTATGGTGTCGCGTCACAGAAACAGGTTTCAGAAAGGGGCGACAGCGAAGGCCGCATTTTCCCGCTATTTTCGGGAAATGACGCTATCCGGTGGTCCAGATCTCATCTTCGGTAAGGATGTACGCTGTCGCATCATCCATCCCGGGGGATTCCGGCTGGAGGATGCTCATGGATTCCAGTTCCCCCAGGCTGCGTGCCAGGGCGTTGTCCGAACTGTTCCATTTCTCTCGTAACCTCTGGCGGGTAATCGCTATTCCGGTTCCTGCCATTCCGCAGCATAGCAGGTACAGGGAGATGGTTTCAACGGACAAGCCGAGGTTAAAAATCTTCTGATTGACGGCCTTGGGCGCACCGGTGGGATCCATAGTCGCTCCGCGCTGAATCGTTTATTGCCCCCGCCACTTTATACACCGCCGCCGGTGTTGTCAAAAACCACGGACATCACGGGGTATCCCGCCCTCGGCCGGATGCCCGCGACATGTCGAAGAGATGGATCATGATCGGTATCCTGGATTCGGGAATCGGGGGCCTTCGGGCGGCCAGGGAACTCCTTGACCGGGTGCCGGATGCGGACCTGATCTACTTCGGAGATACCGCAAGATCTCCCTATGGCGTCAAACATGGAGACACGATTCGCCGGAATGCATCGGAGGGGCTGAAGTTTCTGCTCGCCGCCGGCGCAACGATCATCTGTATCCCCTGCAGCGACATATCCGGCGCTGGATTCGATCTGCCGGACGGGCTGCCCCGGCGGTCCATCATCGATGCGGTCTCCGCCGGGACCCATGCGGCGTTGGCGCTGCCGCAACTAAACCGGATCGGGATCATCGGCACCCCGGCAACCATCGCCAGTCATGCGTTTGAGATGGCGCTTGCGGCGGCGAAACCGGGTGCCCGCGTATATGCCAACCCATGCCCGCTGATTGTTCCTCTGGTCGAGGCCGGACGGCTGACCAAACCGGAAACGTTCCGCATCATCAAAAATTGCGTGTCTCCGTTGAAACGGCGCCGGGTCGACACCCTTATCCTGGCCTGCAGCCACTTTGCCGTTTTGAGGCGGACCATCCAGCGCAAAATCGGGAAGCGGGTTTTTCTTGTGGATGCGGCGGAAGCGGCGGTTGCCGACACTGCGGCCCGTATTTCCGGATCCCCGGGAGCGGTTTCCAGGGGAAAAACCTCACGGTTCCTTGTAACAGACCGATCCGAATATGTGGAACATGCAGCCCGGATCTTATTTGGAGGGCCCGTGGCACTGGAGCTGGCGCCTATTCCCCCGATTCGCTCGGAAACGTCGCCCCCCGAAGCTTCATAAACGCTGCCAGCACCCTCTCCGGGGAAATCCGGGACATATCGCTGCCCAATGCATGATCAGAGCCGCCCCTCGATGGTCGTAACACCGATACGCGGGGGCCGACCGGGCGCCAGCGGGCAGGGTCGGTGGGGCCGAAGCAGGCCACCGTCGGGACCCCCATCCATGCCGACAGGTGGCTCACACCGGAGTCGTTGCCGATCAGGCCGCCGGCGGTTTCCAGGTTGTCCATCAGCCGGTCCGGATCGGAGATCACCAGCGGCTGCGCCTTTTCCCATCCGGCGGCGATTCGGGGAGCCACATCCAGTTCCGCCGGGCCGATGAGGATCTCGGGCGCCATGCCGCGACGCTGAAGTCGGCCAAAAATGGTCTTGAAATGCCTCAGGGGCCAGCGCTTTCGAAGGCTGCCCGCTCCCGGATGCAACAGGATGCGGTCCGGGTCCACCCCGTGGCGATTCCGGCTCCCCGACCGGCCCATGGGGCCGACAATCGCCCCGGGCGATTCCACCAACCCGGCGGCTCGCAGCGCTTCCACGATAAACTCCGCTACATGGACCCGCTGATGGTCCGGCGGCCGGGGTGACACCCGAAACACCCGCCCCCTGAGACAACGCCGAAGAACCTGCTCGACCGCTTCCGAGAACGATATCAGGAGAATGGTGTCGTAGTTCCTCAGGATGCGCTCTGCGGGGGGGTCGATGGCATCGGTAAACAGAGACACAAATGCCGCAGCATCGATCGAATAACGGCGTTCCGCGAGACCGAGACGGCATGCCACACGCCCAGGTCCGGAGCGGCACAGCACATCCACGGGTCCGATCTGCTGCTTCAGAAGCCCCAGAGCGGAAAAGGTGAGAATAAAGTCCCCCAGGGCGCCCTGGTGTATCACAAGCGTTCTAGTTTGTGTCGGACTGTCGGTGTTATGGCAGATGTGTGAGTTCCAATTCTATTTGCTGGTTTCTATGGGGATGAGCGCAAAGATATTGTCGGAATCGGTATCGGGTTCGGTATCGGCATCGACTGCAACGATAACCAACCGGTCTCGATTCCGATTCCGAGTCCTTCAGCTACACCCTCGCCGCATAGTTCGGACCCGCGATCAGCAGGTTGTTTGTGATGGTCGACTGGACCTTTTCCATTTTGCTGCCGAACATGATGTCCCGAATCAGGCCGTGCCCGTAAGCGCCCAATATGACGAGGGCGTCATGGGGGATGTGGTAAAGGTTTTCCTCGAATTTGCCTTTTTCGAAAAAATGCCAGTTTTCCACGTATTGTTCCCGTGCCGCTTCGAGGCCCTGGTCCCGGATAACCTTGTCATAGAAATCGGGTTTTCGGCCTTCGATCTGGGTGACCATCTCCACAGGAACGCCCGACTCCCGGCTGATCCGGATACCCAGCCGCAGAGCATTTACGGCATTTGCAGAGCCTCCGAAAAGCACGGTCACGCGGTTCCATGGTTTAAAGGCCGGGCTGGTGACCAGGACCGGGAATTTTGCCGATTGCACGATACGTCTCACCCGCGGGCCGATGTAACCCAGCCCGATTTTGGTCGAGAGGTCGCTGATACTGCGGGGGCACACATGAAGTCGAAATTGGTAGAGATGTCCGGGAGGGTGGATGCGGTGTAGTTCTTCGGCTCCAGAAAGACCGGTTCGATGCCGGCCTCCTCGGCCAACGCGTTGGCATGCGCCAGAGCCGTTTCCGGAGCGGTCAGATAGGAGCTGTCCAGATCCACCTGGACCACATCGTTTTCAAAATACATCAGGAACTTGGTGTGCCTGGGAATGTAAATCACCAGGCTGCTGCCGACGGTATTGCAGAAAAAAAGAGACTGGAGGAGGGTTTCCCGTCCCAGGGGGGTGTTGCGAAAAATGTGGAATAATTTGGGTTCCATGACAATTCCCTTTCAGCCGCCGAGGTGAACATGCCGGGCTATTCGCCGGACGTTTGCACCATCAGCTCTTTTCGGTATTGATCGAGGAGTGTCGCTTTTGAAATCATGCCCATAAAGCGGTCATTGGACACCACCGGCATGCTGAACAACCGACGGGCATCCATCCGCTGAAGCACTTCGGTCAGATCATCCTCTGCGGTCACCACGTCCACTCCGGTGTTCATGATCTGCCCCAGCATCAACGCATCGTACATGCCGATGTTGAACATATAGGGTCGGATATCATCCAGGTGGATCATCCCCAGAAAACGCCCGGTCCTGTCGTCTTCCACCGGGAAGTAATTCCGGCGGGACCGTTTCACGATATCGATGAAATCCCTCAGCAGCATGTTCTGGTGGACGCACAGGCAGTCGGTCTCGATGAGTTCCTCGATGCTCATGTCCGACAGTACCGGCGCATCGGTGCCGGGCCGCAGAAGCTGGCCTTTTTCCACGAGCTCTTTCAGGTAAAAGGACACCGGTTCGATATAATGACAGGCGGTCGTGGAGATCGCCGAAACGATGATCAGCGGCAGCATGACCTCGTAACCGCCGGTGATTTCCACGATCAAAAAAATGCCGGTCAGCGGGGCCTGGAGCATGCCGCTGATCAGACCGGCCATCCCCAGGAGGGCGAAGCAGCCCTCGTTGACCCAGCCCACCGTCGGCCACATAAACACAAGCGCCCGGTGATAGGCAAGGCCCACCAGACTGCCGATAACCAGGCTGGGTGCAAAGATCCCGCCGGAGCCCCCGGTGCCGAGGGTCAAGGATGTTGCGACAATTTTAGCCAGGACGAGAAGGGCGACAATCCCGATGCCCTGCATGAAGGTGCCGTTAATCATCTCCCGGATAGAGTGATATCCTTCCCCAAGAACTGCCGGCAACAGGATGCCGATGCAGCCCACGGCACATCCGCCGGCTGCGGCCCTTGCCCACAACGGGATCTGCCACGACCCCGACAACCGGGCACTGCCTCTCAACAGGCGGGTCAGCAAAATCGACGCCAGGGCGCACAGGAGCGCCAACCCGAAACAGGCTGTGATGTCGAGCAGATCGATGTGGAACAACCGGTGTTCGAACGCGATCTGATTACCCTGGAGAATACGGCTGATTTGAGCTCCGGCAACCGAAGCGATGGCCACGGGGATGATGTTGATCGCCTTCCACTCCCCCAGGATGACCTCGATGGTGAAGACCATCCCGGCGATGGGGGCGTTGAAAATGGAGGAAATGGCGCCGGCCGCACCACATCCGACGAGGGCGACCCGCTGGCGGTCGTTCAGGGAGAAGAATTTGGCGATATTGGATCCGATGGCGGCGCCGCTCATCACTACCGGCGCTTCAGGTCCGGCGGACCCCCCGCTGCCGATGGTCAGACAGCTCGATATCAGTCGGGAAAAACTCGATCGGAGGCGCATCAGGCCCCCATACCGCGATACGCTGTAGATGACCTCCGGAACCCCGTGGCCCGGCCCTTCATTGACGATGTTGTGCAGGAATATCGAAGATAGCGCCGCCCCGATGGCCGGCAAAACGAACCCCCACCAATAGTGCCGAACCGGATGCAGCCACTCGAGCATGGCGATCAGGGCCCGGTTCAGGGCCACAGCGGCCAGGCCGGCACAAATCCCCACTATGATGGCGATCAGGATGAGCAGGAGCCGGTCGTCGAAGCGAAAAATCCGCCACCGGCCCGGGTATCGCCAGGAAGCCCACATGTGTTTCATACACCACCGGTCTGGTGCCATGGTTTTCGGGTTATCGCCGTTGCAATACATATGTTCCGTTGAAGCGTATCGGGAACCACGTTTACCAAAGACATTTCTAACGCATAGGCGCAGAGCGCGCAGAGAAGGGTTCTTTCTTCCCAGATTCCTGTGAGGGGGATTCTGGAAAAGCGCTGCCTCATATATGCATAAGCAATCGGTATCTTCTGCCGGACGGTGTTTTTTGCTTTTCGCCCTCTCAGCGAAAAGCAAAAAGGAATATCACCTCTGCGTCCTCTGCGGCTCTGCGATAATATGTGTCCCTAAACCAATCGGAACGGAATTCCGGCAATCGCACGAACAGGTTCCGGAGGGCTCACATGCCGGACATTTCCAGTTGTTTCTCGAACCCGGCGATCCGTTCGAACAAATCCTCCTCTGCCGGGGTCGATCGGAGAAATTCGATGAATGCGTTGTCCCTGGCACAGTAAGAGAGCCGGGACAGCAGGTGCAGGTGGGCTTTCACCGACGGACAGAGCAGGGCAAAGAACACAAACACCGGCCGATCATCGATGGCCCCGAATTCGACGGGGCGGGCCGGAAAACAGGTCGTGATCACCGGCTCGCTCAAGAGTTCCGATAATGGGGTGCGCAAATGCGGGATGGCGATGCCGTTACCGATGCCTGTGGAGGCCAGCTGCTCCCGTTCCAGCAGGCCTTCCAGGAGCTCGTCGCGCGACTCGCGGGCGATATTCGGAATGCGGGCGGTGACCTCCACCAGGGCGGATGCCGCCCCCTCTGCGCGGAGGCCGTAGTGGACACCGCCGCGCTGCATCACCGGCAGAAGGTTTTCCAGTTTCTCCGATGCCTCCGCATCGGGTGTCTCCCGGCGCGATCGGGGTGGGGAAAACGTCAGGTTGTGGGCCCTCGCCCAGCGTTCCAGGGTGGCCCGATGAAAGGCGCACGAGCGGCCCTCCCGGTGAACCGGGATCCGTCCCTGGCGGATCCAGCGCTCCACGGTCTGAACCGGTAAATCAAGGTGCTCGGCGATTTGTGCCATTGACAATTTCATGGGGTATCCGGTGAATCGGTGAAATCTGACACCTGTGATGGGCGACCCCGTCGCGTTTCGTAAAACGGGCGCACGATGTTATTCGGGGTTGGCCGCGTCGGTCTCGCGGACAATCCGGATGTCCCGCTTGGGATAGGGGATCTCGATGCCTTCCCGGTCAAACGCGGTTTTCACCCCATCGGTGATGTAGGTGATCGTGTTGATACGGCGCCGGGCATCGTTGATCCACACCCGGGCCTGGAGATCGACGGATGATGCCCCGAAGTTGACCACCTCCACCTTCGGAGGCGGGTGTTTTGTGATCCAGTCTGCGGATTGGGCCACCTCGACAATGAGCTTCTTTGCTTTTTCGATGTCCGCATCATAGGCGATACCGATGTTGATGCGTACCCGGATCTTGGAATCGAGGGTGGTGTAATTGATGATGTCCCGCATCATGATTTCATTGTTGGGGATGATGATGACGATGCTGTCGGTGGTTCTGATTTTCGTGGCCCGAAAACCGATGTCGATGACATCCCCCCAGGTGGCGCTGTTTTTCGGCGAGCTCCACACCTCGATCCGGTCGCCCACCTCAAACGGACGGTCAATGATCAGCATGATGCCGGCGATCAGGTTGGACAGGGTCTCCTTGGCCGCAAACCCGATGGCCACCCCGGCCACCCCGGCGCCGGCCACAAAGGGCATGATGTTGATTCCCAGAAGATCCAGGGCGATGACAAAGGCCGTGGCATAGAGTATCACCCCGGTCATTTTTTTGAGAAGGTCGAAGAGAATGTTATCGATCTTGGTCCGTGTCTTTTTGGCCACATACGTTTCCAGATAGTAGATCAGGATACTGAACAATTGCCGTGCCGGAGATACCAGTGCAATGATGATGGCCGCGCTGAAGAGCTTTTCCAGCCCCTCGAATTTAAAAAGTTGGAAAAAATTGGTGCCGACGAGAAGCACGATGGTGTACCCGATCCCTTTGCGGATCAGAAGGAAGGTCTCTTCCTGGAGGGGAATGCCCCCACGGGCGGTGACCCGCCGGTTCAAATAGGCGACCACCCACCGGGAGACAATCCAGATCGCCACGGCAGCAAAGACCACCACAAGGACATGGGCCCAGACCGGCAAGTTGTAATCGGTCGTGTTGGGCAACCATTCCTGCAACAGGTCGAAATACTTGTGGTAAGATTTCATCGACTTCCCTGTCCCTGTATCGGTTCACCCCGGACATCGGATCACGTGGTTCCAGTGCCTGGGTTAAGAACACGTATTTCTATTTCCCGCCAGGCCGTTTGTCAAACCCGCGGCGGACGTTTATGTGCAGGCGGTAAAGAAAACGGCCCGATCCTGGGACCGGGCCGCTGGAAACACTCGGATAGGGCCTGTGGCTATTTTTCGGCGGAGCCGAAACCGGCCTTGATGTATTCGCGATTCAGCCGGGCGATGTTGGTGATGGAGATTTCCTTCGGGCAGACCGCTTCACACTCCTTGTGATTGCTGCAGTTGCCGAATGCCAGGTCGTCCATCTTTCCTACCATGGACAGGGCCCGTTTCGCCGCTTCCGGGCGCCCCTGGGGCAGCAGGGCCATGTGGGATACCTTGGCCCCCACAAAGAGCATCGCCGAGGCATTGGGACAGGCCGCGATGCATGCGCCGCAGCCGATGCACGCCGCGGCGTCAAAGGCCAGTTCCGCATCCCGCTGGGGGACCGGCAGGGTGTTGGCATCCGGGGCGCTGCCGGTGTTGACCGAAATATAGCCCCCGGCCCGGATCAGGTCGTCCAGAGCGGCGCGGTCCACAATCAGGTCCTTGATGATCGGAAACGCACGGGCCCTCCAGGGTTCGATGACGATGGTGTCACCGTCGTTAAAATGTCGCATGTGAAGCTGGCACAGGGAGGTGCCTTTTTCCGGACCGTGGGCCTCGCCGTTGACCACACACCCGCAGGAGCCGCAGATACCCTCCCGGCAGTCGCTTTCGAACGCGATGGGTTCCTTGCCGTCCACGGTCAGCTTTTCGTTGACTACGTCCAGCATCTCCAGAAAGGACATGTCGGTGCTGATGTTCGTGGCATTGACGGTTTCCAGCCGGCCCTTTGCCTTGGGGCCTTTCTGGCGCCAGATTTTCAGGGTGATATTAATCGTCTTAGTCACTTGTAACTCCTTGTGGCCAGTTCAACGTTTTCGAAAACCAGCGGCTCCTTGTGGAAAACCGGCTCTGCGCCATCTCCCGCAAATTCCCAGGCCGCAACATGGGAGAAGTTCTCATCGTCCCGCAGCGCTTCATTTTCCTCGGTTTGAAACCCTTCGTTGAAGTGCCCGCCGCAGGACTCTCGGCGCTGCAGTGCGTCGATGATCATCAACTCGGAAAATTCAAGAAAATCGGCCACGCGACCGGCTTTTTCCAGGCTCTGGTTGAGATCCCTGTCGTCCCCCGGCACCCGGACATCTTTCCAAAACTCCTCCCTCAGGTCCTGGATCATGCCCCGGGCTTTCTCGAGGCCCTCATCTTTTCGGGACATGCCGCAGTAGTCCCACATGATCAATCCCAGCTCCCGGTGGAAATCGTCCACCGTCCGGGTGCCGTTCACCGAAAGCAGACGCTGGATCTTTTCATCGACCTCCTTGACGGTCTGGCTGAACGCCGGACCTTCGGCGGTCACCGGATCCCAGGACACGGTGTTCAGGTACCCGCCGATGGTGTAGGGAATGACAAAGTAACCGTCGGCCAGCCCCTGCATCAGGGCGCTGGCGCCGAGCCTGTTGGCGCCGTGGTCGGAGAAATTGGCTTCCCCGAGTACAAAGAGGCCGTCAACGGTACTCATCAGGTTGTAATCGACCCAGAGCCCGCCCATGGTGTAGTGAACGGCCGGATAGATCATCATCGGCATTTCATAGGGGTTGTCGGCCGTAATTTTTTCATACATCTGGAAGAGATTGCCGTATTTTTTCTCGATGGTATCCCGGCCGTCGCGCTGGATCGCATCCCTGAAATCAAGATACACGGCCAGCCCGGTTTCGCCCACGCCTTTGCCCATGTCGCACTGTTCCTTGGCGTTTCGGGATGCCACGTCCCGGGGAACCAGGTTGCCGAAGCTCGGGTACTTGCGCTCGAGGTAATAGTCCCGTTCTGATTCCGGGATCTCGCTGGGCGCCCGCTTGTCGCCCGCCTGCTTGGGAACCCATACCCGGCCGTCGTTTCGGAGGCTTTCGCTCATCAGGGTGAGTTTGGACTGATACGTGCCATGCACCGGAATACAGGTCGGGTGGATCTGTGTAAAACAGGGGTTGGCAAAGTAGGCGCCCCGTCGATAGGCGCGGTATGTGGCCGTAACGTTGCAATTCATGGCGTTGGTGGAGAGGTAGAACACATTTCCGTATCCGCCGGTGCACAGCAGTACGGCGTGACCCGCGTAGGTTTCCAGTTCGCCGGTGACCATATTCCGGACAACGATACCCTGGGCACGGCCGTTGCTCACAACCACATCCAGCATTTCCCGCCGGGTCAACAGTTCGACCTTCCCGAGGGCCACCTGGCGCATCATCGCGCTGTAGGCCCCGATAAGAAGCTGCTGTCCCGTCTGTCCGCGAGCGTAGAAGGTTCTGGAGACCTGGGCGCCGCCGAAGCTCCGGTTGGCCAGCAGGCCCCCGTATTCCCGGGCAAAGGGAACCCCCTGGGCCGTGCACTGGTCAATGATGTTGTTGCTGACCTGGGCCAGCCGGTAGACATTGGCTTCGCGGGCCCGGAAATCGCCGCCTTTGATCGTATCATAGAACAGGCGCCAGATGCTGTCGCCTTCATTGGTATAGTTTTTTGCGGCGTTGATGCCGCCCTGGGCGGCGATGCTGTGGGCCCGACGGGGAGAGTCGTGATAGGTAAAGGCTTTCACGTTGTAGCCGAGCTCCGCCAGCGATGCAGCGGCCGAAGCCCCGGCCAGTCCGGTGCCCACAACGAGAATGTCGTACTTCCGCTTATTGGCCGGGTTGACCAGTTTCAGTTTGAAGCGGTGCTGGTCCCACTTATCGGTTAAGGGACCGAGGGGAATGTTGGCGTTGAGGGACATGATGGGTCCTTTCTAAGCGATAAACAGAATGTATACGGGGATGAAGCCAAAACCGATGGCGAAAACCAGACTGAGCCCCAGGCCGATGATCGTGATAGCCGGCATATATTTCGGATGATTGGCCCCGAGGGTCTGAAACAGACTCCAGAAACCGTGGCTCACATGGAGCGCGACAACCACCATGGCGGCGACATACGCGACCACATAAAGCGGATTCTGGAACGCAGAGGCGACCAGTTCGAAGATGGTGATGTGACGTTTGTCCACGAAGCTGAAATTGATCAGGTGAAAAATGACAAAGGCCAGGATGATAACGCCGGTATACGGCATGGTTCTCGATCCGATACTGCGGCCCCCCGAGCTTCGATCGACCGCGTATCGGGTCGGCCTCGCCCGCCAGTTCTGGTAAAAGAGCAGGGCGCCGGTCAACACATGGATGAGCGCAAAGGTCAACAGGCCCAGTTCGGCAACGGTGAGCAGCGGACCTAACGCGTGCAGATGCTCAGCGTACGAATTAAACGCATCCTTGCCCCCGTAGATGGTCAGATTGCCGGCAAGATGGGCGGCCAGAAAGCCGATGAAGCTCAAGCCGGTGATCGCCATCAACAACTTTTTTCCGATGGCCGATCCAAGGGTTTGGGTAAGCCAATTCATCGTAATCCTCCATGTTTGAAAATGTCCGGATCTGCCGAACCAAATCTGACAAACCAAAGGAGTTTGACTATAAACTTGATTCCGGACTGTCAAGGTAATTTTTCATCCACCACCGGTCCCGTTCCGTGGCCAGGATCTCGTCGGCGATCTGCCGGCCGGATCCCGTTTGAAGTCGGTCCAGAACGTAGGGGAGCCATTTATGAGCCGGGGCATACCCCTTGTCAATGAGATCCTTCAGCTCGAGGATCAAGCCGAGTTGGTCGGCATCCTTTGCCAGCCTGGCTTCCGGGGACGTACCAGCATTGAATTCCGAAAGCAACCCGGCAATGCCGGCTTTGAGTGATGACGTGCCGCCCAGGTCCTCGAGGGCACGGGTTTCGTTGGCTTTGACATACGCTTTCTGGACATTGTTGAGATCGCCGATTCGGGACTCCGGCAGGTCATGGACAATGCACATGGCCACCAGTTTACGGGCATCGATCTCCGGCTCCATCGTTGACAATACAAACGCGATGAACACCGTCATGAAGGAGTGCTCGGCCACCGATTCCTTCCCGGCTCCCAAAAACTGGAATCCGGATCGGGGTATCTCCTTTAAAAACTTGGCCTCGAACAGCAGATCCGCAACTTGCCCGGTCATCGTGGTTTTCCTTTCCCGATCGGCGTATTTCTTGACACGTATGACCAAATCGTATAGCTCTTACAGTTTAAAATCGCAACCGGCTTAAGCACATCAGCACCGCTGTCGCCGGTGCCCCTCCAAACCGTCGAACTGCGCGGGTATAGGTGATCGATGTTACCCAACAGCATCAATGTATTTCAAATGGTTCTCAACGCCGGGCTGATGGTGCAGTTCGTCTTGCTGCTGCTGCTGATATTTTCCATCGCCACATGGGCAATCATTTTTATCAAGTGGCGGTATCTCCGGAAAGCGTTTCGGGAATCGGCGGCCTTTACCGAATTTTTCTGGAAAAGCCGGAATCTGTCCGATGCATTTGCCAGGTCCAAACAGCTCCGAAACAGCCCGGTGGCCCGTATTTTCCGAATCGGATATATGGAATTAAAACGGCTGAGTCAGTCCGGCGCATCCATCGCTGCAAAACGGGGTGGGGGTGAAGCCGGGACACTGGGAGCCAAATTTGCCGGAATCGATAACGTCCAAAGAGCCCTGCGGCGTGCCATTAATGTCGAAATCACCCGAATGACCCAGATGGTGCCCTTTCTGGCGACCACCGGCAACACCACCCCCTTTATCGGTCTGTTCGGCACCGTATGGGGTATCATGAACTCATTTCACGGCATCGGGCTCCGGGGGTCGGCCAGCCTCGCGGTGGTTGCGCCGGGAATATCGGAAGCGCTGGTCGCCACGGCGGCAGGTCTGGCGGTGGCTATCCCTGCCGTGATCGCGTTTAATCATTTTACCTTTAAAATCCGTATAGTTGAATCCGAACTCAACAGCTTTTCAGCCGATTTTCTGAACATCATCGAGCGCGAGCTCATCCGGGTCGAAGGAGAAGGTCATGAACAGCGGTAGTGACAGCTCCCGTCTGATGTCCGACATCAATGTAACGCCCTTTGTCGACGTGATGCTGGTACTGCTTATTATATTTATGGTGACGGCACCGATGATGGTCCAGGGGGTTGGTGTCGACCTTCCGGAGGCGACCTCCGAGCCGCTGTCATCAAAATCCGATCCTCTGGTGGTCACCATCGATGCCACGGGTCAGGTGTTCATTAACGATTTCAGCGTGGATCCGGACAACCTGAACGAGAAGCTGGCGAAAATCCTCGAGAGGCGATCGGACCGGGAAGTGTTCCTCCGGGCGGATCAGGGCATTCCGTATGGTGCGGTGGTCCGCATCATGGCGGAGATCAAGGGGGCCGGCGTAGAGAAGCTGGGCATGGTCACCACGCCCATACTGGAGGAAGTTTCGAAAACCCCAACAAGGTAGCACCATGCATTACCGGGAAGCATACCCGCTTCACGGCACAGGGATCGATTTTCGAACCTGGACAGGATTCTTATCGCTGTCATTCCTGTGCCACCTTCTGCTATTCGGGATTCTTGTCCTGACCCCCGGGTATCTGCCGCAGCGTGACACCTTCCCGGATGTCATTAATGTGACCATGGTGACCCTTGCAGATCCGGCCCTCCAGGTGACCGGCGAATCGGCAACGGACGCAGTGGCCCGGACCGTGCCTCAACCCACGGGCCTGAAACCCAAATCACCCGCACCTGCGGCAACAAAACGAAAACGCCCCAAAACATCGCTAAAGAAGAAAACCTTCAAATCGTCGAAGGTTGTCAAAAGCGCCATCGACCGGCTTGAGGAAAACATCCAGGACACCCGGCCCGATCCGCTGCAAAAAGCTTTGGAGCGGCTGAAACAGGAGGTCGGCGAAGCCCCCCCGCCATCATCTGCAACGCTACCCTCGGCTGCGGTCCGACCACGGCCGGGGCTTGTCGGCGGATCTGCCGAGGGCAACCGTAAGATCATTGAATTGTTGGATATCTACCGGGTGGAAATCGCCTCCCGGGTGCGAAAACACTGGGCGTTTTCTGCGTCTCTGGCCGGCGGGCAGGAGGGGCTGGAGGCGCTACTGGCCTTCAATGTCATGCCCGACGGTACCATTACCGATATCTGGTTCGACAAGCGGAGCGGGAACCGGCACCTGGATGGATCCGCCGAAAGGGCCGTCAGGAAGTCGAGTCCCGTGGGGCGCCATCCGGAAAGCCTGACGCGGCCCTATGTGACCGTGGGGCTGCGATTCACACCGGAAGGTGTGAAATAGGCTCTGGAGGCTGGCCCGCCTGACGGCTGGATACGGGATGCTGGATGCTTGCCCGCCTCTGGCGGGCTGGATGCTGGATGCTGGATACTGGATGCTCGATACTGGATACTTGTCCGCCTCTGGCGGGCTGGATGCTCGATGCTGGATGCTGGATGCTGGATACTGGATGCTGGATGCTGGATGCTCGATGCTGGATGCTGGATGCTGGATGCTTGAAGTCGGAGGCTTGCCCGTCCGCCTGAGGCGGATAAACCCTGGTCGCCTTTGGCGCCGCCGGAGGCGGGTAAACCTTTGGCGGGCTCAGGGAGCAGGGCTCAGGGCGCAAGGTTCAAGGCTCAGGGCTCAGGGTGTCGGATGTCAGAGGACAGCAGGCAGAGGGCAGAGGACAGCTAAGGCATGAGGACAGAAGGCAGATGTCGGAGGTCAGATGTCGGAGGTCAAAAGACGCAGGACCGAAGACAGAGGACAGAGGACTGATGTCAGATGTCGGATGTCAGAGGACAGAGGACAGCTAAGACATGAGGACACACGGGCCAACGGGCCGACGGGTCAACGGGCCCACGGGCAAACCGATTACCCCGGATACTGGATGCTGGATGCTGGTTTCTGGATGCTCGCCGCCCCTTTACGGGCTGGATACGTGATTCTGAAACTTATATGACAGAGCAGAGCGATTCCACAATTTTAGGCATTTTAGGCATTTTACATTTCAGGCATTTATTTTGGGCTAACGGGCCAACGGAATATCGGGCTGGCGGATTGACAGTTTAAACTTATCATTTGGATGGACGTGCCGGCGGGGTGAGATCAAATGGCCCTTAAAAAATCACTAAAAGGTGTAATAACTTGAAAACAATTGTTAACAGCGTTGTTCTGATCGTACTATGGGTGATGGTGCCGGCATCGGCGCTCGGAGCCGAATACGACTACATCGATATCCGTAATCCGTATTTACGGAAACTGCCCATCGCAATTCCGGTATTTGCCCCTATGGATAACCTTTCAACCGAAGAGGCGATGGCGGACGCATCCACCCGGCTTTTCAGCAAGTATCTTGATTTTACGAGTTATTTTCAAATGATCGATCCTGAAGCGTTTTTAGAGGATCCGAGCCGGACCGGGATCACCACCGATGCCATCGCCTTTCATAATTGGACGGCTGTGGGTGCCGAGCTTCTGGTGACCGGCGGGGTCCGCTACGACGAAAGCAGCAGGCTGCTCCAAATGGAGCTGCGCCTTTTCGATACCCTCAAGGGGAAGCTCCTTGTGGGGAAGCTCTACAAGGGAAAGGCGGGAGACGAGCGGCGGATGGTCCGGCGTTTTGCCAGCGAAGTGATTCACGCCCTGACCGGCGATTGGGGCATATTCGACTCCAGGATCGCCTTTGTCTCAAACGGGACCGGCCACAAAGAGATTTTTATCAGCGATTTCGATGGGAACAACCCCCGGCAATGGACCCGTCACAAATCCATCACCCTGTCGCCGGCATGGTCCTCCGACGGCAAATGGTTGGCCTACACCTCCTTTGCCAAAGGGAACCCGGACCTGTATATCAAGCACATCAAGGAAAAACGGGGGATTGTGCTGAGCAAAAAGGGGATCCATACGAGCCCGTCCTGGGTTCCCGGGCAATTTGCTCTGGCGGCGACACTCTCCTTTTCAGGGGATCCGGAAATTTATTTGTTGACCGGAAACGCAAAAATTATTAAAAGAATTACAAAAAAGTGGGGAATTGACGAATCCCCGACATGGTCGCCTGATGGCCGGAAGGTTGCTTTTGTGTCCAACCGTTCCGGGAGTCCGCAAATTTACATCAAGACCATAGATACAGGGCAAGTCGATCGTCTGACATTCCTGGGGCGGTACAATACCCAGCCGAGCTGGTCGCCACAAGGGAAACGGATCGCATTCGCAGGCATGGAAGACGGTCAGATCAACATCTATGTGATCGGCGCAGACGGTAAGGATTTGTTTCAACTGACCCGGGACAGCGGAGACAATGAGTCCCCGTCCTGGGCACCGGATGGCAGCCTGATCACGTTCAGTTCTACCCGTGAAGAAGAAGTGCCCCGGATTTATGTGATGACCGCGTATGGGACGGATCAGCGCCGACTGCTTATCCTGTCGGGCAAACAGAGCAGTCCGGCCTGGTCGCCGAGGGTCGTTAGCAACTAATTCTTGTCCGGATATCGGAAAAGGAGGAAAACATGCGACAGAAGTTGTGGTTGGGCGTGATCCTGTTTCTTGTTTTGCCGGGATTGTTGTTCACCGTATCCTGTGCGAAACAACAGGTGCAGGAGGACACGACCGGAACACAGCAGGCGCAGGAAGAGGCCGCCCAGGAAGAGCGGGCACAGGATCAACAGGATCAAGATGAAATGGCGCGGCAGCGGGAAATGGAGGCCCAGCAGATTGCAGAAGAGGCTGCCCAACGGGAGGCCATGGCCGCTCGCATGTTGTTTGAGAACGAGCGTATTTACTTTGAGTTCGACAGCTCTGCCTTGCTTGCCGAGGCGCAGGAAGTGCTGAAACGGAAAGCGGAATTTCTCAGAGACAACCCCAACTCGCGGTTTACCATCGAGGGCCATTGCGACGAACGGGGTACCGAAGAGTACAACCTGGCTCTGGGGGACCGCAGAGCGGGCAGCGCCAAAGCCTTTCTGGTCGATCTGGGGATCGCGCCCTACCGTATTACCACAATCAGCTACGGTGAGGAGCGGCCTCTGGACCCGCGCAGCAGCGAAGAGGCCTGGGCGAAAAATCGTAACTGCCAGTTCGTCCTTGACTAGAACCCGAACCGTTTGTTAACGCCTGTGGCATCTCCGCCGGGTGTGACGTCCCCGGCGGCGAATCGGAAACGATGCCGTGACATACCGGTAACGCCCAGGATGAATGGATCCGCTGCTACGGTTCCATCGATATGACGGTATTTCCGGAACTCACCTACAACCAATCCGTTCGCGGGACGCAGGCGGGAACATTTTCCGCCTGCGTCCCCGACAGTTGTGCCCGCCGATTCCGGCGGGTATTTTTTTTTCATGGACGATCTATCCCGATCCATGTCCTGGTATCCGTTCCTCGATGACATGCCCGGGATAGCGAATCGATAGGGGACCCCTTGTCATGAAGTATGCCGCCATTGTGCTCATGATCGCTGCTTTTGGAATGATCGGGTGTGTGGGTGACGATCAATACGCCGGCCTGGACGGGCGGCTTTTCCGACTCGAAGAGCAGCAGCAGGATATGGAGCGGCGTTTCGATCGGCTCGAGCAGGGATACCGGAAGATCGACGCCTCACGGCAGGAAATCGACACCGATGTGCAGACCTTGAGAACCCAGCTCGCGGAGTTCCGGGTCGAAAACGACAATCTGCGGAATGAGTTGGGAGGGTTGAGGGGACGGCTGGAGGAGACGGAATACGCCGTCCGGGCCAAGGAGGACACGATCTCCGAAACCGGGGTTGCACTGGCGACCCAGGTCGGCCGCCTGGATGAATCGGTGGTGGCCCACGATGAGCGTATCCGCCGGCTCGAGGAGTATCTTAGCTTGGACCTGGCCGGAGCGCCGCCGTCGGACATGCCCGTAACACCGCCGGGGGAGGTGTCCGAGGACGACCTCTACCGGTATGCCAAAGTCGCTTTCGACGCCGGAGATATGGAAACCGCCCGCAGCGGGTTTTCCGATTACCTCAAGCGGTTTCCCAAATCCCAACGTGCCGATAACGCCCAATTCTGGATCGCCGAAATCTATTTCCGTGAGAAATGGTTCGAGAAGGCGATTCTCGAGTATCAAAAGGTCATCGAAGGCTATCCCAAGGGGAACAAGGTCCCTGCCGCGATGCTGAAGCAGGGAATGGCTTTCTCGAACCTGGGGGATCGGTCGAACGCACGCCTTATCCTCCGGGAACTGGTGGCCAAATACCCGAAGGCCGGCGAAGCCGAGATCGCCCGAAAAAAACTCAAGGGCCTGTAATGACACGGACGGGAGCCATCCTTCGGGAAGCCGGCGTTCCCGGTCTGTCCCGGAACACGGATACGTCATGAAGATCATCGGGATAGATCCCGGTGTGGCGGACACCGGAATCGGAATTATTGAGGGCGTCGGACGAAACGTCACGGCCTATTCCTTCGGAACCATCCAGACCGATGTGGACGCCGACCTGCCGGTCCGGTTGGGTCAGATTTTTCGTCGGCTCCAACGTGTCCTAAAGGACGAATCGCCCGATACCATGGTTGTCGAGGAGGTCTTTACCCTGAAAGAGAACCCCAAGTCCGGAATCCTTTTGGCAAAAGCCAGCGGCGTGGTGCTGCTGGCCGGCGAGCAGGCCGGCATCCCGGTCTGTGAGGTTGCCGTTCGCAAAGCCAAACAGGTGCTGACCGGCAGTGGGCAGGCCAGCAAGACCCAGCTGGAGAAAGCGGTGCGGCATCATCTGAACCGGGAGGCGCCTATCCGACCCTTCCATGCGTCGGACGCCCTGTCGCTGGCCCTGATCGGCTTCTATCGTAACGACAACATGCCTGACACCGTCGTACGCAAAGTTGGCTTATGATCGGATATCTGGAAGGCAGCATATTAAAAAAGGATGACGACCGGATTCTGTTGCTGGTCAACCAGATCGGCTATGAGGTCCTGCTGCCGGTGAATGTCATGCAGACCCTGGCCGGAACCTCCACCGGCGAGAGCATTTCCCTGTACATTTATTTCCAGCAAACCGAGCGCCAACCCAAACCCGTTCTGATCGGCTTTAATCTGGAAGCCGAACGGGAATTTTTCGAACGGTTTATCTCGGTGGAAGCCATCGGGCCGATCAAGGCGGTCAAAGCGCTGACACTGCCGATTCGTGACATCGCCCGGGCCATAGAATCGGGGGATATCGCCAAGCTCAGGCAGCTGAAGGGGATCGGAAACCGGACCGCCCATAAAATTGTCGCCACCCTCCAGGGCAAGATGGAAAAGTTTGCCCTGATCCGAAAAGACGAGCTCCCGGAAGCGCCCCAGGTCGAAGATATCACCGAACAGGTCCTGGTGGTCCTGATCAAGCAGCTTGGGCATAAAAAAAGCGATGCCCGGCGCATGATCGCCGATGCGCTGACACGAAACAGCGCGATCCGGAGCCCGGAAGATCTGTTTAACGAGGTCTACCGCGGAGAGATTTCACCATGACCGAAGAGACACCCACGACCTTGACCAGGGGCCGGAGCATACTGGCCGGATCCCCCCAACCGGTGGATCTGGAACCTGAAATGATTTCACTCCGGCCGAAGCGGTTGGGCGAGTATGTGGGGCAATCAGAGGTGACCGAGGCACTGAAAATCGCCATCGAAGCCGCTAAAATCAGAAAAGAACCCCTCGAGCACGTCCTGTTTCACGGTCCTCCGGGACTCGGAAAAACAACCCTGGCACATATTATTTCAAACGAGATGGGGGGTAATTTAACGGTCACCTCGGGTCCGGCCCTGGAAAAGGGCGGAGATCTGATCGGCATCCTGACCCGACTCGAGGAGGGCGATATTCTGTTTGTCGACGAAATTCATCGCACGCCGCGAGCGGTGGAGGAATTTCTATATCCGGCCATGGAAGATTTTGCCGTCGATTTTATTTTTGACAAGGGTGTCCAGGCCCGGAGTCACCGGTACCGGCTCAAACGGTTCGTGCTGATCGGAGCGACCACCCGTGTCGGCTTGCTGTCTGCGCCCCTGCGGGACCGCTTCGGCATTTTCCGGAGCCTCGACTTTTATTCGGAACCGGACCTGGTACAGATCACCCGACGATCGGCCCAGTTGCTCAATGTTGTCATCGATGACGCAGCCTCCTCTGAACTGGCACGACGGTCACGGAGAACCCCGCGGATCGTCAATCGGCTCCTGAAACGCGTGCGGGATTACGCGCAGGTCCGGGGCGACGGAACGGTGACCGAAGCGACTGTTGCTGCGGCCCTGGAACTGGAAGGCGTGGATGAAAAGGGGCTCACCGAGCTGGATCGGCGTTACCTGAAAACGGTCATCGATTTCTACAACGGTGGGCCGGTCGGCATCGAGGCCATCGCCGCAACGTTACAGGAGGAGACCGACACACTGGTGGATGTCGTGGAACCCTACCTGCTGAAAGAGGGAATGATCATCCGGACCTCTTCCGGCCGAAAAGCGTCGGATACGGCCTACCGGCACCTTGGCTATCGACGGCAGGACAACCTGTTCACCTAGTCCGGGCCTTGCGTGGATAAAAGGATTTCGGGAAATCCCCGGGCTCGGCACGGCGGGGATATACCAGGCAACGGGGTCATGATTCATCAACATGATCTAACCGATTACAGCGTACCCATGCCCGTTATCACGTTGCTCACCGATTTCGGACTGGACGACGAATATGTGGGCATCATGAAAGGCGTGATCCTCTCCCTGTGCCCCCAGGCCCGGATTATCGACATCTCCCATCACGTGGCCCCTCAACATGTCCATGGCGGGGCGTTTATGCTCCGATCCGCCTACCGTTATTTCCCGGCCAAAACCATCCACATCGCGGTTGTCGATCCCGGGGTCGGCAGTTCTCGGTCCATTGTCGCTATCCGCACCGAGGAGCATGTGTTCATGGCGCCGGACAATGGGCTGTTGACATGGATCCTGGAGGAGACGCAGATCGAACAGGCCGTGCGCGTGGACAATCCACACCATGCGCTGTCCCCGATCAGCCGCACCTTTCACGGCAGGGATGTGTTCGCCCCGGCAGCGGCCCATCTCGCCTGTGGCAGCGAATTTGCCTCTCTTGGATCTCCGATGGACCCCGCTCACTTAATCCGGTTGCCTCTGGAACGGGCCGGTGTCTCAGAAGACGGCAGCCTGGTCGGCAGCGTCATCCACATCGACCGTTTCGGGAACCTGGTGACCGACATCGACCGGCACCTGATGGATCTTTTTGTGGGTGACCGGCGTTACCCTGAGGTGGAAATCGCTGTCGGCGGGACGGTCGTCCACGGCATTTCCAACATGTATGCCGATGCCGAACCGGGCCGGCCCGTGGCCGTCATCGGGAGCCGGGGATTTTTAGAACTTGCCGTGAATCAGGGTCACGCTGCTGAAAAAACCGGTTCCAGGGCGGGTGATCGGGTTTTCGTGCGTGTAGCGAAATAAATCAAAACTATATGAACTCATTGACAAAAATTGATATTTCGGTTATTGGGTAGTATAGCTTCGATGGCGGCCCGATGGCAACAGCGGGTGACACGACCCGATGGACCCCGGCTGTTTCACCGGACGGGACAGTCCCGGGGGAAACCCATCTCGACATCGGAACCACCGAGATGCGGAAATAGAAACAGAGACATTAGCAGGATATCGAGGAGGTGCAGGTGAGAATCGACACGCCCAGGCGGGTGCTCCTGTTTCCAGCGGCGGTTGCCGTCCTGTGCATGTCCGCCGTGACCCATGTGCAGGCGGCAACCCAGGCCGAGCCTTCGCGCACGGCTCCGGTGGAGATGTCCATCTTCTTTGCGCCGGCGGAGCTTCCGGAATACGTCATTCTCGTTGAAAAGGGGCTCCAGCGCCTTTCTCTCTTCAAGTATGACGGAACGCTTTCGGAGGTGCTCCGGATGCCCTGCTCCACCGGGGAGAATCCGGGCCCCAAGGTTCGCTCCGGAGATGCGAAGACCCCCGAAGGGGTCTATTTTTTTACTAAAGAGCACAAGCGCCGTGAACTGGCGCCGATATATGGCTCCAGGGCCTTTCCCATCGATTATCCGAATGTCATGGATATCCAGCTCGGCAGAAGCGGCAATTCCATATGGCTGCACGGCACCAACAAACCTCTGGCACCCAGAGACTCCAACGGCTGTATCGTCCTCCGGAACCAGGATATTGACCGGCTGGCCCAATTTATTACGCTGAACCGGACGCCGATGATCATCGTGAACACCATCTCCCAAAAACCCGTTGTGCCGGATCGGCAGACCCGGACCGAGATCCTGGGTTTTGTGGAGACGTGGGCGCAATCCATAGAATCCGGGACCTATCATGACTATTTGACATTCTACGATGCCGAGTTTCTTCCGGACCTCCACTGGTGGATGGAATGGTACGGCCTGAGAAAAAAGTTTCGCCGGAACCAGATGTCGTTTTCCATCGAAACGGATGACATTTCCGTCTTTCAATACAACGGCATGGTGACGGTCCTGCTCGATCGTAAAATGGCGAGCCCAGCAGGCATCACCGCGACAGGGACGGTCAAACTCTTCCTCACCCGGCGCGACGGTCGCTTCCGGATTGTCGGAGAGGATCATCTGGTGCTACCCAGCAAACTGGTGTTGAAGAAGGGGGACCATCCGCTGGTGGTTGCCGGTCGCAAGCTGGAGCCGGCGGCTATCGAAGAAACGGAAATTACCGATTTGGTGGACGGATGGCTCAGCGCCTGGTCCGGCAAGAACATCAGAGCCTACGGCTCTTATTACGCGAAGGATTTCAAATCTGAAGGTGGAGCGGACCTGGCCGGCTGGCTGGCGTATAAACGGCAGCTGAATAGCAAGTATCGCTACATCCGGGTGACCCGAGACAAAATGACGATCCGAAAGGACAAGCAGCGACGGGCGGTCTCGTTCATCCAGACCTATCGATCCAGCCGCTTCAAAGCGGTGGGTGTCAAGGAATTGATCCTGAAAAGGGAAGAAAACCGATGGAAGATTTACCGGGAGATCTGGAAAAAGAAATAGCCAACCGGTCTTTGCCAAAGCCTTCCAAGCGTCGCCCGAACTGGACGCTCCTCTTTGTGGGAGACGACGGTCGTACCCGGTCCATCCGGCCGTTCAAGGGATTATTCTACCTGTTTGCAGGAATTCTGATGATTTCTCTGGGCGCCAATGTGATCCTCTATGTCCTCCACAAAGATGGACTGAAAGAGACCCGCCGGCGCACCGCAGAGATTAATCAGTTGCGGCAGCAGGTGGATACCCTGCGCTATGACAAAGACGTGCTCATGGCCCGCATGGTCATGACCCGGACCCGGGTGGCGAAACCGCCCAAGCCTCCCGAGGCGCCGAAGCCTGTCGAGGCGCCTGCCGCCGCCCCCCCGGCCCCGGCGGTTCCGCCTGCACGAGCCCTGACAGGGGAGGCGGTATTGGTAAAGGCCGTGGCCGAACCCGAGCGCTCTTCCCCTCAGAACACAACGGAGTCCCCCCGGGCGCAAGAATCCCAGGCCCGGGTCTCCCTGACAGATATCGACATTTCTCGATCGGAAGCGAACGAAAACACGGTTCAGGTTCAATTTAATCTTCGCAAGATAGGCAACCAGAGTGAGACCGTTTCCGGTCATGCATTTGTTGTGTTGAGGCTTGCCGAAGACGATCCCAGACCCCGGAATGTGACCATTCCCTGGGCGTCCCTGGACGGCGGAAAACCGGCACCCACATCCCGGGGACAGTACTTTTCCATATCCCGGTTTAAACCGATGAAATTTGAACGTCGCAATATAAGGGGATTGGAGAAGTTCTCAAGATTGACCGCCTATGTCTTTGATACCGCCGGCGGGCTTCTTCTGGAAAGGGAATTCCCCGTGCGGATACCGCCGCCGGAGCCGGTCGAGGCGACCGCGTCGGAGAGTGTCGAAGTACCGGCACCGGAGACAAGCGGAGTCCCCGAGTCGGAGATTATCGAAGCCCCCGCACCCGGGGATGTCGAGGAAACTGCGCCGGAGAGCAACCCAATAGGATAACGTTCTGCGGTCCAGGAGATGATTCGCCCGATGCCGCTGCAGAGGATAACAGCACCATGATGCCCCATGTGACCCCAAAAAACAGGTTGCCGATCTGCTGGGCCGTGGCCGCCGCCCTGACCCTATGGGTTCTTGGCCTGGCGACACCGGCAGACGTACGGGCCCAGAACCGCACCCACACGGTGTACTACGAAGGGACCGACCATGAATTGCACGTATACCGGATCTGGGGCAAAAAGCCCGGGAAAACCCTTTTGCTCATCGGGGGGATTCAGGGAGACGAACCCGGCGGTTTTCTCTCGGCCGACCATTACGCGGATCTGGCCCTGGCGAAAGGCAATCTGATTGTCGTGCCCCGTGCCAATTTCCAATCCATTGTCCTGAAACGCCGGATCATCAATGAAGATATGAACCGCAAGTTTGCGGAAAGCCGGCAGGACAACTACGAAGCCAAAATCGTCCGGATTCTCAAAACACTGATCCAGGAGAGCAACTGCCTGCTCAACCTCCACGACGGGTCCGGATTCTATTCGGATACCTGGGAATCCTCATCTCGAAATCCCCGGCGTTATGGGCAATCGATCATTGCCGACAGCGAGACCTACGCCAATCCGCAAACCGGCGAGCTTCTCGACCTGGGGGAGCTTGCCCGTGTTGTTTGCCGGGAGATCAATCAGGACATCGAAAATCCGAAATATCATTTTCATTTCAACAATCACCGTACCCATGACGCCGACTCGATGAACAAGGAACAGCGAAAATCCGCCACCTACTATGCGCTCTACAAGATGGGGATACCGGCATTCGGCATCGAAACCAGCAAATCGCTCCCTCTGGAACTGAAGGTTCGTCATCACAATCTGGCGATAAATGCCTTCATGAAACGGCTGGATATTGTCACCGAAACTCCCGGGCTCAATTTAGAACCGCCGGTCATGCGCTATATGGTGCTTTCGGTGAACGACGCCTTGCCGATGGCGATCAAAAATGGTCAAACCCTCACCATCCGCCCCGGGGATTCCGTGAAAGTTTCCCATATCGAGGCAAACTATGAGCGGGGGCTCAGTGCCGATATCATCGGCTCCGGCACGATGAACGACTTCCGGAAAAAAACCCGGGTGTACGATTCGACGCGAATCGTGGCCCGGAAAGATTACATCGACTTCGGTACGATACATCTGGATGTCGACATCCGCCGGGGCACGCCGGCATCGGCTGCGTCTTCAAGACTGCCGGAAATGGGCGCTCCCTTTTTGTTGTTCCGGGTGAAAATCAACAGCCAGGAACGTCTGTACCAGAGCGGTACCACCGTGCAGATGATAAAGGGCGACCTGTTCGAGCTTGTCGATGCGATGGCCGGGGGGACCGATTCCCGGGATCTCCTGGTGAATTTCAAAGGATTTGTCGGAAATCGGGCAACAAACACGGGGGAAGACCGGGGCTACGAAATCGATACCGGTCGCGACCTGTGGCAACGATACTCGATCCATAAAAAGGGAGAGATTTATCCGGTTGTTGTCAGCAAGGATGAGCGCGTCCTGGGCAAGCTGTTTGTCCAACTGGCGGCACCCAGGCTGCAATACGTGATATTGGGACAGGAAAACGGACCCGCTTTGTGTATCACCCCCGATGATTCAACGGCCGTCGTTGCCGGTCGGCCGATCCGGATGCTGGATATCAACACCAATGTGAGCGGTAATCTGGGGGTTCGGGCGTTTGTCAGCAGTCCCGGGCGGCCGAGGCAACCGATTTCCGTCAACGAGCCGTTTTTTCTCAACGAAAGAGGCGACGCTGACCCCGTTCACGGCAAGCAGTATCATATCACGATCATGCGGGGAACCATGGTCATCGGCAAGATTCCGTTAATACTCGGCCAATCCTTTGGAAAGGCGGTTTCCGAGGAAGGCATGGTCGACAGGGAAAACATTTCGTTGGAGAAGAAACGTGGGAAAACGGGCTGAGAACATCTCAATTGTCGACCAGGGATTGATTGTAGACGGCAATATCACCTGCACCGGGAAGCTGATCGTTAAAGGTGTTGTCAAAGGCACCCTGGATGGGGAAACGGTCATCATTGCCGAGGAAGGGGCCATGTGTGCCGAGGCGAGCGCAAAGTCGGTGACCATCGGCGGCTCCTTCGAAGGGGTGATCAACACCGAAAAAGAGCTCATTGTTCTGTCAACGGGAGTCTGTTCAGGCCGGGTCGTCTGCCACGATCTGGTCGTCGAGGCCGGCGGTGTGCTCAACGCCGAAGTCATCTGCATGAGGCAGCTGCCGGCGGATGGCGATGCTGACGGCACCGTCAAGAAGGTGGATTTCAGCAGCTGAGACCTGTCCCGGGACCTTCAACGCTCGGGTTTCGCACTGAAACGGCTGCGGAAATCTACCTGCAGCGGGAAATGATCGGACGGATAGATATTGTCAAACGGATCTGATATCGCACCGGCCGATAGGACTTCCAGATCACCGGAGTACATGATCCAGTCGATATGCCTGCCATCGGGAACCCCGGTAAACCCATGATAGGTGCCCGGGTAATCGGGCGCAAAACCGTTTTTGAAGACCCGTTCCGCTCCGGGCGGCCCCGTCGGGTTGCCTCCTGAAAAGACCCCATGAACAGCGGATTCCGGTCCGGCATTAAAGTCTCCCACGAGAATCCCCGGAAGTTCCGGAGGAAACTCGGAAAGATGCCGGAGGATCATCCGGGCACTGTCGACCTGGACCGCCGGGTCGAAATCCAGGTGGGTATTGATACAGATCACCCGTGCATCACCGGATTCGAACAACCCCATGGTACATTGTCTCGGCCACCGGCTGTCGGGGGAACGGCTCGGGATCGTTGGCGTCGGGCTCAGGAAAAAGTGCATGTTCCTGCGGCAGGTCCAGTCGGATCGGTAGAAAATGACGTTGTTTTGCCAGAAGGTCGGGGCCGGCAGGCGCTGGCCGATCATCCCATACCCGGGAAAAACGGATGCGAGAAAGTCTATCTGGAAATCATTGGCTTCCTGGAATCCGACAAAATCCGGATTCCGTTGATCAAAGAGAGAACCGACGCTTTGCTTGCGGTTCTCCCAGCTATTCGGCCCGTCGTCGGCCAGGCCGAAGCGCAGGTTCATCGTCATCACCCGGAACCGCTTCGGGAATGGATATGGGCTCGGGACCGGGGCCTCGGCGTTCATCGTGCACCACAATCGGAGTGTTTCGGGTCCTCGGCCAGGAGCAGATCCAGATGTCGGGAAAGGTCCAGTTCCACCGTCTGGAAGTTTTGGAACGTGACATCCGAAAATGAGAAACCGATCCGATCTTTCAGAAGATCGAAAATTCGAAGGTAATTTTTCAGGATTCGACACGGCCAGGGTAAATCCAGCCGATCGGCATAGTGTCGAATGTCTTTGCCCGCGCCTTCGATTTCGATGAAATTGCCGAAGGGCAGCGTGTCGAGGCAGAACAGGGTGTTTTCAATCCGGAGGGTTTCCCGCCATTTTTCATAGATCTGCTCCTGGTGGAATCCAAGCCCGGAGAGTATCTCGGCCATCGTTTCAAAGTTGCCGACTTCAGTCTCCAGCTCCCGGAATATCTTAAAATCGGGATTCTCTTCAGGAGGCGCGGATTTCAACGTCAACGTGCATGTCGCATCGCGGCGGAGTCGAAGCAGACTGCGACGGCGATACAGGGTCTTTTCGGCGTCCTCGAACCGGATGTTTCTCTCGAAAGCGCGACCTTCGGAAACAGCCCCGATGGCCAGCAGCCGGTCGCGGATGATCGATTCATCTGCCACGAAGAATTTGACTTCTATTTCCAAATTATCGGAGGACATAGACCACTGTATAGAAGCCGGCGAGCCTCGAGTCAAATTTTGTTTTTTTCTTGACAGGACCCTGAAAAATAATTAATAGTGCCGAGGTCTACAGTACTCCATCGAAGAGGACAGACGTGAAAAATTACACATACAGCGCAAAGCGTACGGACAATCCGGAAAAATGGTATGTCGTCAACGCCGAGGGAGCGGTTCTGGGCAGACTTGCCACGCAAATCGCCAGTCGACTTCGGGGAAAGCACAATCCCATGTTCACGCCCCACGCGGACACCGGGGACTGGGTTGTCGTGGTGAACGCCGAAAAAGTCACGCTCACGGGTCGAAAATGGGATCAAAAATCCTACCATCGGCACAGCGGGTACATCGGCGGCCTCAAAAGCATCACAGCGAGAAAATTAAAAGAGAAGCGGCCGGAGGATCTGATCCGGTTTGCGGTGAAAGGCATGCTGCCGAAGAACCGTCTCGGGCGAAAGCTGTTCAAGAAATTGAAGGTTTACTCCGGGCCGGAGCATCCCCATGCCGCCCAGCAACCCGAGACACTCGAACTTTAGGATACACAACCGATCGGGGAACCAATGGACACGAAAAACACCTACTACGCGACCGGAAAACGGAAATCAGCCATCGCCCGAACGTGGATTACAACGGGAAACGGCACCATCATGATCAACAACAAGCCGATCGATGAGTATTTCAAGATCGATTCGGCAAAGGCGACACTTACCCAGCCGCTGACCATTACCAATACCCGTAGTGACTTTGATGTCAAGGTCCGGGTCATCGGGGGCGGCATCACCGGTCAGGCCGGTGCGATCCGCCACGGCATTACCAAAGCCTTGATGCTTGCCAACCCGGATTTGCGGCAGCCCCTTAAACGGGCCGGTTTCGTGAGACGGGATCCACGGGTGAAAGAACGAAAAAAGTACGGGCAGCGAGGCGCCCGCGCGCGGTTCCAGTTCTCCAAACGCTAGATCCTCTTTTCAAGGGCCACGGAACCCATGGAGATACGGATGGCTCATCTCCATGGGTTTTTTGTTTCTGGATGCTGGATGCTTGTCCGCCTCAGGCGGGCTGGATACTGGATTCTGGATGGGCTGAAAGCTCAAAGCTGAAAGTTGAAAGATACAGAACGGCTCAGGGCTTACGGCTCAAGGCTTAGGGCTTGCCCGCCGTTGGCGGGGTGGACGGAGGTTGGAGGCCTGCCCGTCCGCCTGAGGCAGATGAATCTTTGGCGGGCTCAGGGAGCAAGGCTCAGGGCTTAGGGCGCAGGGCTCAGGGCGCAAGGTTCAAGGTTCAGGGTTCAGGGCTCAGGGTGTCGGGTGTCAGGGGACAGAGGACAGCTAAGACATGAGGACACACGGGCAAGCGGGCCAACCGGCTAACGGGCCCACGGGCAGACGGGCGAACGGGCGAACGGGCAAACCGGCTAACCGGCCAAACCAGCTAAACCGGCTAACCGGCCAAACCGCCAAACCGGCAAACCGCCTAACCCGTCTTCGAGAGCTTGTCCGCCAGTCGGATCGGCTCCGGAAGCCGGAAGCCCCGGCAGCATTCCAGAACGTAGTGCACCGCATCCTGAAGCCCGATCCGGTGACCGATGGAGACAAACACCGGCTTGACCCTGGCCCGGGTGCGCACGACAGCCCCGATGACTTCCTCCCCGTCATTCAGAACAGACATATTGCCCCTCTCGGGCCCCGGCTCCTCATAGGCGCCGACCAGTCGTGTTTTTGCGCATCCGATACTGGGTCGATCCACCAGCAATCCAATGTGACTGGCGATTCCCAACCGGCGGGGGTGGGCGAGGCCTTGTCCGTCGAATAGGATGAGATCCGGCAGCTTCCCCATCATGGCCAGTGCTTCCAGAATTGCCGGTCCCTCACGAAAGCTGAGCAGGCCGGGCACATACGGAAAGGTCAGGGGGACGCGTGCCGTGGCCGTATCGATCACGTCCAGATGGGGGTAGCTGAAGAGGACCGCCGCCGCCTGTGCCTGTCCGCCGCCATAGGCGACGTCCACCCCGGCGATGGTCGACGGCGACGGGAACGGGGTTTCCCGTACGATGCTCCGGGCCAGACGCCGCTGTATCGCGATTGCTTCCTTGGGAGGCACATTCCAGGAATGCTTCATATCGGGGAGGTGTCCTTGGGCGGCGGAAACGGTTGACTTCCGCACCGTTGCGTGGATTCTGGTTTCTGGATACGGGATGCTCGATGAACTGAAAGTCCGAAGCTGAAAGTTGAAAGCCCAAAGACAAAGGATACAAACTGAAAATAAAGGTCGTATGGCAATCAATGACGTTCCGAGCAGCGGAACTAATGACCGGATGACGCCGCCCCTAATCGGCAAATAACTATCTTCACCGGCCATACGATGAAGGATCGATCCTGGTATCCTGGATCCTGAATCTTGCATCTTGCATCCTGGAACAACCGGCAAACCGGCAAACCGACCCACGGACTCACACCGATTCCACGTACCGTGCCTGGATGCTGTGGATGATATCCTTGCGGGACAGAAGAATTTCTACAAGCTCCGGATCGAACTGTGTTCCGGAGCCTGCTTCGATGGCGGCAAGCACGTCCTCATCTTCCCATGCTTCCTTGTAAATCCGTCGTGACGAAAGCGCGTCGTACACATCCGCCAGGGAAACGATGCGTCCAAACAACGGAATCTCTTCCCCGGTCTTTCCCCGGGCCGAGCCGTCAGTTTTTTCGAATCCCCTGATGGGCAGACCGGTCTCAATGCTGACATGGCCCGGATAACCATTGCCGTCCCAGCGTTCGTGGTGGTTCAGGGCCACCTCCTGGGCCGCCATATCGAAGTCCGACTGGCGGTCGACGAACAATCTGGCGCCGAGGATAGTGTGCTGTTTCATCAGCTCAAACTCATCGGTGGCGAGTCGATCCGGTTTTTTGAGAATAATATCCGAGATGGCGACCTTTCCCACATCGTGGAGCATGGCCGCCATGCGGAGAATGTCCCGGGTTTTTTTGATTTCCTTTTTGGAGACATTGCGACGCGAGGTCCATCCTTCGTAAAGCTCTAGTGCGTAACCGGCAACGCGATTGACGTGCGCGCCGGTCTCTTTGGGGTCTCTCAGCTCCGCCATTCGGATCATGCGAAGAATAATTTGCCGGGTCATCTGGGCCCGCTCTAAAGCCACCGCGGCAATGCTGGCGAAGTGAAACATCATCTTCTCGTCATCACGGGAAAAACAGACCACGCGGTCGTCGGCGTTCTGTGCATTGATAATCTGCAAAATTCCGAGCATGTGACCGCCGGCATTCTTCAAAGGGATGGTCAACGCCGATTGTGTTTTGTACCCGGTTTTTTCATCAAAGGCACGGCTGAATCCGTAAGGTCGGGTCGTTTCGATCGTGTAAACATCTTCGATGTTCAGGGCTTCGCCGGTCGTCGCAACATAACCGGCCAGGCTTTTTTCATCGATGGGAATCGAAAAGAGGGAGTAAACCAGCTTCGCCCCCTCCGGCAGGCGTTGTTGAAGTGTGTCGTTCTGGGTGTATGTAAAGCGGAGACGATCGACGTCCCGGATGTAGATAGAGCCGGCGTCGGCATTGACGAACTGCCGGGCCTTGGTCAGCACCTTCTCCAGAAGAATGTCCAGATCGTTGATCGTGTTCAACTCGATTCCGAGCCGGGTCAACGAATCCAGTTTTTCTTTTTCGCTCAGCGGTGTCATGTCCGATATGCAAACTCAGGCAGAGGATGGCAAATGTTAAAATATTACATGATTCTAAGAGTATAGAAAAGGTCGGGGTAGGTGTCAAGGTGACCGCCCCACGGCCGCCGGGGGGGGTTCCGGCGACCGTTTGTAGCGGTTGCCCTGAATATGCTCCGTTTGCAGAAATATGGAATCGATAATCGCAGAGTCGCCAGGCTTCGCATAAAGCTTCGACCCGGCTGGCAGAGGGCGCAAAGGAACTGTATTTTTTCCCGGAATCCCTGAGAGGGGGATTTCGGGAAAGGGCCACAGCAGCAGATTGAAATTCTAACCATTTTGCCAGACGATCGTTTTGCATGTCGCCCTCTATGTCCTGCTGACCCTGAGTCCAGCCCTGGCGGGATCGAAGTGTTGGCCCGTGGGCCCGTTAGCCCGTTGGCCGGTTGGCCCGTTGGCCCGTTCGCCCGTTGGCCCGTTAGCCGGTTTGCCGGTTTGCCGGTTTGCCGGTTCTTCCTGGATACAAGATCCAAGATTCAGGATCCAGGTTATTGTAATAATATAGTCGTCAACGTATGGCCTGCGGGGCCTGCATCGTGCATCTTGTTTCCTGAAACCCGACACCTGACACCCGAATCCTGCCCTTCTAAGGCGGACAAGCATCCAGCATCAAGTATCGAGAATCCAGAACCCAGAATCCAGCTCTCCAAATCTCCTAACCCCTGTATCTTGTATCCTGGATCCTGCATCCCCTTTGCCTGCCTGTCCTGTTTATCCTGAGCCTGCCGAAGGGAGCGGAGTCGTAGGGCAGCGACATGTAAATCCATATCACCTCTGCGACCTCTGCGACTTCGCGGTGAACCGTTGATCATAAAATGAATCGGAACGGGATTCTGACAATCGCTATAACCGTTTGATCTGCAAGAAGATGTCGATTTCCGGCGGGATTAAACGATGGTGATCGATTCCGGGGAACGGGTCAGCTGCTCCAGACCTGCGGACGTCACGCGATGGGTGTTTTCGATGCCGACCACACCCCGCTCCGGGAAGATAAGCTTGGGTTCGAGGGCAACGATCATGTTCTCCTGAACCGCCCACTCCTGCCCCTGGGCCAGAATCGGCAATTCGTCAAGTTCCAGCCCCACACCATGGCCGACAAATCGGACGCGCTCCCTGCCATGTCCCATGAAGTACTCTCCATAACCCTTTCCTTCGGTCCACTCCAGTGCGGCGCTGTAAATACTGCCGGGGGAAACACCGGGGCGAATCTCTCTCTTTAACCGCTCCTGGAGTTCCAGCATGGTCTCGTGGGCCTTCAGAAGATCGTCGGCGAGCCCGCCGACGGCAAATATCCTGGCATGATCGGCAATATACCCGTTGTGTGCAAACGTATAATCGACCAGCACCGGCTCGCCTTCTCGAATTTTCCGAAAACTGGAGCCCTGGGCAACGGCCGGGCTCAAGGACGACCCTCCGGTGGGTGAAGACATGTAGCTGGGAACCGCTGCAGACGCCCCGGCCATCAGATGACCGTAAAACAGTTCACCGCCCCAGAGCCGCATCCGGACAATACCCTGATGTCCGAGTCTGCGTGCTTCGGCTTCCAGCCTTCCGGCCATTTCAATCTCGGTGATATCTTTTTCGAGAATCCCCGGAACGCACCCGGTCACCTGATCCGCCAGTTTTGCCGCCTCCCGGATAATGCCCAGTTCATAATCGGACTTGACCGCACGCTGCCGGCGGATGGCCTGGGACGCGTCCGTAATCTCAACGCCGGCAAACACGTCGCTCAATCCAAGGTAGAGATTTGCGGGCAATACATCCAACTCCAGTCCAAGGGATGGTGGAATCGGGTAACCTTGCCCGGCGAGCATCTCCGGGATCTGCCGGGGACTCCGGATCGGCACCTGCCGGGTTATCGGTGATTCCGCACGGGCCCGGAGCGTGTCCTTACGGACCATTAGCAAGGGATCCCCTGTAACGGGGATGTAAAGGTAGCCCTGCTGGAGGGTTCCGGAAAAATAAAAAAAATCTACATTCTGGAGGATTAGCGCCGCCGCCGTGCCGGTGTTTTCAAGATATCGCTGAAATTGCGCGATGCGACTGTCGATTTCTGATTTCGGTGTGCAGGCGCTGGTATCGAACATCATCCTGTTCCAATCCTGTCAACGGTTCACGTCCCGGTAATTTAGCCACCATTGCGGCAGCGTCAATGCTTTGGATGCGGGTATTGGTTTTCCGGTTTGGCCGGTTAGCCCGTTAGCCCGTTTGCCCGTGGGCCCGTCTGCCCGTTAGCCCGTCGGCCCGTTAGTCGGTTGGCCCGTTGGCTCGTTGGCCCGTGGGCCCGTCAGCCCGTTGGCCCGTGCGCCCTCATGTCTTAGCTGTCCTCTGCCTTCTGTCCTCTGCCCTCTGTCCTCTGACATCCGACACCCTGAGCCCTGAGCCCTAAGCCTTGAACCTTGCGCCCTAAGCCCTGAGCCTTGAATCTTGCGCCCTGAGCCCGCCAAAGATTCATCTGCCTCAGGCGGACAGGCAGGCCTCCGACCTCTGACATCTGTCCTCTGCCCTCTGTCCTCTGCCATCCGACCTCCGACCCGCCAAAGGCGGGCAAGCCTCTGACTTCAAGCATCCAGTATCGAGAATCCAGAATCCAGCTCTCCAGATCTCCTAACCCCTGTATCTTGTATCCTGGATCCTGCATCCCGTTTGCCCGTTAGCCCGTTAGCCGGTTTGCCCGTTTGCCCGTGAGCCGGTTTGGCCGGTTTGCCGGTTTGCCGGTTTTTCCTGGATACAAGATCCAAGATTCAAGATCCAAGTTATTGTAATAACAAAGTAGTCAACGTATGGCCTGCGGGGCCTGCATCGTGCATCTTGTTTCCTGAAACCCGACACCTGACACCCGAATCCTGCCCTTCTAAGGCAGACAAGCATCCAGCATCCAGTATCGAGCATCCAGCATCCAGTCTTGTATCCTGGATCCTGCATCCCGTTTGCCTACTTGTCCTGCCTGTCTTGCATGTCCTGAGCAGAGTCGAAGGGAGCGGAGCCGAAGGGCGGCTCTCGAAGGGCAGCAAAATGCAAAATCAATATCACCTCTGCGACCTCTGCTGAAATGATTTCATGCCATGTTCGGGTTAATTGGCTTTCCAGCACCGCACGTAGTGACCATCACCCACCCGGACCCACCGGGTGTCCGGTTTTCGGCACGCCTCGGTCCTGTCCGGACAGATGACGGAGAAGCCGCAGCCTTCCGGTGGCTCCAGGGCCATGTCTTCCCAGTTTTCCGGGATGTTCAGAAGCCCGGCCGCTTCGGGGCGTGGATCGGGGATGGCCGACAGCAGGGTGTGGGTATAGGGGTGCCTTGGATTGTCGAAGAGAACCGTGGAAGGCGCTTCTTCCACGATCTGTCCTTTGTACATCACCGCCACCCGGTCGCAGAGGTATCCCACAACATTGAGATCGTGGGAGATGAACAGATAACTTAAACCGAGATGGTCTTGCAGATCTTTCAGCAGATTGATGATCTGTGCCTGGATGGAAACATCCAGTGCGGATACCGGCTCATCGCAGATAATCAGGGACGGCTCCACGCTCAGGGAGCGGGCGATCCCGACCCGTTGCCGTTGTCCGCCGCTGAATTCATGGGGGTATCGGTCGGCAAATTCCGGGGAGAGGCCGACCATCTCGAGCAATTCCGCGATTCTGGCGCGGGTCTTGCCGTCCCGGTTCATACCCAGGGTGCGCAATCCTTCCTCAATTGTCTGCCCCACCGTCATCCGCGGGTTTAACGAGCCGTAAGGATCCTGGAAGACGATCTGAATTTCCTTCCGGAGGGGCTTCATTTCCTTTTCGGAAAGTCGACTGATGTCTTGTCCGTTGAACCGGATCTCACCCTCGTCCGGATCGATCAGCCGCAAGAGAAGACGGGCCACGGTCGATTTGCCGCAACCGCTTTCACCCACCAGACCAAGGGTCTTCCCCGTGTCGATGGTCATATCGACATTGTCCACGGCCTTTACCCATCCCATGGTCCTCTGAAAGAAACCACGGCGGACAGGGAAGTATTTCTTCAGACCGGTGACACGCATAATCGGATTCTGGTGTTCTTCCATTTCCATTGTGACCCGTTACAGTGGTTCGCTTATGATCCGCCGGTCTCCCGGCGCTCGTAGAGGACCGGACAGCGCGAAAGGTGTCCGTCACCATAGTCGAACAACTCCGGAAAACGCGTCCGACACGTTTCAACCGAATAACGACATCTGGGGTGAAACGGGCACCCCGGCGGTTTCCGGGCGGGATTCGGAACGCTGCCCGGTATGCTGCTCAGCCGCTGCCCCCGTTTGGAGCGTGTCGGCAGCGATGCCAACAGCCCCTGTGTATAGGGATGCCGGGGGGTTTGAAAGATCCCGGCCGTTCGCCCGGACTCCACGCCGATGCCGGCATACATGATGTAGACCCGTTCGGCCACATTGGCCACCACACCGAGATCGTGGGTAATATACAGGACCGCCATATCCCGCTTTTTCTGCAGTTCCTTGAACAGATTGAGAATCTGTGCCTGAACGGTCACATCCAGGGCGGTGGTCGGTTCATCGGCGATTACCATGTCCGGATGGCACGCCAGGGCCATGGCGATCATGACCCGCTGCCGCTGCCCACCGCTGAGCTGATGGGGGTAGTCCTGCAGACGGCTTTCCGCAGAAGGGATACCGACATCTTTCAGGAGCTGTACGGACCTGGTATGGACCTCATCCTGGGGCACCTTCTCGTGGGCCAGGATGGCTTCTCCAATCTGATCGCCGACGGTGAACACGGGGTTCAATGATGTTAGCGGTTCCTGGAAGACCATGCCGATACGATTGCCCCGTATGGTCCGCAGGTCGTCTTCTCCCAGAGAGGAGATATCGATGCCGTCAAAACCGATACTGCCGCCGGCCATAATGCCGGGCGGAATCGGTATCAGGCCCAGGATGCTCAGCGCCGTCACGGTCTTCCCGCATCCGGATTCGCCGACAATGCAGACCGTCTCCCGTCGACCCACGTCAAAGCTGACCCCGTCCACTGCTTTGGCCAGGCCGTCATCGCTCCTGAAGTGGATGCGAAGGTCGGAAACGGAAAGTAGTACGTCGTTATCGGTCATATACCGCTCCAGAGAAGAGGTGTTTTCGTGATCATGAACTGAGTTGGAGTACTGGAGTGCTGGAGTACTGGATTTTCCAGTTCATCACTGAACATCTTCTTCGTTCCATTGCTCCAACACGCCATTACTCCGTATTGTTTTCGCTTCGTCATACCAAATGCCTCGATATCTTCTCTGTTTCTGATTTACCGTTCCTGCGTTCAGTGGCGCTCCCGCAGCTTCGGATTCAGCGCATCCCTCAGCCCTTCACCAAAAAGATTAAACGACAGCACGACGATGAGGATGGCGATCCCCGGCACAAAGGTCAGCCAGGGTGCATCAAAAATGAAATCCTTCCCGCCGGACAGGATGTTGCCCCATGTGGCGTGGGGCGGCGGAACCCCGAAACCCAAAAAGCTCAACCCGGCCTCGGTGAGTATTGCCGAAGCGATCCCGATGGTCGCCGACACCAGCACCGGCGCAATGGCGTTGGGCATCATCTGCCGGAAAATAATCCGATAGGTCCGGATGCCCAGGGCCCTGGCCGCAAGCACAAAATCCTGCTCCCGGAGGGAGAGAAATTCGGCCCGGACAAACCGGGTCGTCCCCATCCAGCTGGTCAACCCAATAACGATCATGATGTTGTACAGACTGGCCGGCAGCAACGCGACAACGGTGAGGATCAAAAAGAAACTCGGAAAGCACAGCATAATGTCCACCAGCCGCATGATCAGGGTGTCCGCGGTCAGTACAGGAAAGCGCAACGCGTTCAAAAACATGGGCATCGGCCGCTTTCTCCATATCTTCTGTGCCGCGATGCTCACGATCACCACGCCGGACCCCAGCCCCATCAGGACGATGGCGGACCCTTTCGCACCGGCGATCCAGGCGGCCACACCGAACAGGAGCAGAAACGCCGGAAGCATATGATCCACGCGGATGGCCGCCTGGCCGAAATAGCCGGCGATACCGCCCAGGAAAATGCCGATGACCACCGAGATGCCGACCGCCACAAACCCGACCGTCAGGGACACCCAGGCACCCTGAAGCATCCGGGCGAAGACATCCCTGCCCAGATTGTCGGTGCCGAACAGATAGACCCCCAGAGGCGGCACTTCCCCGGGCCGCAGGGTGTCCAGATTGGGCCTGGACAAAGGCGGTTTCAGCTTTTCCTGGAGCCGTACCTGGGCCGGATCCAGAAGCGGTTGGGTTCCGGAGGTCACCAGAAGCCCGACAACGGCGGTGAAAAAAAACAGGCCGAAGATCGCCAGGCCGCTGACGGCAAGGCTGTTTCTGCGAAACAACGCCCAGAATTGCTGAAACCGCGACCGGGTCGGTCCCAAAGGGGTTTCGATCACATCTCCGGGGGATGCCGTCTGGCTGTGGGTGGCGCTGCTCATAGCCGTATCCTCGGATCGACAACCAGGTAAAGCAAATCTGAAATAAACGTTCCGATGAGTACCAGCACGGCGGAAATGAAATTCACCGTCAGGATGACCGGATAGTCCCGCGCCAGTATTGCCTCGTAAGCCATTCGGCCCATGCCGGGCCACGAAAAAATGGATTCGATGATCACCGATCCTCCGATCAGCCCCGGCAGAATCAGCCCGAACATGGTGACGAAAGGTAGCAGCGCGTTTCGCAGGGCATGCTTGTAGTGGACCTGATCCGGCGGCAAGCCCTTGGCCCTGGCCGTCCGCACATAGTCCTGTCCCTCGACCTCCAGCATCTGGCTGCGAACATAGCGGGACAGAACGGCAATTCCGGCTGTGGCGCCCAGCACCGAAGGCAGCAGCAGATGCCAGATCCTGTCCATGAACCGGGTCATCGGGGATGTGCTGCCGATCCCGAAGGTTTCCATCCCGATCACCGGCACCTGAAACTGGGTGACCACGAAGATAATCAGAACATAGGCGAAGAAGAATCCGGGGATGGAGATGAGCAGATACGCCAGAAATGTGGAACTTCGGTCAAAATTGCCGCCCCGCTGGAGGGCCGACCGGATGCCCACCGGAAACGAGAGGGTCCATGTCAGAATGGTACCCACGATAAACAGCGGGAGGCTGTTCAGAAAACGCTCCCAGATTTTTAGAAGGACGGACTGATTGTCCTTCCAGGATACCGTGCGGCCGGTGAACAGATCCCGGTAGAAATAGAGGTACTGGATGGTGAGGGGTTTGTCGAGGTGGAATTCCGAGCGAAACCGCTCCACCATCTCGGGCGTAAATTTGGGGTTCATCGGATCCACCTGGCTCGGTTTTCCCGGCGCCAGGTGAATGATGAGAAACGAAACGATGGACACAAAGAAAAGTGTGATCATTTTCTGTACGGCGCTGCGACCGATGAAGGAAATCATATCAGATGTTCCTTTTCAGACCCTCGATCGGATCCGATTCCAACACGATGTGTACGGGTTCTTTGTTCCAGCACTTCAGTGAATCCCTTCGGCGGATCTCTTAATAACACCTCACTGAGAAGATTTCGCGCGATGTCCGTGTCGCCCCGGGCATCGCGTGAAATCTTTTCAGATCCTCGATCGGATCCGATTCCAACACGATGTATACGGGTTCTTTGTTCCAGCACTTCAGTGAATCCCTTCGGCGGATCTCTTAATACTACCTCACTGAGAAGATTTCACGCGATGCCAGGGTCATCCGTCCTGGGCAAACACCGGTACTCCGGGTAGTTTAATCCACTTGTTGAAATCGTACGCGTAGTCGCCGGTCTTGGTCGGTGTAATCTTCCGGTAGACAGGGCTCCCGTCCGGTCCCTGTTCCCTGATGACGATCCGCTTGTCCAGCACCGCCGTCCATTTGCGGACATAGAGAAAGTTGTAGGGCTGTGCCTCTGCGATGATTCGGTGCAGCCGGTGGCAGTAAGCCACCTGTTTCCGGTGGTCGTATTCCTGCCGGATCTTGATAATGAGGTCGTCCGCCTCTTTATTTTCGAAGCCCACAAAGTTGAGCTGGTAGGGCCCTGTCTGGCTGGAATGCCAGATCTGATAGAGATCCGGATCGATGCCCATTTGCCATCCGAGGATCAATGCGTCGAAATCGAGTTTGTTGACCCGCTCCTGGATAAATACCGACCATTCCAGGAGATCTGTCCGAACATCGACGCCGATTTTTTTCCAGGCATCCTGGGCGACCGCGAGGATGGCCTGCCGCAGTTGATTTCCGCTGTTGGTGATCAGGGTAAACGCCAGGCGCCTGCCGTCCTTTTCCAGCCAGCCCGATGCATTCCGGCGCCAGCCGGCGGATTCGAGAAGTTCCAGCGCCCCTTCGGGATCATAGGGCAGCGGCGATATGTCGTGATTGTAATAGCCGGTCTGCTTGACAAACGGGCCGGTGATCCGTTCCCCCTGCCCGTGAAGGACATAACGGATTATTTTGTCTACATCGATGGCCATCCCGAGCGCTCTGCGGACGCGCGGGTCCTTGAAGGGCGCCCGCCGCATGTTGTAGCCGATATACGTGTATCCGAATGAGATGCCTGAAAAATTTTGAAACCGGGCGTCCTCTGAAAGACGCGCGACCTGATGGGGCTGGACCTGATAGCTGTCGATGGTGCCCGCGTAAAATTCCATCTCCTGGGTCAACGGGTCGGGGATAATTCGGACCGCATACTGGGTATAATTGGGGGGGCCTTCCCAATAGTCGCCGAATCGGGTCAGGCGGATATACTGATCCGATTTCCAGGAGGTAAATCTGAACGGTCCGCATCCAACGGGGTTGCGTCCAAAACGGCTCTGGCGCAACGTGAAGGTGGCCGGATCCTTGTCGAGCCGTTCGGCCTCTTCGCGAAGCGCCCTCGGGTTGAGCAGGTGCTCCGGAAGCATACCCATGCCCCACGTGCCGATGGCAGGCGAGTAAAGCCGTTTATAGGTTATTTTTACCGTCAGCGGATCGATCACCTCAACGGCTTTGACCGGCTCGTAGTCGGCGACGCGCGGAGACAGGTTTTTGGGATTCATGATCGCTTCGTAGGTGAATTTTACGTCTCCGGCATCGAACACGTGCCCGTCGTGAAACCGGACGCCCGGTCTCAGGTGAAAGACGATAATCGGATTGTGTTCGACAGCCGGCACCATGGATTCGGCAAGGACGGAAAGCTGTTCCGGCGGCAGGTCCACATCTGTGGACAGAAAGGCGTCGCTCGGAAAGGACGAAAAATATTCGGCGCCCAGAAGCGGTTCAAGGTTCTTGAACAGGTCCTGATCCACCCGGTTCAGGACCAGCCGGACCCGGGCCGGTGCCGATATCTGAGCGTCGACCTGCTGCGCCCCCTCGGGCCCCTTGAAGGCGTGGGTGGCCGAGAATGTTCGGGAAGGCAGGATCGTGACGGCCTGAATGTTCGCAAGGGACTCGGCCACCGCCCCGGACCATCGGCCGGGTGTCTGTGCTGCCGACCGGATCAACCCGGCCACCGATTCCGGATCGCTGGAACTCAATCCCGGTACGGCTGCTGTCGGGTTCATGTGGAAAAAAGCCTCTTCGTAAATATCCCAGGACAGCGCCAGGCGCCCGCGAAAATGCAGGTCCTTGTCCCGATCGATGAGGGAATCGAACACCTGGGATTGGATCTGGCTGCTGGCGGTATCCGCCGAGAGGATGGGATTTAAAATACTGGCATCGCCGGCAGATGCGGTAATGTACTGGACAAGCCGATCGGGATTGCCCCGGGTCTGCTGTTCGTAGGACGGCACCCAGAAGTAGGACTGGAGAAGAATCAGGATGATCACTGCCGGGGCAATGATGAGCAGCCGTCGTGTGAGCATGGATCAGGTCCTTGCCATGGGCGCGATGGTTAGCGGCGGATCCTGACAGGAGCCGCCGGTCCCGGGGGTTGCCGGATCTGGACAAAAAGAGCGAATGGCCGGTTGTCGACCATTCGCTCTGATGATCCCGTGCAACGGTAGCGCCGCTATTTGCCGGCCGCCGCTTCCGCTTCCGCATCCGCTTCTGCTTTGGCGGCTTGTTGGGCTTTCAGTTCGCCGAGCATGTTTTCAATCGACTCGGTTTTACTCTTCACCAGGGCGGCCTGCTGCGCGTCGAGTTCGAGCCCGCGCGTCTCTTTGAGATATCCCAGGGCTTCTTCGAGACTGTCGACGGTTCTTTTCTGAACGGCGACATTGGTTTTGACCATCAACGTCATAAACTCGATGCTGTCCAGGCGGGAATACGCAGCGGACCGCAGCTCCGGCGTGGCGGCGTATTTCAGGGCTTTTTGCAGATAGGTCCGCATCGCTTCATAATCCGGCATCCCCTTCATGGCGAGCAGTTCATCGGCTTTGCCCACATAGAAATCGAACACCATGGGATACACTTCATTCCGCGAGTAAACCTCTTTTACGGGTGCGGGCGCCTCCATTCCGGAAAGAACGAGGAGGCGATCCTGGCCCATGGGGGCGAACCGTCCCTGCCAGATTTCCAGACCTCCGTCGGCGGTCTTCAGATAGAAGTTTCCGGTGTTCATCATGCTCGCGCCGATCAGCACCAGGATCAGCACAGCGAATCCCGCAATACCGTATTTGAACATCTTTGCCATCGGATCGGCCGGTTCCGCCGATGCCGGCGGCGGGTCATAGGATACCGCCACCTCCGCTTCGGCCGCAATTCTTTCCTGGGCCGGCGCATCAGCAGCGGCCGTCTCAACCGGGGGCTTCCCGGCAGGGGCTTCGGCAACTGGCGCCTTCTTGGCAGGGGCTTTGTCCACATCGGGTTTTCCAGCGGCAGTTTTAAGGTCCGCCGCGCTGTATTTACGGAATTGAATGCCCCGCAGCCGCTTCAGCTCGGCCTCACTGGTCGTTGCAAAATAAGGCGGGGATGTCACGTCTTTGGGCGTTGCATCCGGCGGGCCCGGCGTTTCGGATGGTTCCGGTTTTTCAACCGCGAACGTTTTGAAAATCAGCTCCTTGCGGGACACCGGTTTTTTCTTGGGTGCCGCCTTTTTCGGTTTGGCCGTCGGGGTCTTTTTCACTGTTTTTTTGGCCTTGGGCGCTGCCGCCTTTTTGGTTTTCGGTGCGGCTTTTCCCGGTACGGCCTTTTTGGCCTTGGGCGCCGCTTTAGCCTTGGGCGCCGCTTTGGCCTTGGGCGCCGCTTTGGCCTTGGGGGCTGCTTTGGCCTTGGGGGCTGCTTTGGCCTTGGGGGTCTTTTTCGCTGTCGTCGCGGCCTTTGCCGTGCCGGCCGTTTTGGCTTTGGTCGTCTTCTTTGCTGTCGCGGTCTTCGCTTTTGCAGAAGGTTTGGTTGTGGCCGCCGCCTTTTTCGGTGTTTTTTTCTTCTCTTCTTCGTCGGCGGACTTTTTTGAAGTCGATTTGATCAAGCTGTCCTTTCCCATAAGAATCCCTTTGAATTATGATCTGTTTGGAATATATATCGGTAGGTTGACAGATACCAAAGCTGTTATCCTATATCGGATCAGGCCTGCTTTGTAAATATGTTTTTACGATAAAGCCCCGGTGGCGTAAGGGGTCAGGATCGAAATCCCTGAAACGGATTTTCCGCGCCGCGTCGGCCGGGAAACGGTCCGCCGGGAAATCTTCGGACTTGCCGGGACGGCCGGATTTGACTTTGTCACCCTGGATCTGGAAGGATACCGGCAGGGATTCTGGGAAACCTACCGTTCCGTTGCGCCCTCTGCGACTCTGCGATCATCGGTTCCATATGTCTGCAAACGGAACATATTTGGGACAACCACTATAACACCGGAAAGGAGGGGTCATGGCAGAGAAGAAAATTTTGATGCTGGTGGGTGACTATGTGGAGGATTATGAGGTCATGGTGCCGTTTCAGGCATTGCAGATGGTCGGTTACACGGTCCATGCGGTCTGCCCGGATAAGTCCGCCGGCGACGCCATCAAGACAGCGATTCACGATTTCGAGGGCGCCCAGACCTATAGCGAAAAACCGGGCCACAACTTTACCCTGAACGCCACCTTCGAAGAGATCGCCCCTGAAGACTATGATGCCCTTGTGGTTCCGGGAGGGCGCGCTCCGGAGTACATCCGATTGAATCCGGCAGTGCTTGACATCGTGCGCCATTTCGATGGGGCCGGGAAACCGATTGCCTCAATTTGTCACGGCCTTCAGGTGCTGGCGGCTGCCGGCATCCTGAAAGGAAGGCAGTGTGCGGCCTACCAGGCGGTGGGACCCGATGTCAACAGTGCCGGTGGCACCTACGTGGACATCCCCGTGGACAGGGCACACCAGGATCTCAACCTGGTGACGGCACCGGCATGGCCGGCTCATCAGCAGTGGCTGGCGATGTTTTTACAGGTTATGGGGGCCAAGATCGAGCTTTAGCATGCCATGACACCGTGTCATGGGGCGGGGAAGCAGAAACGCCGGAATCACCTGGATCGATCCGTTGAACAATGAACAGGTCATGGTTTCCATGAAGGGGGAATGATGAAAAAGCCGATCCTCCGACCCCCCCTGCCCGGACCAAAAGCCCGGGCGTTGGTGGGGCTTGACAAAAAATATGTCTCCCCCTCCTACACGCGGGTGTATCCCCTGGTCGTGGAGAAAGCAAAGGGGCTGTGGGTAGAGGATGTCGACGAAAACGTCTTCCTTGATTTTACCTCCGGCATTGCCGTGTGCGCCACCGGCCATTGCCATCCCCAGGTTGTCCGGGCGATCAAAGGGCAGGCAGGAAAATTGCTGCACATGTCCGGTACCGACTTCTATTACCGGCCACAAATTCTTCTTGCCGAAAGATTGGCCGCCATTGCCCCGGGCCGAAAAGGTAAGAAAGTCTATTTCGGGAATTCCGGTGCGGAAGCCGTGGAAGCCGCTTTCAAGCTTGCCCGCTGGCACACCAAGCGGGAGCTGAATATCGCCTTTTTCGGTGCGTTTCACGGCCGTACCATGGGGGCATTGTCACTGACGGCCAGCAAAACCATTCAGAAAAAACATTATAACCCATTTGTTCCGGGCATTACCCACATCCCCTATGCCTACTGCTATCGGTGCGCCTACAACCTGACCTACCCGGACTGCCATCTGTACTGCGCGCGATGGGTGGAGGAGACGTTGTTCCGGACGATCCTGCCCCCGGAAGAGGTTGCCGCCATTTTCGTGGAGCCGATCCAGGGCGAAGGGGGGTACATTGTCCCACCGCCTGAATTTCACCAGGTACTGAATGCCATCGCTAAAAAATACGGCATTCTGTATGTCGCCGACGAAGTTCAGTCCGGCATGGGGCGAACGGGTAAAATGTATGCCATGGAACATTTCGGGGTGGTACCGGACATGATGGCGCTGGCCAAAGGGATTGCCTCCGGCATGCCGTTGGGGGCTCTGGTTGCCGATCACGATATCATGGACTGGGAGGCCGGCTCCCATGCCTCGACGTTCGGAGGAAACCCGTTATCCTGCCAGGCCGCCATGGCCACTATCGAGCTGCTGGAAAATACACTCATGCAAAATGCCCAACGACAGGGTGAGCGCCTCATGGACGGATTGGGAGCCCTGCAGGATGAACATGAATGCATTGGCGATGTGCGGGGCAAGGGCTTGATGGTGGCCGCCGAGCTTGTTGAGGACAGGGAAACCAGAGCACCGGCCCGCAAGCCCAGAGGCAAGATCATCGAACGGGCGTTTCAGAAGGGGCTTTTGCTGCTCGGTTGCGGAGAAAACACCATCCGATTCTGCCCGGCGCTGACGGTTTCCGGCGCCCAGATCGATCTCTGCCTTTCCATATTCGAGGATGCCGTAAAAGAGGCTGTCGGGTAACGGGACAGCCTGCCGAAAAGGTGGATGACACATGAACGGGATATTTCAGGAATTGGAATTGCCCGATGAGCACTCCGGCGCCGAAATCGGCGGTGCCTTCGGCGGCGAGAAAGAAACCGGCGGGGGGCGGGAAGCCGGGTCGGATGCATGGAAAGCCTATATGCGCCGTCAGACCTGCACCACAAACTGGTCCGGTGAGATGCCTCTGGCCCAGGGGATGACATTCGAGGTCGGCTGATATTGCTCCGTACCCGATGACTATCCATGCACCATCGAAACTGAAAGAACGCTTGACGCCGGCGTGATGGCATATTGGACTGATGGTACGGATGCATCCCCGGCCGACACGCCGGCAGGTCATTGCTCGATTGCGCCACTATCCCACGATCCCGGCACGCCGGCAGTGGTAATGTGCAGGGTTTTCAGAATAAGAGACACCCATAAGAGGAGATTCCCCATGAACACACCTTCCGACTGGACCCCGGGTACGTTGCTGGAGACATCCGGATCTTATTGGCGGGCCTGCACGCTGCACGCCGGTGTCAAATTGGACGTGTTTTCGGTGATCGGCGGACTAGCCCTGACCGGCGACGAGATTGCCAGCGCGATCGATACCGATCCCCGGGCAACGAAAATGCTCCTGGATGCGCTGGCGGCCATGGCTCTCGTTCTGAAAACCGATAACCGGTATACCAACACAGCGGCCGCACTGAAATACCTGTCGCAGGATTCACCCGATTATCTCGGCTACATGATTTTACATCACCACCATCTGGTGGCATCCTGGTCCCGGCTGCCCGTCGCGATCGAAACAGGCGGCCCGGTCCGCGAATCCGCATCCTTCAGTGACGAGGAACGTCGCGAACATTTTCTGATGGGCATGTTCAACAACGCCCGCCTGATTGCACCAAAGATGGTTCAGGAGATCGATCTGAGCGGCCGGAAACATCTTCTCGACCTGGGCGGCGGCCCGGGCACCTACGCCATTCACTTTTGCCTTAAAAATCCGGACTTGCGGGCCACCGTTCTCGATCTGCCGACGACCCGGCCGTTTGCCGAAAAGGTCATCGAACAGTACCAGGTCGGGAACCAGGTCTCTTTTCAGGGGGGAAATTATCTGACGGACGATATCACCGGGACCTACGACGTGGTCTGGCTGTCCCACATTTTGCATGCCGAAGGGCCGAAAGACTGCCGCCGCATCCTTCGAAAAGCGGTTCTGGCCTTAGACCGCGGGGGCCTCATCCTCGTGCATGATTTTATTTTAGCGGAGTCCAGGACAGAGCCCCTTTTCCCCGCCCTGTTTTCGCTGAACATGCTGCAGGCAACCGATTCCGGCCAGTCCTACTCCGAGAGCGAGCTGTCGGAGATGCTTTCCTCGGCGGGCGTCGAACAACTCCGGCGGCTGCCATTCGTCGGGCCGACGGAATCCGGGATCATCATGGGCGTGGTGCCCTGATCGATTGGCCGGTGTGCCGGTTTGCCCGTTCGCCCGTGGGCCCGTTTGCCCGTCGGCCCGTCTGCCCGTGGTTACAGGATTGGGTATTGGGTATTTGGTATTCGGCGTGGAACTCGGCCTGTGGATACCGGATACTCGATACTCGATACTGGATGCTTGAGGTCGGAGGTCCCGCCTTCGCCCCATAAAGCTACGGCGGGCAGGCAGATGTCGGAGGTCGGAGGTCGGAGGTCGAAGGCCTGCCCGTCCGCCTGAGGCAGATGAATCTTTGGCGGGCTCAGGGAGCAAGATTCAAGGCTCAGGGCTTAGGGCGCAAGGTTCAAGGCTCAGGGCTTAGGGCGCAAGGTTCAAGGCTCAGGGCTTAGGGTGTCAGATGGCAGAGGACAGATGTCGGAGGTCAGATGTCGGAGGTCAGAGGGCAGAGGACGCACGGGCAAACGGGCCGACGGGCCGACGGGCCCACGGACAAACGGGCGCTGCACCCTGAATCTCCCATCGTAGATATCCAATTCCTGATAACTTTTATCCTCACCTTGCATCCTGCGTCTTGGATCTCTTAACTCTGAACCCTAATCCATGAGCCCCGAACTTTTTTCTATTCTTTCAGCTTTGAGCCTTCAGCTTTCAGCTCACCACGTATCCAGCCCGCCAAAGGTTCACCCGCCTCCGGCGGCGCCAAAGTCGACCAGGGTTCACCCGCCTCCGGCGGACGGGCAAGCCTTGAGCCCTAAGCCCTGTGCCTTAAGCCGCTTTTCACATCTTTCAGCGTTCAGCTCATAAACAATCAACCACGAGACCACGAAGAAAAAATACATCCCATTAAACCCTCGTGCGCTTGGTGTTGAGTCCCTAATCTTTGTGCCCTCTGTGGGCTCTGTGAGAGATTATCTGTTCACTCCAAACTCGCGCCAAAATAAGATTCGGCAGGCCCCTTGATTCTCGGATCGTCGTAGTCGAGAAACTCGCCGCTCCACTCCCGGGGCGCATGGAGCGCGAGCCAGGCGATGGAACGTGCCGGAATTGCCGGAGGTTCCAGACGGCCTTCGGCTTTCAGCTCTAAAAAGTATGCGGTTTTTTCCGACGTCATCACACCCGGCGCCCGGGATCGGATCAGTGCCTGCATGGCTGTGTCCACCACGCCGGGTCTCACCGCCACCACGGTCAATGCCGGTTCTTCGGCGGCCAGGACCCGGGTAAAATGGGTCAGGCCGGCTTTGGCGGTGCAGTAGGCACTCCAGGCAGCCATGGCATGAACGGCCGCTCCGCTGCTGACATTCACAATCCGTCCGTTGTTCGGCACCAGATAGGCAATGGCCGCCCGGCAGAGGTAAAACGGGCCACTCAGATTGACGGCGATGTTGTAGGCCCAGGCGTCCGGGTCGGTGTCGGCGGCAGATGCCAACGGTTCGAGAATGCCGGCGTTGTTCACCAGCCCGTCGATCCGTCCGAACCGATCCATTGTCTCGTGTACCGCCCGGGCGCATGCGTCCGGGTTCGACACATCGGCCGCCAGGGTATGGCACCGGCCGCCCAGGCGTTCAACGTCAGCGGCGATCGCAGACAGCGCCCGGGATGACCTGGCGAGCAGGCAGACCGTGGCTCCGGCTTTTCCGAGCCAGCGGGCAATATCCGCCCCGATTCCCCGGGATCCTCCGGTAACCAGATAGACACGTGATGCGTCGTCCATGGGGGGCTTTCGGTTTTCAAATGTCGTTGACTTTGTTACCATTCTGGTGAATCTAAGCAGGCGCGTCTGTTTTTCAATACCATTGGAGCAATCTGTGATGCATGACGATCATGCTGCAGAAATCCGGGAAAACGGTGAAATTGGCAATGCCACCGGCGAGGCGGAAATCCGGAAAGCGCGATGGCGGGCCGGAGTTTCCATTCTGGTAAACCTTTTCCTGGCCGTGGGCAAGGGTGTTGCCGGTGTCATGGGAGGTTCGTCCGCTCTTGTAGGGGATGCCGTCCATTCCGCCACCGATGTGGTGGGATCCTCCGCCGCCTGGTTCGGGCTGTGGCTCGCCGGTAAAAAGCATCCGTCCTTTCCCTACGGATTGTACAAAGCGGAGACGCTGGCGACCCTGCTGACCTCGGTGGTGGTGATCCTGGCCGGGTATGAAATTGGAAGGCAAGCCCTGCTGGGTCCGGAAACCATTCCGGATGTGGCCGCGACACTTCCGGTGGCCGTCATTGCTCTGGTCATCACCCTGACATTCGGCATGTATCAACTGCGTGCCGGCAGGAAGCTGCATTCCAAAGCGCTGGAAGCCGATGCCCGGGATTATCTGGCCGATGCGATGTCCACGTCCGTCGTACTGCTGAGTCTGATCGGTGCCTATTTCGGACTCAGTCTCGACCGGTGGGCGGCCGCCGCTGTGGCGGTGTTTATTTTCTGGTCCGGCGGCAATCTTCTCTGGCGCGCACTGTGCGATCTTTTGGACGAGGCGATCGACCGGGAAACCGAAAGGGATATCATCGAGCTCGTAAACTCCCACCCACGGGTCGACCATGTCGAACGCATTCTGAGCCGCACCGCCGGCGGCCGCTTTATCGTGGACCTGGATGTGGTGGTCCGGTCCACTTCCCACAACCTGGCCCACCGGCTTGCCCATCTTCTGGAATCGGAGATTCAGGAAAATCATCCGCGAGTGGTCATGGCGCGGATCAAAACCCACAGCCGTGAACCCGCCGAATTCAGTCGGTTGACGCCGGTCTCCGAACCGGGAGGGGAAATCACAGCGCACCTGGGGGGTGCCCCCTGGTTTCTGCGCGAGACGGTTGATCGGCACAGCGGTAAGGTTTCCGGCAGGGAATATCTGCGAAACCCCCATCGGAACGCCTCACGAAAAAAGGGCTACCTGGTCGGAAAGTGGATGCTCGCGCTCAAACCGGATCAGCTCGTGGTGACCGAGGAACGGAAAAGTACGGCCATAGCCCTGCTCAAGGAGGCCGGCGTGAGAGTCATTGTCGCCCCCGAGACCAGCCCGGATAATCGATAACATCGGATCATCTCCCGATGTCAGAATTCCGTTCCGATTTGGGGATTGCTGACGCGTCTGAACGCCATGGAATTGTCGGAATCGGTATCGACTTCGAAGTTGACCATTTCGTCTCGATTCCGATAGCGATCCCGATTATAGCCGAAGGCCGTGGCAGGAAAACAAACACCTGACCCCTTGACCCCTTGAACCCGTGCCGCCTCTGGCGCCGCCGCAGGCGGGTAAACCTTTCGCCCCTTGCGCGACATCGTCGCGTTTCATGAAATCGGTGCACGATTTCATCTGGAGCAGAATCCAACGCACGAGCTACCCTTGCTCCCCGACAAACAACGACACCATGAATTTATCGTACCAGGAACGCAGAGAGGGTCCTTGGACGAACCCGTTGTGTCCCCCAAATCGCTGCACCGACAACCGCGTGCGCCGATTCAGTGCTAACCCGTAAAGGTCTTCCACGGGTATGATGGGATCATCGGCCGATGCGATAATGGTCGCGGGGACCTGAAGGTCTCTCAGTGTGCGCCCCGTCAGGGTGTACCGGCCGAAGTAGTCCTTTGCATTCTCGTATGGGCTGTTGGCGGCGACCAGGTACTCGGTCATCTCGCGGACGGTACCGATTTTCAGGGCTTTTGTGAAGCTGTATAGGTCCGGGTATAGTGATTCCTTTTTTCGAAGTGAGCGCCGCCATTTGTTGAGAAAGTACCGGCGAATCAGGGCCTGTTGATCGATCCGGTCCGTTGCCCGGGCCGGATCCAGGGCCGGGCTGATGCACACGACGTGCTCGAGGTTCTCGATGGGGGGCCCGCTTCCTGCCAGCGCGACCCGGAGCGCAAAATTACCCCCCAGGGAAAACCCGATCAGAAATGTCCGGAGCCGGCGGACCCGGTGGGCCACTTGCCGGACGGCATCGCGCACCTCGTCGATCAAGGTAGCGAAAAACAGCCCCCGGTTCAGGTGATGGCTGTCCCCGTGATCCCGCAGATTCAGGCGGCACACCTCAAAGCCTTGCGCATGGAGATGCCTTCCGGTGGATCTCACGTATGCCGACCGGCTGCTGCCCTCCCAGCCATGCAGGAGAATCACCAGACCTTTGGGGGGTGTTTGACTGGCGGGTGCGTACTCGGCGAACAGCCGGACACCGTCTCCGGTTTTCAGGGTGATGTTCCGGGAGGCGCGTTCCATGGGGCTTGAACCCGGAGCCCGCATCCGGCTGCTTGCCAGCACTGTTTGCAGATGGGCGTTGCGAAATAAAACCCACGGCCGGAAGATTGGTTCAGGTTGTGGTGCCATGTTCTCTGAGACAGCCAATCTTAAAGCCGTTATCGGTGAACTGGATCACTCCCTGCTGCTTTTTGGAGCGACATCGTCGCGTTTCATAAAATCCTCGCGCGATTTTATGTGGCAAAAAGACGTTAGTCCAGTTTTTCAAAAAATTCTTTTTCAGCCCCGCATTTGGGACACACCCAGTCCTCCGGCAGATCTTCGAACGGGGTGCCTATCTCAATGTTGCTCTCTGCGTCACCTTCTTCAGGGTCGTAAATATAGCCGCAAGGGCATTCCCACTTGTCCATCGTCGTCTCCTTTGATCCGTTTTCCGGGTGCGACCCCGGCAAGTTATCTGTTTTTCGGCTTCAGCGTTTCATAACGGCCGTGCCAGGCGCAGCGATCACAATAGGCCTCGGTATCCTCATCGATATCGACGGCCTCATCTTCGAAAACCAGTCTGCCTGAATCACATTCGAACACGTAAAGCTCGTACGGATCGTCCGGATTCTTCACATAAAATTTTTGGCAGCCGCAGTCGGGGCACTCGATGGATTCCATGATCTTCTCACTGGTATTCCATATGATTTTTCCTCGCTGCTTGCATCGCGGATCAAAGCCAGATCGGATTAAGATCCTTATTCAAGCCAACGAGCATGCTTTTTCAACCATAGGGCTGAAGCTAACATTCCGTGTTAACCTGAGGTTTCCTGCCTGAATAGAAATTTTAGTTGTTTGCCCTACTAGCGACATCGTCGCGTTTCATAAAATCGTTATACGATTTTATTCAACCTTGAAAAAGGCCTTTGCCAGGGCGCCGCAGACCGGGCATTTCTCCGGAGGTTCCACCTCGCAGGTATACCCGCATACGTTGCAGACATAGTAGTCCACCGCTTCCAGGGCATCCATTTGTTCCAACGCTTTCTGGTAGAGTCCGGCATGGATTTGTTCGACATCGTTGGCAAACGTGAATGAGCGTTCCGCCGCCTTGTTCCCTTCTGCCTGTGCCGCCTCGATCATTTCCGGGTACATATTTTTAAATTCGTAGGTCTCGCCGTCTATGGCCTCCCGGAGGTTCTCATTTGTGGCCCGGATGCCGCCAAGAACGCGCAGGTGGGCGTGGGCGTGGACTGTTTCGGCGGCCGCCGCGGCACGAAACAGCTTGGCCACCTGGGCATAACCTTCCACTTCCGCCTTTTTGGAGAAGGCAAGATATTTCCGGTTGGCCTGGGATTCGCCTGCAAACGCATCTTTCAGGTTTTGTTCGGTCTTACTCATAAAATTCTCCTTCCTGTTGGTGGTTCGCCGGATACATGATGAACGGCTGTTGTCGTGTGGTGCTTTCAGTTAAATCAAAATGCGTGCCACGTTTTGATTTAAATCGGTATTTTTAAAAATACAAATGATATCAAATTACTACGCCGACACCCGCACCCGTGACGGATGCCGTCGCCATGGGTTTGCATGAAACGCATGAGACATGTCATCGGTGCCGCGCCGGCCCTTGTTATTTCCCAAAGACGGATCGAAAAAACAAACCCTTTTTTCCGGATACCCAATTCGCCATAAGTTTTATAGCGATTGTCAGAATTCCGTTCCGAAACCTGGCCCCCACCTTCAATCGGAACCTATTTATGGCAACCGCTATAGCGATGATCGAATCCTCGGCGGCGATCATCGACGCCGTAGCCGGGAACATGGACCTCACGCCACCCGTTGACCGGATTGAGGCAGCGTTGTGGGACATTAATGTCTCAAAAACGGATTGAGACAGTATCGATGGTTTCAAAATCTCCCCGCCTGTCTCGATCCGGGACACGATGGAACGCGTTGAAACCATTTCGGCGGCCGACCCGGATACCTCTGCGCTACCCCGGCGGAGGCGCGGTCCATCCAATTTTTTTGACATCCCCGCGGATAAAGACTAATGTGGCAAATTTTAAATCGTCGGGCGCGAAACGGATGACACCTTCGGATGGCCCACAGGAAATGAACGCTATAGAGGATTCACAGCGGCGGGCCCTCGTCGGCCTGGGAAACGCGGTTTCCGCCTATCTGATATGGGGGCTCAGTCCCATCTACTTCAAGACCCTGAAGACCGTGCCCGCCTTTGAAATTCTCATGCATCGGATCGTCTGGTCGTTCCTGCTGCTGCTGCCGTTCCTGTTTGTTTACGGCCGCTGGAATGAATTCGTCAGCGTGTTCCGCCAGGGAAGGCGGCTGGGGGCGCTGCTGATGACTACCCTGCTGGTCGGGTTCAACTGGTTCCTGTTCATCTGGGCCATCAACAGCGACCATGTCCTGCAAGCCAGTCTCGGGTACTATATCAATCCCCTGGTGAATGTGCTCCTCGGTGTCGTCCTTCTGGGTGAGCGCTTGCGGCCCGCCCAGATCGTGGCTGTGCTGCTGGCCGGTGTGGCGGTGTTGAACCTGACGGTGTCCGTTGGGGAAGTCCCCTGGGTGTCCCTTGGACTGGCATTCAGCTTTTCCGGTTACGGGTTGATTCGAAAGGTGGCACCGGTCAGTTCCATGGTGGGGTTGGCCGTGGAGACCTTTTTACTGACGATGCCCGCCATCGGATACCTGGTTTACGCCAATCGCCTGGGCTCCGGTGCCTTCCTCCGGGTCGGGTTCAGCACCGATGTCCTGCTGATGAACACCGCCCTGGTTACCGCGGTGCCGTTGATTCTGTTTACACGGGGGGCTCGGCGGCTCCATTTTTCGACCATCGGTTTCCTGCAGTACCTTGCCCCGACGTGCACGTTTTTTCTGGCGGTTTTTCTCTGGAAGGAGCCCCTGGAATCGGCCCGGCTCTGGACCTTTGTCATGATCTGGATGGCCCTGGCAATTTATTCACTGGACTCGGTCCGGTATTACCGGCGACAAACGACGCCCCGACCGCGCATGTCATGAAAACGCCCGCCATCAGCGCCATACAGCGAAAATTAACAGACTGGTATGTGGAAAACCGGCGGGATCTGCCGTGGCGAAAAACACGGGATCCGTATCGCATTTGGGTTTCCGAGGTGATGCTCCAGCAAACCCAGGTCCAGACCGTCATCCCGTATTTTAATAACTTTGTGACGGCGTATCCGGACGTGGCTTCTCTGGCACGGGCCGATCTTCAGTCCGTTCTGAAAAGCTGGGAAGGGATGGGCTATTATGCCCGGGCCAGGAACCTGCACCGGGCGGCTCGGCGCCTGCATGCCGAAACCCACGGGCGCGTTCCTTCGAACTGGGCCGATTTCCGGGCGCTTCCCGGTGTCGGGGATTACATCGCAGCGGCGGTTCTCAGCATCGCGTTCGACAAACCCTATGCCCGTGGTGGACGGCAACGTCAAACGCGTGCTGGCACGCCTCTCTGTGGTCGATGCCCCCGTCAATCAATCAGGTTCGATGACCGTATTTCGAAAAATGGCAGAATCGCTTCTGGACAGGGCACATCCCGGCACCTTCAACCAGGCGGTCATGGAACTCGGCGCCCTCGTTTGCACCCCACGGAGCCCTTCCTGCAAAACGTGCCCTCTGACCGCCTATTGCCGGGCCTTTCTCTCCGGGCGGGTCGACGCCTATCCCAAAAAAGAAAAGCGAAAACCGGTGCCCCAATACCACATTGCGGTGGGCGTTGTGGAAAAAAACGGGCGCTTGTTGATCACACGCCGCAGCTCTGACGTGATGCTCGGCGGCTTGTGGGAATTTCCCGGCGGGAAGGTACGCCGGGGTGAAACAGCGGAAGCGGCCTGTGTTCGCGAAATCCGAGAGGAGGTCAACCTGGCGGTGGCCGTCGAAAGCCACCTGACCCGGGTCCGTCACGCCTACAGCCATTTCAAAATTATTCTGGATGTCTTCCGCTGCCGGTATCTTTCAGGAAGGGTTCGTCGCCGGGGACCGGTGGCCCACCGATGGGTATCTTACCGGCAGTTGGACCGGTACCCGTTTCCCGGGGCCAATCGGAAGTTTCTGCATCTGTTGAAGGAATAGCCTGGACACTTCATGAAATGCCCGGGCCAAAGAGGTCGCTAGTCGCGTTTCCATCGAAATTGAAATTCGACTTCTTCTTCGCCTCCAGACCGCTCGTGTTCAATGGTGAATACAGCCCCCTTCGGAATGTTTATCCGTTCACCGGCAATTTGGATACGGAACGGCTTGCCCTGTTCCAGACACTCGGCCAGTCTCCGGAGTTTGGCCACGGTCTGCTCCACCGTGTATGTCTTTTCGATGTCCCGTTTCATTTTTCTTTTCTTTGGTGCCATTTGGTGTCCTCCTCTTCGTGTCAGCAGGGTTGTTTTATTCCCTTGATGAAATAGTCTTACCGGTTAAACTTCCGCAGGTAAAGTATGAGTTGTTATTATGGCGGGAGCGACGTCCTTCCAGACCGAAACCAGGCTCATTGAACCTGTAAGGGGAATAATTGCCGGACGGGTCGGAATAGTCTATAACACCACGACGCGGTGCCCTTTCATCCATTGTTGGAGAAGACTTCAGTAACCTTTCCGGGTAAGCGGATCGCAACGCGCCATGACCGCCCGATATCAGTACCGACATACATTCATTCTGTGCGCCATTGAAATTCTGGGCCTTGCCGGTATCGCGACCTTCCCGTCTCTGTTGCCGCTGTTCCAGTCCGAGTGGGCCCTTACCAACACCCAGGCCGGCTGGATCAATGCGGGCTACTATGCCGGATACATGCTCTCGGTGCCGCTATTGTCCGGTCTTGCGGACAAGGTCGATGCCCGCAAAATAGTCGCCGTGGGGGGCATTATCGGATTTCTGGCATCCGTGGGCTACAGCCTTCTGGCCGATGGATTTATCTCGGCACTGCTTCTCAGAACCATGACCGGTGTGAGTCTGGCCGGAATCTACATGCCCGGGCTGACACTGGTGAGCGATCACACCGAAGGTCCTCTTCAGAACCGGTTCGTATCGTTTTACACGGCCGCCTTTGGTATCGGGGCCGGAATATCCTACCTGATGGCCGGAGAACTGAACGCACTGGCCGGGTGGCGCTGGACGTTCGCCGTATCCTCCCTGGGGCCGGCACTGGTGATTCCCGGCGTTCTCCTGTTTGTTCCGCCGGGTTGCCGGCGCACGGCGGATCGACCGGCAAGCATCCCGGCGGCGTTCGTTACCGTATGGCGCGAACAACGGGTGCGGGCCTATATCCTCGGATATGCCGCTCACATGTGGGAACTGTTCAGCATGCGATCCTGGATCGTGGCATTTCTGACATTCAGCCAGAGCCTTCAGGCACACGGGACGGTGATGCTGCGCCCGACGCAAATCGCGTTTCTGATCAGTCTGGTCGGCCTGCCGGCAAGCATCGGCGGAAATGAACTGGCCCGGATATTCGGCCGGAAACCGGTGGTGGTCACCGTGATGCTGGGATCCGGCGTTCTGGCAGCGATTTTCGGTTTCGCGCCGGGGCTGCCGTACACATGGGTTTGCGTGCTCGCCGTGCTATACGGAATGACGGTTCTTGGAGACAGCGCCGCCTTGACGGCAGGTGCCGTTGGCGCATCGCCGCCGGGATGCCGGGGTGCTACCCTGGCGGTGCACTCAACCTTCGGGTTCGGTGCCGCCTTTCTGGGACCACTGGTGGTGGGCGTGGTGCTCGATGTGTTCGGAAGCGGCCGGCTGGCGTGGGGGATGGGATTTATGACCATGGGGGCGGCCGGGGTTGTGGGGGCAGGGCTGTTGTCGCGACGCCGGAGCCGGGCATCTTCTTAACCCGGACATTGCACCAAATGGAGGCTTTTATGGCCAAGCGCACACCTTAATTTATTCAAACAGATGTGTGATCCCGCTCAGCGGGAGGCACTTCGAGGTGAAGCTGTAGTAAATCTACAGCGAACCTCCCATTCGCCGGCCCTGAAACGGGCCGTCGAATCTCGGCCATAAAAGTCTCCGTTTGGCCCGAAGGGTGAAATCTTTTCAGTCAGTTTTAAGTATATTGAACATTGCACATGGCATTCTTTCTCACATGCTCGTGTTTACGGTAACATATTGAATTTGATTCTTTTTAGCCAAGTGCTGAAAAGATTTCATGCAATTTTCGGGTTAGCGTCGTGTCCCGATACCGGACATGTCCCAACCCGGAATCCCCCGATACGATACCCGTTTGACGGAAACCCGATATGTTCAAACGGAACATAATTATGGTAACGGCTATGGTTCCGTGATGAATACACCGCGTTGTTCCGGACGTGATCCCGAATCCGAAACATGAACACGCCGCAGGGTGCCGGGAAAAATCGGGCTACCGGATGGCCACCCCTTTAAAAAACGTGTAGCAGAATGTTCCATCCGCTTCGGCGGCCCGGTACAGCGCCGCTATACCTTCGTGCCAGGTCTTCTTGTCAATCATGCCCGATGCGATCGCCTGTGGGCCGACACCTTCCACCATGGCGGTGAACGTGTTTTTTGTGAAGCCCTCGACCAGATCCGGGCGGCTGCTGTCGGCATAGACCATTCGGGGGGAGACCGACACGGACCGGAAGCCCGCTCCGACAAGCAAGGGGAATACCCGTCGGCCGATCAACGCGTCGCCGCCCATCTCCGCCTGGAGATCGATGAGGCACTGCACGACCCGGTCGGCCTTCGGGCTGCGGGGGTGGCAGTAGTAGGAGCCGTGATCCCCTTCGATGACGGTGATCGTGCCGCCCGGCGTGAGGACCCTTCCGAGACAGCGCAGCGCGGTATCCGGATTGGGCAGATGTTCCAGCACGAAACAGACGAACACGTGGTCGAAGGATGCCTCGTCGAAGGGAAGATGATACAGGTCGGCCTGCTGGAACGTGATATTGGAAACGCCTGCTGCCGTCACCGCGCGTTCGGCAAGCGCCAGAGAGTCCGGGCGGATGTCGATGGAAAGAATGTCGGCTTCCGGGCTGTTTGCCGCCAGGCTCACGGTTTGAGCGCCGGTGCCGCACCCGGCTTCCAGCACCCGGCTGCCGGGTGGATAGGCGGTGTCGTGGTGGAGTAAGGCGGCGAGGGTATCGGCCTGATCCTTGAGGCGCGTCGATTCCCGTTCCGAGTATCCGTGGACGTAGTCCCTCATGCCGTCACTGTCGTACGCGTGTGCGCAATCATTGGGGGGCGCTGTCGCCAATGAATCGGAAAATGTTGAGACATCGCATCCGACTTCGGGGATTCAAGAGGGCCTGCGTGAGACGTGCCCGGGAGCCCCGCGCAACGGGATGCACACTCGCGCCGCAAGGTCACCTGCGATCAGTTGCCCAGCATCCCCTTTTTCAGGCCGCTATCTGCCGGCTTTTCGCCCAGCCAGATCCCGAAGACAGCCTTTTTAAATTCGAAACCGGCGATGGTACCGATCCGCTGCCCTTTTATGATCACACTCAACCCCTCATCCGGTGTGTAGGTAAAATCGTAAATATCTCCCGTTACGGCCTTTTCGGTGAAAAAGGAATTAAACAGATCGATTTCCTTCCCGATGGGGTCGGTATTGCCGCCTGTGGCATTTTCAAAACCGTCGTTCCATGCCTTTATCAGTTGCTGGTAGTTTACTTTACGAACAAAATGCATGCGGATGGCCATGGGATCGTCATTGTCGATAATCACCTGTGGATCGCTTTCCTCGCTGGTCAGATATAACGCGCCGACGTAGACCTTGAAGATCGCCTTTTTTCGAATCCCGGCACCGTTCAGGATCAGTTCATCACTTCCCACGATCATGGTATCCGGTATACTTACCTTCCCGATGTCCATGGCCTGGACCGGTGTAATCATGAGCAGAGCCAAAACCGCTATCATCAACGTTTTCCTGAGCATCGTGCCCTCCTTTAACCATTGTGTTCGACGTCCCCGGCAGGGCGCCATCGGATCTTTTCCCATCGCCATCATCCCTGGTTTTTGGTTATGGTGTTGCGGCCTGTCGTTTCTTTATGTCGTTGAAAGTCGATATGCACACGGATTGCAGACGATTCAAAAGAACCAGCCATGTCGCCCTGTCCATGCCCCCGATGTACCGGTCCCCCCATGCCTCCGGGCGGCACATCCCGGCCAGGTCTCCACAGATCAATGTCGCGGTAAAATCATTTTTAATTCGAGATTTGTAATACACGAGATAGGAAACTATATCATCACACTCTTTGCTTTTTAGCAAATCGATAACGGCGTCGATATGTTCGATGAGTGGTATCGCTTCTTCGGGAATCATGGCTGCCGCCGGATAGATGGGCATAAACCCCCTGGGGCGATCACGACAACGAAAGTGTCGGATCCGGAAATGGACCCGTTTGCCCGTGGGCCCGTTGGCCCGTTCGCCGGTTGGCCGGTTGGCCCGTTTGCCGGTTTTTCCTGGATACAAGATCCAAGATTCAAGATCCAAGTTATTGTAATAACAAAGTAGTCAACGTATGGCCTGCGGGGCCTGCATCGTGCATCTTGTTTCCTGAAACCCGACACCTGACACCCGAATCCTGCCCTTCTAAGGCAGACAAGCATCCTGCATCCAGCAACAAGCATCCAGTCTTGTATCCTGGATCCTGCATCCCGTTCGCCCGTTGGCCCGTCAGCCCGTGGGCCCGTTAGCCGGTTTGCCGGTTTGGCCGGTTGGCCCGCCTGTCCTCATACTGTAGCTGTCCGCTGTCCTCTGCCTTCTGTCCTCTGACATCCGACATCCGACATCTGCCCTCCGACCTCCGACCTCCGACATCTGCCTTCTGTCCTCTATCATCTGCCCCGAGCCTGCCGGAGGGTTGGCCCGTGTAACCGTTGGCCGGTTTGGCCGTTGGCCCGTTCGCCCGTTGGGCCGTTGGCCTGTGCGTTCTCATGTCTAAGCTGTCATCTGTCCTCTGCCATCTGTCCTTCTGACATCCGACATCCGACATCCGACCTCTGTCCTCTGCTTTCAGTTGTTCAGGTGCCGTTGACACTCGGCGATGAATTCTGCTGCCGGCTCCGATCGGCTGAGCTTTCCAAAGCAGGACAGCGCGTCGCCAAACCGGCCGAGATTCATATAGCTGATGCCCAGGCAGGTCTGCAACTCGTCGCTTTTTGGGTACCGGTCCGTCGCCTCCCGAAGAAGAGCCACCGATTCGGCCGCCGCCCCTCGCTTCTGGAGCAGTACCCCAAGCCCCAGGTACGCGCGATGAACCGGTGCATACGACAAGGCCCGGCGGAACAGGTGCTCGGCGGTTTGCTCCTTTCGGGGTATGTCCGGGTGCTGCGCATAATCGCCGTGGGAGAAGGTCATTCCCATGCGTGATAGAAAATCGGCATGGAACGGAACCAGGTCCGGATCGTCCGTGAGATCGATATCTTCTGCAAAATCCGGAAGCCTGCGGAAAAACTCGTGTCTGAGGGTGTCACCCCAGGTAAGTATCTTCTCCCGGTCCAGGGCCGGGTCTGTCTCAAAGTAGAGTATGTCTTCGATGCGCTCCATCCAGATATCGTCGGACGCGCCGGTCCGCTGGATGTAATCGTCGTAAAGGGGCGTTCCCGGGAAGATGTCGAGCAAATAGAAAATGGCGCTCAGCGGCTGAATATTCCGGATCAGCTTCAGGGTTTCCGCAATGGTCTCATCGGTCTCGCCGGGGCAGCCATAGATAAAATAGGCCCTTGCCATGATCCCGAACCGCCGGGTCAGGGCAAACGCGTGTCGCACCTGGTCGATGCTGACGGATTTGTTTAAATTCCGGCGGATCTTTTCGGAACCGCTCTCGATCCCGTAGCTGATCTGGATACAGCCGGCCATCCGCATCCACTTGAGGACGGTTTTTGAAACGGCGTCCACCCTGGAAATGGCTGCCCAGGTGATCGGCAGCCCCCGGTCGATGATGTCCCGGCAGATATCCACGACGCGCCCGGCCCGGAGGGTGAACGTGTCGTCGGAGATGTAAAAGAAGTTCACACCGTTCCGATGGAGGCGTTCCAGATGATCTACAAAATAATCCGACCCGTGAAACCGGACCCTTCGGCCCCAGAACAGGGGGGAGCCGTAGAACGAACAGTTCCCCGGGCACCCCCGTGAAGACACGACATGCTGAAACGTGAAATAGCGGGCCGGGTCCGGCAGGCTATCCAACTCTTGCATCACCTGTCCCGGGCGCGTTCTGGACGGACGCCCATCGATGCGGAGAGCGATGCCCGGTATGTCCGGGATTTCTTCGAGAGCGTTGCGCTCGATGCACTGGACGATCTTTAAAAACGAAACTTCGCCTTCCCCGATAATCGCGTAGTCGATTTCGGGAATTCTATCGAGAAGCTGCCCCCAGAGAAATGTGGCGCCGATGCCGCCGAAGACAATCGGTGTCCGTGGAGCAATCTTTTTTGCCATCCGGGCAATATCTATTCCCCCCCACCGATTGCCGTGGAGAATGGAAACACCGATAATATCCGGTACCGCCTCGGCGATGGCCTGTCGAATCTCTTCTGCCCGGCCCCGCTTGTCGTACCAGTTGACGATCTTCACGTCGTGGCCAGCGGCGGCCGCCGATGCGCCGACGGTGTAAAGACCGATGGGCGGCACACGGATGTCTTCCTCGTGAATGCGCTCCTCTAAAAAATATGGATAGATCAGCAGTATTTTCATGGTGCACGGTCCGGGCCGGCTGAACGCTTCCACTTATCCGTTTCACTATCGTTTTTGGCTGTGCGCCGGTCTAGTGCGCAACGTTAATAGCAGTTGCCATAACTATGTGCCGATTGAAGGTAGGGCCCAGGTTTCGGAACGGAATTCTGAGAATCGCTAAGATACGTGCCTGTGGGACATCACACGATCAATCGTTACCCCGCCGGCCGCGAGCCGCAACGACCGCCGCCCATGATACCAGATAGGCCGCAACGGCCGCCACCAGGATGGTCGAAAGCCCCTTGCTGACGGCGATCTGGGCGGCAGCGATGGAGCCGATCACCGAGGTGCATCCGTTGGCGGCCCAACCGTAAGCGCGTTCCAATGGGCTGTCCAGAAGATATTGCATGCCCATTGGAAAGGGAAGCCCCAGGACCAGGCCGATGGGTACCAGCATGCCGACGGCCGCCGCCTGCCGAATGCCCTCCGGCATCACCAGTATCCCTTGAAACATCCATTCCGTTCCAGCATACGTGACAAACAGAACCGCTGCCACCAACAGAAGCACATACGGGATCGACCTGTCAGGCAGTCGGCTCGACAGCATGCCGCCGATCCCCGAAAAGACCAGTAACCCGGCAAGGACCACGGTCATGCTGATGATGGGATCACCCAGGACGAGCACCAGCTTGTAGATCAGGTACATTTCCGCCAGCATGAAGCCGGCCCCCACCCCGAGAAAGTAGAGAATGCCGGATAAAGAGATCTTCTTCACGGATCGACGCGCGGATATCAACGGAAGACCCATCAGTAAGGCAGCGACGGCAGCGGCCTCGATCAGGACGACCACGATGACCACCTCTCCGGACAGGAGCAGCGTGTACAACCGACCGCCGAACGAGTGATAGATGGAGCCGATGCGGTCCCATCGCAGAAAACGGTTCGGAAAGGGGCGATCGTCGCTCTGGGGCGCCACGTCGAGCAGATTCTCCGAGAAATATCGCTGCTCCGTACCGTCCCGGTACGCGGATTCCAGTCGCCGCAGCGCGTCGTGATGGAAGGGGGCATCGAAAATGTTGTATCGGTTGACGACATCCGGATGGGGTGTTTTCAGATAAACGACGTCAAAATTCAACCGTTTGGAGAAGTTCATCAGCGATTCCGAATCGATGACGGGGGTCCGCGTTGCCAACAGGGTAAACGTATCCCAATTGCGCACCACCGCCAGGCGGGCTTCCGGATCGACAACCCCGGCGTCGAGAAGGCCCTGCCGTGCTGCAGCCCAGAGACGCACCACATCCGCGGGGGGCAGCCGCAGACGGCCGGAAACGACCAGTATTCCGGTGTCTGTCAGGTGGGCGATGTACTCTGCCATAGCCGGGGTGGTGAGCAAAAACGACTGATCCAGCGCCCCTGCGCCCGGCATGGACGGTCCCCATGATTCGACATGGATGATATCGTAACGCTGCCCGGTTCCGGCAAGGAACGCTCTGGGGTGTTGGTCCCGGACATTCAGACCATAATGTTCCCGGATCCATCGGGCCGAAAGGGGATGCGGCTCCAGAACGGTGATGTCGCGAACTCCGGAAGCCAGGGCGCAGGCAATGGCCAGACCGCCACCGCGCTGGATGATTAACGCCCGATCGGGCCGACCTGCCAGATGATAGCCTGAAAAAGCGTGGGTCCATCGGGCAAAATCCAGACCGGGGCGTCCTGCCCGGTCATACAGTATCGTTTGATCGTCGGCATCCCGGAACAGCGCCGATTGGGGGGGCAGTTTGTCGGTATACGTCAAGCTGAGCCCGGGGGCGAACCGGAGGTAGGGGCTTTCGACCCGGTCGATTCGGCCTCGAATACTTCCCCCGCTCCAGGAGATACGTGTGTCGGGAAACCGGAGGGTTTGGGAAAGCAACTTGTAATCGGAGGGAAAGATGTCCAGCAACCCCCCCTGGCGCCAGAGAAACAGGGCGGCCGCAATGGCCATGATGATGCACCATGCGGCAATCACAGGGCCGTAACGTCGGTACGTGAAACGGTCTTTCGCAGATAACCGAACCGCGCCGATCGGAACCAGCGCCAGACAGGGGATGCAGGCGATCAGCACCAGGAGCTGTCCCTCCTCAAAATAGCGCAACAGCCAGTACGGCAGCAGAGCGCCGCAGGCGGATCCGCCCATGGTGGCAAAGTAGGTGAATCGGATGGTATCCGGAAAGCCCGTGTAGGCTATGGAGATGGCGGATCCGGCAACGAAAAAGGGAAGGGCCAGGGTCAGATAGGCCAGCAGCAGATATACCCCCTGGACCGGTTCCAGGGGGAGCAGGAAATAGTCGAGGGGAAGCCGCAACAGGGTCAGAAAAGCGCCCAGTCCCGATACGGTATACAGCGCGACCAGCATGGCGAGACCGGACGGCCTGGTGAAGCGGGTCTGCCAACCCGGTATGTGGGTTTCGACCAGGCTCAATACGGTGCCGCTGGCGGCAAATCCGAAAAGGGCAAGGCTGATCACCATAAACGACAGATGATTCCACTGGGTGATGGCGAACACACGGGTGAGAACAACCTCGAAGGCCAGGGCGGAAAGGGAGAGAAAAAAGACGGCGGCGTGGATCATGGAGGCGACGTGTCCTGCCCCTTCAACGCACGACCGGTCATGGGCACAAAGAGCACGCCGGTGATCTGCCGCACGGAGGTGTCGGTGCCGAATTTGGTCACCAGGACCAGGTTCTGGTAGCTGAAGGGGTTCCCCAGGGGAAGCACCAGGCGCCCCCCGACCTTGAGCTGACCCAGCAGCGGCGGGGGGATATGATCCACCGCTGCCGTGATCATGATAGCATCGAAGGGGCCGGCGTCCTCCCAACCGAAATAGCCGTCTCCATGCCGGACGTGCACATTGTCGTAATGCAGAGTTGCCAGCCGGTCTTTCGCCTTCTCGTAGAGATCTTTCTTGATCTCCATGGAGTAGACGTCCCCGGCGACATGGGAGAGGACGGCCGCCTGATAGCCGGAACCGGTGCCGATCTCCAGAACCCTGTCTTGTTTGTTGAGCGCCAGCAACTCCGTCATCAGTGCAACGATGTAGGGTTGGGAAATGGTTTGTCCGGCCCCGATGGGCAGGGGATGATCCCGATACGCGCTATCGTGAAGATTTCCAGGAACAAACAGATGCCGCGGCACCCGACGCATGGCACCGAGCACATCGGGGTTGCGGATCCCCCGGGCCTGAATCTGGCCGGCCACCATCTGAAGGCGCCGCTGTCGAAATACGGCGGAATCCCCGGCCAAATCTGCCGGGGCAACCCGGGTGGGAAACGCCAGGAACAGCAGCGACACCGACAGGATAAGGCGCATCCACCGATCGACGCGGTGCCCCATGGAAATTGGATGTTTATCGACAAACGTCATCTTTGCGCTCCGTCACTCCGGCGACGGCCGGAGTCCAGTCGCCAGGTATAACGCCGGTTTCTCTCTTTCCCGGCGGTGTCGTAGTTCGAACCTGTCTCAAAACAGTACCTGAAACGTGTCCGTCATGACAACATCATCCACCGCCCGGTGTTTCCGGTTACGGCACATCCTCGCAAGCCGGAATGACAAAAAGAGGGAAACTCACTTCATGGTTTCTTTTATAAACAAACTCGACACAAACGCGATGATCGCACAGAAAAACAGGATGAGAAACGCCGAGCGGTAGCCGGCCGGCGTGAACGCGTCGCCGACTTTTCCGTGGGTATCCAGCACCCACCCGAGAACATGCTGGAAGACGGCCCCGCCGGAGAAGGGAAACAGGTTCACCAGACCGATGGAGGTTCCGGCGATCTGAACCGGATACAATTCTTTGGTGGCGGTAAAGCCGATGACCACGATGGCGCTGGAGAAAATCCCGAGCCCCAGACAGATCAGGTAAAGCCCTGGGACCGGAATCCGGTCGGTGTAGAATGCCAGCAGTCCGGTAATTACAACCACCACGACGATGGACATCACGATGACCGGTTTGCGGGCCCGGAAGACATTGTTCGACAGATAGCTCAGCGCAGGGCTGCCGATGATCATCCCGATGGCGAGCATGGAGAGGATCCGTCCGGCTGCCTCTTTATCCAGGCCATGGACATGCATCAGATAAGGGCCGCCCCATAATCCCCCGAAGGAAAAGAACACACCGCAGTCAAAGAAGAACCAAATCGCCAGCGGCCAGAAATACCGGTTTTTCAGAACCATTGCCACCCCCTCGCGAAGGCGGACCTTGGGGGCGGAGGATTGGGGCTGTGTTTCCGGAGGGGGCCATCCGAAGTCCGACGGTCGGTCCCTGACAAAAATCCAGACCAGCAGGCCGAGCACCAGGGTAATGATGCCGACCACCACAAAAGACATCCGCCATCCGATTGCCGAACTGAGCCAGACCAGCGGTGTGGCGGCTGTCAGTGAACCGATACCCCCCATGGCCATCAGGATCCCTGTCATCAGCGCAAACTCTCCCACACGGAACCATTCCGCCAGGATTTTCATGGTCGGGACAAAAAGCATGGCGACCCCAATGCCGACCAGGGTCCGTCCGATAATGGCGATCGCAACGTTGGGGGCCAGGCCCAGAACGATAAAGCCGGCGAACGCCACAAAAAAGAAGAGCGTAATGCTCTTTCGGGGGCCCCATGAGTCTGAAAGAAGCCCTGCCGGAAGCTGCATCACCGCGTAGGGGTAAAAGTAGGCCGATCCCAGAAGTCCGGTCAGGGCGCCGCCAACCATCAGGTCGCGCATCATGTCAACGGCCACGACGGCGGGGCAGAGGCGGTGGAAATAGACCAGGACATAGCAGAGCGCCAGAATCCAGAAGATCAGCCACCGGTAGCGCAGCATTTTTTGAAGGGTGTCTGTTGTCACAGCAGTCCTCGGACCAAAAGATCGAAGCTTACGTCTTCGTTTAAACTTCAAGCTTCGCTCTACGAGCTACGACCCGATAAAACGCCGCACAAGCCGCTGGACGGGCGGGCCCACGGGCAAACGGGCCAACCGGCAAACGGACCAACCGGCCAACGGGATGCAGGATCCAGGATACAAGATACAACGGTTAGAGCATCTGGAGCACTGGCCCTGGATTCTGGCAGTTGCCAACTACCCAATACCTGATGAAGGGCAAACCTGCAAACCGGCCAAACCGGCCAATCCCGCCTTGGCGGGACAAACGGGCCAATCCCGCCTTGGCGGGACAAACGGGCCCACGGGCTAAAGGATCAATTCGGTATCCTGGGTCAGCGCAAAACACTCCATGTCGATGTGCTTGCTCAGCAGGATCTCTCGACAATCCGATACGATTTGATCCAGTTCATAGTCGGTGCGATCCTGATTGTGATGAAATAAACCGAACCGCGTCACCCCGGCCTCGATGGCCAGATTCAGCGCATCGATATACGTGGAGTGTCCCCAGGCACGTGTCTGAATGTATTCCTTCGGGGTGTATTCGGCATCGTGGACCAGAAGATCGGCACCCTCTGAAAATGTTCTATATTCCTCGGGTGTCCGGCCGCCGTGGTGCGGATGTCCGAGTTCGTTGTCGGTGAGGAACACGAAGGTTTTGTCATCTTCGACAAATTTGAACCCGGAGCCCAGGTTTGGGTGATTCAGGTTTATGGGGGCTATCTTCATCGAATCGATTTCGTACATTTCCACGCATTCCGGGGTGTAAATGATGTCAGAGCGGAGTTCATCAAAAAGGAACGGAAAGTAGGGCGGGCTCATCGACCTGGCGATCAGTTTTTTGATATCCCCCTGGGCTAACGGGCATCCGATGAGATGGACGCGCGTCCGCTTGTCGTAAATCGGCTTGAAAAACGGAAATCCGAGAATGTGATCCCAGTGGGAGTGGGTGAACAGAAGATGGACATCGAATCGTTTTTCTTCCAGGAGCCTGTTGCCCAGGCGGCGGATGCCGGAGCCGGCGTCGATGATAATGATCTCATCATTCTGTGTCCGAATTTCAATACAGGTGGTGTCTCCACCATATTTTCGGTAATCGTCTCCGGAAACAGGAATGGACCCTCTTGCTCCGTAGCATCGAATGATCATGAATCCATCTCCATCGGTCAGGCGTCATCCAGGTCGTTCTGGGGACGTGCACGCAAGAGTGACCGCAAATACTGAATTAACACCAAAATCTGTGTTAAATAGCTGATAATATCAACCTTTTTTATGGACCCGATCCCGATTCGGTGTCGATTCAGAATAAACGCCCGTCGGTAAAGCCATTTGCGTCCTCTGCCTGCCGGGTCGAAGCTTCATGCGAAGCCTGGCGACCCTGCGGTCATCGGTTCCATCAGGTTCAATCCGCGCCTTGATATTGTCAACCATTGCCGGATATATTATACAAAAACCATTCCAGGATATCCTGACACCAGCCGTGAGCCCTTTCGGATGGAGGTGCCATGATCGAAACACCTGAAAAAATATCGCCGCTAAAGAAAGTGCGTCTGTCATTGGAGGCGGGTACTGTGCCGGAGACCATGGACCTCACAGATCGACCGCTCACCTTCGAGTTCATCATCGGGATTGGAAAGGGGGGACTGGCACCGTTAGAGGCCCGGCTGATGGAAAAACTGCCGGGCGATGAACTTCATCTGCGTCTGAATGGAAACGAATTGCCGGCATTGTTGGAGCATCTGGTGTCCTCTTTTCCCTACACACCGCAGACAGATGCACCATTTTACATGAAACTTCGGATCCTCGGGATCACAACGCCGGAAAGCCGGGAGGTTGTTCGGGCCATGGCATCGACCACCGGTTGTGGAGACGGCTGCTGCGGCACCCATTTTCAATTACCCGAATAAATTATGGGTCATCTCCTGATGCGTTGTCATGTGGTGATGGAAACACCCTATCTGCATTTCCCTTTCGAGCGATCAGGTCCCATGGCTGAAACGGGCTGAACAACCATGACTAAAGAGAGCGTTAGAAATCGCAGGCTCGTCGGTGTATTTCTTCTCGGGATCCTCCTTTTCAACTATCCTGTGTTGTCCCTTTTCAATCTGACCTATCGGATATTCGGCATTCCGCTACTGTATCTCTACACATTTTTAGCCTGGGCAGTGATCATCGGCCTGATTGCCCTGGTCACCAAGGTGAAGGTCGCCCGGCCAAAGGCGACAGGAAACACGGACTGATGCTGGAAACCGGCACCATTCTCTTTATCTCCTTTTTGTATATCGGGCTGTTGTTTGCCATTGCCTACTACGGAGACCGTCGTGCCGACGTGGGCCGGAGCATCATCAGCAATCCCTATATCTATGCGCTTTCACTGGCGGTTTACTGTACGGCCTGGACGTTTTATGGGAGCGTGGGGCGGGCCGCATCATCCGGACTGGGGTTCTTGCCCGTTTACATCGGTCCCACGCTTGCGGCGGCCTCCGGATGGCTCATCCTGAGAAAAATTATCCGTATCAGCAAAGTCCACCGGATTACATCCATCGCGGATTTTATCGCTTCCAGGTACGGAAAGAGCGCGACCCTTGCCGCTGTCGTCACCATTATCGCCGTTTTCGGAATTGTCCCCTACATATCGCTGCAGCTCAAGGCGATATCCATCAGTTTTCTCCTCATTCAGGAATATCCGACAATCGCCATGCCGCCACAGGGGACCGATTTGCCGATATTCCAGGATACCGCATTTTATGTGGCCATGCTGCTGGCGCTGTTCGCGCTGCTGTTTGGCACCCGGCATCTGGATGCCACCGAGCGCCATGAGGGACTGGTGGCCGCCATTGCCTTCGAGTCGCTGGTCAAATTGATCGCGTTTCTTGCCGTCGGCGCGTTCGTCACTTACGGGATCTACAACGGCATGGCGGATCTCGTCGGGCAGGTCGATGCCCATCCCGAGCTTCGGGCGGATTTGACCCTCGGCAGCCAGCCCGGCGCCTTCAGCAACTGGGGCATATCGATACTTCTTTCCATGCTGGCGGTTCTCTTCTTGCCGAGGCAGTTCCAGTTGGCGGTGGTGGAGAATGTTAACGAAGAACACCTGAAAAAAGCGATCTGGCTGTTTCCGTTGTATCTGTTGGCCATCAATATCTTCGTGCTGCCCATTGCTTTCGGCGGGGTGTTGCATTTTCCCGGTGGGGAGGTGGATGCCGACACCTTCGTGCTGACATTGCCGATGGCCAACCATCAGCAGGCATTGGCGCTCCTCGTATTTATCGGCGGCATGTCGGCGGCCACCGGCATGGTCATCGTGGAGACCGTGGCCATGTCCACCATGATCTGCAACGATCTGGTCATGCCGACGCTCCTGCGGCTGCCCCTGCTGACGCTGACCCGGGTTCCGGACTTGAGCACGCTCCTTCTGGCCATTCGCCGGGCCGGTATCATTCTCGTGCTCATGCTAGGATATGCCTATTACCATTTCATCGGAGAGCATTATACCCTGGTGTCCATCGGGTTGATTTCGTTCACGGCGGTTGCCCAGTTCGGTCCGCCCATCATCGGCGGCATTTTCTGGAAAGCGGGAACGCGGGCCGGCGCCCTCTGCGGGCTGATCGCCGGCTTCATCCTCTGGGGGTACTGCCTGGTGCTCCCGTCATTGTCCGAGGCGGGCTTTTTGCCTTCCAGCCTGATTACCCAGGGACCGTTTGGCATCGAGCTGCTGCGACCGTATCAGCTGTTTGGTCTGCAGGATTTCGACCACGTACCCCATGCCGTTTTCTGGAGTCTGCTGTTCAATACCGGGCTGTACATCGGGGTCTCTTTGCTGAGCCGGGCCTCCGCCATCGAGCACAACCAGGCCGCCCTTTTTGTCGATGTATTCCAAAGGCCGGATGCCCCCGGGGATTCGACGATCTGGAGGGGTACGGCCTCTGTGCCCGACATCCGTTCCATGCTCCAGCGGTTCCTTGGGCGGGAACGGGCCGACAGGGCCCTGGCCATGTATTCCAGCCAGTACCAGTCGGACTGGGAAAGTGCGCCGACCGCTGATCCGGCCGTGGTCAGCTACGCGGAGAAGCTGCTGGCCGGTGCCATCGGTTCGGCCTCGGCCCGGGTCATGGTGGCCTCCATCGAAAAGGAAGAGCCTTTAGGGATCGCTGAAGTCATGGAGATTCTCGATGAAGCCCGGCAGGTGATTGCCTACAGCCGAAAGCTGGAAACCATTACCACGGAATTGAAGGCCGCCAACGAACGGCTCCAGGAATTGGACCGGCTCAAGGACCAGTTCATTTCCACCGTGACGCACGAGCTGCGGACCCCGTTGACATCGATCCGATCCATCGCGGAAATCCTGCATGACACGCCTGAATTAAACTCCGACAGGCACGCCGAGTTCACAGCCATTGTGATCAAGGAATCCGAACGGCTCACACGGCTGATCGGCCAGGTGCTTGATTTCCAGAAGATGGAGTCGGGCAGAATGCAATGGCAGCTCGCCGCCGCGGATTTACGGGATGTGCTCTGGGATGCGGTGGATGCGACACGCCAGCTTGTTCAGGAACAGCGGATTACCCTCAGGTTGACCTTGCCCGATCAGGTGCCGCCGATTCAGGGAGACCGGGACCGCCTGGTCCAGGTGATCGTGAACCTGATATCCAATGCGGTGAAGTTCTGCCGGCCCGAAGAGGGCCTAATCGACATCACTCTCAAGGAGATCGATGCGCACCTGCAGGTGGATGTGACAGACAACTGCATCGGTATCCGTGATGAGGATCAGAAGAAGATTTTCGAGGAATTTCGGCAGCTCAAAACCGATGCCGGGGGCCGGCCCCGGGGCACCGGGCTGGGGTTGCCCATCACCAAACGGATTATCGAGTTCCACGGTGGACGGATATGGGTCAGCAGCCGCCGCGGGGAGGGATCGACCTTTTCCTTTATTCTTCCGAAAGAATGGAAGGGGGCGGATGCGTAGAGGACAGAGGGCAGAGGGCAGAGGGCAGAGGACAGAAGGCAGATGTCGGAGGTCGGAGGTCAGAGGTCAGAGGGCAGAGGACAGAAGGCAGAGGACTGATGTCAGATGTCGGAGGTCAGATGTCAGAGGACAGAAGCCAGAGGACAGCTAAGACATGAGGACACACCGGTCTTCGCCCTCCGGGCTACGCCCCGGCACGCGGGCAAACCGGCCAAACCGGCAAACCGGCCAAACCGGCAAACGGGCCCACGGGCTAACGGGCCCACGGGCCGACGGGCCAACGGGATGCAGGATCCAGGATACAAGATACAACGGTTAGGGCATCTGGAGCACTGACCCTGGATTCTGGCAGTTGCCAACTACCCAATACCCAATACCGAATACCCAATACCTGACGAAGGGCCAACGGGCCAACGGGCCAACGGGCCAACGGGCCCACGGGCCAACGGGCGAACGGGCAAACGGGCCCACGGGCCAACGGGCAAACCGGCCAAACCGGCAAACGGGCCCACGGGCCGACTTTTCAAGCGTCTTCCGGCGGAGACGCATAGTGGGCGATGACGCGATCCGGGGAAACTGTCTCAACAGATATCAAGGGGTTGAAGAAGATCTGTATCTCCTGGCGGGTCTTTACCGGAAACCCGTAATGCCGGCTGCGATAGGTCAGCCCATCTGTCTTTTGGGCGAATTCGGAGTGAGCCCGGAGGCGGTGATGGATGCGCTGGTTGAGAATCTCGTGGGAAACAGCCAGATTGCGACCGATGGCCCCCTCCAGGGAGGGGTCTGATTCATATCCGATGCTGTTGCGGGCGGCGGTCATCGCCGCGATCATGGTACTGCCGGTGCCGAGAAAGGGATCGACGACGAGGTCCTGCTTTACCGAGAACATGCTGATCAGCCGGTAGGGTATTTCAAACGGATAGGCCGCACTCCGCCGCCTGCCTTCTCCGGCCTTCATGGCTTGCCCGGTGCCTTTCAGCTCGAGCCACACGTCTGAAAACCACCGGTTCCGTTCTTCCCAGAAAAACGCGCTTTCCTGCCGGAGCTGCTTTTCAGCCTTCGTGATGAATTGACGACGGGCGCCTTTTCTCAGGATCAGGATATATTCATGCTCCAGGGTGACATAAGCTCCCGGTGGGAGCATGCCCGAACCCATGAACTTGGTCGGCGCATTGGTGGGCTTGCGCCACAAGATGGCCGGCAGAGCGGCAAAGCCCAGACCGAGCATGAACGACAACACTCTGCTGTGGTTGGGAAACAACCGAAAACGGCCTGCCACCGACCGGGTGGCGTCACCGATGTTGATACAGGCGATGCCGCCGGGTTTCAGGATGCGATAGACTTCTTTCCACACCGCATCGAGCTGGCGGTGCATCTGTTCAAATGCAAGCTCGCCGTCTCCGGCTTCCAGCGCCGATCCGATGGCCGGGTCTTCGCGGCTAAACCCCCGGTCCCACATGGCAATCATCGGATAGGGCGGAGACGTGACCACCAGATCCACCGTCCCGTTGTCGAGGGTATCCATGGACTTCGAGTTTGAAAAGCAGATGCGATGGGTGGTATTCAACTTTTTACAGAGTTGGGTTTCTCGATATGCATGTTCTTTGTGTCGTCCATCCATCCGATCATCACGCGATTGCGGCCGGCCGCCTTGGCCGCATACATGGCTTGATCGGCCATGTCGATAAGCTCTTCCTTCACACGAATGTGAGCCTGAAAAGAAGCCACGCCGATACTGATCGTCAGTTCGTGATCGGGGAAGCGATTGCGCAGCAGATATCCCAGGTCCTCGATTTTCGTCCGGATCCGCTCCCCGTAATTGACGGCCCCTTCCATATCCGTGTCCCGCAGGATGCAGAAAAATTCCTCTCCTCCGTAACGTCCGACGATCTCCGTGGGGCGTGAAAATTTGATGAGTGTTCCGGCGATCAGCTTCAGGATGCTGTCTCCGGCAAGGTGCCCATATTGATCGTTGAAGGCCTTGAAGAGATTCACATCCACCATGGCCACGGAAAGGTCCACATCTCCCCTGGCGGCATCTTCATAGGCTTCTGCCAGCAACCGATCGATGGCCGTGCGGTTGTACGCCCGGGTGAGGCCGTCAAAATCCGCCCGCTGTTGGACTTGCTCGAAGGCCCGTGCATGTTCCAGCGCCATGCCCAGTTCGTTGGCGACAATGGACACCATCGAAAGGTCCGAAAGACGAACCGCTTTTCCGGAGGCGGCATTGTCGATACCGAGCACGCCGATGATTTTGTTGTTGCTGGTGAAGGGCACGATGCCGATCTCCCGGGTGTTCAGGAACGAGAGGACGTTTGCTTCCTCCTGGTTGCGCCCGGTGATCAGCACCGGTACATGCTTCCGCAGGCATTCCACAAATTGTCCGTCAGATGAATCCGGGTGGATTTCAAGATCCATGATAGCCGCCCCCAGACCGGTTACGTCCTTGAACGCCGTTGGCTTCAACGTCCGTGTTGTGGCATCGATGGTAAAGGCAATGATCCGGTCGAAACCGAAATCATCATGGATGGCCTCAAGGGTATTCGAAACAATGTCGTCGGCGTCCAGACTCCGGTGGGGACGGGTGATGCTGTCCTTCAGCCGGGAAAGTATTTCAATCTGTTCCTGCAGATCGCCGTGAAGGTAGTAATATCGGGTGTTAATCTGCCCCAGATGGATATTGGTCCGGAGAAGCCGCTCCCGGAAATCTTTTGCGGAGGGATGGGAAAATCCGTAATGCTCGGCGGCCACGGAAAGATCCCGATCCATATGGTCCAGCAATCCCGTGAGCTGGATGCTGTCGACGGACAGGTGCCGCTCCACATCCGGGTTGAGAATCGGCTGCCGGAGAGTGTCAAAGGAGCCGAATCCCAGGCACCATGCAATGAAATCGGCAAATGCCACAATGGCAATCAACAGACTGGTGTCCGGATCCAGCTTGAGGTGGTCAAACGGGTGATGGTGAAACCGGATCGTCAGCACCAGCCGCTCGGGAAAATGCCAGTGGTGGCAGTAATATGCACCGATGTCCTCATGGCTCAGGCCGATGATGTCCCTCTCCTGCTCGTCCACCGGGCCGTCATAGTTCTTCAGTTCCCGCAGAAAGTCGCCGTACCGGATACGGCCGGCCACATCCAGCACGATTTTACCGATGTCGTGAAGCAATGCCGCCGTGTAAGCCTCCTCGGGATCCGGATAATCCAGCTGTTCCGCCAGAGCCCGGGCGAGTCCGCCCAGGGCCAGGGAGTGCTTCCAGAAAACGGTCCGGTCGAATTTAGAGGTGGTCAGACGGTTGATCAGGGTGTCGAAGAGAATAAGGTTGAGCGCGAGGGACCTGACTTTTTCAGGGCCCAACCGGTCGACAGTGTCGTTTATGGAGGAGAAGCGCGTCGACGCACCGAACGGTGCCGAATTGACAATTTGAAGGACCCGCTGGGCAATCGCCGGATCGGTGCTCACGATCCGGGTGACGGTCTCACCGGGGGTTCCGGAGACCAGCAGTTTGCTGGCAAGCAGGGGAAATGGCGGTAGATCTTCGATGCGTTCGACCAGTATCGCCTTTACCTCATCCTCGGATGGCAGAAGGGCGGTCATGTCCACGACATGTCTCCATTTCAGAATATCCGCCGCCAAGCGATGCCCCTGATGGATGTCTAACTTTTATCTAACGGATGAACAAATTTCATGAAATGACTGAGTGAACCGGGGCCGCGAATGAAATCCATTCAGATCCAGGAGAACATCGCCGTCCCCAATATCAGCCATATGATCCCAAACAGCCGGAAGGTCTGGTCCGTGGCCGTTTCGAGGTACCACAGGCGGACGGGGACATAGAGACCCCTTGGGTTAAAGAAAATAAAGATCCCTTTGAGGATTGAAATCACACCCAACAGTATAATAAATCCCGGATGATGGCTGGATGTTGCCGAAGCGATCAACAGCGCGCCGATAACCGCGGCAACGATTGCGATAAACTTTTCATTGGTTGCCGTCATCAGGCTGTTGGCGTATTGGCGCATCTTTTCGGTGTAGAGCACGATTCCGGCGCCGCCGGCAACCAGGAAAAAACTAAACACATACAGGAACCACTTCATATCGCTCTCCCTTGCGTATTCGTCGAATGTGCAGATCTATACAGGCATGTGACAATCATTAGGTTAGCGACGACCTTAGTGAAAGGGCCCGGCGGTGTCAAGAAGTATTCAGCAACCTACTGAAATCCATACTTTTCCTTTTATAGTGATTGTCAAACAGGTGTTCCGGTTGGAGGGAGCGATGAATCATGCAGCGGTGCTGTGGGAAGCGTCTTTTCAAAAGGTCAATGGTTCAGGATTTTGTTGTTTTCGTTTCAGTCAGCGCTTTTCGTATTGCACCCGGCCCCTTGACCCCTTGGATCCTGATTGGTCAGTCCCTGACGAAAATGGGATGACCTGCGATTTTCAGTCGATAACGAAACCCGAACCATGACACGGAACAACACCCAACGCCACACCGCACGTTGCCGTCTGGCCGTTGTCATCGTTGCATCTCTTGTGGCCGCCTGCCTGGCCGGTGCCGGGTATATCCTTCGGGATCTGGGCTACCGTGTGACCGGCTATACGGCCAAGCAGGCGTGCTCCTTTGTGAATGTCACCGGTCAACCCCTGGACGCTGTGCTGGGCGAGCTGCAGGAGGACAACCCTCTCGTGAAATACTCCGAAGTGGTGTGGAACCCCGACACCGGTGCGGTCCATGCCTCGTTGTTGGGTCTGTTCCGAAATACCGCCGTGTATCGTCCGCCCCTTGGCGCGGTGCTGGTCTATCCGGGCTACGAGGCGGCGATCGACGCATTTCCGCGCCCGAACATCTCGACAACCGACATCCGCTCCGGACACCCGGGCCCGTTTATCTCAACGGATGCCGCAGCCGATGCCTTGCCCGTCCGTGTGGACCCCTCTGCCATGGCCAAAGCCCTGGCATATGCCTTCAGCGAGCCGTCGGGCGGTGCAGCGACGCGACGCACCCGGGCCCTGCTGGTGATATGGCGGGGCAACATTCTTGCAGAGCGGTACCATCCTGATTTCAATCGAAATTCTCTGCTTCTGGGGTGGTCCATGTCAAAGAGCATCCTCAGTCTGGCCATCGGCCGGCGCATCCATCAGGGTGCCATGTCCCTCGAGGCGACGGAGCTGCGCCCGGAGTGGCTGCAGGATGATCGCCGCACCATCAGCCTCGAGCAGTTGCTCCGGATGGAGAGCGGTCTCAAATTCAGCGAAACCTATTCCCCGTTTTCCGATGTGCTGACCATGCTGTATCGCCGTCCGGACATGGGAAAGTATGCAGCCTCCTTCAAACGCGGGACCGCAGCGGACGGCGCATCCCCGTGGTCGTATGCTTCCGGGACCACGAATATTCTCAGCGACCAGCTTCGGCGCAGCTTCGACAATGACACCGAATATGTTCGGTTTTTATGGCGCGATGTGCTGCTTCCCATAGGCATCCGGACCGCTCAGTTGGAGTTCGATGCCGGCGGCACCTGGGTGGCCTCCTCCTACGTGTACGCCACCGCCCGCGACTGGGCCCGGTTCGGCAAACTGGTCCTCGACGACGGCCGGTGGGAAGGGCGCCGTCTTTTGCCAAAGGGCTGGATCCAAAAATCCATGACACCCACCGCCGGTTACCGGTCCAACGAGGCCGCCGGCGATCCTCCCGGACTCGGCTACGGGATGCAGTGGTGGCTCAATCGGAAAAATGCCGCCGGCGAAAACTGGATGCCGTCGATCCCCGAAGATATGATCACCGCCTGGGGCCACTTTCACCAGCACATGACAGTTATTCCGTCACGGCAGTTGATTGTGGTGCGCCTGGGCTTGAGCAAGGGGCCTGATGGGTGGGATTACGAACGCTTCCTGAGCCTGCTTTTGTCCGCTCTGCCCCATCGGTGACAACGTTGCGTCTCATAACATCGACGAACGATTTTATTTTCAGCCATTTTTGTAGGTTCTCTGCCAATTCGCTCTCCGGGGCAGGAAGTTTGGAGTCCCCGGTATATTTTTTATTTATATTTATATCAATATGTTATAAAGAATTTAGGTCTAAAAAGATCTTCTGAGCACGCATCTTGCTTTACCCACCCCCAGTGCTGTCCAAAACAAGACATTTTCTTTAATTCATAACAATAAAAAGATAGGATCATGAGTTCAAAAACGGCCTGGTCAATTCTTCTCATCGCATTTGGAGTTCTTTTTTTTATCGGTGGGGTACATGGGTTTTACGAAACACATTTCCATGCGTATGAAGTTGACACCATCGGAAAGGTCCTCGAACCGCACGTGGGTAATATCGATACCGGCGTCTATGTCTCGAATTCCTACGCCGACATCATTTTCAGGGAGAAAACGAAATATATTGTTTTCTCGCTAATGGGTTTTGCAACGGCCATCTTAGGAGTTGCTCTGATCCTGGGTTTGCCCGTCGGCAAAAGAGATGAGGAGGCTCTGGAGGAATCGGATCTGGATCTTATTATTCAAGAAGATAGGCAGTGGGTGCTTTAACTTGATAATTCCCTGTAGCTTGCTGCAGGGTGTCCTTTGGTTCCCTCTCCCCGCGGTGGGAGAGGGCTAAGAATAGATATCCTCCCCTTTGATACCCCGCAGCTTGTTGTAGCAAAGCGGAAATCCCGCCCTGCGGGGCTGCGGGGAGCTTAATTTTAGTCCGGCGGCCCATATCCCGACATGTGCCGTCTGTTGAAATCGCCAGTCGGAATAAGGGCTTGTCCGGCATGGCCTATGCGACTTGTGGAATCGTAGCACTCAGAAGCGAAGCCCCAAGACCGGACATCTGCTATCCGACATCTGTCCTCTGACATCTGTCCTCCGACCTCTGCCCTCCGACCCGCCAAAGGCGGGCAAGCCTCTGACATCTGACATCGGACATCTGATCTCTGTCCTCTGTCTTCTGTCATCTGTCTTCCGTCCTCTGCCCTCCGACCTCCGACATCTGACCTCCGACATCGGATATCCGCCCTCTGAGAGCTCTGTGAGAGGCAAAAAAAATCATTCACTTTACAAAAGATCTCACTCGAGACAGCAAGTCCTTCATCCTATTATTTGGCAGCATGTAATTTCGCCGTTTTCGCCCGTTTTCTCCATCCAGAAATAACTTGATCTTATCTGCAACCTCCACCGACAGTAACACTTCAAAGTGATTTAAATCGACATAATGGAATTCCGGATTATCCGAAACGGTTTGCGAAGCAACCGTGACGATGGTGTCGTTGTCCTCCTTCATAAACGGTATCGTACTGTTGCCGCCGGTGGTAATAATGGATAAGACAGGAACCTTCAGCTTGATGTTATTGGCCTTTTTAATGATATCCGAGCTGGGATTGATGTCCTTGTATAACTGATAATTCGGATACATAAATCGGAGCGAAGCAGCGGCCTCGGAACCGCCTAGTGGAGTCGATATGGTAACAATCCGATCTATGTGCAATCTCGTTCTTAAAAGCAAAATTGCGATAATCCCACCAAGGGAATGAGAAACGATATCAAATGGCTGGTCTTTAAATTCTTTTCGGGCTAATCGGGCGATCCTTTTTACATTTTTATCCAGTGGTTTTTCGATCGAATACTCTGGTGCCACCACGTTATGGCTTCCCATGGTGGTTTGGATGAGCGTGAAAGAAACCGGCGACATGTTTGCACCGTGGATGTAGAGTATATTCTTTTTCATTCTAATCAGCCGCTCCACATGAACACGTTGGTAAAGTTTTATTTCAGCTGATCGCTGAAAAGATCCCATGCTAGGTGCATAAAAAAACCTCCTGATAGCAAGATCCGGGGATTGAAGCGATTAGAATGCTAACAGAAGGTTGTTAATAGCTATCAAAATAGACTGTTTTTGTCAATTTTTGAATGCTTGCAATATCTCGAGCGCATAATCGATATCATATTCGGTATGATCGGCCGATACTTGGAATCGGATTTCCTCATCTCCCCTGGGGACAACAGGGTAATTCAACCCGGTGGCCAGAATACCGTTTTCGATCAGGTACCGGACCATCTCCGCAGTCTTTTTGGTGTCCCGGACCATCAACGGAACGATAGGATTCTCACTTTCAATGATCTCGTATTCCAGCGCCAGCAGCCCTTCCTCGAATCTTCTGGTAAGTCTTCTCAACTTCGAGAGCAGTTTGCTTCCTGTTTTACTGTCTAAAATCTCCAGCGCTTTGGCTGCTGCTGCCGCCTCTGCCGGCGTTATCGGGTTCGAATAAATGTATCTGGTTATAAAGAAAGCCCAAGTGAATTAATTTTGTAGAAGTAAATCAGCTTGGATTCCACTTTTAATTTGTCTACAGGTTATCTTAGCCGATGAAGCGACTTGTTCTACAATTCGCATGAATTT
>Ga0209786_1000008_pt1 | contig 105849 bp, 94 predicted proteins | sample WorMetilvaeELBA2_FD_187405 | JGI IMG/M metagenome (GOLD analysis project Ga0209786, IMG submission 187405) | Marine gutless worms symbiont microbial communities from Max Planck institute for Marine Microbiology, Germany - Olavius ilvae ELBA.2... ...
AAAATTCATGCGAATTGTAGAACAAGTCGCTTCATCGGCTAAGATAACCTGTAGACAAATTAAAAGTGGAATCCAAGCTGATTTACTTCTACAAAATTAATTCACTTGGGCTTTCTTTATAACCAGAAAAAAGAAATTAGAAATCAACTCGAGCGGAAGTGGCAACAAGAGGACAACGAGATCACATTTTAAATTTTCATCATTCGCAAGCCTTGGTTTTCCTGCCTGTAAAAAGAAGTATTCGGATAGCTACCAATTCAATAGATAGAGATACTTTCTTCCCAGAGGCAATTGGGGGACTATCGAATGTCCCCAAAATACTCGGACTTGTTGAATAGCAGAAAAAATGGTAAAATGAGACTGTTTCACGTTGAGCAAAAATCGGCTTCTTTCTACAGCAATCAGTCAACTCGTTAACAGAGAACAAGCTATATGATCTGAACCGAATCTCCCGGCCACTATTCAGATATCGAAGACATCTCCTATCAATATTTGGTTTGACGCTAAGCACTTAATTCGGGACAGAGCGGCGTTGTTTCACCAATGACAGGTACGAAGCGCTGCTCGGGGCTGTAATACGTTGTTATCCGTTACTCAAAAAATGGGAGGCGTTATGAAATTGAAGGTCTGGTTTCTGGTCTTGATTGGAGTTGTTCTATTTCCCATCCTCAACTGCGTTGCCGCTGAAAAGAGTACCGAACAGATGTCACCCGAAAAACAGGCTATTTTTCAACTCTTTGAAAACATGGAGACAGCCTGGAACAAGCAGGATGCTGCAGCCTATATCATGTTTTTTCACGACGATCTGAAATTGAAGCTTGGTTCACGACAGAAAGTAAAATACTACTCAAAAAAAGCATATAAAAAAACCTTGCCGAAGAGAATGGCCAAATTCGGCCCGTATAAAATGGTCGATCCAGAAATCATAAATCTAAAAGGGGACAAGGCCAAAGCTAAAGTAATTGTGAAAAAGAAAAAACGGGATTACCCGAATGTATTCAATCTCGTGAGGGTCAATGGCGAGTGGCAAATTATAAGCAACGAGTGGTAATTTGCTTCACCGAACAGAGCGGTTGCCTCTTACATATCAATTTTTCACAAGCCCTGGTCTTTTCGCCTATAAAAAGAGGTGTTTGGATAGCTGCCATTTCACTTTATAAGGATGCATTCTTCTCAAGGCTATCTTAATCATAGGATGGAAAGACCTTTGCTTGTGAAATGCTCTCGAGCCTTCTGCCGAGTGAACAATCGGGGCAATGCCGGCAAGGGGAAAATGGGGGGCGGGGTATGAAGCTCGTCGTGTAATTGCAATTTGACTGTACTTGGTGAATGGCCTCCGCGACGTGTGCTTTTGCGTCCGATTGAAGAATGTTTAATAAATTTAGAGAAAACTGCCCGCTAAGCGTATTTCTGATCCTGCTTCTGTGCCTGTTTACCTTTCCATTTTTAGCAGGAATTGTCCCTATTGTACGATTTCCCAGCGAGCAGATAGATATCGACGTTTTCCCGGAATTTCTTGTCGTTAAAGGCGCCTATGTATACGAAAATCCGTTTCCTTTTCCGGTGACTCAAGGTTTTACCATTCCATTTCATCAGGATCCTCAACATCCGCCGCCTGTTCATATCAGCGCCACGGTCGTATCACCCTCAATCCAGCCTGTGCGAATCCGTCACATATTCGGAAAACACCGATTCGAGGTGACATTTTCTCCATATGAACAAAAAGTGGTTGAAGTCTCTTACCGCCAGGCAGCCCCCTCGAAATGCGGCTATTACCTGCTGCGCACCACCAAACCATGGAGGCGCCCGTTGTCGAAGGGAGACTATCGATTGATGCTGAAAGGTGTCGATTTGGTGGATTCCAATTATCCCGTCAGTCAGGTTGGACATCATGTGTTCTCATTTTCAAGAACGGATTTCATGCCGGAAATCGACTGGCAGTGGAAATGGAGAGTGAAGCAGGATGAAAAGAATACTTAGCCTTGCGCTGGCGATTCTATCTTTAATCATCGAGCCCGGTGCAGTTTTCGCCAACCAGCCTCCGGGGCCTGTCCTGGCGCTGGCTGAAATATCAATCCTGCCGATCATGATGCTGTTTACCGCTTTTGGCGGGGGGTACGGTATTTTAAGCCAACGCAAAAAAAGGAGGCGCGGTTTCCTATTGGCCCTGGGTGTCATCCTACTTGTGATACTATCCTTTGTGCATCAGGCGTCGGCGTTCCTGGTCTGCATGCTGTTTTGTTTCATTGCGATCATCAGAGGGATCACCATGATATCCTGGGGAAAGGCGGCCTGGTCAAATGAAGAAGCGCCCGAGCATCTAAAGGAAGCGTCACCCAGGCGTCTCATCACATTCGGGAGTTTGCTGGTTATCGGATCTGTATTTATTTCCGGAATGGCGTATGCGTTTATGTATTATTATCCGATGTCGCCAAAACGGATTGAGGAAGCGCTTGAGAAATATGTCGCTTATGAAATAGCCGGTGCGCGAATCGAAGCGGAAAAAACCGGTGAAATGCGCTTTGGTACAATGGAAAGAGACCTTTACGCGTATCGGGTAGACTCTGTTATCCGTCGCGGGAAAGTCGAATACGGAAAGGATTTTAAAAGCGTTACTGTTTACATCCCCCCAAATGTTACCACCGGATATGGGTATGGTTGGTTCCCCTTTTTCCCGTTTAATTATATCGTTTCCTATCCATCCTACCGTGGTGATGAAACCGGGCGGATTCGCATGATTCGTACCCACGAACAATTTGAGCAGTGCCCGGTCTCTGCTCCGGTTGTCAAAACAGTCAGCGAAAACGACATCAAAAATGCCATGGCAGATCTGAGGAAGCGGGAATGATCATAAAGGGAATAATGGTCGGCTCAAGCGATGCTATTCATATGACACGATGATCCCACATATTTACCCGACATATTGACCTTTAACCCGAACACTGCATGAAATCTTTTCAGCAACACCATGTCGAGAGAATGCGCACCCATAGATGCTCGGCGTCGGGATCGCTATCGGTATCGGAATCGAGACAGGACGGCTATCTTCGAAGTCGATACCGATTTCGATGACTCCAGTGCGTTGGCATTTTTATAACGTCTCTCAATCGGAACGGAATTCTGACATCTGCTCTAAATCGTAGGCATGCCCCCCTTCAAAATTGTATGCACGTCATACCAACAAATTTGTATGCACCCCCCACCAATTGTGTCGTTCCAGTGTCGGCAATAAAATTTTAATTCCGTGAATTCGGCAGGTTAAATCTGGCACGGTTCCTGCTCTATCTATAATTCTTACCGCAAGAATTGCGACCACCATAAACGTCGTATGAGATTATCAAGGAGAGTGCCATGAAACAAATCCAGCCTGATGAGATCGGCTACTATGGCCGACCTGTTACGGACCTGACGAGAGAAGAGCTTCTACAGTTGGTCTCAGAGCTGTGCTCGGTGCTAAAGGAATGCCATTGCAATACAGCACATCACACTGAGCCGCCTGCTGTTGAAACACATCGTCAACTGCATTGAAAGACGTCCCGGTACCGGATTGTGATAAAATTGGAGCCTTCCAGCGGATTTCTGAGTTTTGTTCTCATTTAAAAGAGATTCACTATCTCTATTGCGCGAACCCACTCATGCATCCTGATATACCAGAGAAAATACAAAAAGAACGGAATAAGCGATGTCACGAATATGATCCGACAATCATAAATCCGTGCCTTCCATTTCGGCCCAAGAACACCAATGTTACCCACCCCATCAAACCTCTTAACATCTATTCATTAGAGGCGGTCCGTGCCAGGCACTGTTGATGGCCGCCTGTTCAAAATTCGCCCATTCTGTTTCGATTCCGATTCCGATGCCGATAGCGATCCCGATACCGAGCGTGTCCCGGTTCGGAATCCTACAATACGATACCCGTTTGACGGAAACCCGATATGTTCAAACGGAACATATGTATGGCAACGACGATAAGTTGACCGGGGAAAGAATCCATGGCGGGGAAGTGGTAACACCGGGGGCGGTTCCTACATTTAAACCCGCACCGTCTAATTAAGAATGGACCACGTTTGAAGGCTGAACCGGGTGCCCGGCGGCAGAAAACCGACGCGCATGTTGTTGAAGCGCAAGGGCTCGCCTTCAGCTACCGTCTGGTAATTGGCGCCGTTGACCCCGTCGCTGTTCAGAACGGTCACCATGTCAGCGCCGATCACCTCGAACACATCGTTGGGATAGACTACAATCCCGGTATTTTCATCGATACCGATTCCTTTTTCGCACTTTCCGCTGATCAGAAACTGCGAGAGCCTGGCGAGCCGTTGGCGAGCGGAAAAGTGGGTGTCAATGATTACCCCGTCGATCAACCCGAACCCTTCCATGGATCCGATGGAGCCTTTGAGAGATCCCTTGTAATCACCATCAAAAATCATGGGGTTTCCGACCGCCGAGGCGCCGGCGCTGGTGCCGGCGATGTGCAGGTCGCCGGCTTCAAACCGTTCCCGAATCCGACGGAATAACCGGGTGTGGATCAAACGGGAAACCAGCCTCACCTGATCGCCTCCGCTGAAATAAATCAGGTTTGCCGCCTCCACGGCAGACAGGTACTGTTCCCTGTCGGCTTCCTGGACATCCCGGATATCCAGGCAGGTGGTTTGTTCAATTTCCAGCAGGTTGAAGGCGTCACCGTAATCGCGATGCATATCCCGCGGGTAGCAGGATGCCGTGGGGATCAGAACAATTTGTGCAGGCTGAGCCACATCCAGGATGTGCTTCAGAATAGTGCGATCACCACTGTTGTTTTCGGCGCCTCCGATCAAAAATAAGTATCCTCTTTGCATTCCAGTAGAATCCGCCTTTCGTGTCAAAAGAGACCAGATCCCCACATCCTCATGCGGGCCACTATTTTAAGGTCAGTTCGATATCCTCTTTCATGGCGTACAGGTGCTGAATGACCCGTTCGACTCTTCCCGACATGATGCACACCAGGTCATCCTTGCCGGCGAGGTAGAGGGCATGGTTTATCGCCTCCATCTCCCTGGGGATCTTATCGATACTCTGAGCATCAAAGCCTTCCGAGACAAGCGCCCGTTCGACCAAAGTCATCAATTCCCCCGCCGTTCTGCCACGGAGGTCCTTGTCTTCGTAGACTACCGCATGGTCGCAATACCTGGCGATTATACCACATATTTTGCGAATATCCTCGTCCCGGCGATCGCCCACGACATCAAATACAATAATCCGGCGTTGGTGACCCATGCGTTTTACCAGGTCCAGAATGTTTTCATAGGCAGACGGATTATGGGCGTAATCCAGCATGACCTCCACGTTCTCGATGGTGAAAAAATTTGTCCGGCCGGGGGTTTGTGACGGGGAAGGAAAAAAGGAGACCAGGCCCTGCCGCATCTCCTCGATTTTAAGACCCATGGCATGGGCGACGGCTGTCGCGGCGAGGGCATTCTGGATGTTGAACAAGGCCCGGCCCTCCATGGTCAGTGGCATTTCCACGGCCCGTGCCACAGGAACGGCCATTTCACCCGAGGCAATGGTGATATACCCGCGATCGTACAGCACGGCGGTGTGCTCATTTTCGATATGTCCCTGGACAATCGGATTCGAGGGCCGCAGCGAAAAATAGATGATCTTTTCCCGGCAATACTGGGCCATGTTGACGCATTGTTCATCATCGGCGTTCAATACCGTCACGCCGCCCGTGCGCACCATTTCGGCAACCACCGATTTGACCTTGGCGAGGTCTTCGATCGTATGGATGCCCTTGAGCCCCAGATGATCCGGCTGCACATTGAGCACGACCCCAACGTCGGCCATCTTGTAGCCCAAACCCTCCCGCAAAATACCCCCCCCGGGCGGTTTCCAGCACCGCGCAGTCGACCATCGGATCACGCAACACCACCCTGGCCGAATGGGGACCGCTCATATCGCCGCTGACGATGAGACGGTCGCGCAAATAAATCCCGTCGGTGGTGGTCATCCCGACGCTGTAACCGACCCCCTTCAGCAGGTGGGCAATCATGCGAACGGTGGTGGTTTTGCCGTTGGTTCCGGTTACGGCCACGATCGGGATATCGGAGGGCGCGCCCTCGGGGAAGAGCATGTCGACGATCGGCTTGGCCACGTTGCGTGCCTTGCCCTTGGCTGGAGCCAGGTGCATCCGCAGCCCCGGAGCCGCATTTACCTCGATGACGGCACCACCGATCTTGCCGACCGGCTTGCTCAAGGTTTCGGCCATCACATCGATGCCGGCAATATCCAGGCCCACGATCCTGACAATGCGCTCGGCCATGAAGCGATTGGCGGTGTGCACCCTGTCCGTGACGTCTTCAGCCGAGCCACCGGTGGAGAGATTTGCGGTCAGTTCCAGCAAGAAGAATTCCCCGGCTTCGAGGACCGTTGTCATCTCATATCCGGATTTGGTCAACAAATGCTCGGTGACCGGAGAAATCCGCAAGCGGGTCATCATTTTTTCATGACCAAAGCCCCGGTCGGGATTCTGGTTTTCAATGTCAATCAATTCGGCGATCGTGTGCGTGCCATCACCGGTAATGGCGGCAGGCACCCGTTTGGCAGCCGCCACGAATTGGCCGTCCACCACCAACAGGCGGTAATCGCTGCCGGTCAGATATTGCTCCACGATGACCCGGTCGCTGATCGCCTTGGCACGTTCGAATGCCGCCGCCACCTCTTGTTCGTTGGAAAGATTGGTGGTGACGCCCTTGCCGTGGTGGCCGTCGTGTGGTTTGATCACCACCGGATATCCGATCCATTCGGCGTCCTCAACGGCGCTCTCGAGTTTTCGGACCACAGTCCCTTTGGGTACGGGAATACCGGCATCCTCCAGTATGTTTTTCGTCAGGCGTTTGTTGCCGGCGGTTTCCACGCCGATCAGGCTGGTGTTGGATGTCAGTGCCGCTTGAATGCGCTTCTGGTACTTGCCTTCGCCGAGCTGGACCAGATTGTAGTCGTCGAGTCGAATGACGGAGATCCCGCGCAGTTCCGCCTCTCGAATGATCTCCGCAGTTGACGGTCCCAGGTAGTAGTCATCCCGGATGTCCTTCAACTCGGCAATGGTCTCTTCAAGATCGTATGGTTTTCCCGTCAACAGCGCATTGACCATGTTGACGGCTTCAACTCCGGCAAACAGGCCGGCCTCTTCCACCCAATAACTGAAGATAACCTCAAACACACCCTCGGTATCCGTGTCGATGGTCTTGCCGAATCCCACATCCATATAGGCGATGTATTGAAGCTCCAACGCGATGTGTTCGATCACGTGGCCCAGCAGCGTTCCTTCTTGCATGCGGGTAATCAGGCCTCCCTTGACGCCTTCGGAGCAGCGATGATCCTCGAGGCTGGGCAGCATTTCCAGCAGGTGGTCGACGAAGCCCTCGATCTGGTTGGTGAACACCTCGTTGTATGTGCCCAAATCGATTTTCAGAACGATCACCGGTCGATAACTGTATATGTTTGCCCCTCTCAGGGCATATTTGGTCAGAATTTCAATCATCGGGCACTCCTTGGATTTGGGTTGATCAACGCTCATGCCGGTCTGATGGTTGCTTACAACAGGGCATGTTTAGGTTGCAAGCGGGATTCACCTGTCGGCGTCCACTTCAGCCTCCGGACCCAACCGCCATGATCCGGTGCTTTCAAATGGAAAGACGCGCCAGGCAGGCCACACAGGGCGATAACCGTGCTGCCGGCTGGGGGGATGTGAGATAGCCATGGCCTATCCTCATTGATCGTTTCGACGGCCGTTGGCCGATCGGTGGAATGGGGCCTCTGAACATAATACCGGGGCGGTTCCACTGCCGCACCTCAAATGTTGAGAATGCCTCCTAATATCCTCTTATCATGCCGCTGTATCCAGCTTAATGACTTTTTCGTACTTCTATTTCGACTCCGCTTCATAGGTTTGTCGTATTTTTTCAAATCAGCGGATTCTGTTGTTGAACCTCCCTTACCGTTATAATAGCCTGCCGAACATGTGCACGCATGCATTCCATATAGAACACGATGAGTTCCGTATTCATCGAAACGCTTTAGGAATCTGGCCGCTCAACCCACGGGAGAACACTTATGCTTCGAATACTTCTGAAGGCGCTGTTTCTCAATCTCCTCCTCTTCGCACTCTTCAATGTTCCACCCTGTCAAGCCGCAAAACCGATGGCCATACCGACATTTCATTCCATCGGGATTTATTTCAGTCCAAACGGCGGCAGTGAGGACAATGCCTGCCATGTGCACTATAAAATTCTGGGGGAGCGCGGCTGGAAACAGGGACAAGATCTCTGGTTCGACGCCCGAAACCGTGAATACCGGGGCAGTCTGGTAAATCTGATTCCCGGCATTACGTATAAAATCAAACTGACGCTTGAAAAAACCGGCCGATCCCGCAGGGTCATTGCCACCACCTGGAAGGAACAGTTTCCCATCGGCGACATTGTTTATCTGCCGTCCGGCACCTCCGGGGCAACCGTTCACATAAACGGATCGGGAACGCCCGACGCCTATCGTTTGTACACGCATCCGGAAGGGGCGGATACCATTATCGATGTGAGCAACGGGGCAGACCACTGCCTGGAGATCCGTGCGTCCTATGTGATTATCCGGGGGCTGATACTGAAAAACGCCCGTATCCACGGCATCCGTTTAATGCCCGGTGTCCATGATGTGATCATTGAAGATTGCGATATCAGCGGATGGGGGCAGATCGCAGAGGACGGGTGGGGAAAAAACGAACATGCCGGCATTTACTCGAACAGCGCCGACAATGCGCGAATCATTATCCAGAGAAACAAGATTCATCATCCCCGATCCGATACCAACAGCTGGAAGGAACACCGCGCCATCTACGGCTATCATCCTGCCGGACCCAAGGCGATCACCTTGAAGGCCAGTGCCGGAAGCCACGTCATCCGGTATAACGAGATCTACTCCGACGACGATCATTACTTCAACGACGCTATCGGAGAGTCCGGCAATTTCGGACCCGGATTTCCGAACGCCGACACGGATATTTACGGCAATTTTATCGAGCGATGCTGGGACGACGGCATTGAAAGTGAAGGCCATAACCGCAACGTGCGCATTTGGGGCAACTACATCGACCGGACCACCATCGGTATCGCCGCCGCTCCGGTTCACGAGGGGCCGTTGTACATCTGGCGAAACGTGATGCACAGCAGTCGCAAAGGGCCACTGCCGGAACACAACTACGGCCAGCCGCTGATCAAACTTGGCGGCGGGAGAAAGGATGCCGCCAGCCCGTATTATGGCGACGGGAAAACATACATCTTTCACAACACATCGCTCTTACCACCGGCAGAAACCGGGTTGGCCGGGCATTCGACCCAGATCAATGGTGACACCCGGGAGCTGCGAAACTGCGTCACCCGAAACAATGTGCTGGAGAGCGCCAGTAACGGGCACCATGCCATCTTCAACAGAACAGAGGATCCACAGAATGATTTTGATTATGATCTCTACAATGGCCTGATTTACTGGGGTGCCGATATCTTCGAGCTCAACGGTGTTCAGGGCCGTCCGGTCTATACCAAGAACGTCGGCTTTGATCCGGACGAAGGAACCGGCAACTTTCACCAAACCGCATCCAGCCCGGGTTACGATACCGGCCTGCCCATTGCCAATTTCAACGACGACTTCAACGGAGAGGCGCCGGACATGGGTGCCCACGAGGCCGGTGCGCCGCCCATGGGATTCGGGGTCACGGCGACGTATTTACAACCCCAGGGACTGGTGGGGTTTTGGCCGTTTGATGAAAAACGCTCTTTCGCAGACATTATCGACAAGTCGGGAAACGGCAATACCGGTGCCATGCATGGAGATGTGTTTCGCAGAAAAGGGGAATACGGCCGGGCCCTTAAATTCAAGGGCGATTCCGATTACGTCGAAATTGCCGACCCCGGTGAGAGCGCACTGGATATTGCCGAATCTATGAGCATTGCCCTTTGGGTCAAGCGGACGAGAGACACGGCCGGGGATCAATGGTTCCTGTCGAAACCGGGCGCCTATGCCTGGAAATTTTCCAATGGCAGGGCCTATTTCTACATCTACACACCCCATGAGATGGTGATCGAATCCTCCCCGATTCCCGGCAAGTCGTGGCACCATCTGGCCGCGGTATATGATTTTTCAGAAGAAGAGGTGCGGATCTATATCGACGGCGTACCGGATGCCGCCCAGCCGGTGACCGGCGCCATCGCGACCACCAACGAAAGCCTGATTTTCGGACATCCTTCCGATGCGTGTCTGTTCGGGAAGCTGGACGATATTCACCTGTACGAGCGGGTACTGAGCGAAGACGAGATCCAGGAACTGGCCGGCATAACAAAAGACAACTCCCTGGCCGCCCATTTTGATCTGGACGAAGGACTGGGGACCGCCATTAACGATATCTCCGGCAACGGCAATACAGGAGACGTGTTCGGAAATACCTCCTGGGCCACCGGAAAGTCGGGTACCGCATTGGAATTTCATGGAGACATGGACCACGTTCAAATTGCGGACAATTCGGGCAGCCTCACGATCGCTGGGGACTTCAGTATCGCCCTGTGGTTGAAAAGAACGAAACGCACCCAGGGCGATGAATGGTTTTTTTCCAAACCCGGCACCTATGCTTGGAAAATCACCAACGACACCCCTTACTTTCTGATCTACACGCCGGATATTACCGTTGTCACGCCGTCGAAACTCGATTTGAATCGGTGGCACCATCTTGTCGCAACGTACGACCAGAGCACCCAAACCGTTACCATTTACATCGACGGCGAGCTGGACACCTCAGCGGCAGTTGGTGCTGAACTGAATCTGACGTCGTTTGATCATACGCTGGGCCATGAGAGCGATGCCTGCCTGAATGGAATCCTGGATGACGTGCAGGTTTACAATAAGGCGCTGAGTCTTTCAGAGGTTCAGGCCTTGTACGGTACCCGGCAAACGTCACATATGGCCGGTCACTGGGCATTGGATGACGGGGCCGGATCGGGTGTCACAGACACTTCGGGCCACGGCAACGACGGAACCCTCGAGGGGGATACCGCCTGGGGCGAAGGAAAATCCGGAACCGCCGTGAGCTTCGACGGGAAGTACGATTATATTCACATTCCGGACACCTCGGGAGATCTGAACATTCCCGGTGATCTGAGCATTTCACTGTGGATTAAACGGACCGCCAGTACCCCGGGTGACGAATGGTTCATTCGCAAAGACTTTGCCTACGGGTGGAAGCTATCCAACAGTATTCCGTATTTCTTTATTTGGACACCCCATCTCACCCTCGTAGAACCGGCTCCCGGAACGACAATCGGCGCGGACAATGAATGGCATCACCTGGTCGCTGTCTACGATACCGCTGGAGAAAGCGTCTTGATCTATATCGACGGGGTTCTGAATACATCCCATAACGTCAGCGGTGAACTGGCTCAAATCCAGGGACCTTTGATACTCGGCACCGACAATGACGCCGGCATGATCGGAATGGTAGACGATGTCCGAATCGTCAACACGGCGTTACGTGCGGAAGAGGTTCACCAACTGTACATGGACCAATGAGCGGAAGTGGATCTTTTGCCGTCGAACAGGCGGATCGTAAACGTAGCAGGGCAGGATGCGCGGAAAGGATCGGACCGACCTGAATATCGAATGACAGGTATGTCTAACTGACGCGAATTTTGGCCTGTAACGTCAATTCTGCCTTTCACATCACCCCTCCGGTAAAACAACTGCTTGAAAGGCCCGGGGCAACGTGTCCGCCCGTCCAGGCACTATCCGGCTCTTGACACGTCCTTTGAGGTTATTAGCCTCATGTACGTGGGGATTACGATCGCTTGCAAACACGCCTGGGAAAGCCGGTGGATAGCAACAGGGAGACGGGTCAACGATGTCTGTACGGTCCTATTTCATGGCCAAGTATTATGACGCCTCCATGAAGAAAATGGAAAGGGCCTGCCTGTCCAGATGGCGCTCCGAGCTCCTGTCGGATATCAGCGGGGACGTTTTGGAGATTGGAAGCGGGACGGGCGCCAATTTACCGTATTATCCCCAATCCATACACCGTCTGGTGCTGTCTGAACCCGAACCCCACATGCGTGATCTTTTGAGGCAACATATCAACCAAACCCCCGGTGGCAAATGCACGGCCGAAAGTTCTTCTGCAGACAAGCTGAGTTTTCCCGACAATTCCTTTGATTCCGTCGTCTCCACGTTAGTTCTCTGTTCCGTTGATTCCCCGGACACGGCACTCCATGAAATAAAGCGTGTCTTGAAACCCGGCGGCAAACTTTACTTTATCGAACATGTGCTGGCCAAGGATGCCCCCCATTTGATAAAATGGCAAAGACTGGTGCAGCCTTTATGGAGGTACATGTGCGGAAATTGCCACACCGCCCGTGATACGGAACGGCATATCTCCGATGCCGGTCTCACATTCGAGACACTTGAGAAATTACACGCATCCGGTGCCCCGTCTCTGGTCTCGCCGACAATAAAAGGTGTCGCCAAAAGGTAAAAATCGAATGATTTGTGCATGGTATCTGAAATTGCCGGGTAACCATTGTTTTTTCAAACCAGTTTCTTTGTAATTTCTTGTAATTATGTGATAAAATATTATATGCCCGACGGCACGGAAGTTGCTCATGTTCTGTTTGGTCAATCCGACCCCAATCAGACAGGTAAAAGAATTATCATGGACGACAGCGCACACCTATACCCGGTAAAAAATATACCGGACATCCACACGTGGGAGGCGTTAGCGCTTTTCAAGAAACGGGCAGAAGAATTCTTTCATATCCAGGATAGTATTGCACCGGAAAGTAACAGACATCGCTGGGCAACATTTGAACAACAGATGTGCACCGAAGATTCCCATATTCCCAGCGATGAAACTCTCAAATTTTTTTATGACGCATTTCGATTCTGTTATGCGAAGCAGGAGGCATCGAATTTTCAAAATATCACTGGCATTATTTCAAAAGTCACGATCGGGGAGCATGAAAGTGCCTATCTGGAGAGCCTCAAATTTCAATGGAATGTCGCCGAAACCCGAATCTTCACAGATTCTTTGGTGGACAGGGATATCAGTGGCAAAGAAATAATGGACCTGTGGTTTGAAGAAGAATGTGATCATTGTGATCGTGAAGAGAAGGAACGGCTGTATATTTCAAGGAACCTGCAGTGCGACGAGGCATCACGGGTGTTTTTGTTTCAGACAGTCCTTGCTGCGGGGGAACCTCTCCGCTTGTTGTACGATGTGATTGAACCGCTGGCTTCAGAAAATCTTGTCGTGAGTGTGCCCGATTTTTTCATCTCCTGCGCGTAGCACAAAAATTAGCACGATACCTTTTCGTGTCGCGATCACGTGCCTTCTACTTTTAACAAAAACGGTCCTGATGACCCCACCCCTGTCTCGTCTCCGTTTTTTCGTTCCATTGGTTTCCGGTGACACCTTGCTCAAATTTCAGCGAAGCAGACGTCGGATAGGTTCACCAGCACCCCTTATACCGAGCTTGATTCCTCAAAAGCACGCTTTACTTTCAACTAATCTCTTATAAAACCACGAGTCGTGAAGCTAAACATCGATTCGAAACCGATACCGGAAGGGTAATAAGAAATGCCATTGATTACGGTAACCGACAGTTTCGGCAGTGGCGGATTTGAAGTCGCAAAACGGGTGGCCGAGAACTTAGGCGTAGAGGTTTTCGATGATAAGCGGCTTCAGGTGATCGTAACACAAACAGGAGCGTCCGCCGGAATCGACGTTGATTCCGACAAGCAGACACCGGGATTTTGGGAACGCCTTCTAAGCCGCGAACCAAAAGTATACTTAGATACAATGGAAGCGGCCGTATACGATATTGCTCGCAGGGGCGACGGGGTGATTATCGGGCACGGCAGTCAGATGCTGCTACAGGATTTCGACTGTGCCTTTCACGTGCGGCTGCTTGCCGATTTTAGAGCTCGAGTGGACAATTTGGTGATCAGCCAGGGAATGGACCAGGTCGCGGCCGCAAATCTCATCACAAATTCCGATAAAAACCAGAAGGGTTTTTTCCACTATGCCTTTAAAATCGATTTGGATACGCTATCCCTTTACGACCTGGTCATTAACATGGGTAAACTGAAACCGGGAACGATCGCGAATCTGATCGTGGGAGCGGTTCAATCAGAAGATATCCGATCGTGCGATCTGGATGCACTGTCCTCCATGAAACGACTGTCGCTTGAGAGAACTATCCATGCCGAATTGCTTGAACACAATATCGATGTCAGCACCCTTAACATAGCGGTACCCCAGGTCGGGACAGCAAATATAACCGGTGGGGCGGTATCCCAAGACGAAAAAAAGCGCATACCGGGAATCGTCGAGAAGGTGCAGGGCATATCCCAGGTAAACGCTGACATAACCGTTTGGGTGTACCCGTTGTGATCCCAAATTGTCGGAGGGCTTCCTTTTCCGCGGATACTTCTTTCCTATACGCCTTCCATTTTGAAACCCTCTACAAACGGATAATCGGCGTCCATCGGGGGAATGATGATTACGGATTCAGCCTTCATAAGAACCACCCGTCAGCTTTGGAAACTTGTTGCGGCCCTGTTATGTCCAATTATTCTTGGGCTGGCGGTGATCTATCAGGAGGTGTTCGGGGAAGGGATTGCGGCCTTTCAGGATACACTCATCCCCCTTACGGTAATCGCCTTTGTCGGCTTTGCCTGGGGGTGCTTGTCCATAACATGCCCCCGGTGTCATTGTCGGCTACTGTCGGAAACCGTCAGCCAGCACAGCTTCCTGTCCTGGGTGCGGTGGTTCATTTCCTTTACGGAATGCCCGAAGTGTCATTTTTCGCCCATACATGGCGGAAAGGCCAGATAGTCTGGATGGGACCATTCCGCGGTATCGGGAAACATTTGCTACAGCGCCACATTATTAAGACAGGTTCGATATGGTTTTCCGTCCAGCTGTGACACAGAAGCTGACTCGCCGCGGATTCTTCAAATACGGCTTGCGGCTTTCCGTCCTGGGACTTCTGGGGTTTGGGTTCTCCGGCCGAAACAACATTGAAACCAAACACCTCAACCTTCGATTCGCCAATCTGCCTGAAGCCTTCGATGGTTTTCGGATCGTGCAGATTTCCGATCTGCACGCCAGTTTCTGGGTGGGGAAAAGGTATCTTGATCGGGTCATTGCCCGGGTGAACACACTGAACAAGGACCTGGTCGTCATTACGGGCGATATCATCACCGGTTCGGTAAACGATTTCTGGAAACGCTGGCTGCCAAGCGCCGGCGGCGGCTACATTCCAGTGGTCACGGACGTGCTAACGCGGTTGAATGCCGGGCCAAGATTCGCGGTTCTGGGTAACCATGACCAATGGGACGGTAAGGAAACCGAAACGCAACTCGTGGGCGAACTGGAACGCATCGGCATCGATGTCCTACGTAATCGATCCAAAACAATAAACCGGGGAAAAGATCGAATCACCATCGCCGGGACGGACGATGTCTGGTTCACTTACGATATCGACCGGGCGCTGAAGGGTGTTCCGACCGGTAACTTCACCATCGTGCTTTGCCATTCTCCGGACGTCCGAGAAAACCTCGCCACAGGATCCAAGGTTGAACTCGTTCTCTGCGGTCACACCCACGGTGGACAGGTCGCTGTTCCATTTCTTTCTCACCATTTCATTCCGATCAAAAGGCCGAAACGCTATCTGGCGGGGCTGGTCAAGGAACGCTATGGATATACCTATGTGAATCGTGGCATCGGGACGCTTGTTTTCCCGCTTCGGATCGGCGCCCCGCCTGAAATAACGTCCATCAAACTAATCCGGGCATAACCGTCGCAACCATAAAATCCCTATTCGGTGATATGTCGTCTCGAGGCGCAGGATCATTACTGTCCCCATGTGATCGTATCCAAAGGGTGCACAGAAAAATGTGCAAGGTGCACATTTCACTATGCATCGCCCCGGGGTATGAAACCTTTTCTCTGTGATATTTTAAAGGGTTACATGCCTGGTATATATCTCGTACGGTAACCTATGGTGTTTGTCAAACCATGCTCCGTTTGAGCATCAAGCGTTTTCACCAACAGCGTGCCGGGGGATCCGGACCTCGACATGCCCGGCGTCGGAATCGAAACAGGGCGCTCAGATTGGAAGTCGATGCCGCTTCCGAGGAGCTGCCGGTTATAACCCGGTACACAATCCACAACCGGGAACGGACCGCTTACAGGTGCTACAACCGGTATCCTGAATCGATCCGGGCCAACGCACTACATACCGGAGCAGAGGGAGGAGAACATGAATGCGCTGCAGATCGCTCTGGCCCTTGCCGTCAGCATGCTCATTTTTTCGACACTCGCCACGATGGTTGTCGAAATGTTCCATAAATTGCTGGGTTCACGACGTCGGGGGCTCAAGAAGATGCTTGAAGCCTTCTACGAGAACGAAGTGAAGCAACGGCTACAGGCCCTGATCCAGCGAGGCGGAGTTGCGGTGGAAGATATGCCCGAATTTATCCAAACGATAACACTGAAGGCAGGTGACACCAGCGTCACCACCATAGAATTCGTCCGTAGACTGGCCGACACGGAGATCGGTAAACGCATCGGACGGCGTGCGGACAATGAGGTCGACGTTCTTATCGACGGGGTGGCCGAACGCTACGAGGAATACGGACGGCAGGCCAGTCAGCTATTTCGCAGATATTCCCAGATCGGTACGGTGGTTGTGTCGATGGTTGTCGCGTTGTGCCTCAACATCAATGTTCTGGTAATATTCCGAACTTTTCAAAGCAACGAAACACTGACACGGACCGTGGCGCTCCAGGCCCAGCAGGCCATGGCCACCTACAAGGTTCAAGCAGAAATACTGAGAACCACCCAAACTCGGGATTCGGACATAACGGCAGTGGATATGGACCTCGATGATTTAAAGGCGAGTGTGAAAAAATTTAACGATGCCCTGGCCAAAGCGGAAAAACTGGGTTTGCCGATAGGCTGGTCAGACGATAAAATTTTTAACGCATCAGACATAGAACCGCTGGGGTGGTTTGTTTGGACGCTCACCACCCTGCTCACCGGTTTCCTGATCGGATTGGGGGGCCCTTTCTGGTATGACGTGGTCAAACGCCTGACGCCGGTCACCCAGCTGGCCGGTGCGCTGGTTCGACCGCCTCCGGCCACAGACGACGCCGGCAAACGGACGACGCCTAAAAAGAGCGGACCCCCGATGGTTCCGGAAGATCCCAAAATCGCATTTAAAACAGCGATTCGCGCCAATCGTATTCTTGACACGATGGATGCCGAAACCGGCGGGTTCCTGGGGCCTAAAGCCCTGCGCCTGTAACACCCTAGATAGGAGGAATCATGAATCCAACACTCATCGTCTTTGGGATTCAAGCGGTATTGAGAGCCGCCCAGGCCGGAGCCGATCTTTACGGAGAACACGCTCGTGATCGCAAGGTTTTCCTCCCGAACCTGGAATTGCCGCCGGGATCCCCGTCTGTTCAGTTACATCAGTTCCTTATGGAAAATCCCCAGCTTGCGAGCCGGGATCCCGAGTTGTCCCGGATCTGGGACGCTGAGCACGGAGAGCTCACCACGACGAAAGCGGAAATGATCGATGCGGCCTATGCCGTCATGCTCCAGCACAAGGCAAAGCTTCAGCTGATCAGCGCCGGTAGAGGTGAAAACGATGCGGAGCGTGAGGCAGAGATGCTCGCCGCCGGGCGCATGGTCGAGCAATGGCGCGAAGATCGTAAACCGCCCAGCGCGATTATCCGGATGGCATTGACCCTGACAGACATCGGTCTGGAATTTGTTGCGTCGGATCCGTCGATTCTGGGGGTGGGCAGCCGGGGCGAAAAGATGATTGTTGCCTTTGCCAAAAACATGTCCGCCCTGATTCCGGATGATGTGGCGGCTTTTGGCCCCAAGACGGACTTCGCCGACCGGTTGCTGGGCATCTTTCTCAGGGCCGGACTGGGAGCCCTCTCCGGTAATTCTGCTACGGTGATTAAAGATGAGAATATTGCCAAGCTCCTGGCCGGCGTTACCAGACCCATCGTCGATGCGCTTCCGGAATCCATTGTCGAACAGATCCATTACCGTGATCTCGTCGATGCCCTTGCAGGACCCGCGGCCGAAGCGGCCTTTAATTTGTTGGCAGAGAACACCGAGACCTACCTCGGTAAAGATTTCGCCAATGACACGGCGCTCGGTGCGGTGACATCTGCCCTGTTCGAAGAGATCCAGGTTACTTCCCACGGGGGCACCATCGTCGATGTATTCAGCGAGCAAGGATTGATTCGGCTCTATCAGGCCGGTCTCGGCGTTGCCGTGGAAAGACCAGGCCTGTTCATCGGAGACGACGGTTCCGCAGAGACCGACCTCTTCGGGGACCTGTTGAGCGGCACCGCTTCGACGCTGCGTGCAAACCCGCGTTTCGAAGGGCCCATCGGCGCATCCCTGGCTGCCATGGCCGTGGCGGCGGTGGGACACCATGCGCCCGCACTCTTGAGGCTCAATCCGGATGAACCCTGGGAAAACGTCGCCGTGGCGGCCCTGGCACAGATCACGACAGGCCTGACGGAAGCATTGGACAATATGGATGCCAACGGTTTACCCAAGGGCGCTTTGAAGCTTTTCAACGATGAACAGTTGCTCGAGCTTGGGCGGGTCGTACTGGCACAAGTGGCCCGAACACCGGGAATGTTGGGTGTCCAGCGGTCGGAGCTGCAGATGATCGTCGCCGGTATGGCAGAGGCCATGGCCCGGGATGACAATCTGCTCCTCTCGGGCGACGAGTGGATACACATCGCCGGTGTTGCCGCCCGGAAAGCGGCGTCCAATCCGGGACGGCTGTTTGGGCTGTCCACGGACGACCAGGGGCGCGCGCTGGCCGTGACGGTCATCACATCGGTATTGAAGGTGGCTGGAGAAACCTGGTCCGCCGCCGGCCGGGCAGATCGCCCACTGCTTTTTGGCGAAACGCTGGAGTCGGCACTGGAATCGGTCATAGAGGGGCTCGCCGGCAACGTGACGGCCGTGGCCCGGGAACCGGAAGTCGTTGACCGGTTTCTGCAGAGGCTACTGGCGGATGCGTCGGCAAACCCGGACAAATACGGCAGCGGGGGGCTGTTAAATGTGTTCCGAACGTTTATCGGCAGGGTTCTGGCAAGCGGCACGCTACCCACCGATGCGGAAATCGACACCGCCCTGTCTGAATAGGAGGCATACTTATGAAAAAACTCTCAGTCCGGTTTGCCCTCCCCATTGTTGTGGTACTGCTGGCGGGATGCGCCACCGTGGAAGATGTGCGGCGTGCGTCAGATCTTATCCGCACCGACAACGAACTCACCCGGCTTCTGGTTGAGGTACGTCCCCAGGATCAGGCCGGTTCGGCAATCTATTTGAGCGGTCTGGCGACCCAGGCCAAAGATGACGCCGACGCATTGAAGGACGAAAAGGGAAAAGAATCCGATGCCATCGCATACTATCGGATTGCCGCAACGGCCTACTGGCGAAGCGGTAACCCCGAGGTCGTGAACGCCCTTTTCGAGGTGTCCAATACCGGCACAGATTTATGTGCCAAATTGGGTGATCAGGCCCCGGATCGGGACTGCTTGTTCCTGAGACTCGTCATCCCCTTTGCGGGTCTGGAGGCCAACGCCAACGGAAAAGGCCTGTCGGGCTTGCTGGCCAGTGTGGATTTCAATGACAGGGACGAGACAGTCAGAGAGATCGACACCATGAAAGAGATTGGAGCGTCGTTGAGCCAGGTCAAAACGCTGGTCGAAAAAATCTTTGCGGTGGGAAAAGATGACCGTCTCATCTCTCATCCCGGTATGCGCGAATATTACTGCATAAACGCCAAAAACGCTTTCCGCTATTATGATTCGACTGCCGGCATATTTGTGACCAAGGTCAACGAATTTCACCAGACCATCACAGACAACAATCCTGCCCTGGGGATCGATGTCGCGACGGCGCGTCAGATGCGAAAGCTGGATCCGGGGGTTCCGGAATACTGTCGGTAGGTGACCCGTCGGTCGAATCGAGACACCTATAACATCACAACCGGTTATTCGAACGGCATCCCGATGTACCAGGTCGTTGCGCAATCCGTTATTATCTTTCGGCTTTTTATTTATCTTCCATAGCGATTTTCAGAATTCCGTTCCGAAACCGGACTCCACACCCTGGCCCCTACCTTCAATCGGAACATGTTTTTGGCAACTGCTATAAAAATTAGTCGCCTGCAGCTTTCTTTGAAGTGCATGGGTACAGAGCATGGATTGGACTGTCCAGGATTTGTGAGGTGTTTTTTCCACAGGTTGGGAAAAAAAATACATAAACCGGGAATGACATCCTGACGCGCCAGGGGGGTGCCATCAAGATAAAAACCGAGGGGTTGACCTGCTCCGTCGAAGACGACGGATCGTGAACTCACCAGGTGCAGAATTGACCAGGCGGAATATCGCGTTTACGGTAATTCCCAAACACCTGTTTACATCGCGATCATTCCAGTCTGAAAACGTTTTCCGTCTGGAAAGCGGGTTTCCGTAAACTCCCCGGGTTCTTCTTTTCTCACGCTATTTCCGTTCGACGCATTTGCTTCGAAATCCTTGACATTTTGATATCATGGTGACGGCTCACCGATGAACATGTTTTGCACGATTATTGCTTTCAAAAAAGGCAGGCAAGCGGAATGATTCGGCAATAGGAGCAGGAGGGGGTGCCGAAGTGAAAAATGCAGAATCAGGCACGCGTTCTGGAAAAGACCGACGCAGGGTATTTGTACTTGGCAACGATGTGCCCAAACGACGGGTACTGAAGGAAAGAAGAGGGCACCCGGAAAGAAGAAAAGGATGGGTCCGAGTGAATAAATGGGCGAGCGTGTACTTGCCGGATCTGAAGATTGCAAAATTTCTCCTGAATGATGGCCGGTTAGCCAGCTGACGCCGCATTGTGAGCATCAGGGGCCGTGACCAGCGGAAGAGCCTGACTGTTTCAGGAATCCAACACAATAGGGCCGGGTTGCCTTGGTTAAGGTGATTCGGCTTTTGTTTTGACCCATGGATCGTTGCGCAGCTTCCGGCACTGCAAAACCACGGATTGCCATTCGACGCTTCATTCAATGTTCAGATAAAGGGGTATGCTATGACGAAATATGAAATGTGGACACACGGTGTTGACGTCCAGATCGAATACCCGGACAGAAGCGTGGGTATCAGCGGCGACCGGAGGGCGCAACCGAGACGATCAGGTTGGGGGACCCTGGTTTACCAGATGGGAGGTACAACAAATTGGTTCCATTTTGGGATTCCAACCCCTGCGATCATGGCAAATCAACAGGTTTTTCTCGATTCCATACGACTCCGGGCCGAAATCAATGAAAACGCCCAGATCGATGTGGTGCACATCCGCCACGACAACCGCAAAATTTCAACCCATGAGGTCAATTTGACGGACGGCAGTACAGATGAAACGTTTTATCAGGTCCCGAAACAAATGCTTCTGCAGGGAATTGCCCTGTGTATTCATATCCGCTTTATCCCGGGTGAGAAGCTGGGAATGGTGATCTTTCAAGGCGCCGGAGCGTCATTCAGTGTAGAATGATCCAACGGGCTTCGGTTTAGAACATGACCCCGATCCCCCGTCTACTCTTTCGGACCACCGTGCCGGTAACATCCAGGTGATGTTTCCGCAGCGGTGAGTAGTAGCTGACCCTCACGACTTGTCCGGGTCTAAATTCCTCATCGGTTATAATAAACACACCATCCGGGCTTACATTTATAACCACACTCTGTTTGGAATGTTTTCCCATGGTAAGCGTGGCTTTTTCTCGACAATCCACCCTCGGATTCTTTCGTTTTTCCACTCCAGGCCACTCGGTGTCCGATGACATGCGCGCTCCCCTCTTTTGAAAGAGTTCCATTTGATTGACCTGTTATTATTTTCTTTGGATCCGATGTCAACGGAATTGCTCGAAGTTTGGGTGAATTTTTTTATGATAAAGGGCAAAAAAACACCCCATGGCAGTACGAAAGAACTGGCGCAAGCATAAAGATTGCATCCTGCCGGTGAATGCCAATATTGTCCATTGAAGCCAATTTGTTTTTCCGTTTCATGTGACGCGCGTGAATGGCTTCAGCTCGAACAACAGATGAACCACGGATAACCACAGGAGGGAGTCGGTATGAGCGATACATCAGAGGAACTCAGCAACTGGAAACCCGGAACCCGTGATGATAACGAAGATGGTGAGGCCGGCTGCCGCCCGGATGATCCGGATTGCGGCGATTGTTGTTGCTGCGATTAAGCAGCTCTTTATGGCTCGCTGTCGTGACCTGAACAACATGATGATCCGGCTCCGGTAAATACCCACGCGGGGTTGAGATGACGTTTGCCCAAAGGGTGTTGTTCAATTACCCGTAGTCACCATTTCTGAACAACGCGGAGACTGTTATTGTACATTGTAATTTGTTTTTTGTATGTTAAGGAATCGTTTGGGTGTTTCATCCCTTTCACGTGAAACAGCACCGCTTGGACCAGTCACCACAGGCTGGTTAACGTTGCGTCGGTTTCGACGGACTCGATGGAGTTCCTGACGGTCGGTTTCATTTAGTTGGAGGTGTGGTTGTGAATAATGCGAGATACAGACGCTCCGGCAGGGAGCGGCGCCAATCTGAGGCCCGGATCACTACTCAGGAAAGACGTTGCGGATATGATCGAAGGCGTGCGCGGGACCGCAGAACGGGGTTGGACCGGCGGAATCCCAAGGGCCAGCGGGGATGGTTTCCCATTGGCCGGCGGCACGCGTCCGGAGAGATAACCGTCATAACCCTCCCCGAAGCCAATATGTCCAAAACCGTGGATACATATAAAAGCCGCTTGAGTGAGGTCAAACCAAGATATAAAAAATTGAAATAAAGCGGGATTTCTAATAAACAACCACGTTTTCTGCAGACGTCCCAGATGGACAGCGGAAGTAAACAGGGCCAATCGTCCGTGTTCCGTTGCCCGCCATACCGGTGTCAGGCGAACGCCGCCACTGCATCCCCTTCTTCATCGCTCGATATCGATGCGTTTTCCAGGTCGTTTCCCGTTGGTTTCCGATGATTGCGGCGTCCCTGCGCGCGTCGGTCCATTCCGCTGCGTCTTTCAGGGATATGCAGATCATATAAAAACTGACGGCGTTCCAATCCGGATCGTCTGTTTTTTTTGAGTGTCCTGGAGAGCATCCCAAACTCCCCACATGTTCATGCGGTTGACGTTTTCGTGAACCCATCCGTTTTAGACAACGTTTCCTGAGCGACGACATGCGCCTACTTGTCGACCTCCTTCTACTTAGTCGTACAATCGGTACAATCCATACACCCCATGCGTTTTCCGATGGGATTGTCTCCGCACGCCACCCATCATTTTTGAACAGCGCCCTTCACTGCCAGCTTTTTTGCCATTTGTTTTCTCATCTCCATAACGGCGTTCGCCAGCTGCTCGATAAAGTAGGCTTCCGGTTTGGTGAAATCATCGGTGAGCACCGCCGGGTACTTGAGCGGCCATCCGTTCTTCTCAGCGTCTTCTTTACCTGTCTGAAATGCGGCGGTCGCCTCTCGAATAGCCGTGGCGGCTTCTTTCCCGGAAAACCCAAGCCGTTTAAACATCATGAAAATGCGATCGAATTTGTCCTCTGTATCCTCCGGAAACAGTTCTTTCATCCAGGCCGGAGTGAAACCGCCGGCGATCAGACTCATGTTAAAATCTACGACAAACCTTTCCGGTGTGTGCTCCGAATGTTGGGTGTGGCCCATTTCTGACTCTCCTCCATTGTTTTATAGCGATTGCCGAAATTGCGTTCCGATTCCTTTTACGATCACCGTATCACCGCAAAGCAGATTTTAATTTTACATTTCGCTGCCCTTCGAGAGCCTCAGGGCTTAGAGGGCGAAATGCAAAACGATCTTCTAAAAAATATACAGAAATTCGATATGTTGCCGGGGCTCTTTCCCCGAATCCCCCTCTCGGGGATTCGGGGAAAAAACAGTCCCTTTGCGTCCTCTGCGACTCTGCGGTCATCGTTTTCAGATGTCTGCAAAGGGAACATATTTAGAACAACCACTATAGATGCCAATCCTTTCGACACGGGCGGCGACAGATTTAATTCCAATGTAATCTATTTTTAGGGCGTGTCGTTGATATATCGCGCCAATCGATTGACCATGGGTGCTGAACGTGACCCTTTCACGACATCGCCAGAAAAATTGCCATAAATGACAGAAACTTATCGCAGAGATCCGAAGCGCGCAGGGGAGGGTGAATTTTTCAGAATTCCTGGGAGGGGATTATGAGAAAGGGACGCTTTTTCGATGGATTGTGTTCTATTGTCTGCAACTCCGCACAAACTCAGAGAGGATGATCCATATTCACACGAGAGCGCGATGCTTCAGTCGTGCGGCTGAAACAACCATTTCGCCCTAAGAGCGGCATCGCCGCGTTTCATAAAATCGTGCAACGATTTTATTCGGCCACGATAAATGCCTGATTAAAGCCGTCTTCGATGAGGATTTGTTCGTATGCTTCGGCCTGGGCAAGATCCGTAATCCGCCCTACCCGGACACGGAAGAACAGTCCATCGGGGGAATCATACTCGCTGATATGGGCATTTTTATATCGGCGGTCCAGCGCCTGCCGGAGCCGCTCAGCGTTTTTGCGTTCCTTGAAGGCGCCCACCTGGAAGGTAAAATTACCCTTGTTGTAATCCACTGGAACGAAGGCCGGAGGTCGTTTGCTCGATGGCTCACCGGAGGCGGCAGCACCCAGGGCGAAGATTTCCACACGTGCCGTTCCTGCTCCGACCATATCGATTCGTTTTGCGGCAGAATAGGACAGATCGATGATACGTCCCCGGACAAACGGGCCCCGATCGTTTATGCGGACATCTATGGAACGATTGTTATCCAGGTTTTTGACTCGCACCCAGGTGTCCATGGGAAGCGTTTTGTGGGCGGCGGTCACGGCGTACATATTGTAAATTTCACCGTTGGAGGTTTTCCTGCCGTGGAACTTCTTCCCATACCAGGAGGCGATACCCTTTTGGGTGAATCCATGGGCGTGGGGTATCGGTTGATACCAGTTGCGCCCGACCTTGTACGGCCGTTGGGTCGCCTTTTTCGGTGATGTGACAGAAGGCTTTTTTGCCGGTGCTTTTGGGAAAGCGGGCGGCGGTGCGGATGGCTTCGTTGCTGAGCCGCCGCAGCCGATGATCCAAGTGGCGGCGACGACAACAGCCGTCCATTTTAAGACGATGTCCCGGATTCCTGTTTCCATTGAACTCGCTTGCTCTCCGTTACGTGCAGCGCGGGACTACCTCAAACCGGTATAAGATCCTTATGATAGCGAAAGCGGGGCGCTCCGGTTGCACGGTTGACGGAATTGCCCCGGGAACGACCCCGTCGCGCTTCCTAAACGCGTCCTACGATTTTATTCGAGCAGCGCGAGCTTCAGGACGTTTTTCATCTTGTCGACGAAATAAAAGGTAATTTCTTTTTTTACCTTTTCCGAAAGATCCTCCAGATCCTTCTCGTTGGCTTTCGGCATGATGATTTCCTTGATGCCGGCACGGTGGGCAGCCAGCATCTTTTCCTTGATGCCGCCAACGGGCAGCACCTGCCCCCTGAGGGTGATCTCCCCGGTCATCGCCAGATCTTTTTTGATTTTCTTGTTTGTCAGCAGGGATGCCAGAGCGGTGAGCATGGTGACCCCTGCAGACGGACCGTCCTTTGGAATTGCGCCGGCCGGGACATGGATGTGAATATCCAGCTCATCATAGAAATTTTCTTTGATTCCGAGTTTCTTGGCATTCGCGCGGATGAAGCTCAAGGCCGCCATGGCCGATTCTTTCATCACATCGCCAAGCTGCCCTGTCAGGCTCAGCCCCTTTTTGCCGTTCATGGCCGTGGCTTCGATAAACAGTAGCTCCCCCCCGGTGGGCGTCCAGGCCAGGCCGGTGGCCACGCCGGGAGTTTGAATCCGGGATTTGGTTTCAGAAGTGAAGCGGACCGGCCCCAGAAATTTGTATATGTCATCGATCGTGATGCTAAACGATGTCACCTTGCCTTCCGCAACCTGGCTGGCCACCCCCCGGCAGATGGTGGCAATCTCCCGTTCCAGATTTCGGAGGCCGGCCTCCCGGGTGTACCCGCTGATGACGGCTTTTATCGCCCCTTTTGTAAACGAAATCTGGCTGGATTTGAGTCCGTTTTCGTTCCGTTGCCGGGGTATCAGATATTTCTGGGAGATCTTGAGTTTTTCATCCATGGTATAGCCGAGGAGCTGGAGAACCTCCATGCGGTCCCGCAGGGCCGGGGGAATGGTATCCAGGATATTGGCGGTGGTGATAAACATGACCCTGGACAGGTCGAAAGGCACATCCAGATAATGATCCTGGAAAGAATTATTTTGTTCCGGATCGAGGACCTCGAGCAGGGCTGAAGAGGGGTCGCCCCTGAAATCGCTGCCGACTTTGTCGATTTCATCGAGCATGAATACCGGGTTATTGGATTCGGCACGCCGGATGCCCTGAATGATCCGCCCGGGCATTGCCCCGACATAGGTCCGGCGGTGCCCCTGTATTTCGGCTTCATCGCGGACGCCGCCCAGGGAAATCCGGACGAACTCGCGGCCCAGAGCCCGCGCGATGGAATATCCCAGGGAGGTCTTGCCGGTACCCGGGGGGCCTGCAAAACAGAGAATCGGGCCTTTGGAATCGGGTTTGAGCTTTCGGACCGCCAGATACTCGATAATGCGACGTTTGGGCTTTTCGAGGCCATAATGGTCCTCGTCCAGAATTTTACGCGCCTTTTTGATGTCCAGGGTATCTTCGGTGCTGTCGTGCCATGGGAGGCTTGTGATCCAGTCCAGATATGTGGACACGACCGTGTACTCTGCAGAAGACGGATGCATTTTGGCCATCCGATTCAGCTCCCGGTCGGCCTCTTTCCGGGCCTCTTCGGGCAAATCCTTTTCTTCTATCTTTTCGCGGTACTCGTCGACTTCAACCGTTCCTTCATCGGTTTCACCCAGCTCCTCCTTTATCGCTTTGAGTTGCTGGCGCAGGTAATACTCCCGCTGGCGTTTGTCCATGTCGCCTTTAACCTGGGTCTGAATCTTGTTTCCCAGTTCAAGCACTTCCACCTGATGATTGATCAGCTTGGTCACCTGTTCGAGCCGCGCTTTGACGTCGAGAATTTCCAGAATTCGCTGCTTGTCTTCGTTGGCGATATTGATTGTCGATGCGATCATGTCCGCCAGGGTGCCCGGGTCGCTGATCGACTGGGCCATCTGCCCGATCTCCTGGGGCAACCCTGGGGACAGATCCACGATCCGCAGGAACTGGCCGACCAGGTTGGACATGAGCGCCTCGATTTGCGTGCCGGCATGATCGACGTCGGTGAGCTTTTCAATGCGACCCTGGAGAAAGGGTTTGCCGCCGACAAATTCCTTGACCCGAAACCGTCCGATGCCCTGTACCAAGAGCTGGGTTTTATTGTCCGCACTTTTTGCCATCTTCAGGATCAGCGCACTGGTGCCGACCGACGCCAGATCCTTTTTGGATTGGGTGCTGACCTTTTCGGGTTTCTTTGACACCAGCAGGCCGATGATCCGGTCCTTGGCCATGGCCTCGTCGACCAACTGAACCGATTCATCCTGCATGACCACCAGGGGCAGCACCATTTTCGGGAACAGTGTGGCGTCGAAAAGCGGCAAAATAGCAAGAAGTTCCGGTACGTTATCGGTGTCCAATGCTGCTTCCGGATTTTTATCCGTCATAAAAACCTCCCTGAATGTGACGTCCTGCAAACGGGTGTCCGGAAACCGGGTTACCGGACGATGGTATCTTCAGAGACATCGATCATGTAGATGGATATTAGCTGTCTTTAATGGGAATCTTATGGGTTTTGGAGGACGGTAGCTTGGCAAGGCGAATTTGCAGAAAGCCGTTTGAAAAGGAAGAACTCACTACTTCCGTATCGACCGGGGAGGGTAGAAAAAGGACCCGTTCGAATTTACCGTACTGGATTTCCGCGAGTCGATAGGTGCCCCGTTCGGCTCTGGGCATTTCCGTCCGGTTGCCATATATTCGAACCGCCTTGCTGTTGATTTCAACTTCCAGGTTTTCCCGTTCCACCCCGGCGATCGATGCACGGATGATAATCTCTTCCGGAGCCTCGTATATGTCCATCTGTGGGCTCCAGGTCCGTTCCGACAGCTTGAAAATGGGGTTTACAGCTCGAAACATATCTTCAATGGTTTTTTCGAACCTGGAGCTGATATCGTCAAATTCATCGCCAAATCGTATTTTTATGTAGTCCATTTTTGACTCCTCTTTCTGGTCGGCGGAACAAAAAAAGAGACTAACATCGGGGTTGAACTTTGTAAAGAGACGATTGACAAGGGTATGCACACGGTATCGGACGATTTTCGGAAATGGGGCGGGAATCGCCGCCAGCGGCTATCCGCATATTGCATGAACGCGCTTCAGCGAGTAAATAGTGTCTATGGACAAACCGCTGTTACCCACCAAGGGCGTGATCGCCTCCCAGTACGTGCTCTACTTCGGGATACTGGGAATTTTCCTTCCGTATTTCAATCTATACTGCTTCCATCTCGGTTTCTCCGGTTTCGAAATTGGCGTCATATCGGCGGTGCGCACGGTCACCACGGCATTTTTTCCGTTGGTGTGGGGTGCTCTGGCGGATCGGTATCAGATCCGAAAGCCGCTTTACGTTGCCTGCAGCATTGCCAGTACCGGTATATGGGCACTGTTCTTGCTGACAACGGACTTTCTACCGATGCTGGCCATCACGTTATGTTACGGCACCTTTTATGCTCCCATCATCGCGTTTCTCGAAGCATTTACCATGGACCATCTCGGTAAAAAGAAAAAACGTTATGGTGCGATCCGCGCCTGGGGGTCCATCAGTTTCATTCTGACCGTCATACTCGTCGGACGCGTTATCGACGCAGCGCCGATCCACATTATTCTGGTGCTGATACTGGCCGGTTCGATCCTGCAGTCGTTTCTGTCCACACAGGTGCCGGGTCCCACGGGGCTCCGGACCAAGACGGCCGCCTCGGGATTCTCTTTACTGACGCGGCGGCCTGTCTTGCTGTTTCTCTGCAGTGCCTTTCTGATGCTGGTCAGCCACGGCACCTACTATGGTTTCTTCTCGATCCACCTGGCGGGACTCGGCTATGGCGGCACGTTCATTGGATTTGCCTGGGCCCTTGCCTCGGCCGCGGAAATCCTGGTGATGATCAACTCGGAACGGATATTCATGCGGTTTTCCCTGCAACGGGTGCTGGTTTTTTCCTTTCTCGTGGCCGCGTTCCGGTGGTCCGTTCTGAGCTGGGCCGAATCCGGGACCATCATCCTGCTGACACAACTTTTGCATGCCGCCACCTATGGCGCGTTTCACATGGCCAGTATCCTCTATATCGACTCGCTGATACCGGCTCCGGCCAAAACATTCGGGCAGTCGGCCAACAATGCCGTGACCTACGGGCTGGGTATGATGACCGGCTTTTTTTTAAATGGGGTTCTCTACGACTGGGTCGGCGTTCAGACCCTTTTTGGTCTCTCCGCCGTGACGGCGATTGCCGGAGCGGGATTGTTGCTTGTGGGGAACAGTTTTTCCAGCTCAGGGTCTGCGTCCATCCAGGCCGGGAAGTCTTCCCGGTAGGTGTCGAGAGCCTCTTTTTGAATCCGGACAGAGATAATGGTTGGACGTTCCGGTTCTTCGACAATGACGCTGCCGGTCGGCATGATGACGGCCGAATCGCCGGTATAGGCCAGTCCATTGCCATCGGTTCCAACGCGGTTGACCCCGACGACAAAGGACAGGTTCTCAATGGCCCGGGCTTGGAGCAGGCGCTGCCAGTGCAGTCTCCGGGCCGCCGGCCAGTTGGCGATGAAAACAGCCACGTCGTAACTGTTTGAGATATTTCGCGTCCAGCCGGGGAATCGTAGATCGTAACAGACAAACGGCCGAAGTCGCCAGCCTTTCAAGTCAACCGTTATCGTTCGGTTCCCCGCGGTGTACACACGATGTTCGCCGGCCATCCGAAACAGGTGGCGTTTGTCATAGGTCCAGAATCGGCCATCGGGCTTCACCCACACCAGGCGATTGTAATAGCAGCTGTTTTCACGGATGATCAGGCTTCCGACCAGATCCATGTTTTTCCGACGGGCGGTGTCTTGCAGCCACATCACCCCGGATCCCTCCATATCCTGTGCCAGGGCCGCTGCATTCATCGTGAATCCGGTTGTAAACATCTCCGGAAGAACCACCAGATCGGTTCCGGGAGCAACCCCGTCGACAGTGGTGGAGAACAGCTTTAAATTGGCGTCGATGTCCTCCCAGATCTGCCTGTTTTGTATCAGTGCGATGCTCAGATCCGGCATAATCTCTCGGCCGCCTCCATCAATGTGTCATCTTTTTTAGCAAAACAGAATCGCAGTACCTTGTAGTCGTCACCAGTGCTGTAGAATACGGACGGTGGAATGGCGGCCACGCCTTCGGTCGTAATCATCTGCCGAGCGAACTCGATGTCCGGAACGTCGGAAATGGCCCCGTAACCAAGCATCTGAAAATAGGTGCCGTGACATGGGATGACCTCAAACCGGGATTCGGCAATCAGTGAAAGAAAGCGGTCGCGTTTTTCCTGATAGAATTCCCATAACCGTGTATAGGCGTCGCGATTTTCCAGAAATTCCGCGTAGGCCATTTGGATCGGTGTGTTACAGGCAAAGGTCAGATACTGGTGGATTTTTTGAAACTCCCTGGACAGCGGTTCGGGGGCGAGGCAGTATCCGATTTTCCAGCCCGTGGTATGGTATGTCTTTCCAAAGGAGCTGATGACAAAGCTCCGATCGGCCAGCGCAGGACGCCGCGCCATACTTTCATGCCGGCGGCCGTCAAACACGATATGCTCATAGACTTCGTCACTGAGGATCAATATGTCCGACCCTTCCACAATTTTTTCCAGGGCATCCATGTCGTCGTCGGAAAGTATGGCCCCGGTGGGATTATGGGGAGAGTTGAAGATCATCAACCGGGTCTTGGAAGAAATAGCGTCCTGTACCTTATCCCAGTCTATCCGGTATTGGGGGTGGCGCAGCTTGGAAAACACGGGAATACCGCCGCTTAGCGCGATAGCCGGGACGTAAGAATCATATGCCGGCTCAAACAGGAGCACCTCATCGCCCTTTCGAACCACGGCGGTGATCGCTGCAAACAACGCTTCGGTGGCCCCGTGGGACACGGTGATCTCTGTGACCGGATCATAACTGCGGCCGTAAAGAGATTGCACCTTTTCGGCAATACGCTCCCGAAGTGCGAGCACCCCCTGCATGGGCGCATACTGGTTGTACCCGGCATGGATGTATTTCTCCACAAGGGCGATCAATGCTTCGGGGACCTCAAAGTCCGGAAAACCCTGGGACAGATTGATGGCACCGTGCTGATTGGCCAGGTTGGTCATCTGGGTAAAGATGGTGATACCGGCATCCGGCAGTTTTGAATCAATGTTGATGGCGTGTCCCATGATACGTCCCCGGCGGCAGGCACCCGGATGGGCGGGATCAACTTTTCAGAACAAATTGGAGCTTGGTGGATCCAATGTCGATAACATCGAATTCCCTGAGCATCACGGATTCCCGGACGGCGCTTCCATTGACTTTCGGCTTTGCAATCCCCTCCACGTAGCTCAGTGAATATCCGTTGGGCCGTTTGCTGATGGTGGCCGAGGTCTGCCCCACCAGGAGGCCGCTGACGATCATATCGGAAGAGGCGCTTTTTCCGATTTTAAAAAGTTTTTTGTCGATCACCACTTCCCCTTCGCCGCCACCGAGATAAGACAAAACGCCGGTCGGTTCCCCTGCCATGTCTTGAGTGGAGTCGGAGGGTTTTTTACCTATCTTTTCGACCATCTTGCGATACTGACCCGTGTCCATGACCATGGTCTGGTCCAGCCCTCCGGCGGGTGCGCTGGCGGGGGCAGGCTGTTCCTCGCCCTCGGCGTAAGCAAATACCAGGACGTGTTTACCGATCAAGATCTCATCATCGTGCTGCAGCCAATGGGAATTGACCGGATCACTGTTGACGAAAGAGCCGTTTTTGCTCTGCAAATCGGTGAGCAAATATCCATTTCCAACCGAGTCGATTTTGGCGTGGTGCCCGGAGACGGCCAGGTTCTCGATGACCACGTCGTTGGCCTCCATCCGACCGATTGTCACGCTTTTCCCCGGGGCCAAATTGTATTCTCCAACGACGTTGTCCTTGAATTTGAGCGTCAATGTCGGCATGGGATTGTTCCTCTTTCGTTATGGTCCTTCTCGGCGATGACTATTGTTATATGTATTTCTCCAGGAAATGAATGATTCGGCGGGCGACCCTGGTGCGAAGTTTGGTGATTCCCCCGCGTTTTTTCGTGTCTTTGATTCTCAATACCACCACCGTCACGTTGTCATGGCCGCCTCTCCCATTGGCCATCTCGATGAGTTTCTGACAGGCGGTGGCGGAAGACTGCTCTTCTACGACGTCCAGTATCTCCTCGGGGGATGCCAGATCACTCAGACCGTCGGAGCTGATGACAAGGACATCGTCCCGGAAGATCGGCACCTCACAGATATCCGGCCGGACAGATTCTTCCACACCCATGGCCCGGGTAAGTAAAAATTTAACATCTTCTCCCAGTCTGTCGGCGGCGTCCGGGTCGATGGCAGCCTGCTCGGTGACCACGTTGTGGGTTACCGATAAGAGTTCAATCGTGCTGTCATGTATGAGATATATCGGGCTGTCGTCGACATTGGCGGCGATAACGGTCTGATCGGTCAAATACGCGGCGGACACTGTAGAACCCATGCCGCGGTAGGCGTCATTGCTCTGGGCGATTTGATGAACGCCTTTGTTGGCCAGATGGATACTTGCTAGGAGATGGTTCGCTTCTTTGGAGAGCGCGCTGTCTGCGGTTTCGGATTCCGCCCGGGAGCTGTTTCTGTGGATCTGCGTTATGTACGCCTGGATTGTCTCGACCACCAGTTCGCTGGCAACCTCGCCAGCCCGGTGGCCGCCCATGCCGTCTGCAACCATGTACAACCCCAGATCGTCGTCTACGAACAGGCTATCCTCGTTGTTCTTTCGTTTTCTGCCAACGTCGGTAATTCCTGCCGATTCGACGACAATCATGATCCGGGCTTCACGTTATCATTTGACGGTGGTCGCAGGTGGTGGAGATGACTCCAGATCCAAAAAACAGATGGCGCACCGCAGGATGCACACACCCAATGGCTAAATCCATTTTCTAAATCAAAATAGAATGCCAGGTCAAGAAATTATCTCCGGCACTACCCCTTGGATCCACTCTCAGCCGCACGTTTTGCGGCAATGACGTCCATCTTTTCCCCGAGGGTGCGCAAATGCCCCGCCATCAAGGCGGCATCCCGGTAGCGTTTATCACGATCCTTTTCGAGCGCCTTATCGATGATAAACATAAGCGGCTTGATGAGCTTGGGATTGTGCTGCTTCGGGTTGGGGTGACGGATGTTCATGATCTGGTGCATCAAGGCCGCCGGGTTGTCCCCCCGAAAGGGGAGGACGCCGGTCAGGAGCTGGTAGAGCATGGTCCCCAGGGAAAAAATATCCGATCGCCCGTCTACTTTTTGTCCTGCTATCTGCTCCGGCGACATGTAATACGGTGTCCCTTTGACGACACCGGTCTGGGTCTGGGAGGTCGCGGTGATCCGGGCGATTCCGAAATCGGTGATTTTGACCACACCGCTTTTCAGGAGCATGATGTTCGCCGGCTTGATGTCCCGGTGAACGATCCCCTTTTGATGGGCATAGTCGAGGGCATCGGCGATGTCGCCGACAAGGTCGATGACCTGTCGTGTCCGAAGCAGGTTCCTGGGTTTGGTATACCGCTCCAGATTGTGGCCTTCCAGATACTCCATGGCGATGTAGGCCAGATCCCGCTCATCACCAGCGTCGTAGATGGTCACGATGTTGGGATGGGATAGCGTCCCGGCGCTTTCCGCTTCCCGGAAAAATTTTTCCTTATACTCGCTGATGTCTTCCGGATCGAAGTCCTCGGGGAACTGAAATGTTTTGATGGCGGTGGTCCGGTGAATCCGGGGATCTTCGCCAAGGTACACAATTCCCATGGCACCTTTGCCCAGCTGTTTGATGATTTCGTAGCGTCCCAATGTCGGTCGGGTGTCCGTCCCGGCGGCCACCAGCCCGTCGCCGCTGGATTTTCCTCCGAGCAGCCCATCGCCGAAAACCATGGTCTCGCTGGCCTGGATCAGCTTTTTCTTCCGTTCCGTCACATCCTTGAATTTCGGATCCACATCTTCGATGCGTTCATATACGGCCGCCGCCTTGTTGAATTGCCGTTTGCGCTCGAAGTCGAGGGCCAGTGTGTAGAGGCCCCCTTTCATTTCAGTGTCCACCGGAACCTTACGAAACTTGTCGAATGCCATGTCCAGCATTCCCTGGCTCTGGAAGGAGAGACCCAGCATCCGGTTGGTCTCGGCCGATTCCTCTTCGACTTTTTCCTTTCGGGTTTCGGTGACAAAAAATTGGAGACTGACCAGGCCGATGTACCCCAGGGTCAATTGGATCAAGGGATAGGTGACCTGGACCCAAAGGCCGTTGGACACAAACAGAGACGTCGAGCCACCCAAGAGGATTAGAACCAGGGCAACAAAAGCGATTCCGGAAAGCATGGCCTTCAGGCGCGGCAGCAGAAGGGTGATAAGCAGACCGACGATCAGTATCAACAGCAGCTCAGCGGCAGCGCTCCACGGGGGTTGCTCCACAAAATTCTGATTTAAAATAGCCCAGAGGGCATTGGCTGAGAACTCTCCAACCGGCATGGTCGGATCCACCGGCGTGCTGAGGGGATTCATAATTCCGGTCGCCGAAGCCCCGACAAGAACAATCTTATTGCGGAACACGGAGGCCGGTACTTTCTCGTTGATGACATCGAAAAAGGCGTATTGCTTAAATGAGCCCCGCGGCCCCTTGAAACTGACCAACAACTCCGAAAAGAACGTCGTGGGGATCTCTATCGTGCCCAGAGTGACGCTGGACCCCAATTCAGCGCGCACTTGTTGCGGTTTCAGGTTTAGCACGGTCGCCGCCAACCGAAGCGTGTAGGAAGGTATGTACAGGCCCCGGTATTCATACAGCAGTCGCTCCCGGCGCGCCGTACCGTCCATATCATAGGCAAGGTTGATATGCCCGACACCCCGAGAGGCTTCCAGGAAGTCCGGGATGGGCATGATGACTTCCGTGCCGACCGGAACCTGAAATCCCTCCGGATTAGAGACATTTCGGATCGACTGATCGGCCAATGCTTCGGATGGTAGCTCTCCGGAGACCGCGATCGTGGTGTCCTTGAGAACCACCGGAAGAACGACGTTCCCGGATGTCTTTAATGCCTCTGCCAGTTTCCCATCGTTGTCGAGTCGCTGCTGGGATGCCATGACTGCCACGAGGATCGGGTCGAAAGGGGCACCCGGAGTGTCGGCCGAGGCGGAACGGATGATCTGTTCAAGGTCGCGAAGTTCCTGCAGCCCCGAACTATCTTCCGGCTCGCTGAATACGAAATTGAGCCCGATAACCCGAGGGTTGCCGGCATTGATTTTATCGATACCTTCGGCGATAAGGGTTCGAGGCCAGGGCCAGCGACCGAGTTTTTCAATGGAATCGTCGTCGATGTCGACCATGACGATTTCGCTGGAGGACTCGGGGTCGCTCCGGAAGCCCATCATCACGTCGTAGAGCTTCAAGTCCAGCCCGTCCAGAAAACCGACGCGGAAGAAACCCAGCCCTAAAAACACCATCGTTATGGCTATCCCCAGAATCAGAGTTGGATGCCGCTTCAGAAAACCCATGACGGTGCCCCTGTGTTCGTCGTTCAGACGGCGCCGAATTCCGCGTCATCCCCCGGGGTGCAGGTAATTTGTGGCAAGGGGTGGAACACGGCCCGGAAAACTGCTTATTTTCCGTTTCAGGCTGCTTTCCTCGAGGGCGGTCGATAAAACGAAACCGCGTTTCATGTTGTGAAATGCGTTATGACAGTCGATATGAGCTTAAGTATAAGAATATATTTAATATAATTCGAAACTTGCGGATTTGTCAACCGGCATCTGATGAAGTGACAACCGCCGGAAAGGTTCTTTGCCGCCCCGCACATGGCCATTTTAGATCGATGCGGAAATGGCGTCTCTCTCCCGGATATGGCGTGACCTCCTGTCCGTGATAGAACCACGGAACGACGGTTGACTTCTCGGACAGGCTATGATGAATGGGAATCACGAAACCCTGAAGGTGGATATAATGGCTTACACACCGATCGGCCCTTTGTTTACGGATCTGTACGAACTGACAATGGCCGCCGGGTATTTTGCCCGGAGCATGTCGGCGGAGGCAACCTTTTCGCTGTTTGTCCGGGATTGCGCGGAACGCAATTTCTTTGTTGCCGCGGGGCTCGAGGACGTGCTCCGGGAGCTGTCGGTACTGGCGTTTTCCAAAGACGACCTGGCGTATCTGGAGTCGACCGGGCTGTTTGGTGCGGACTTTCTGTCCCATCTGGAGGGGATACGTTTTACCGGTGAGGTCCGGGCCATGCCGGAAGGGTCCATTTTCTTTCCGGAGGAACCGATCCTGGAGGTGACCGCCTCGATCATCGAGGCCCAGATCATTGAGACCTTCCTGCTCAACACGGTGGGATTTCAAACCCTGATCGCCTCAAAGGCGGCCCGATGTGTCCATGCGGCCGCCGGTCGACCCCTCATCGACTTTTCCTTGCGTCGCACCCAGGGCCGGGATGGCGGGATGACGGTGGCCCGCAGCAGCTATTTGGCCGGCTTTTCCGCCATCAGCAATGTCCTGGCCGGCCGGCGTTACGACCTCCCGGTCTCCGGAACCATGGCCCACTCGTTTGTTCAGACATTCCCGGATGAAGAAGACGCTTATGCTGCCTTTGCCGAGGTCTTTCCGGACAACTCCGTCTTCCTCATCGACACTTACGACACCGTGGAAGGGGCTCGTCTCGCCGCCCGCGTCGGCAACGCCATGAAGCAACACGGCGCATCCCTGAAAGGGGTCCGTCTGGACAGCGGCGACATGATCGCGTTGAGCCGGCAGGTACGCCGTGTACTGGACCACGCCGGCCTGCCGGGCGTCCAAATCTATGCCAGCAGCGGGTTTGATGAGTTCAAGATTTCCGAAACCCTGGCCGGTGGCGCCCCCATTGATGCCTTCGGGGTGGGTACTAAAATGGGCGTGTCGGCGGATGCGCCCTACATGGACATCGTCTACAAGCTGGTGCGTTTCAACGGGCGGGACGTCCGAAAGCTAAGCCCGGGGAAGGCGACACTCTCCGGCCGGAAACAGGTGTTCCGCCGGTCGGACCACCACGGCCGTTATCAGGCGGATACGATCGGGCTGGCGGATGAACACCTCGAGGGTCATCTTCCGTTGCTGCAGACGGTCATGACGGGTGGAAAGATAAGCGATGCGCGACCATCGCTGGATCACATACGGGATAGATTCCGGAGGAATTTTTCCATGCTTGGAGACGACTACAAATCGCTGGATGAGAAGAAGGTCTACCCGGTGCGTGTCAGTCGGGCACTTCAGGCTATTCAGGAAAGTCAATAGCCGTCCTGGCAGTCAAGCTCCGTCGCGAACATCATCGAACTGCAGTATCCGTTGCTGCCGCCCGCAGGTTCACGGCATCGGGTACTCTCCCCCCGGGAACACGGCGGCTTTTTCTTATCCGAGCCATTGCCATCGATATTGACAGTACACGTCGCCCGCACTACTGTTAGTAGATTACGTATTACTATCCGTCGATGCTGAAACTTTCCTGAACTCTCATCACTCCACATCGCAACGCATTTAATGATTGCCGAAATGGCAGGGCATTGACGTCTCGCCCCTTCCGAAGCTGGAGAAGGGCCGCGGGGCAGATGACGTTGGCACCACAGCGTCCGCATGTTGGGAAGTCGGGCCGAGTCTATATCGACCCTCGACGGCCGACAGGCCGTCACGAACGCCTGAAAACCACCACCAAACCGAGTAAACCGGAAGGAGAAAAACAACCATGGAGAAACAGTACTCACGCATTCTGCTGGCAGCCATTCTCGCCATGGCACTTGTCACCTGTGCATCCCAACAGGCGCCGACGACATCGGTGTTTCAACCCGAAAGGATCGATATGGGGGGTTATGCACCCAAGGCCGATGCATTTATGGTGATATTAGATGCGTCCATGTCCATGAGCGATCGCTACCAGGGGAAGGAGAAATTCGTCATCGCCAAAGATCTCCTCAGCGCAATGAATCTGACCATTCCCGATATTGATCTGAAATCGGGGATCCGGACTTACGGGCGGAGCAAGGGTGAGAGCGATCGGACGATACTCGTTTACGGGATTTCCCCCCACGACAAAGGCGACTTTGAAAGAGAGTTGAGGGCCGCAGGCCGTGGTTTCGAGGGCAGCCGGGCCGAGTTGGCCTTCTCCGCCGCGACCGGGGACCTGGCGGGAAAAGCAAGGAACATCGCCGTCGTCATGATCAGTGACGGCAAGATTGACCCGGATGCCGCCGGGGATGCCATTCAAACGCTTCGGAACACCGTCAACGGAAATGTTTGCATTTACCCTGTCCTGATCGGTAACGATCCGGCCGGGGCGGCCACCATGGCAAAGATTGCCGAGGCGGGAGGCTGCGGTGCTTCATTTACTGCGGAGCAGATTGCATCGAGTGCTGCCATGGCCGGCTTCGTAAAAACGGCATTGTTGGCCAAAGCGGCGCCAAAGCCCGTCCCCATGGCCGCTCCAACCGCACCCATGGACAGTGACGGCGACGGCGTTTTCGACGACGATGACGACTGCCCGGATACGCCCGTGGGTGCCCGGGTCGATATCACCGGCTGCTGGGCGTTACGGGGTACGGATGTCGAGTTCGATTTCGACAAATGGGAAATCAAGCCTGCCGCCTATCCTTTCTTAAATGAGGCCCTGGTCATCATGAACCGGAATCCCGGGATGAAGGTCGAGATCCATGGGCATACCGACAGCTCCGGGCCGGCGGAGTATAACAAAATGCTGTCGGAAAAACGGGCCCAAAGGGTCATGGCCTATTTTGTCGATAACGGTGTTGATTCGAAACGGCTGCGGGCCGTCGGATTGGGGGAAAGCCGGCCGATCACCAACAACGATACGCCGGAAGGCAGGAGCCAGAACCGGCGGGTCCGGCTCAAACGGCTGCCATAACTAGGTTCCGATTGAAGCGTATTAGGGACCGGGTTAACAAAATTACAATATTACCGCCAAGGCGCAACGCGCGAAAAGAAGGCACCTGTTTTTTCCAGAATCCCTGAGAGGGGGATTCTGGAAAGGCAGTGCCTCATGAATACTCGGTCGATCCGTACCGGCTACAGCAACTGTCAGAATTGGGTTCCGATTTGTGGATTGTTGACGCGGTTGAACATTGCCAAGTCATCGGTATCGGTATCGACTTCGAAGTTAGCCATTCTGTATAGATTCCGATAGCGATTTCGATTCCGAACATGTCCATATACGGACTCCCCCGAAACGGTATCCGGTTCACAAAAACTCACTATGTTCAAACGGAACATAGTTATGGCAGCTGCAATAAACGTGATGGCCGGCGTGCAGGTCAGCTTACATCCCTAGATAGGCTTTTCGGATGCCCTCGTTGGTCAGCAGATTGTCGGCGGTGTCGCTCATGGTCACCCGACCGGTTTCCATCACGTAACCCCGGTGAGCCACTTTCAGGGCCTGGTTGGCATTCTGTTCCACCAGAAAAATCGTTGTGTTGTTTTCTTCGTTGATCTTCCGGATTATTTCAAAAATCCGCTTGACCACCAGCGGCGCGAGACCCAGGGACGGCTCGTCCATGAGCAAAAGACGCGGTCGCGCCATGAGGGCCCGGGAGATGGCCAGCATCTGCTGTTCGCCGCCGCTGAGGGTTCCCCCGGCCTGATTTCGTCTTTCCGCCAGAATCGGAAACAGCTCAAAAATATAGTCGATGTCCTCCCGGATGCTGACCCGGTCGTTCCGCAAGAAGGCACCCATGTCGAGATTTTCCATCACCGTCAAATAGGGGAAAATACGCCGGCCCTCCGGGACCTGGCTGATGCCGAGGGAAACAATCTGATTCGGTGACATCCCGTGAATCGGTTCGCCCATGAAAAGAATTTCTCCGGACCGGGGCGGGACCACCCCGCAGACGGACATCAGTGTAGTTGATTTGCCGGCGCCATTGGCCCCGATCAGGGTGATAATCTCCCCTTCGGAGACACGGATGTCGATCCCTTTGAGGGCCTGGATATTGCCGTAGTAGGATTTGACATTCCGCAGTTCAAGCATCCGACTCTTCTCCAAGGTATGCCTTGATCACCTCCGGATCAGACTTTATCTTTTCGGGTGTGCCCTCGGCGATCTTCTTTCCGTAATCGACGACGAAGATCCGGTCGGAGATGCTCATGACCAGTTTCATGTCGTGTTCGATGAGCAGAATGGAGATCCCTTCCATTTCACGGATTTTTTCGATGAGGTCATCGAGCTCCTCTGTTTCCCGGGTATTCATACCGGCGGCCGGTTCGTCGAGCAAAAGGATGAACGGATCGGTGGCCATTGCTCTGGCGATCTCCAATCGACGCTGGGCACCGTATGGGAGATTCTTGGCGAAGTCGTTGACATACTGGGCCAGGCCGATCTTCTCGAGGATAACATAGCTTTCTTCGACCACCTGTTGTTCCTCATCGCGTGTGGCCCGGTTACGAAAGATGGCGCCTGCGATGCCGGCCGACATGCGGCAGTGGCGGCCGATCATCACGTTTTCGAGGACGGTCATATTTTGAAACAGACGGATGTTCTGGAAAGTTCTGGCCAACCCCTGCTCGGTGACCAGATTCGGTTTGAGGCCGTTGAGCCGGATGTTTTTGTCTTTTCTCGGCGGAGAGATGAGCATATCTCCTTCGGTGGGGGCATAGAGGCCGGTGATGCAGTTGAAAAAGGTGGTCTTGCCGGCGCCGTTGGGTCCAATCAGTGCGACCACTTCCCCCTGGCGGACATCCAGATCGATCCGGTCAAGGGCGCGAAGCCCTCCGAACACCATGCTCAACCCGTTGACGGTCAGGATCTGTTTTCCGAACTCAGGCATGCCGGTTCGACTTTCCTTTGAATTGGTAGGTCCGGCGCACGGAAGTAATGATACCGCCGGGCCGGAATACCATCATAATTACCAGAATGGCGCCGAACAGCAGCATCCGATACTGAGAAAATTCACGCAGATACTCGGGTAGCAGTTTGATGACCAACGCACCGAGTATGACCCCGATAATCGATCCCATGCCGCCGAGAACCACGCAGCACAAAATGATGACCGATTCCCAGATGGTGAAACTGGCCGGATTGATGAACGTGGTCTGCGCGGCAAACACCACACCTCCCATCCCGGCCCAGGTGGCACCCAGGGCGAAGGCGGTCAGTTTGGTCTTGGTTTTGTCGATGCCCATGGCCTGGCAGGCGACCTCATCCTCGCGAAGGGCGATCCAGGCCCTGCCGATGCGGGAGTTCTCCAGACGATTGACCACAAAAATCGTAAAGATGGTTAAACCGATCATGATGAAGTAGACGAACCGGGTGGTTTCCGCCAGGGACAGGTCGATCCCGAAAAAGGACGGGCGCGGTATGTTGGCGATGCCGCTGGGGCCGAATGAAAACTCGTTCCAGTTTTCAAGGATCAGCCGGATGATCTCCCCAAAACCCAGGGTCACGATGGCCAGATAGTCTCCTCTCAGTCGGAGCACCGGAAAACCCAGTATAATCCCAAAAAGTGCCCCTATGGCCGCGCCGATGGGAAGCACCACCCAAAAGCTCAGCCCGAAGTGGTAGTTCAGCAGGGCATAGGTATAGGCGCCCACCGCATAGAAGGCCACGTACCCCAGGTCCAGGAGGCCGGCAAGACCGACCACGATGTTCAGCCCAAGTGCAATGACCACATAGATGAGCGCCGTGATCATGATGTTTGCCTGATACAGGGAAAACACAAACGGGTAGATCAGCGCCAGCACGGCAACAAGGGCAATGGCCGGGTAGGAGACACGGCGGTTCTGGAGCAATCGCTGTGCCAGGGGCAGGGCGTCTTCCCCGACCTCTTTCTTTTTGACACCCATCTCCTTTCGGCGCATGAGATATCGCCAGATAAAGGAGATCACGAAGGTCCCGATCCCGATGTAGAACATCCGCTCCCAGCGCCACTCCACGATTTTGTAAATCGTGTTCACGCGGATGACCATGATCGGAAAGGTCAGGAACATGAACCATATCGAAACGAGGAAAGACTTTTTTACTTCTTCGATAGAAAACATAAGAACCGAGTTAACTCAAATTATCCCTGCAGCTTGCGGCACGGGATAACGGCGGACACGAGATTAAGATCCTTATTAAAGTGAACGTGCGATGCTTCCGTGGTAGGGCTGAAGTAAACGTTTCGAACTCCCCTGCAGCGTGCCGGAAGAAAAAATCAACGTTGTTTGTCCCATGAGCGACATCGTCGCGTTTCATAAAATCCTTGCACGATTTTATTTATACTTTCTCCGTTTCGCTCCGGCCTAAAATCCCGGCGGGGCGGAAGATCAGAATCAGGACCAGAAACAAAAACGCGAACACATCCTCATAGTCACTGGAGACATAACCGGTAAAAAAGGACTCGGTCCACCCCAGGACCAGGCTGCCGAGAACCGCTCCCGGGATGCTGCCGATGCCGCCGAGTACGGCCGCGACAAAGGCTTTAATACCGGCGATGAATCCGATGTAGTAATTCAACTGTCCGATATGGGACGCGATGAGCACCCCGCCGATGGCCGCCGTGGCGGACCCGACGATAAAGGTCACGGAAATGACCCGGTTGACATCGATTCCCACCAGCGACGCCATCATCTTGTCCTGGGCGGTGGCCCGCATGGCTTTTCCGATCCGGGTGAACTTGATCAGGAACGTGAGCCCCAACATCACCGCCGCCGTAACGGCGAAGATGACAAGCTCCGATGAGCGGATGAAATTGGAGTAGGGTTCCAGGAATCCGAATTCGGGGATCAGTTCCGGAAATGGGAGAAAGTCGGACGTCTGAGCCAGCAGCACATAGTTTTGCAGAAACAGGGACATGCCGATGGCGCTGATCAGCGCCGACAGCCGGGGCGCGTTCCGCAGCGGCTTATAGGCGATCTTTTCGATGGTGAGCCGTAGGCGGCCGAATAAATGACCGCCACAATCGATGCGATGACAATGATGGCCAGGGCGTTCCATCCCAGCAGGGTCAATACGCCCGATACGATCAGCGCGGTAAACGCCCCGATCATATAAATTTCCCCATGGGCGAAATTGATCAGCTCGATGATCCCATAGACCATGGTGTAGCCCAGGGCGATCAGGGCATAAATGCTGCCCCGGGTCAATCCCCCGAGGAAGAGTTCGAGAAAGTATTCCATGTCTGTGACACACCAGGCTCCGCCGGTTGCCGCGAAACACTCCGGTTGGGAACACGTCAGGGGGCCGGCAACGGTTGCCTGCCCCCTGGCCGATCCGTTTTATTCTGTTTTTGTGGGCCGTCTGATTATTTAATCTCGACGTATTGGCCCTTCTGGACCTGATACATGGCAAAGCCGACGCCGATGGCATCCCCCCGCTCATCGAAACGGAGGATTCCCAGCGGGGTGCCGACAAATTCGGTACGCAGCGCATTGGTGACGCTGTCGAAATCGGTGGCATTGCTTTTTTCGATGGCATTGAGCAGCGCCACGGCCGCGGCATAGGCATTCAGGAAAAACGCTCCCGGATCCTCGCCGTACTTTTTCCGATGTCGCTCGATGGCTTCAACGGCCATGGGGTTCTGGGTGGTGTCCACCGGCCCGGTGGCATAGACGCCTTCGGCGTATTCCTTGGCGACCTTGATGAAGGTGTCATCTTTGACGCCGTCGTCGGAAATGAAAAAGGTATCCATCCCCTTCTTCCGCATGGCGGTCACGATCTTGGAGGCCTCCGGATGGTAGCCTCCGAAAATGACCCCGTCGGCGCCGGAATTCTTTATTTTTTGCACCACTGCCGAATAGTCGACCGCGCCGGGCGTGATGCCCTCATACAGCACGACTTCCCCTCTGGCATCCTGCTCCAGGAAGCTTTTGGCAAATTCCGCAAGCCCCTTTCCATAGTCGCCCTTGTCGTGCAACACGGCGATTTTTTTCAGGTTCAGCTTGGCGAGGGCAAAGTCCACTTCCAGGCGCGCCTGGGCGTCGTCGGATGCAATCGTTCGGAAGAAATTGGGATAATCCCCACTCTGGGTCAGCCCCGGATTTGTGGCCGAGGGCGACATTACAGGAATTTTAGACTCCTTATAGATTCCCAACGCCGCTTTGGTGGCGCCGCTGCAAATGTGGCCAAGGACCACATCGACCTCGTCGGCGACCAGTTTGGTTGCGGTATTGGTGGCAATCTCCGGCTTGCACACATCGTCTTCGACAACCAGCTCGATTTTTCGACCTGCAATTCCACCGGAGGCATTGCGCTGCTCAACGACCAGTTCCGCTGCCTTAACGGTGGGGATCCCATATGATGCCAGGTCGCCACTGTGGGGTCCGGCCACGCCCATGCGGATCGGCTCCGTCGCTTTTGCCGGTGTCATTGCCGGGGCCTCTTTGGCGGTTTCAGAAGGTTTTTCAGCCTCCCCGCAGGACATCAATACGCTTCCCGCCAACACCATAGCCAGTACGAGAATCCACGCTGTAAAATGCTTTTTCCGAGAATGATGAATCTGCATAGCCTGTCCCTCCCCTATTTGGCGTAAGTTAAATTATGATTTCGTATTTGAAAAAGTGAGTCTATATAACTAAGTTGATCTTGTCGAGTCAAGATTTAAAAATATCTTGCCGTTCAGATAATATACTTATAATAAAGGATAAAAAGGGGCTTTATATTATTTCTCGGATGACAGTCAGGTCATCCGAATGGATATCGGGACGGTTTGGACAAAAAAAGGAGCGATTTGCTGTTTTGAAAATCATCGGTCTGGTCGTCAAAGATGATGCCGAGGCAAGAGCCACCGCGGATACGCTGTCGCAATGGTTTGTATCCAGGGGAATCTCGGTGTTGCGAAAAGAAAGTATTCCTCCAGTTGGTCACCCACCGGCCGGTGATCTTATCGCGGTCCCGCCGGAAACCGACTGTGTCGTCGTCCTCGGCGGTGACGGGACCCTGTTAAGCGCCGCCCGCTGGATCGGCGATCAGGAGATCCCGATCCTCGGAATAAAGTTTGGAGAGGTCGGATTTCTTTCAGCCACCACGGGGGATCAGGTCGTCACCGCAGCGGAGGCTTTGCTTGGTCGACCCCTCAAGACCGAACCACGGATGCGTCTCGAAGTGAAGGTCATTCAAAACAGCGAGGAAATTTTACGGGAAACGGTACTCAACGATGTGGTCATCAACAAAGGGGCGCTGGCCCGGCTTGCTCACATCGTCACCTCCGTTGATGATCATTATTTGACCACGTACAGCGCAGACGGATTGATTATCGCGACACCCACCGGCTCGACCGCCTATTCCCTGGCCGCCGGCGGTCCGGTTATCCACCCGGCCGTGGCGGGCATCATCCTGACGCCCATATGCCCCTTTACCCTGACGAACCGGCCGTTGATTGTTCCGGATTCGGTCTGTATTGAATTGAGGCTTGACCAACGATATGAAGATACCATACTGACCATGGACGGCCAGTCCGGATTCACCATCACCGAGCAGACCACCATCCGGGTCTGCAAAAGCGATCATCCACTGCAGATGATCACGCTGCCGGGTCAGCAGTATTATGATGTGCTGAAGGCCAAGCTTTCGTGGTCGGGGGGCCGAATTTAGAAGCGGGTTTATCACGTCATCCCAGGCACGACGGCGGCGTTGCAGGCATGGGCACAGGGCCCCTGCCCCGCGCCCATGCGGCAGAAGCTCACGTACTTGCTTGTACGCTCCGCCTTTTCCTCAGCCTGCGCCTTGCCCTCGCACCCGAGCTAACGCGCTAAACATGCTTCTTGCTGGACTATCTGAAGAATAAACTGCTTTGTTCAGCGCCTCCGGTCCCCAAACACCTGCCGCAGATCCCCAGCCGCCTGCGGGGCGGCCTTGTCTGACAACCCGACCCTCGCTCTTCAACCTGGTTTGGGGCCTGCGCTTTACCCGCCTACGGCAGGCTTGCTCCCGCAACCGCCCCCGCATTTCTTCCGACACCGTCAGCCGTGACCTGTGTGTGAAGAGGAGATGGAACCATCTGCCGGCAGCGTGCAAGGGCTCGGCAGCCGGATTCGGGCGATCACGGCAGGGCTGCGCAGTTGACTTTTCCGTGTCCGTACACTATAAATTTAAAAAAGGGTAACAAAATTAGGCAACTATGAACAGAACCGGCCGTGTCGGGGACATGGAAGCGGCCAGGTGCCGCAGATGAAGATTTTTCAGAAAAAGAACGTCAAAGTTCATGCCGCGCTCATCTCCGGTGCGATCATGTTACTCGGCGCTCTGGCATACCAGATCGGGATCCCCTTCTTGGACCTGGTGGAGTTGAAGACCATCGATCTGCGGTTTCAGACACGGGGACAAATCGCCCCGGGACCAGAGGTCGTTTTGGCGGTTATCGACGAGAAAAGTGTTGCCCGGGAGGGGAAGTGGGTCTGGCCGCGAACCAAGATCGCCGACCTGATCCGGAAACTGTCCGATGCCGGTGCCGGTGTGATTGCCTTTGATATCGGTTTTCTCGAACCAGACGATCAGCGGGTCATCCGCACCATTGACAAGATTGCGGAAGAAGCAAAGCGGCGCCGGATTCCGGATAACGAAATCTATGCCTACCTGGCCGATCTCAAAGAAATGTCCGACAACGACCGCCTGCTGGCCCAGGCTATTGTTCAGTCCAGGGCCCGGGTTGTTCTCGGATACTTCTTCCAGATGGACCCAAAGATCCTGGAGCACATGACCGAAGAAGAAGTCCTTCGCCACCAGGAAAACATCCGGGGTTCGGCCTACCAGATGGTCCGGTGGACATCTCCGGAGGCCCAGGGGACACCGTTGATTACCGCCGTTGCTCCCCAGTCGAATATCCCCGTGATATCCGAATCCACCGAGAAAAGCGGGTTCTTTAATATGTACCCGGATCCGGATGGTGTTGTCCGGTGGATGCCGGCGGTATTGAAGTTCAACGAGGGGTTGTATGCCCCCCTGTCCCTGCTTGCGGTCAGTGCCTATTTGGACGCCCCCGTTGAACTGGACATCACCGATCTTGGTGTGGACAGCATCCGTGTCGGATCGTTTCGGATACCGACTGATGAGTTTGGCAGAATCCTGATCAACTACAGGGGAGGAAAACAGACCTTTCCGCATATTCCCGTCACCGATATCCTGAACAGCGCCGTCCCGGACGATCCGATGCGGGACAAGATCGTCATCGTCGGCGCCACCGCTGTGGGGATTTACGATCTCCGCGTCACGCCCTTTGGATCTGTTTTCCCGGGGCTGGAAATCCATGCGAATATCATCGACAGTCTTTTGCGGGGGGACTACCTGTACCTGCCGGCATGGGGGGTGATTTTCGACATCATGGTGATTCTGGTTTTCGGCTCCTTCCTGGGATTTGTATTGGCCAGGGTCGGGGTGATCTCCGGAGCCATTACCGGGTTAGTGCTTTTTGTCGGTTACATCGTTCTCTGCCAGCTGCTGTTCTCCATCAACGGTTGGGTGATGAATCTGGTCTATCCCCTGTCGGTCATTCTGGCGGTCTACATCGCCGTTACCGGATATCGTTATTTGGTCGAAACCCGGCAGAAAAAATTTGTCAAAGACGCTTTTTCCACGTACCTGGCGCCGTCCGTCGTCAGGGACCTGATTGAATCCCCGGAGCGTCTGGTGCTTGGCGGCGAGGAACGGGTCATCACCGCTTTTTTCTCCGATGTCGAGGGATTCACCAGCATTTCCGAAAGACTGACCCCACGGGAACTCGTTGAGCTGTTGAATGAATTTCTAACGGAAATGACCGAGATCATTCTCACCCACGAGGGAACCGTCGACAAGTTCGAGGGGGATGCCATCATCGCGTTTTTCGGAGCCCCCAATGAACTGGAAAGCCAGGAGGAAGTTGCCTGCATGGCCTGTATCGAGATGCAAAAGCGCCTGGCCCAGCTTCGCGATAAATGGCGGAAAAAGGGCATGCCGGAGCTTATGATGCGTATCGGTCTGAGCACCGGCCCGGCAGTTGTCGGAAATATGGGTTCAAAGAGCCGGATGGACTACACCATGATGGGAGATACCGTCAACACCGCTGCCCGGCTCGAAGGTGTCAATAAGGTGTATGGCACGTACACCATGATTTCCGATTCCACCTTCCGCGATGCCGGCGGATGGATCCGTACGCGGGAACTGGATGCCATCAAGGTGGTGGGAAAAGCGGAGCCGGTCAAAATCTATGAATTGCTCGGTTATCCGGCCGACCTCGATGACCGGATGATCCAGGTCGCCGAACACTACAGCCGTGGCCTTCAGGCCTATCGCGCGCGTCAATGGATATCGGCCCGCGAATTTTTCAGTTCGGCCCTGAAGGTTCGGCCCGGGGACAGCCCGAGCCAGACCATGCTGGATCGATGTGCGGCATACCAGGCCGCTCCCCCGCCGTCGGACTGGGACGGATCGTTTTCCATGACATCCAAGTAGCCCGACCGGGGCCGTGTCGTTTCACCCGACAGGATGACCACGCCCGCCCTTACGTCATCGGTGCCCATGGCCATCCGGCCTCTTTTGTCCTGCCCCTACGTTTTGGGACGAGACCGATCCGGTTGCTCTCGTCGTGCCGACAGCGCCACGGGGGAAGCCCCATGCGCATTACGTTTCCTTTCCGGCAAGGGCAAACGGGTGTCCCTGCGGCTCCGGGCCTGGATCGTTTGAAAGGGGTTGCGCCCGTGGCTGAAAAATGAATAAAATACTATAATGATCAAGGTCGTGGGATGACAGGGGTGACAGGAACCCCTATTCTGAACCTGCCGTTCCGGAGGTATCATGGTGCTTAAGACTCTGATTGCTGGTGTGATTCTGATATGCCTGACGTTCATCATGGGGTGCGGCCCCAAAGTGATGGCCCCGGCACGGCTCAATTCACCGGAGCACCACGTCAGCAACGGGTACACACTCATGAAAACCGGCAAACTTCAAGGCGCTTTTGCCGAATTCAAATGGGCCGCTGGATTGGACCCGACCTATGCCCCGGCGTATGTCGGCATGGGCCTTGTATATGCACTCCAGGGTGAGTTCGACAAAGGCCTGAGTGCCCTGGCGCCGGCAACCCAATATGCCCGTACCGATGTCCAACGGATTGATGTCCATGTGGGATACATGAGATTTTATCTCACCGGGCAGGACCGTGTCGATCCCGACTGGCTCGGAGTTGTCCGCCAAAATTACCAAAAAGCAGTGGCCATCGACCGGGAATCTCCCCGGCCCTATTTCTACATGGGGCTGGCCTACAAAGCCGCCCTGGAATTTCCAGCCGCGTTGGCAGAATTCTCACGCGTCATCGAACTTGATGCGGGCTATCGGGACGATGCAGAACTGGAGTATCAGAATCTCAAACGCATCGAAGCGGCCCAGCCCTAGACCGAGGTGGGGAAGAAACTCGCGATTCAGGGATCTCTCATCCGGGCCACTCGTGGCGAGAAACTGGCCACGATGTTTGTCGGAGCTTCTTCCCCCTTCCCGGATCATAGAAACGATCTTTCCTACGTCAATGCCGTGATGGTCGTTACCGAACAGGGGATAATGGGCAGCGCAACTACCGACACCAATGGTTTTGAACCGGGGGCGCCGGTTTCCGGAGTGGACGCGCTGTCCGGTGTCCACGCTCTCAGGAACGTCCTTGCCCATGGCTGACCCGATTCCCCTGTAAACCGTAAACCGGCCGGTTTTTTGCCGGTTGCCCTGACCCACGCTATCCTGAGACCCGGAACCAACCGGAAAACGGTTATTCAGTCGGCCATCGGTATGTTTCCCGTCGGGGGGGCATGGCCACGGCATTCACATGCGGCAGCATGGAGGAACTCCCATGAAGATCGGACTCGCGCTCGGCGGCGGGGGCGTTCGGGGACTTGCCCATGTGGCGGTTCTCGAAGCCCTTGATGAACTCGATCTGCGCCCGTACATGATTGCGGGAACCAGTATCGGCGCGATTGTCGGAGCGCTTTACGCATCCGGCATTCCCGCAAAAGCCCTCAGGGCGGAGATCGAAAAACACATTATTCTGGAAAACGACGATTGGCGGGCGATTATCGAAAAGCGCGAGCACCTCTGGAAATGGGTCGAAGGCTTCGCTTTGGATTTTGTCCAGGGTGGACTCATCAGCGTGCAGGGGTTTCTCGAAGGGGTGCTCCGGGAGGTCAAGGCAAGCCGCTTCGAAGATCTCCATATTCCCCTGCTGGTGGTCGCTGCGGACTACTGGAAAGCCGAAGAGGTTATCTTCGAAACAGGGGAATTGCTTCCGGCAATCATGGCCAGCATGGCGGTACCGGGAGTATTTGCGCCCGTATCGTTCAGTGGGCGGACTCTCGTGGATGGCGGCGTGGTCAACCTGGTTCCATACGATCTTCTTCTTGAGCGCACGGATTTCACGATCGCGGTGGACGTGAGTCGGTTGCGGGGCCCGGGACCGGGTCAGGGAGTGATCCCCAATGCCCTGGAATGTGTCTTCGGCACGTTCAACATTATGCAGAAAGCGGCCCTTGACGAGCGGATGGAACGTCGGACACCGGATCTGTTTGTCCACCCCGAAATACATGATGTCCGCATGCTCGAGTTCGGCAAGATCGAGGAAGTACTTCACCAGGCGATTCCCGCCATCGAGGGGATGAAGCAGGAGCTGCAAAAGCGGCTCATTGACTGAACGCAATTACGTTCACCCGATTGTTTCACAACAGCGTCGCTTCTGGCGGAGACATGCATCATGGTGGCACTCTCCAAGTATCCGGTCAAACACCGGTGGAATCGCTGCGGTCTGACAGGTGTTCTGTTGGTAGTGTGTGTCTTCGGGATGGTCGCAACAGCCCGTGGGGAGCAGGTGACCATGGCGATCGACAATTATCCCCCCTATCATATTATCCCGGAGGACGGCGGGGAACCCTATGGTGAAACAATTTCCATCGTGAAGGCGGTGGTAGGCCGCGTCAATCGGCATGGCGGATTTGATTTTACGCTAAGCTATACGCCCGACACGCCGTTCAAACGATGTCTCCAAATGATGAAAAAGGGCGAAGCGGACATCATGGGAGGGTTGTTTAACAAGGCTGACCGGGAAGCCTACATGGAGATGCTTGAATACAAGGGACGGTCCAACAAGATATTCGTTCTGCCGAAAACCAGCCGCATAACGATTACGAGCCATGAGGATCTGCAGGGCCTGAAGATTGGGACCCAATTGGGCTTTTTGTATTTTGACACGTTCGACACGGATCCGACATTGCACAAAGCGCCGGTGGTCAGAATAAAACAAAATATGCATAAATTACTGAAGGGACGGATCGACACGTTCGTTCTAAGCGAGATCCAGTTCAATAGCCTCAATGAAGCGTATCCAGCACTGACGGCACAGCTCAAAGTGGCGGAATACGTGTACGATCAGGCCAACCCGGTGTGCATCGGGATTTCACGGCAGTCGTTTCTAATGGCCCCGGTTTATCTCGATATCTTCCGGAAAGTTGTCACGGACATGCGCACGAGCGGGGAATTTGTGCGGATACTCGAAGCGTTTTATGAAGCTTACCATTCAAAGAAGCCATAACCCGACGCATCTGCGACACCGACCTGCCCGGCCGGACAGGGCACAAATACTTTTCGCTCGGAGTGCCTCGCCCGTGAAAACTTCGGTTTGGTGCAATGTTCGGGCTAGTCTTGCAGCAGTGTTTCGATCTTTTCTTTTAGAAATTTCTCGGATCGCTGCCCCACCACTTTTTCGATCTTTTCTCCATCCCTGATGAAAAAGAGCATGGGCACGGCATAGATGTCGTAGTCTTCGATGGCATCTTCACTGACCCAATAGACCGGGAACGTCACTTTCAAGCGGTTCACTATCGGCTGCATGGCTTTCGGGCCGCTCTCATCGAGGCTGATGCCGACCACCCCCAAGCCGCGATCCCTGTATTTTTTATATAGGCGGTCCAGTACGGGCAGCTCCTTGCGACAGGGTTTACACCATGCGGCCATGGCGACAATCAGGCATCTGCAGCTTTTGTCTTTCATGAGGGCTGCGAACTGATCTTCGGACAGCCGCCCCACTTTGTTCTCGGGCCCCGCATGGGCGATTGCCGAGACGCAAAAAATCAGGGTGGTTATCAGACATACCGTGGCACGTGTGATGTTCATGGCAACACTTTCTGTACACGATGGGTACGATCCGTCGGCCCCGGAATGTGGCGCCCTTCAGGATGTTTTAGTTTTAAAAAGATACGCCAGAGAGTTCAGGTTGCAGTTCGCCTCCATGCAAAGCAGCTGAGACAGGGAGTGCAGCATCACGATGGCGTTCTTGTCCGCATCCTCTGAACTGATGCTCTTGATCCGTGCATACAGGCCCTCGTTGACCTGTTTGACCAGCTCGTAGTGGCGTTCCAGCGTCTTCATCGCATCCATGAAGGAATTCGAGCCATCGCTGCTGAAGTGGTCCCGCAGCAGAAACATGGAGACCGCGCGGAATGTCGTCTCCTCGCCGGTTGAAAAGGGTAGATGAAACCGTGCCATGGGCTTAAAGACGTCCAGCACCGGACACCCGCTGGTGGCCATGATGATTCCGAAGATGGATGAAATGGCCTCCATCAGGTTGGTTTTTTTCATGTATATGCGCTCCGGTGTGCGGCAGCGCACCTTGCATTCTTCGGTAGAGAGTCTGTCTTTGAATTCTTCAGCGATTTCAGAGATGTTGACGGCAATCGGGCAGTATGTGTGCGCCGTCACGTCCATCGGGCAGCACTCGCACTGCTCGTAGGTCAGGACCGTCCATTTCGGGGTTGACGAAATGTCGAAGGGTATGAGCGTAAAGGTGTGCGGATCGAGACGGATTGTAAACTGTGTTTCAAAACCACCGCTACACCGCAGATCGTAGATGATCAGGTAGGTCGACACACTCATCGTTCACGTTCTTTGCAACGTTTGGTCTTCGTCCATGGATTCAGCGCCCCATGAAACACAGAACAGTCGCCCAAAATAGGATTCCCCGTCCCGCGGTAACCGTCGGGGCAGGGAGCCTTGGATTCACCCGGATGTCATTCACAGACATCTATATTCTGCCATATTTGTTCCTTGGATAAAAGCTTAAAGTGATTTGACGTATGATATGGTCTATTTGGCCGCTGCCATAAGTATGTCCCCGTCGGTTTCGGAGAAGGTTCGACGCCCGGATCTGGTCGCTGCGGGATGACCCTTTCCGTGTCACACGAAACAGGATTTCGGCAACCCCGATAACTTTCTGATACCATTTCTGTTCTTGCCGATCCCGGGTGGGGTTGATATAGGTGCGGGACGAATTTTCCAGGAGACCACGGCAGCCACCCGAACGGGCGTTGAGATGGAGGGTCCCAGCCCCTTGCGTATCCACGAAAAATACAAACTGGAGCTGATCCCCATAGGCATTGGTGGAATACAGCTGGAGTTCTACGGCGTCGGCGAATGGGAACGGTTTGTCCGTCGGCTCGAGCGGAACGGACTGGGTGATCTCTCTGATTTTCCGTTCTGGATAAAATTCTGGGAAGCCTCTTTTGTCTTGACCGACTATCTGCTCAGCCAGGACCTGGATACCCAATCGACGATACTTGAAATCGGGGCGGGCATGGGCGTCACCGGGCTGTTTCTGGGGGCTTTCGGATACCCTGTAACGATTACCGATTACGACGATGATGTCCTGGCGCTGTTGCAGGAGAATATCGCCCGGAACCGATTGGACAGGGTATCCGTTCGTAAGCTCGACTGGCTGCGTCCAGATTTCGAAACGACCTATGACATCATCTGCGGATCCGAAGTCGTTTACAAAGAGAATTTCTTCGACCCCCTGACCGACCTGTTCCAAACCTGTCTTCGGCCGGCCGGCCGGATTGTCCTCGCGCACAACGATCAGCATCGATGTGTTACCCGGTACATCGAAACGCTGCCGCCGAAGTACGATATCGATACCCGGATGAAAACGCTCCGGGGCGAATCCGAAACCCACCGGATCCGACTCCATGAAATACGGTACCGGGCGGCATAAACCCTCTCCTATTTATAGCTTATAGCGATTTTCAGAATTGCGTTCCGATTTCTTATACGATCAACGGTTCACCGAAAAGGCGCAGAGGTCGCAGAGGTGATGTTCCTTTTTGCATTTCGCTGCCCTTCGAGAGCTTCCCTTCGACTGAGCTCCATTCGGCTCTGCTCCCTTCGACAGGCACAGGGCAGGCAGGACAGGTAGGCAAACGGGATGCAGGATCCAGGATACAAGCTACAGGGGTTAGGAGATTTGGAGAGCTGGATTCTGGATTCTCGATACTTGCCCGCCTCTGGCGGGCTGGATGCTTGAAGTCAGAGGCTTGCTCGCCTTTGGCGGGTCGGAGGTCGGATGGCAGAGGACAGAAGGCAGAGGACAGAGGGCAGAGGACAGATGTCGGAGGTCGGATGTCGGAGGTCAGAAGACGCAGGACCGAAGACAGAGGGCAGAAGGCAGAGGACAGAAGTCAGATGTCGGATGTCAGAAGGACAGAAGGCAGAAGACAGAGGTCAGAGGACACACGGGCCAACCGGCTAACGGGCCGACGGGCTAACGGGCAGACGGGCCGACGGGCTAACGGGCTAACGGGCCAACCGGCAAACGGGCCAACCGGCTAACGGACAGGCCCTTCGACAAGCTCAGGATAAACAGGACATAGAGGGCGAAATGCAAAACCATCGTCTGTAAAAATACAAATAAATTCAATATGCTGCTGGGGCTCATTGCCCGAATCCCCCTCTCAGGGATTCGGGGAAACATACAGTTCCTTTGCGTCCTCTGCGACTCTGTGGTCATCGTTTCCATATTTCTGCAAACGGAACATAGCTATGGCAACGCCGATACCGTTCGGATGTCGGATGTTGCTCAAGGCAGCTCACAATCATCTGTGCCGGGTTCATTTCTGATGTCACATACACCCGGGACCCGGCACCCGTTGTGCCATAACGGGGTTTCGTTTACCTATCTCGTGGTTCCAGCAACGTTAAAGGTGTTTCAGGTATTCGAGCAACAGCCTGCCGGCATTGCGGGCACCGACGATGTTCCGGGCGCAGGGCCCGAGGCGAAGCTCCGCCAGCGGCCCGGATACAAACAGGGCGTCTCCCCATTGAAGGTGGTCGTTCACCACCGGGTATCCCCCAGCGGTCGTCTGGAGTGAAAATTCTCGCGACGTCTGGTCAATCAGTGCCCCGGCGGGCCTGCCCGGATCAAATCCGGTGGCGAGGATCACCTGCGCGGCTTCGATGTCACCGGCATCCAGAAGCAGGCGAAGGGTTCCGTTTGATGGTCGGGCGTCCCGCACATCGGCTTGTCTGAAGAGGATTCGACCTGTCCGGATCGCCGCTGTGGCTTCCCCATGGATTTCCATCGGCAGGGTCCCCGGCATTCTCGCCGTACCGATCAGTTCCCGCCGGCGTTGGAGGCTTGCCGAGAGGAAACCCTTCATGCATTTAGGGCCGATCCAGCACGGGTCGAAATCGAAATTGCTTTTCCGGAGACCATGGGGAGACAGCAGCATCACCGGTGCGGCCCCCGATCGCGTTCGGGCCAGCGCGGTCTGAACGGCGGTCAGACCGCCCCCGATCACCACTGTCCGATCCCCCCGGGACGCCTTTGCCCCTGGGAAATCGCTGTCAAACACATGATAGATGGTCGACCCGGCGTTTCTGGCGCGCCGGGCCCAATCCGGCCAGCAGGGGGCCTCGGTTTGCCCGACGCACAGCAGCACCCGCTTGGACCGGATGCGACCGGTTTCGGTTTCGACGCCGACGCCACCGCCAAACCGTGTCAGGGCTCTTGCCCTCCCTTTTATCCGCATCCGGGCGAGCCCGCGAGCCCGGATCACCGACTCGCAATGACGCTCGAACAGATCCCGGGACGGCCGGTTATAAAGGGGGATGAAGTGGTTCCCATCGAGATCGGGATTGGATTTGGCGAACCTGTAGAGGGACAGGATGTGGATATCGATATTATGGGTGGCCGGCGAGCGGAGATACCGCATACCGCAATTGCGGGCGTAGCGGTGCCACAGTTCCAATGGGCGATCGTGGGGGTCCAGCACGCGGACGTCATCCCGGCTCAGGCCGGTCTCAGTGGTGAGAAGATTCGACAGATAGGTGCCGTGGATACCGCCGCCGATGATCAGCCATTCGACCATCACCCCACCATCAGAACGGTTCGTCCGATAATTTCATGAACTGCTCCGGGGCGGTCACGTATGGGATCACTTCCACGGTGATGTGGTCCAGGGGCTGGATCCGGTTCAGCAAGGACTTGTAATAATCGGGCGGTTTAGGGCGCTTGGTCACGATGGAGACGATCGCCCCGAGATGGGATGAACTCACCTGCCAGAGATGGAGGTCCACCACGCGGGAGTCGTCCTCCGATTCGATTTCGGAGCGCACCGCGTCCATTATCGCGGTTGCGGCGGTCTTGTCCAGCAGAATGTGCCCGGTGTCCCGAATCAGCATGTAAGCCCAACGCAAAATAATCACGCCGCCCACGCCGCCCATCAGCGGGTCCATCCATATCCATCCGAGCGCTTTCCCGGTCAACAGCGCCACAATCGCCAGCACCGAGGTGAGTGCATCGGCCAGAACGTGAAGGTATGCCGCCCGCAAATTGTGATCCTGGTGATGCCGGTGTTCCTCTGACCCGTGTCCGTGGCTGTGATCGTGACGCTCCCGAAGGAGCCAGGCGCTGACAAGGTTCACCCCGAGGCCGATGACCGCCACAAATATGGCCTCGTTGAACTGGATAGGTTTGGGCGTAAGCAGGCGCACCACGGCTTCCGCCCCCATCAAAACGGCAATGATGGCCAGAACGATGGCACTGGCAAATCCACCCAGAACGCCCACTTTACCGGTGCCGAAGGTGTAGGCCGGATCGTCTGCGTGGCGCCGGGCGTAAGTATAGGCGAAGGCCGTGATCCCCAATGCAGCGGTATGGGTTGCCATGTGCCAGCCGTCCGCCAGAAGCGCCATGGAACCGAACATCAAGCCCGAGGCAATTTCGATGACCATCATCACCGCGGTGAGAGCGATCACCAGCCAGGTGTTCCGCTCACTGCTGCCTCTGTCCACCGTAAATCGATGGGAATGCCGCCAGGGATCCGTGGAGACATCTTTTGCACGCTTTGCCATGGGGTCATGGTAATGCATCCCCGTGAAATTTCAAATCCCGTTTCGGGGGAGTCCGGATATGGACATCTTCGGTATCGGGATCAGAATCGGTATCGGAATCGAGACAGAGTGGCCAACTTCGAAGTCGATACCGATACCGATGACTCCGCTGTTACAGCAAATCGTAATTACTGTAGTAGGATCTGTATTCTTCCCGAACTAATGGAAAGGGGCGGTAGATTTCGAGGAAAAATTTGAAGGAGGCCATTTTCAGATAGGAGTAAACCGGCGTGGCAAGCAGACTGGCCGTGAGAACGCGAACCCAGAAGATGTCCATCAAGATAATGACCACTGCCGGGAGAATGATGACGAACAGGGCCTCGATCATAAGCCGTGCCATGAAGAACAGCCAGGAGGCCCACCGTATCCGGTGATCCCAAAACAGGCGAAGGAACAGCTTGAATTTATCAGTGAACCCGCCCCTTGAGATCACCGCCAGCTTCGATGAGTACGAAAAACCGGCCAGGGTCATGGGCAAAAAGAGGAACACCAAAACGAGCAGTGCCAGAAGGCAAATCGCTGAAGGGTGGGCCTGCCAGACGCTGTGGAGGATGACGTAGTGGATCGTGGTCCACACGCCGGTCACGCCCACGATAATGACGACCGCCATTCCGTCCCAGAGCACCTGCTCCCATCGGATGGCCAACAAGGATCCGAACAGGCCAAATGTGCCCCGCTCCTGCCGGTGCATCCGGCGCATATCGCTCGACGGCCACATGGAGATGAGCTGCTTCAATAAAAAAAGACCGCCGATAACCAGAAATGTCCGATAGTCGGCCAGGAAGCCGACCAGCACACCGGGCATCACCTCGAACACGTATTGGGCGGACTGAAAGCTGATCTCCTTGAGTGATTCCGGATTCAGGGAGGACCGGTCCACGTGCACGACCTTTTTGAGAAACCGGTCCAGTAGGATCAGGGCGAAAATCAGCAGGAAAAAGGATTTGTAGCGGAACAGTTCCTTGCCGGACTGCACGATCAGTATGCGAAGCAGTTTTTTCATCCGTTATCGACCCCCGGCGGATTCAACCCCCGGCGGACCCGTCGGTAAAAAAGGGCCATCCGCCAGGCGGCCAGAAGCGCCAGCAGGGCGCCGGCAAGGGCAAGCCCGATGAACCCGGTGGATTCGCCGAGGCCGATGCCCCGCAACCCGAGAATGCCTGCAGCTCCGCCAAGAACGACCCCGAGAAGGTATCCGCACAGCCGCAGCTCCCAGACGGGAGGCGTATCCGGCAGCTGTCCATGGGTGTGAACATACCCGATCTGCTCCGGCACGCGCAGCACATGGTGAAACAGCACATGACAGGCAATCCACGACAGCACGATGGCGCCTGTCACATCCGTCAACCAGTGGCTCAGGGCCATGCACCGGCCGATTCCGACGGCAGACGCGTAGACCAGGGCGGCCACCCCCCAGCACCAGCCGAACACACGTTGCCCTATGGAATGCCCCGGGGTCCCCGCAAATACATATGCCAGGGTGAACAGAATCATCGCTTCGGCGGTGTGGCCGCTGGGAAAGGCGCCCCGATAGATCCCCTCGGTCACGAAATGGGGTCCGAATGTGAACCATTCGGTAAACGGGAGGCCTCCGGTGATGACGGGTTCCGGCCGTGCCCGTCCCATGATCCATTTCAGACTGTGAACAACGTAGATGCCGCCAACAACGGCACAGGTCAGGATAAACCCCAGGTGCGGCCGCCACCGGATCAGCTTTTCACGTTGGGTCTTCCAGGTCAGGTAATAAACGCCGGTCACCGTGATCAAAAAAAGGATGACCGGATCCACCCCGCCAAAGGATTCCCCCTCGAATACGGTCTGCCCCATCACCTTTACCAAAAACGGCCATCGATGCTCGCCGAGGAAAACCGTCCAGGAATAGTCCACCCGGGTGCTCAGGACCATGGTGATGACAGCGCCCGCCAAAATAATCAGCAGACCCCGGCGTGTCCGTTGCTCCTGCATCGTTCCGCCATTTCTTCAGGGGTTCGAAAATCGGGTTACGGTAGCATAGAAACCCTCCCTTCACAACGCGTTCCCATCGGGCGGATCCGCGATACCCGCTGCCCTGCCCCGCCGGGGGCACCGAAAATGGATATCGCAAAAAAAAGCTTGACAGAAATCGATGGTTATATATAGTTCACGATATGAACAATAATTTTGGCAACCCAACGGACCAGATTACGGATTATCAGCTGGATCATTTCCAGGAACTGGTGGCCAAGCTGTATCAGTGCTGCCAGGAACGGATGCAGTATCAAAGCGACAGGTTCAATCTGCCGGATGCCGAGCTGCGGTGCCTGTTGCTCTTCGGCGAAGAGCGCTACCTGACTTCCAAGGGCATCGCCCACAAGATGAACGTGGTCAAGAGCCGGGTTACCCGGATCATCGAGGGGATGCTTCAAAAGGGGCTGATTCAGCGCATTAAAGACCCGGAGGACTCCCGTGTCAACCTGCTCAGCTTGACATCGGCCGGGTCCAAGAAGCTGGACGACATCAATCATTTTCTACGAGATGTGCATTCCGAGGTGCTGACACAAATTACCCCGGAGCAGCGGCGCCACATGATGGCCTCCCTGGAGATGCTCAAATCAGCGATGCAGTCGGTAAAGGATATGATGGTGTAACCCTGTCGGCAAACCGGCGATGAACGGGGACAGCTGATGCCAAATGGGATTTTTTGCGAGATAATGTTCATGGTATAAACCAAATCGTGTAATTTTCAAGTTAACCATCAGTAATTTATATCTAATTAAACTTAACAGCATCAACTTAAAGGAGGCGGCCAAATGGATATGCAAAATATTGAAACCCAGCTTGCCGAGCTCAAGGCGCAGATCGAGCGGGTCGACAAAAAGACCACCGAAAATAGAGTTTCGATGATTGTCTTCAGCGGCGATCTGGACAAGGCGCTGGCGTCTTTTGTCATCGCCACCGGCGCGGTGGCCATGGGAATGGACGTCGTCATGTTCTTCACGTTCTGGGGCACACCGGTGCTCCGGGACAAGGACAAGAACGTCGGCGACAAGGATGCCATGGGGAAAATGTTCGGGGCCATGCTGCCGAAGGGCACCACCCAGACCAAACTGTCCAAAATGAACATGGGCGGGATGGGCACCGCCATGATGAAGCGGCTCATGACCCAGAAAAATGTGGCCTCCCTGGAGCAGATGATGGAGATGGCCGAACAGCTTGGTGTCAGGATCGTGATCTGTGAGATGTCCATGGACCTGATGGGCTTCAAACGGGAAGAGATGATCGATTACGAGCATCTCAGCTACGGCGGCGTCGCTACCTTTTTAGAGGAAGCCGGCAACAGCAGGGTGCAGCTGTTTATATAACCCGGAGTTTTCACGAAATAGTTACATTATCATTTTTTTTCAACATAGTTACACCACCAATTCAGGAGGAAACCATGAGTGACGATATTAAAGTAGCGAAGGTAATGGATCTCAAGGGGCTGCCGTGCCCGATGCCGGTGGTCAAGGTCAGCAAGGGTATCAAGGAAGTGGAGATCGGAGAGATTATCGAGGCCCAGACCTCGGACCCGGGTGCCCTTTCCGATTTTCCGGCCTGGGCCAGGACCAGCGGGAATGAAATCGTCAAAACCGACCAGGACGGGGATTTCACCCGGTTCTATATCAAACGGAACGCGTGACGCAGTGACAGGCCGTCCCGATAGAATCGGGGCGGCCTGTTTCATTGATATGCAATCAAGGGGGGAGCTTTGCAAACACTCTACTATATTATCCTGGTTCCCATGGTCTACCTGGCCGTCGGTGTCTTTATCCTGGCGACAACCATCCGGATCGTTACCATCCTGAAAGAACCGAAACATCCCACCACGCTGCAGATCTTCCCGGAGCGCCGGCCCACATGGCTCTGGGCGCTGCACGACACCTTTCTTTTCCCGACGATACGAAGACATAAACCGCTGCTCTGGGTGTTCGTGATGGGGTTTCACATTCTGCTGGTGCTGCTGCTGATCGGTCATCTGGCGCTGATTGCCGATTTTGCGATATTCCAGATCATTCCCCATGAAATCTTTCTCGGCAGCGGGTTCGTCGGCCTTCTTCTGACCCTGTGTGTGCTCTATTTTCTGTTCCGGCGGTTCAAATCACCGGTCCGGGAACTGTCCGTTCCGGAAGACTATTACCTGCTGATCCTTCTGTTTCTGATTGTCATATTCGGGAGCGAAATGGACTGGGCCCGCCGCTGGTACGAATACGGGGATATGACTCCGGAGGATTACCGGACCTACCTGTACAGCCTCCTGGTGTTGAAGCCGGAACTGCCCTACAACGTCACATTTTCGGGGCATTCCTTCATGCTGGTCCTGCACGTGTTTTTCGCCAATCTGTTTTTAATGGTCTTTCCGTTCAGTCAGCTGATGCATTCCATCCTGGCCTTGCCGATGAACAAGTTGAGAAGAGGGTAACCATGGACGACCAAACACGCGAGGAGCTGCTCGGGCTCTTCAAAAGCAAATTCACCCGGGCCATGCGGTATTACCTGGAAACCTGCACCCGTTGCGGTGTCTGCACCGAGGCCTGTCACGTGTATGCATCCACCGGGCAGCTGCACCACATTGCGGTCTACCGGCATGAAATCGTCCGGCGACTCTACAAACGCTACTTCAAGGCGCGGGGAAATTTTTGGCCGTCTCTGGGGGAATCCAAGGAACTGACCGACATGACCCTCGAGGAGCTCTACGGTGCCGCATACTCGTGCACGGGATGCCGCCGTTGCATGGTCTTCTGCCCCTTCGGGATCGACACCCAGAGGCTCATGTCCATTGCCAAGCTGCTGTTGATCGGCGCCAGCGCCGAACCCGAAATCCTGTCCCTGCTGGCGGACACGTCCATCGAGAAGGGAAAATCGCTGGAGCTGTTCAAGGAAAGTTTTATGACCGGGATCCACAGGCTCGAGGAGGAGGTGGTCAAGGCCTGGCGGGTGGAAGCCGGTGAGACGGCCATCCCCATCGACGTGGAAGGGGCCGACCTGCTGTATGTGGCCCTGGCCGGCGCCCACTCCATCATACCGGCGGCGGCGGTGTTTAACGCGGCCGGTGAAAACTGGACCTTGAGTTTTTTCGAGGCGGTCAACTTCGGCGCCTTTGTGGGGGATCCGTCCCGAACCAAGCTGATTCTGGACCGGATTGTCAACGAGGCCAAACGGTTGAAGGTCAAAGAGGTGTGCATCTGTGAATGCGGCACGGCCTTTCGGGTCATGAAGCAGCTTTCCGGGAAGCAGCCGTTCGAAGTCTCCACCATTACCGATGTGCACGCCCGATATCTCCGGGAGGGGCGCATCCGCCTCGACAAGACCACATTCGAGGGGCGGGTCACCTACCACGATCCGTGTCAGATCGCCCGAAACGGCGGCGTGTTCGACCCACCGCGATATATCCTGGGTCACCTGACCGACGATTTCAACGAAATGATCGACGACCCCCGATACAACTGGTGCTGCGGCGGGGGCGGCGGTCTGGTGGCCATGGGCGAGGACACCCTCGAATTCCGCATGCAGTCGGCACGGGTCAAAGCCGAACAGGTCGAAAAGACCGGCGCGAAAATCCTGTCCACCGCCTGCGAAAACTGCCACACCCAGCTCTCTGATCTCAACGACCACTACAAGATGGGGGTGGATGTCCGGTTTCTGTCCTCCATGGTCGCCGATGCCCTGGTTCCGAACTGAGAATGCGTATCGCACATAACCCTACACTTTAACAAAGGAGGTCCCACGATGAGAAGACGGTTTACGACGCTTGCTGTCCTGATGGTGGCCCTGGCCCTATCCCTGCCGGCCTGGGCGACCAACGGCGACAATCTGATCGGAGTCGGCCCGGTGTCCCGGGCCATGGGCGGCGTGGGGGTGGCCGCCCCCCAGGATGCCATCAGCGCGGTGTTTTCCAACCCGGCGGCCATGTGTTTCGGGCCCTACTGCCCGGCTTCCGAGGTGAACTTTGCCGGCACGGCCTTCATGCCGAAGGTTAATGCATCGGTCACCAATCCGGCCGGTGCGTTTCAGGCCGACAGCAAGGACAATGTCTATCCCATCCCGGCCATCGGCCTGTCGGTTCCCATTACCGAGGACCCGACCAAATTCCGGTTCGGCCTGGCCGCCTACGGGGTGTCCGGACTCGGCGTCGATTATCGGGGAACCGCCCTCGATAACTCAAATTTTGCCGGCTCGGGGTTTCCGCTGATAGCCGGTGAGTATTCCAGTCTTCAGATCATGAAATTCGCTCCGGCCTTCGGCTGGCAGATCAACCAGAAATGGGCTGTGGGCCTGGCGGTGCACATCGATTATGCCACCCTGGATCTTCGCAGCGGATCTTCTCCCGGATACGCTTTCGGGTTCCAGCCGGGGGTCATCTGGCATCCGGTCGAGAATCTTTCCCTGGGACTCAGCTATATTTCCGCCCAGTCCGTCGACCACGAGAATGTCTTCCCCGCGGCATTCGGGGGTGGCGATCTGACCCTGGAGTCTCCCCAGCAGGCCACCATTGGAGCGGCCTACACCTTTCTGAACGGCACGCTCCTCGTGGAGGCAGACGCCAAGTGGCTAAACTGGTCCAGCGCGAAAGGTTACAGTGACTTTGACTGGAAGGACCAGTGGGTGTTCGGCATCGGAGGGCAATACCAGGTGATTGAAAAGCTCTTTCTGCGACTCGGGTACAATTACGGATCCAATCCGGTGGAAGAGCATAATGGCTGGGGAGCCGGCATTGTAAACGTCCAGGGAACCACCTTCCCCGACTACTACTACGAGACGTTCCGGATCATCGGATTTCCGGCCATCGTGGAGCAGCATTTTACCGCCGGCATCGGCTACCAGTTCACGGAAACTTTCCGGCTCGATCTCGGATTCATGTATGCCCCGGAAAACACCATGACCGAGCAGGGGACGGATGTGTTCGGAAATCCGGTGACCATCGAATCGTCATTGAGTGAAATCGGTGTGGACTTCGGGGTGACGTTCCGGTTCTAACCCGGCAAGTGCCCCACAGGCCGATCTCATGAGCGTGTGACACGGGGGAAGGGCATTTGCCCTTCCCCCGATGTTTTCTCCAGGGCTTTTATCGTGATTGCCAGAATTGCGTTCCGATTCATTTTACGATCAACGTATCACCGCAAAGGCGCTGAGATCGCAAAGTATCAATATTATTTTGCTTTTCGCTGATAGGACGAAAAGCAAAATTGTTACTCATCCCAACAGATGGGCGTTTAATCCGTCTGTGAGATTCATTTCTTTCAGATCTTTCAGAATCCCCCTCTCAGGGATTCTGGGAAAAATACAGCTCCTTTGCGTCCTCTGCGTCCTCTGCGGCTCTGCGGTAATATCTGTCCCTAAACCAACCGGAACGGAATTCTGACATTCGATGCAGGGCAAAATGGCGGCCTGTCACTGCAGGGTGGCGGCATCCAGAGTGCCGGATATCTTAAAAGGGATCGTCGACGGCCGCACGCCGCCGCCGAGCTGCACCTTTCCAGCCAGAATGTATTCGACGGTATCCTCTTTTTCCATGGTCAGGACCCCCTTGAACACGTCGAGTATAGACGAATACAGGGTGATGGAAACGACCGCCGTGCCGTAGGCGGCAATTTTCGAGTTTTCGCCGCTGACCCCCGACGCAAACCGTCTCTCGTTGACCGTCAGATCGCACGTAATCCCTTCGATGGCCAGGGGCATGGGATTGCCGTTGATGACCCGGAGGTCCACCTGAAACGTAGATTCCAATCCGGAGATCTCTTTGAGCTGAATTCCTGCGAAATGCATCTTCGGGGGCTCGACCCGGCGGTTCACCCCGGCGCAACCGGAAATCAACCATATGACCGTCAGCAGGCCGGCTGCCCATGGGTTTCGCACATTCGGCGTCATCGTTCGGTCCTTTCGATCAGGGTTTGCGTGGTGGCGGTGATATCCGCGCTCAGGCGGCGGTTCCGGTTGCGGGTTCCCAAATGGGCCCACCAGAACATCTCGTTTGTCGCCCAGCCGAATTCGTCGCAATTCTCCTGAAGATACTCCCGGGAGAGCTGGTACCACGCGGCGGCATCGGTGAATCCGCCTTTCGCCCGTTTTGAAAGGCCGACGATGTACGGGTATTGGCAACGCAGTTGGGGGCTGTCGATGCGTTCGAGAAGCTCGGTTCGGGAGATCATACCCAGCAGGTAGCGGCCGGCCAGATGATCCGGGTCCGAAGAGATATACCCGGTCACCCGGGCCATTTTCCGTTGCAGCCAGCTGCCCCGATAGTGCTGTTTGAACCCCTCGTCCAGGCTGTCGGGAGTTCGGCCGGAGCCGAGCCACGCGGACAGATAGATCAATCGCGCCCGTTCACGCTGCTTCCGGGGGTATACCGAAACATCGGCCAGCCGATCCAGAATTTTCTCGAAGAAGCCGTATCGATACAGGATCGCGGCCTGCTCGACCGGCAGCGGTGTCTTCTGCCGATCGTTGAGAAACGCTCCGGCGGTCTTCTCCCCCTTCCAGGCGTTCAGCAAGACCGCTGTCCTGGCGGCAAGGTCCGGATCCTGTCCGCCACCTTCCTCCAGAATGCTTTTCATCAGCGTAAATGATGCCGGAAACGCGCGCCGCTCCTCCAGCGCAAATGCCAGGCACCGGATTTCCGAAAGGCTGCTGCCGGCATTGCGCAGGGATGTCACCGCCGAGAGCAGGCGTTTTTCCGGAGCATCTTGCACCGCGGACGCGAAGTCATCCACATACCATCGACATCCCGCCATGCCGGTGCCTCGCCCGGCGGCCACAAAATCGGCGGCGACCTTGAAACGGCCCACGCGCCAGTTGAATCCGGCCGCCGCCGCCAGAACCTGCCGATTTTTCGGAAATCGCTGAGCCGTCTCATAATATGCGGCGAAGGCTTCCTTATAGTTCCCCTGGATTTCGTAAACCCGCGCCATGACAAGTGCGATCTCCGGACCCCCGACCGGTTGGATGGGATCGATAACGGCCAGGGCGTTGTCGGGCTGTTTCATATCCAGATAGGTGTCGGCCAGAGCCACGCGTAACCGCAATTCGGCGGATCCGGAAAGGGTGCGCTGATCCAGTTTTTCCTTCAAAACGGTCGCCGCCTCTGATTTGCGGCCAAACCGGTACAGGACCCGGCGTGTCTTCAAGGCAGGCGTCGCCTCACGGGGTGCCAGACCGTCCGCCTGTTTGTAATATGCCAGGGATTTTTCAGCCTCCTCGGGATCCGGCTGCTCGGCATAGAAATCGCCTGCCGCGATATGAAGGGCCGCCACGCGGTCGTATGCCGCCAGTGCCGTTTCTATGGGGGACACCGAACCTGTGACCCCGGCCAACTCGTAATAAGCCGAAAAGCGGAGAGGGTCTTCGCGGAGCCCGCTGGTGTAGAACGTTTCTGCCATGTCGCCGTACCAGATGCTCTGAAACAGCGACGCCATGAAGAAACGGTTGACCGGCCGATCGTCCATCCGGCGGGCGGCATCCTTAAGGCGTGCCAGCCGCTTCGGGATTGCGCCTGAAAGCTGCACCGCCTGCAGGGCCAGCCTGGCGGAAGAGTCGGGATCCGTGACGATCTTTGCCGCCAGGGCCGCGGCCTCTTCGTGTTTTCCGGTGTTTGCCAAGATTTGAGCCCGCAGGGTCATGGCCAATGGTGAATCCGACATCAGGCTGTCTTCAACGGCGGCGGCCCCGGCAAAATCCCGGAGTTCCAGAAGGAGTTGAAAACGTAGAAACATCGCACCGGTGTAGAGGATCCGGTACACCTGCCGTGTCAGGGAATTGTCGAGGATGCGCCCGTTTTGAGAGCCCTCCGGCAGCGCTGTCCGGTTCACAAGGGCTTCGAATGCTTCTTGCGGGATCGGTGCTTTCTCTGTTTCCGAAAGGGATTCCGGGGTGTGACCCCCAACCGACGCGGCGTCCTCCACAGCCGAGACGACGGCCCACAGAAATCGACGGCTGACAGCGTCCGCCAGGTCACGCGGACCCGAGTAGATGGCCTCGACCATTGCAGGAAACAGATCCGGGTAGGCGCCCAGCAGGGCGTCTGACAATATCTCCGCGGAGCGGGACTGGCCCAGCTCCCGGTGCAAGCGGGCGAGCAGATAGCGCTGCATCCTGTCGCTGCCCCCCCTTCTGGGGAGACGATAAAAGCCGCGCATCTCTCATGATGTAGGCCGCGGTCAGGCGATCTGAGGGGCCTGCCGAGTAAAACGCGCTGCCCCGGATCAGATTCAGGGCATGGGCGGTATATCCCATCTGGTCGGCGAGAAGAGCCTCCTCCATGGTGAGGTCCGTTTCAGGAGCCAGCCACCGGGCCAGGGTCAACAGCCCCAACCCATGGGCCGCCAGCTGGTCCCGGGCGTCTGTCCGGTCCGGGAAAAGGGACATGTGCAGATAGCCGTATCCTCGGGCGGCCGCTTTTAGAATGACCCACTGGGGGCCTTGGTCCCGGCTTAAGGTTTCCAGGGTGCCGAGACCCTTCAGAATCGACCGGGGATCGATCCCCTGGACATCTCTTATGGCCCAAGCTGTTCCGGAAATGGCGTTCGCCGGGACCTGGGGCGGTGGTACCACGTCGGCGCCGGCGGCCATCATGGAAATCCAGGTGGCGCAGGCTGCCATCACACCGGGAAAGGTGATCGGCTGAGCGACCTGAATCTCCGCTGCAACCCGGTTGTCTATGATCAGCGGTATCGTCACGGCTGTTCCGTCGGACTGGAGCGCCCCTGGGCGAAACCGTCCCCGGGCCGCTCCGTCGATCATCATTGCCTCGAATTGGACCGCCAGAGACGCCAATACCTGTAACAGCCGTCGATCCGGGGGCAGCCGGTATTGCAGCTCCTGGACATCCATCATGTCCAACGGATGCACCGACAGCAGGGAGGGAAGCGTCTTGCCGACAGGAAGAAACCCGCTGAGTTCGGCCCGGTCCGGCTGAGGGATCGGAGAAATGCCGTCGGGGTAAATGAGCGGCATGTTTTCGACAACGGCGTAGAGCACGGCGAGAGCCAGAAAGAGCGCCAGGGCGGTCCGACGCAGCCATTTTTTCAGAATCCGTCCCGGCGGCGGGGTGATATCCACCGGCATTTCGACAACACGGGGTTTGAGATTTCCGTTGGCCAGTTTTTCCTGCTCACCGGGCCTCAGCGGCACAAACGCGGCGTTGGCCCCCATTTTTGTCAGGGCTTCGACCAGTTTTTCACCTTTTTCGGGCCGGATCCGTTTCGCCAAAACAACCGGCGTTCTAGCGATCCCGGCACGTATTTTCTCCGGCGGCGTGCGCTTCATCAGTTGCGACAAAAGGCCCACGACACGATGCTCTACCTCCGGTGAGGGGACCGAGCGGAGGATCACCTTACCGTCGACTTTTTTTATGGTCCGTCTCATATCTGGTACGGATTTCCTTTACGGAAGTAACAGCCTTATTACCGGGACACTATGCCATGCACCGGACAACCCACCCGATGATACCTGTCATCACCACCTCTGGTGGGCCTCCATCTGCCGGTACTCTGGCGTATTCTGCCGTGCACCAAGACCGAGAGCAAGACACCAAAACCACCGGCCGTCCAGTTGAGCCATATATCCCTTGGATCGAAGACCCGGTTGGGCAGCACATATTGTATCGCTTCGTCCAAAATCCCCATTCCAAAGCTATAGATCAGCGCGATTCGGCACCTGGACCGGCGGCCGGTTCCTGGTGCCGGCGCCCGATAGACCAGTGCGGCCAGGATGGTGTATTCGACCGCATGGAACTGCTCCAGCGGTGTCATTGTCGCGTAGTGCATCAGGATGCCGAATCCGACGCACATCAAAGCGACGAGAACCCCGACTGATCTGTTTTGCTTTCCGGCGACCTTGCAGATCCCGATGATCAGGGCAAGCAGACCCACGGGCAGAAGCAGGATCGCGGCCATCTGACAGAACACGGGAAATTTGCCGGAAAGGGCATTCCAGATCATCGGAAAAAGGGGCAGCCCGAGCAATATCGCCCCGGTGAACACGCCGACACGGATCCATCGTCGGGCATCCGGCGGCAGCCTCGAGCGTTTCGGCGGGTGATGCTCCATGGGTGGTTAGAATATCAGGAAACGGCCGATAGGGGAAGGGAAGGCTCTTCGTGTCAGTGAATCCCCTGACCGGAAAACATGCCGATAAAGGCTTCGATTTCCCGGCTTTTCTCTCTGTTGGGGTTGTCGAAATGAACGCTGCAGTGGCGGATCGGTATGGGGCTGTGATCTTCAGTTTCCAGTTCAAAATCGGAAACAATCCGATAGGGTATCTTGCCGATATAATAATTCGAGTCCAAAACCAGCAGGCCGAATTCGCCCTGCTCGATAACCGGCGCGCCCACGTCGAAGTATTCAAAGGAAAGCCCGCCCGGCCCCAGGTCTTTGACAAATCCGATTTCACGGTCGGTTCGCCGGTCGTAGACCACCAGGGCGCCTTCTTCGACGTCGTATCTCCGCTCTTGTCTCCTGTTGGGTGTCAGCAACGCTTCGTCCGATTCCGGATAGTCGGTTGTCTCCGGCAGGCTCTGATTGAAATGCGGATAGTGCTCAGATGGACTCCGAAGCCCTTTGAACAGCGACAGTCCGGATGCTTTAGTACCCGATGGTTTCATTCAGATCGATCCAAGGTCGCCGTCGAAGTTGCGGCCCTCAATGTGCGTGGAGATGGGCCGGACGACGTACCGGAAAGAGGCGGCCCGCTATTGCTGCAACAATTCCCTGCTGCTTGCCGCCGGGTTTATGGTTTCCTTGTTGAACGCCGGATCTATCTCAAGCTCGTCGTCGGAGGGAAGCCGGGGCGGGCGGTCATCAGACGGTTCAAACGCTTTGAAAAACCATCGGGCGGGTTTCTGTCTCAGCTGCTGCAATCCGCCGGACTCGAAACAAGTGATGACGGCTATGAGTTCCTCGCGGTCCATGTCAACACCATCCCATCCCATCCGGCGCATGAGCCCATTGATATTCGCCGCATCGATGCCCCGGCGCTTATCGATGGACATGGCCAGACCACGAATAAAAAGAGGGATCGCTCCGGGAGCCATCCCTCGTCCTGCCAGCTTGGGAACCAGATGCTGTTTGATCTGCTCCACGCCCCTCATGGACCTGCCCCCGGAGTGATTGGGTGCCCTGTAATAATGAGCAGCTTTCCTATAATATGGGCCATATTGTATGTCAAGATGAAAACCACTCAACATGTGGTGGTTTTGAACGGATTACCGGTTTGTCAATTTTGTTGATAACTCAATTAACTATCTAAGAACATTTCAACAAATGAAGTGTGAAATTGTTCACAGGCTGTTTATAGCGGTTGCCATAAACATGTTCCGATTGAACATCGAGCGTTTCTGTTAACCCGATACCCTTTCGGGGGAATCCGGATATGGACATGTTCGGTATCGTGATCGCTATCGGTATCGGAATCGAGACGGAATGGTCAACTTCGAAGCCGATTCCGAACCCGAACCCGATACCGATGACTCCGCAACGTTCAAACGGTCAACAATCCACACATCGGAACGAAATTCTGACGGTTGCTCAAGTATTACTGGACTTTCTGGCTGCACGCCGGTCCATCGCGTCACGTGTTACGCTGACGTGTGGGGCATCACACGTAAGCGATGGTCAGGGGGATGCAATGGAGGTCCGAGCGGACCTCCCGGACACGGCCGACAGACCAGCCCGAGCAACGCCCGTTGCCGTCCATCAGGTGGTCGATGGCGCCGACCAGGCCCTGAATGTCGATGACCGGATGTCGTGAAAATACGTCCGGCAGGCCATAGGTCAGATTGCAGCGCAGGCATCGCCCGGGTCGCGGTGTCAGGTGGAATTCGAAGTCGAGACGGTTGTTTCCGGCGTCCTTGAAGACAAGACGGATATCGTATGCACCCTCTTGCGCATCGCCCAGCAGGGCTTCGAAAAAGCGATCGGCCCGATCTTTGGGGAACAGCTTTCCAAGAGCATCGGGAGTGAATGTTTTCCGGAAAAATTTTGCCCGGGTCATGGTCTTTGGCTCCTTTGAAAATGCGAATCCCTGTCTTGCCGACGTGCCGTCCGGGATGTGGTCCGGATGCCATCGCTGTATCCTGTCCGTCCTGAACAGACACGGCTCCGGTCGCCCGGCTGTGGTGTTTCAGCCAGCCCTCAGCGACGCGCCGAGGGGTCACTTCGTCATGAGTTGTTCCGGCATCAAAACGGCGACAACGTTGCCTCTGGCGCAGATTGTCCCGTCCACGGACAAGGTCTCTTCCACCACGACTTTGCGTTCCTCGACCTCCAGAACTTTTCCGCGAAGCTCCAATTCCGGGCCAAGGGGGGTCGGCCGGAGGAATTCGACCTTCAGGGAACCGGTGACGAACCGCAGCGGGGGATCGGTTCCCATCGCCCGATCACGTGCCCTGTAGGCGGCCGCCGAAGCGGTGCCGGTCCCGTGACAATCCATCAGGGATGCGATCAATCCGCCGTAAACAAATCCGGGGATCGCGGTGTGATACGGTTGAGGGGTGAAGTGGGCGACGGATTCCTCGCCGTCCCAATAGCTCTTGATCTGGTACCCGTGGGGGTTCATCCGGCCGCATCGGTAGCAGTGGCTTGTATCGTCCGGATAGTAGTCCTGAAACGCCTTTTCACTCATGTGTCATCCCTTTCTCCTGGATACACCGGAAATCCGGCGCAGAGTCGCCGGACGTTCGATGCGACGCTCTCCAGCCGCTGTCGGTCTTCCGGATCCATCAGGGCCGCTGCGATCATATCGGCGACCCGGCCCATTTCCGTTATCCCCATGCCCCTCGCGGCTAATGCGCCGGTTCCCAGCCGTACACCGCTCACCGACGGGGGGGTGACGGCATCCGATGGAATCGTGTTCCGATTGGCGATGATGCCGACCCTTTCCAGTGTTTTTTCGGCAAGGTCGCCGCTCAGGCCCCGGACCCCTACATCCACAATCACCTGGTGGTTTTCCGTTCCCCCCGTGACAATACGGAATCCCCGGGCGTGAAGCCCGGCGGCGAGATGTTGCGCATTTGCAATGGTTTGAGCTTGAATGCGGCGAAAGTCAGGTGCCATGGCCCGTCTGAAAGTCACCGCCTTCGCCGCGATGGCGTTGACCGGGCTGGTTCCCTGGCTGCCCGGGAAAATCGTACGGTCGATGCTGTCCCCATGGGCCCCTTTGGCCAGAATCACGCCGCCACGTCCTCCCATCAGCGTCTTGTAGCAGGTAAATGTCACCACATCGCACCAGGGCACGGGGCTGGGAATCACGTCCGCGGCGACCAGGCCGGCAATGTGGGCCATGTCGGCCATGAGATAGGCGCCGACCCCGGCGGCGATCTCGGCCATCCGGTCGTAGTCGATGAGGCGGGGATAGGCGCTGGCACCGGCGACGATCATGCGTGGGTGAAAGGTTTCAGCGATTTGCCGCACCCGGTCGTAGTCGATCCGCTCGGTTTCAGGGTCCACGGGATAGTGGGCAAACTCGAAACATCGGCTCGTTATGGACGCTGAATGACCGTGGGAAAGGTGCCCGCCATGGGGCAGACTCATGGCCAGCACCCGGTCTCCGGTCTTTAACAGCGAAAAGTAGACCGCCAGATTCGCCGAGGTGCCGCTGTGGGGCTGAACATTGGCATATTCGGCGCCGAAGAGGGCTCTGGCGCGGGATACGGCCAGTTCTTCCACGGCATCGGCATGGATGCACCCGGCATGGAATCGACGCCCCGGATACCCCTCGATGGTTTTTTCGTTGAATACCGATCCCAGGGCTGCCATGACAGAATGTGGTGTATGGCTCTCCGCGGCGATCAGGTTCAGCGTGGTTTCGATCCGTTCGGCTTCCCGGCGGACGAGTTCGGCGATCTCCGGGTCATCCTGTTCCAGATAATGCATAGTGTCACACCTTCACATCGCATTATGCCGCGACGTTATTTGGTGTTTGGTTCGATCCACCGGCTGCTGCCGGCTATTTGGACCGCGACTTCCGAAAACCACAGGCGGAACCCGCCGTCCTGTCCCCGGTGCTCAAGGCTTAGAACGAGCGGACCAACCCGGCGATGGTATTCCCAGGTGGTGACACGTGTCGGCTCCGGAGCACCACCCCGCCGATAGATCCATTCGTTCAGACGGAAATTGTCTCCCAGAAAAAGCTCATACACATCTCCGGGAGTGTATCCGATGCCTTTGGGATAGGAAACTTCGATCCGACGTGCCTTCCCGGGACCGATCGGCAAAGCGGCCGATCCGGCATCGACGACCGTTATCCCATCGTCCCATACCAGATGAAACGGAAACAGCAGCCAGTACTGGTCGTTGATGAACTTGGCGTCGATGGACCGCACCTCTGCGGAATCCGAAAGTGTTTTGCGGTCGTACGCCACCTGCCTGCCGTTTTCCAGGTATACCACCCGGTCGATTTTGGGTTCCCACACCCAGGAGCGGCGGACGGATTTGCTGCCGACCGCTACATTGAACGTGTAGCGGATGGCCTCGACCTTTTCAAATTCGGCGATGCCGTAAGCTTTGGCCACCTGCATCCCGGTTTTATCGCCGGAGAAAGAGGGCGCTGCACCGAAGCCGGCAAGCGCCGCGATAAGAGCCACAATAAATAATATCTGTGGGTATTTGGATGTCATGTCACGCCTCCAGGGTGAATCTGGATTACACATATAACGGCGGCCGTTGGTATCGGGCGTCCCTCTCCTTGCCATGGAAAGGGGACGCATGGAAAACGCGCGGGGCGCAATTATTTTTCCCTCAGCTTCAGGGGAGGGCTCCAGGTGGCCACACCTGGCACCCGGCGCCCCCAGGTGTTTCCATAGGTGTCCGGCGTTACCGCAAGAAAACGGGCGATCATCCGATGGAGCATGTTCATGTTCGGAAGGATCCCGTGGAATCCGGCCAGCTTTGTGAGCGTTTTGTCCTGAAGTTCCCAGTAGCCGTAGTCATCCGGTGTAACGCACACCAGATGATCCTCCGGCAGGAACGGCGGCAGTGCGCCTTCGAAAGGGACGGTCCCGTCACCGGTCATGCGGCGTTCGGCCGGATCGGCGCTGTCCCACTGGTTCTCGCGGTCCAGGGAGTGAAGTCGAAACTGGGGCTTACCGGCAACCTTTTTGACTTCGAGCCGCACCCGCGTGGTGGCATCGGCACCGATGACCACCAGCCAGTCGTGCAGATCCATGCCGGCAGCGGCGGGACGAAAGCGTCTGATCCGTGCGCGGTGCGTTTTTGCCTGGCCCAGAAGGTCGTTGAACAGCGTTTTGGCGCGCTGTTTCGGGGGATCGCCGGGCAGCCCTTTCCGCCGGATGTACTGGGCGAGGGTGGCCACAATGCTGGGCTGCCATTGCGTCGGGTCGAAGAGGGCATCGACCGGCAGTTGCGGGGGGACCAGGCCGTTCTTGAATGCCGGCAGCAGGTGATACAGCGCCGGCGTCAGCCGTGCCGCCTCCCGGTCCCGGGAAGCCGGCTCGCCGGTGCCCAGGTTGGCCGTTCCGGTGACCACCTGGATAACCGCCTCGAACGATCCGCGGTAGGGGGTGGCCAGGGTAACCACCTTGTCGGCGGCGGCTTCCTGGCCATAGCGGGCCAGATAGCCTGTGATGACCAGCCCCCCCATGGAGTGACCAATCAGGGAGACCCGGGGATTTTTGGAAAAGCCGGCCTTGTGATAGTGTCTGAGCAATTTTGTCCGCTCCATGACTTCGTCTACGAATCCCGCGAGCTCCCGTTCGGTCTCCTCCAGCGGCTGGCGCCAGTCGTATCCGAAGGGAAATACCGGAACGGGAGAATCCGGATTTGGCGAGAGATTGAATCGGAGCTCTTCGATGAGCGCCCTATAGGCCACCTCGAAGAGCTGATCCGGGACCACCCGGGAGGGCTCGTTGACCTCATAATTCAGATTGTCCGGGTGGAGCGTGAGCCGCTCATAGTTTTTTTTAAGCACGGTCCAGATATTTTCGGGCGGAAGGGGGTATTGATCCTGGAGGTAGGTGGCCGTGATACCGGGTACGACAATGACCGGATTCGGAAGGTTCATGGGAACTCTCCTCTTTTTACATATCTTCCTGGGAGGCAGGTCAGTAACATGGAGACAGCACCCTCATCAGGGGAGCCCTGTAAATGTATGTGTAAGACACCGGAACCCTAAACTCAAGAGAAAGCTCCGACCGTGCCCGCAGGGTGCCACGGGATTAGCGGTTGTCATAATTATGTTCCGATTGGTGGATTGTTGACGCGGTTGAACGTTGCCGAGTCATCGGTATCGGAATCGGGTTCGGAATCGGTATCGACGTCGAAGTTAGCCATGCTGTCTCGATTCCGATACCGATAGCGATCCCGATACCGAACATGTCAATATACGGACTCTCCCGAAACGGTATCCGGTTAACAAAAACTCACCATGTTCAAACGGAACATATATACGGCAACGGCTATAACAGTCGATATTTTTACGTTTCGTCCTCTTTGTTTTGCTTTTCCTTGGCGGATTCGAAGGGAGGCTGTCGAAGGGCAGCGAATCGCAAAAGCAACTATGAGCTCTGGGCCCTCTGCGGCGCTGCGGTAAATCTTTGTCCCTAAGCAATTCGGAACCGTACCATGACATTCGCTATAACCTACGAATGTCAGCGGAGCAGGAGATTGTCGATAAATATCAGATAAAACGGACGGCATCCGGCGGGATGGAGACATCGACCCTGTCTCCGACAAGGGGCGGGTTTTTGCGGTAGGTTGCCGGTTTCAGGAGCAAATGGAGCCCGATCCCGACATCCACAACCATCCGGATGTGCCCCTTTTCTTCCGAAAGCTGGACGACCCGGCCGCTGAATCGGTTTGCCGCCGGTTTCGGATGTGCCCTTTCTTTGAGGGATAACCGGGCCGGATCGATCAGAATGCGCCCCCGCTTTTCATCGCGGTGGGATGCGGTCGCCGGCAATGTCAGGCGGATCGCCCCCTGAACCGTACACTCGAGCTGTCCCCGGGAGACGGGCGTGAGGGTTGCCGGGAATACGTTCTCCAGCCCGTTGGATGCGAGTCGGCCCTGGTTCAAATAGATCATCTGTTTTCCGAGAGATACGGCCTGTAGCCGGTCATGGGTGGTGAAGATGATGCTGATCCGCTTTTCCCTGTTGATCCGTTTTAAAATGGCCATCACCGTGGCCTGGTGCTCCGCGTCGACGCTGGCGGTGGGCTCGTCACAGAGCAGCACGCGCGGCTCTACCACCAGAGCGCGGGCCAACGCCACACGCTGGGTTTCGCCCCCGGAAAGATGGTGCCCCATGGCATGGGCGAAGCGGTTCATGCCCACCAGATCCAGTGCGTCGGCGATCATCCGTTGACGCTCCGCTGCGGGGATTCGGCGCACTTTCAGGCCGAACTCCACATTGCGGTATACGGTGGACGTAAACAAGATGGGCGTCTGATCCACCATGACCACTTCCCGGCGGAAGGCCTGGAGCGCCGGTTCGGAGAAGTGTACGTCCCGGGATCGGAAACGGATGGTTCCAATGCTCGGTCGGGAAAGGAACCCGAGGATGTTCAGCAAGGTCGTCTTTCCGGCGCCATTCGGTCCCAGCAAGGCGTAAATGTCCCCTTCATCGATGGACAGACGGGGAATGTCGAGCACCGTCCAATCGCCATACATCTGTTTCAGCCCCGAAATGGTATAGAGCATCAGGACCGGGCCCTCCCCTGAAAAAAATGAAACAGCAGGTTCATTCCAAAGCTTAGGCTCATCAGGATGATGCCCAGCGCCACCGCCAGGGTAAACTGCCCCTTGTCGTACTCCAGTGCCATGGCCGTGGTCATGGTCCGGGTAAACCCCCGGGCGTTGCCTCCCAGCATCATGCTGATGCCGACCTCGGCAATTACCCGGCCGAATGCCGCGATCACCGCGGCCATGATGCCGAACCTGGCTTCCCGGACAATCACCAGTGCTGTCTGACGGGCATTGGCACCCAGGGTCATGGCCGTTTTTCGATATCGATCGTCAATCCGGCTCACCGCGGCGATGGTCAACGTGGCCACCACCGGAACAATCAGGATGACCTGGCCGATCACCATGGCCTTTTGGGTATAGAGCAGATCCAGCATGCCCAGGACACCCCTGCGGGAGATGAACGCATACACCATCAGTCCGATGACGACCGTTGGCAGTGCCAGGAGCGTGTTGAGGACGGTGATGACCAACCGTTTGCCGGCAAAGGATTTGAACGCAATGCCGATACCCACGGGAATGCCGATCATGCCGGCGATAAGCGTGGAGCTGGTACTCACCGTTAACGAGACGCCCACCACCGATAGCATCTCCCGATCCAGGGAGACGATCAGAAGGATCGCCGAAAGGAAGCTGTCAATGAGAAGGTCCACCGTTTACCGTCCTATTCAATTGTTTCAGAATGGCCGCTTTCTGTTGGGTACCGCAATACGCGCTACATGGCATCCGGATAGAACAGCTGTTTGCCGAGCAGGCGATAGTCGTTGATGAGGTACTGCCCGCGGGGGGAAACCAGCCATTCGGCGAATGTTTTGGCCATGTCATACTGGACATGGGGGAATTTTTTGGGATTGATCGGAATCACGCCGTAGGGGTTGTGCAACCCCGGATCCCCTTCACAGCAGATGTCCAGATCCAGTCCTCCCTCCCGTCCGAACTTGTACCTGATGTAAGTGCCCCGGTCTGCCAGGGTATATGCCTGTTTCTCCTCGGCGTAGGTGATGGTTTTTCCCATGCCCTGGCCGATGGAAAAGTACCAGGAACCCAGTCCCGCCGGGTAGAGAAACGATATGGTGCGTGCCTTTCCTTTTTTAGCAATGGTGGTGCTTTCATTTTCGAGCGGCAACCCGGACGCTTTCCAAAGGGCCTGTTCCTTGGTGTGGGTGCCGCTGTCGTCTCCCCGGGAAATAAACGGCTGCCTTTTGGCGGCAATTTTTTTGAAGGCCGCTGTGGCAGTGTCATTGCGCCGGACCCCTGCAAGGTTCTTCGTCGGTCCGATAATGATAAAGTCGTTGTGCATCACGGCATGGCGTCTCGTCCCGTAACCCTCGGCAACAAATGCTTCCTCACGGGCCTTGGCGTGGACAAAGATGACATCCACATTGCCGTCCATGCCGTCACGGATGGCGGCGCCGGTCCCTTTGGCAATCACCTTCACCCGGATGCCGGTGTCCTTTTCAAATTCGGGTAACAGGATATCGAGCAGCCCGGAGGCTTGGGTGCTCGTGGTGGTCGACATTTTAAGTACCTTTTCCTCACCCCAAACCGGTGATGTTGTGCAGTAGAAACACATCAGAGCGCACAAAATCCAAACCAGGGTTCGTTTCATCCTTCCTCCTTTTCGGGTTCTGGAAAAAATCTACAACCGCCGGGCTCCTGTTGGCGCACCTCGACCCATTTCTGAAGTGGAACGGGCAGGCGTTTTAGCATGTCACCGTCCGGAACGCGGGAAGGCACAAACGGCGGCTGTCCCATCTTTTTCAAGACCGCCGGGCCACCGTTCGGCTTCTGCAGGTACTCCAAGAGGATCGCCGCCTTATCATTTTTACACCCTCTACTTAGGGTGACGCCGTAGGTGCAGGATCTGCCGGTCCGGGTAATCCGGTATCCTGGGGAAACAGCATTTTCCCGCTGGTGGTCACATCATATCCGTCCAATTGGTCGGCGGTCTTCACAAAGGCCGGTTCATGAAGCATTCCCAAAAAGAGTTGAATCCCTTTGTCGAAAAACTTTTCCTTGCGCATCAGCAGGTCGTATCGCTCCCACCGGATCGGGATAAAATAGAGCCCCAGCAGGGCCGCCACCGGACGTATCCCGGGTGCCGCATGGGCCCGACCGGACAAAATTTCGAGCCCGACGTCCAGGTGCTTGGCGATCTCCACGTTATAGCCTTCGATGGCGGAGCCGCGAACTCCGGCCTTTTCAAGTTCCCGGTCGAACAACAGCCGGGTGCCGGTGCCGATGGGGCGGTTCACGATGCGCACGCCGGGCCGGGCCAGGTCGGCCACATCAGAGATACCTCTGGGGTTGTCCCGCTGAAGGAGGAGCCCCTGCTCCCGCCGGCAGAAATTGACGATGACCGGCATCTGGCTGAGCTCTTTCAGAGCAAAGTCAAAGTTGTACTCGGCCCCGTCCTTCTGGAGCAGGTGACTCGAGGCGATGTGGCAGAGATTCTGTCGCAGGGCGGCGATGCCCCCCATGCTGCCCAGATTCCCGAACACAGCGATGTGCCCGGGGTGCCGCCGGTTAAACAGGGAGATGGTCTTCTCGAGGAGCGGATCGTTGCTTCCCGCAAGAATGAGCAGGCCCTCGTATGGCGGCAGTCGGGACTCGGTAGCCGGGATGTTCTGTGTGTGGGTTTCGATCCATTGCCGGACCAGGTGATACGGAAACAGCCATTTCCCGGTGATTTTGGTGGCCGGAAGACCCTTTTCGGAGATCAGCGTGTAGACCATTTTCTCGTTGATCGACAACAGCCTGGCGACCTCTTTTGTCGACATGAGCTCTTTCATTGGGTAGACCTTTCCGACATTTTGGGTAAAGAGGTAATTTATTATCGTTATAAGAAAATATCTGTCAAACAGTAATCGGAACAGATGCCGATATGGGACCTAAAATAACTAATAATAACTTTTATAGACAAACAAGTTACTTCGGCACGAGGGGCTTCCGGATGCCGGAGAGGCACACCGGCGGGATTGAATCGGAACTAACTCCCGCCATTTGCTGTGGCGGCGTGACGGGACTTGACGTTTCAGGGGGCCTGGTTTCCGGATGCCTGCGATTGGCGGCTCAGCGGTCATCGTCTCCATATGTCTGCAAACGGAACATGTTTATGACAACCACTATAATGGACGTCCTTCAGGCGTTGGGTGTAAGGGAAGCCCGTATTGAACGACTGACGGACGAGGGGATGATCGATCATCGCCACGAAAATTTGCAGACACATTTTCACTAGCCGTTGCGAATCGAAACAGCAGTCCTTACTGTATTTTCGCATGTAGCGACACCGGTCTAACAGCCGTGCTCAGCGATGAACTGATCATCAGGTGGTCTTTTTTTCCTGCGACGCAACGCAGGTTAGCGGTATCGCGCATTCTGCCAAGACGTCGGTCGCGTGCCCGAATCCGGTTGCAGCGGCCCGGGATTTACTGAAGTCGTTGCTCATGGGGCGCTCAACAAACTCTCCACGTACGTCAACCTGATTGCCGGAACCGAAATCGATTTTCCCGAAGCGCCGAAACTGCCCGAGCCCGGAATAGAGACGGCCGCTCTTGGAGAAGGTTCCGGTTCACCGTGACATGCAGGCCGACCCTTTTTAATAGGAGATACATGTATGAAAATGCAGGAACTCAGGGTGATCGCAAAGCAATACGGGATCAACTCCTTTGGGAAGACCAAAGTGAATCTGATACGGGAGATCCAGATCGCAGAGGGAAACTTCGATTGTTTCGGCAGTGCCGTCGAGTACTGCGATCAATGGGGCTGCAGATACCGCCCCCTGTGTTTTGATGAAGCCAAAAAATGGGTTAGAGGAAAGCACAAAACGGAAGCCACCAATGTTTCCAAACGGAAAAGGAGGGCATCATGAGCAAATTGTTGTATATCCAGGCATCGCCAAGGGGGAATCGCTCCTACTCTATAGCCGTGGCGGACGCGTTTGTCGAAGCCTACCGGACGGCACATCCCGACGATTTGGTTACCACCGTCAATCTGTTTACCACGGAACTGCCCCCGTTCGATGGGTTTGCCCTGAACGCCAAGTACGCCATCCTGCAGGGTCAGGATCATACCGGGGAAGAGGCGGCAGCCTGGAAGGCCGTGGAAAGCGTCATCGAAATGTTCACTTCGGCGGACAAGTTCGTGTTTGCCGTACCCATGTGGAATTTCGGTATCCCCTATCGTCTGAAGCACTTTATCGATGTCATCGTCCAGCCCGGTTACACGTTCAGTTTTTCTCCCGAGGAAGGCTACAAGGGGCTGGTGACCGGAAAACCCGCTTTCGTGGCCTACTCCCGGGGCGGCGCGTATCCTCCTGGAAGCGACACCGAAGCCTTCGATCTGCAGACTAAATATTTTGAGCTCTTTCTCGGGTTTATTGGATTCACCGACGTGCGTCGTGCCGTGGTCGAAGGCACCCTGTCCGGACCGGAAGCGGCCGAGATGGCGAGGGCGGCGGCGGTCGAGGAAGCCAAGAAATCAGCCCAGAGCTTCTAATCCGACACCGTCGTTTCGGCTGTCTTTGGAGATTGACTCATGACAAGACGCATATCAGGGCCGCTCTATGTACTGGTTGCAATTATGCTTCTCTCGCCGGCAAGTGGTGGAGCGGCGATGGTGGACCATTCCACTTACGGAGAGCTTCTGGAGCAGTATGTCCGCAACGGGGTGGTCGACTACCGGGGTTTGAAGCAGGAGGAAGCCCGCCTGGATGAATACCTTAAACTGCTGGAGAACACAGATCTGTCACGCCTGGGGCGGGATGAAACATATGCGTTCTACGTCAATGCCTACAACGCCTGGACACTCAAGGTCATTCTTTCTGCATATCCCGGCATCAAATCGATTCGCGAGCTCGGTGTATTCTCCACCGGCCCGTGGAAGAAAAAGATTGTCCGGGTCGACGGTCGGGTGATCTCCCTCGACGATGTCGAACATGGGATTCTGCGTAAAGAGTACGACGATCCCCGGGTACATTTTGCCGTCAATTGCGCATCCAAGAGCTGTCCGCCACTGATCTCAGAACCCTACCAGGGCAACATTCTGGATCAGCAAATGGACACGGCCACCCGCAATTTTCTCAACGACCGTTCGTACAATTACTTGGAAGGCAACACCCTGCATGTCAGCCGGCTATTTAAATGGTACAGCGAAGATTTCCCGGATGGCGCTGTTCCGTTTTTTCTGACCTACGCGCGCGGGAAGTTTAAGCAGCAGTTGGAAGCGCGGAAAAACCGCCTGCGGGTCAAGTACCTGGACTATGATTGGTCCTTAAACGGCAAATAGGATCAGCATCTATCAATTTGATGCCCCAATGCGTTTGGGCTTGGAGCGATAGGCAACCCAGTACATTGCCGGCGTTCCGGCAAATCAATGCACCGGGAGAGACCATGGCAACCTTTGATTTTGATATCGGCATTATTGGTGGCGGCGCAGCCGGTTTGACGGTAGCCTCCGGATCCGCTCAGCTTGGCGCGAAAACGCTGCTCATCGAAAAGGAGAAAGAACTGGGGGGTGACTGCCTGCACTTCGGATGCGTACCGAGCAAAACCCTGATCAAATCCGCCCATGTGTACCATCAAATGAAGCACAGTTCCCGGTATGGACTGCCCGCTGTGGAGTTGCCGCCGGTGGACTTCCGAAACATTTCCGATCGTATCCGCTCGGTGATCGGCATCATTCAGGAGCATGACTCTGCAGAACGATTCTGCCGGCTGGGGGCCCGGGTGGAATTCGGGGACCCCCGATTTTCCGACGAACATACCATCCGGTTGAATGGGTCGACGTTTTCCGCAAAGCGATGGGTGCTGGCTACAGGATCTTCGGCGGCCGCACCTCCCATCGAAGGCCTGGACAACACACCGTTCATCACAAACCGGGAAATATTCTATCTCGACAGGCTGCCGGCGTCGATGATCATTCTCGGCGGGGGGCCCATCGGCATCGAAATGGCCCAGGCGTTTCAGCGCCTGGGAACCCGGGTTGTCGTCATCGAACTTGGAGAGCAGATTCTCGGAAAGGAAGACAGGGACATGGCCAAAGGGGTGGAAGACGTGCTGAAGGCGGAAGGGGTTGTCTTTCACCTGGGAACAGAGGTTACCGCGGCCAGAGACCTGGGTTCGGAGCGGGAGGTTACCCTAAAACATCCCGACGGGAGTACTTCCCGTCTTAAGGCGGACACACTCCTGTTGGCCCTTGGCCGGAGGGCCAACACCAACGGCATGAACCTGGAGGGTATCGGTGTCGACGTGGGCCGTTTCGGGATTGAGGTCGACGACCGCCTTCGCACCAGCCAAAAGCACATCTATGCGGCCGGAGACTGCAACGGCGGGTTTCAGTTTACCCACGCCGCCGGTTATGAAGGGGGTATCGTGGTGAGCAACGCGATATTTCATCTGCCGCGAAAAACCGACTACACGTATCTGCCCTGGTGCACCTACACGGATCCGGAACTCGCCAATATCGGGATGAATGAAACCATGGCAACGGCCAAAGGGATCGATTACCGGGTGTACACCGAAGAATTCCGGAACAACGATCGTAGTCTGGCCGAAGAAGAACGGATCGGCAGGATAAAGCTGCTGCTTAATGAAAAGGAAAAGCCCATCGGGGTGCAAATCTTCGGTCCCCAGGCCGGTGTTTTGATCAGCGAGTGGGTGGCTGCCTTAAACGGCAATGTGAAGCTGTCGACCCTTGCATCGGCAATCCACCCGTATCCGACCATCGGCGAAATCAACAAAAAGGTGGTCGGCAACTTCTTCTCCCCCAAAATCTTTTCCGACAAGATTAAAAAAGGCCTCAAATTCTTCTTCAGCCTGAAGGGACGGGCGTGCGAGGAGACAGAGTGCGTATAGGAAAAACCGATGGTGGAGTAATGGAGTGATGGAGTCGAGGAGCACTCAGTTTTTTAATGGGAACTTTGGATACTGGATGCTGGATGCTGGCGGGATACAAGATGCAGGATGCAAGATACAGGTTGTCTGCAACCGGGCAAACGGGCCCACGGGCAAACGGGCCAACGGCCCCACGCGCAGGTGTCAGGTGTGGGGTTTCAGGATACAAGATGCAGGATTCAAGATACAGGACGCAGGGAACTGACGTAGTGCAGTGATGGCGAGCTGGAATGCTTGAGTGCTGCAGCATCCAACGGATCGGCGACACTCCCGTATGCAATGGCTTAATTCTGTCAACCGGCGAAACCGGCTATACTGGCGAACCGGCCAACGGGCAAACCGGCCAACGGGCAAACGGGCCCACGGGCCAACGGGCACACGGGCCAACGGACAAAGGAGGCACCATGAAACTGGCGATGATTGGATTGGGACGCATGGGAATGAACATGGCCCGAAGGCTGCTTCGGGGCGGACACCAGGTTGTTGCCTACAACCGCTCTCCGGAGAAATCCCGACAGCTGGCCGATGAAGATGGTGCCCTGGTCGCGTTATCCCTTCAAGAGGTGGTTGACCAGCTACCGGCGCCACGGATTGTCTGGCTCATGCTGCCGGCAGGGGCCCTTGTCGATCAGCACATCTCCCAGTTCAGCGAAATTCTCAACGAGGGAGACATCCTCATCGATGGGGGCAACACGTTCTACAAGGATGACATTCGCCGGGCCGCGGAGCTACAGGAGAAACGCATCGGGTACGTGGATGTCGGCACCAGCGGCGGGATCTGGGGGTTGACCGAAGGCTACTGTCTGATGATCGGCGGCGAAAAAAAGAGCTTCGATCTGCTCGAGCCCATATTTAAAACCCTGGCGCCTGCCGAAGGGTACCTGTATTGCGGCCCCTCCGGCGCCGGGCATTTTGTCAAAATGGTCCACAACGGTATCGAATACGGCCTCATGCAAGCCTATGGTGAGGGGTTCGAAATTCTCGAGGCCTCCCCATACCGGGACCACTTTGACTATCAAGAGATTGCCCATCTCTGGAACCAGGGCAGTGTGGTTCGATCCTGGCTGCTGGAACTTCTGGAGCCTGCATTTGGCAAAGATCCCCGGCTCACCGATATCCAGGGATTTGTAGAGGATTCGGGAGAAGGCCGCTGGACCCTTCAGCAGGCCATTGAAACCAACGTCCCGGCAGAAGTGATCGCCCTTTCTCTGATGCGGCGATTCCGATCCCGCCAGGAAAACACCTTCACCGATCGGGTGCTGGCGGCCCTGCGCCGTGAGTTCGGTGGGCATGCGGTGAAGACATCCACCCCGTAACACAGGAGACAACCGATGGCAGAAACACCCCTGTCAGACCCGGACGCCATTATCGCGCCATGCACGTCCGCTGGCAATGGATCCACCGGCGCCGCGACCTGCACGGAACCCAGCACGATTACGATTCTCGGTGCCACCGGCGATTTGACGGCTCGAAAATTGATGCCGGCACTGTTTAATCTGTATCGGATCGGAAGCCTACCGGAGGCTTTCGCCATTGTCGGGTGCGGGAGAACCCATCTGACCGATGAGACCTTCCGGGAGCGGATGGGGAAGGCGCTGTCGGATTCGGGTGGATCGGCAGGGGCAGAGACGGCGCCGTTTCTGAAACACCTGTACTACCAGCCCCTGCAATATGACGTGCCGGCGGATTTCGAAGCCCTCGCCGATACCCTTCGAGAGATCGATCAACGCCACAAGACCCGCGGGAACCGAATCTTTTATTTTGCGCTGCCACCGACGCTATACATGTCGGTGGCCCGGATGCTCGGGCAGGCCGGTCTTGCCGAGGAGGGCAGCGGCGGCAGCGGATGGTCCCGACTGGTCATCGAAAAACCCTTCGGCCGGGACCTGCAGTCCGCCATTGAACTGGATGGGGGCATTCACACCTATTTCCGGGAGCATCAGGTATTTCGCATCGACCATTATCTGGCCAAGGAAACCGTCCAGAATGTGCTGATGTTCCGTTTTGCCAACGCCATCTTCGAACCGGTCTGGAATCGCCAGTATATCGCCAGTGTGCGCATATCCGCCACCGAAAGGCTCGGTGTGGAACACCGGGCCGGATACTACGAGCAGGCCGGCGTGGTTCGGGACATGTTTCAAAATCACATGATGCAGCTTCTATCACTGACGGCCATGGAGCCGCCCGCCGTATTTAAAGCCGAGCGCGTGCGGGATGAAAAAATCAAAGTATATCGTGCGTTGAGGCCTTTTCCTGTTGATCGTCTGGATGCCAATCTGGTGCTCGGGCAATACACCGCCGGCGCAATCGATGGCCGCGGGGTCCCCGGCTACCGTGAAGAGCCGGGGGTGACCCCCGACTCGGTCACCCCCACCTATGCCATGATGAAACTTTACCTGGATAACTGGCGATGGCAAGGCGTCCCGTTCTACCTGGTGTCGGGCAAGCGGCTTACAGAGAAACGCACGGAAATCGACATCCACTTTCGTCCGGTTCCCCATTCCATGTTTCGAAACGTCCTGGGAACGGACATCCTGGCCAATCGGCTGATCCTCGGGATTTATCCCGAGGAGAAGATAGCACTCACCTTCCAGACCAAATCCCCCGGCGCCAGGGTGCGGCTCCGCACCGTGACCATGGACTTTCACTACCACGAGAATACCCAGGGGGTGTTGCTGGACGCCTATGAAAAAGTGCTTCTCGACGGCATGGTGGGGGACCAGACGCTTTTCTGGCGGCAGGACAGCGCAGAAACGTGTTGGGCATTTCTGACACCGATTCTGGAAGCCTGCGAAACCTGCGGCGACCGGGCCGATTTGCTCCACTTCTACCCGGCCGGATCCGACGGCCCGGAGGCGGCAGCCCGTCTGTAAGCGGACGGCAGAAAACGCGACATACACGTGAGGTTGTTATGACAGCATCCAAACCATCCAAGGAGGGCAATTCCGCCATGGAAAACGTGATCCCCGATCCTAAAAAGAATATGTCCGGTGCGCTGCTAAAAGCACTGCTTCTTGTCGTCTTTATCGTTTCGGCAATTCTGGTCATCCGGTATACACCCGTGCGGGAATATCTGACCGCCGAGGCTCTGGGCCGATTTCTGGAAACCGCCGGATTATGGGCCCCCGTTGTGTTTATGTTCGTGTATGCCATCGGCGTCAGCCTGTTTATCCCGGGAACTCTTCTGACGGGTCTCGGGGCCGCCATCTTCGGTCCTTACTGGGGTTTCGTGTATGTTTGGTTCGGGGCCATGATGGGTGCCAGTCTCTCGTTTTTCATCGGCAGGACGCTGGGGCGGGATTTTGCCGCCCAGCTTGTCGGAGACCGCCTGAAAACGTACGATGACGCCATCGAGCGCAACGGGTTTGCCACCGTGCTCTATCTGCGGCTGGTCTACTTTCCCTTCACCCCCATGAACTTCGGGATGGGGTTGACCAAAGTCCGGTTTTGGGATTACTTTTTCGGGACCGGCCTGGGCATCATGGTCGGCACCTTTATCTTCACCTTCTTTATCGGTACGTTGAAAGAGGTGTGGGCGTCGGGGAACTGGGGGGAGCTGCTCTCTTTTAAGGTGTTTTTCTCCATCGGGCTCTTTATCTTTTCCTTTTTCATTCCCAAAATCATCAAAAAAATTAAAGGCGAGGAACCATCGGCCGAAGGAGCGGCATCATGACCGAACAGGCGACCCGGTGTATCAATACCATCCGTATGCTCTCGGCGGATGCTGTGGAAAAGGCCAATTCCGGTCATCCAGGACTGCCCATGGGGGCGGCGGCCGCGGCGTTCGTACTCTGGACCCGGTTTTTGCGGCACAACCCGAAAAATCCAAACTGGCCGGATCGCGACCGGTTCGTGCTGTCGGCCGGCCACGGGTCCATGCTTCTCTACAGCTTGCTTCACCTTACCGGATACGATCTGCCCCTGGAAGAACTGCAGCGCTTCCGCCAGTGGGGGAGCCGAACCCCGGGTCACCCGGAATACGGCCACACCCCCGGAGTGGAAACCACCACCGGCCCGCTGGGACAGGGATTTGCCAACGGGGTCGGAATGGCCCTGGCCGAGCGGTATCTTGCGGCACGGTTCAATCGACCCGGGCACGCCATCATCGATCATTTCACCTATGGCATCGTGAGCGACGGTGACCTGATGGAAGGCGTCTCCCACGAGGCCGCTTCCCTGGCCGGTCATCTCGGACTCGGCAAGCTGATTTATGTCTACGATGACAACCACATTTCCATCGAAGGGGGGACGGATATCGCGTTTACCGAGGATCGGGCCGCACGATTTGAGGCCTATGGATGGCAGGTGCTCAACGTCGCCGATGGAAACGACACCGCTGCCCTGGACAGCGCTCTCAAGTCGGCCCGGCAGGAGACGGACAGGCCCTCACTGATTCTGGCACGGACCCATATCGGATTCGGCAGTCCCGGAAAGCAGGATACACCCGGTGCCCACGGCGAACCCCTGGGGGCGGAGGAACTCCGGCGGACGAAGGAAAACCTGGACTGGCCCCTGGAACCGGATTTCGTTATTCCCGACGATGTGTTGCCGGTTTTTCGAGGAGCCGTAGAAGCCGGAGCCGCCGCGGAGACCCGATGGCAGGAGCGCGTTTCGGAGTACGAAACAGAATTTCCGGATCTGGCGGCAGATCTGATGCAGTGGCTGGACGGCCGTCTTCCGGAAGGCTGGGAATCTGTCATCCCCGAGTTCCCTCCGGATGCCAAGGGCATGGCCACGCGGGTGGCCTCGGGCAAGGTTCTGAACGCCATTGGCGTTAAAATTCCCAATCTGGTCGGCGGATCGGCCGACCTGGCACCCTCGACAAAGACCCTGATCGCCGATGAGCCCGATTTTCAGAAAGGGGCCTTCCACGGCCGGAATCTCCGATTCGGGGTTCGCGAGCACGCCATGGGATCGATTCTAAACGGCATGGCCCTCCACGGCGGATTGATCCCGTATGGGGCCACGTTTCTCGTTTTTTCCGATTACATGCGCCCGCCTATCCGGCTGGCCGCACTCATGGGGATCCATATCGTCTATGTCTTTACCCACGACAGCATTGGACTGGGCGAAGACGGGCCGACCCACCAGCCCGTTGAGCATCTGGCGTCGTTGAGGGCCATCCCGAACATGACCGTTATCCGACCGGCCGACGCCAACGAGACCGCCGAGGCCTGGCGCTATGCCGTCGGTCGCGCTGCGGGGCCGGTGGCGCTGGTGCTGACCCGCCAGGGGCTGCCGGTGCTCGACCGGCAGACGTATCCGGCAGCGGACGGCCTGATGAAAGGGGGGTACGTAATTGTGGATCCACCGAATGGTCGACCGGACCTGCTGCTCATGGCCAGCGGGTCCGAGGTGGCCATCGCCATGGAAGGGGCAGCCAGACTTGCCGAAGATAACATCGGTGTGCGGGTAGTCAGCATGCCATCCTGGGAGCTGTTCGATGCCCAGCCCGAAACCTACCGGGACACCGTATTGCCGCCGGCGGTTTCTGCCCGTATCGCCATCGAAGCCGGAAGCACACAGGGCTGGCACCGGTATGTCGGTTTCGGCGGCCATGTTATCGGCATCGATCGATTCGGAGCGTCGGCTCCGTATCAGGAGCTATACCGGCAATACGGCCTGACCGCCGAGGCGGTGGTTCATACCGCACGCCGGATCCTGAAAAAGAGTTGAGAGATCTGCATTTCAGCGTTTACCGCTACCGGCAAACGTCCGGCGATGTCTCGACACCAACAGGGGGAAACCATGTGATGGAAACGGCCCTGCACATTGCCAAAGATGCCGATGAACTGGCTGCAGACGGCGCCGAATACTTTCTCAGGAGTGCAAAAGAGAGTGTACGAACCCGAAATCGTTTTACCGCTGCCATCTCCGGCGGCTCCTCCCCCCGGGGAATGCATCGCCTCCTGGCACGGGAACCGTTCCTCTCTGAAATGCCGTGGTCCCAAACCCATCTGTTCTGGGTGGATGAGCGCCTCCTGCCCTACGATCACCCGGAGAGCAACTTCGGCACCGCCCGTGAAGATTTTTTGTCGCGTATTCCGATTCCAGAAGCCAACCTGAGTCCCATGCCGGTGGACCTGGGTCCCGCAGATGGGGCCGGCGCCTATCGGCGTCGCCTTGCGGATTTTTTTGGCCCCTTATCGCTCCCCAAATTCGATCTCATTGTCCTCGGCCTGGGGCCGGACGGCCATACGGCCAGTCTGTTCCCGGGGAGTTCCCCGGGCAGCTCCGGCGAAGCTCCCTGGGTGATCGCCGTCCACGGCGGAAATCCGAACGTGGCGCGGTTGACGCTCAACTACAATGTTTTGAACAGCGCGAGGAATGTCGGGGTGCTGGTATCGGGCTCCGGAAAAGCTGACATGGTGCGACGGATTTACACAAGGGAACCGCCGATGCTCCCGGCTCATTATGTCGAGCCGACATCCGGATCCCTGACCTGGCTCCTGGATCGCGCGGCCGCATCCCTGCTTCCGGAAAGGGGCGGCCATGACAACGGATAAATGGTATATCGCCGGGGATATCGGCGGCACCAAAACCAATCTCGGTTGTTTTCTTCCGGGTCGCGCCCGGCCCAGGCTTGTGTATTCGGCATCGTTTCCAAGTCGGGAGTTCAGCGATCTGGAGACGATCCTGGCGCTGTTCATGGAGCGGCATCCGGACTATCCGGTGGCGGGTGCCTGTTTCGGAATTGCCGGACCGGTGGTGGGAGGGCGCAGCCGAACCACCAACCTTCCCTGGCTCGTTTCGGAAGGGGCGATTCAACGACGGTTCGATTGGCCGAAAGTGCGCCTTGTCAATGATCTGGTCGCCACTGCCATGGCGGTGCCGGTGCTGAATCCCCGGGAGGTGGCCTCGGTAAACCCGAATCGGATTCAAAAATCCGGGAATATGGCCCTGGTCGCCCCGGGAACCGGGCTCGGCCTGGCGCTGCGCATCGCCGACAACGGGCGCCATATACCCGTCGCCTCGGAGGGGGGACACGCCGGCTTTGCTCCCGGCGATGACGACGAGATCGATTTGTGGCAACACCTCCGGTCAACGTTCGGGCATGTCAGTGCGGAACGTGTGCTGTCCGGACAGGGACTGGTAAACATATTTCAGTGGTTGAAAGATTCCGGTCGATACCGGGAGCCTCGCTGGCTGGCGGCTGCCAGGGCGAGCGGAGATCCGGCAAGGGCAATTTCCGATGCGGCGCTGCTTCGTAAAACGCCGATTGCCGTTGCGGCGCTCGATCGTTTCGTGACCATCCTGGGTGCCCTTTCCGGTGATTTCGCCCTGACCGGAATGGCCTTTGGCGGAGTGTACCTGGGCGGCGGGATACCGCCCCGCATCCGGTCTGTCATCCTGGACGGCCCGTTTCAGGAGGCCTTCACCCGGAAGGGACGATTTACATCGATGATGGAAAAGACCGCCGTCAAGATTATCCTGAATGATCGGGCGGCACTACTGGGGGCGGCCATCGGCGCGATGGAATAGGGACTGGAGACTGGATGCTGGATACTGGATACTTGCCCGTCCGTCTGGGGCGGATAAACCTCTGGCGGGCTGGATGCTTGAAATCTGGACGGTGGGCTTTGGATTGGTCGAGAGCTGAAAGTTCAAAGCTCAAAGCTGAAAGATAGTAAGGAAAAATGACGTTCCGCGATGCGGAACAAATGACTCTTTCCACCGGTCAACTGGCTAAACTGGCGAACCGGCAAACTTCTGGATGCTGGATGCTGGATGCTGGCGGGATACAAGATGCAGGATGCAAGATACAGGTTGTCGGCAACCGGGTAAACCGGCAAACCGGCTAAACCGGCCAACTGGCACACGGGCCAACGGGCCAACGGGCTAACGGGCTAACGGGCCCACGGGCCCACGGGCCCCGATGTTACAAACCGACAAACCTCTTTTACAGGTGATGAAAAATGACCAAACTCGAAGCGTTGGCAACCCAAGGCCAATCCGTCTGGTATGAATATATCCGGCGGTCCCTGATCACGTCCGGCGAGCTTGCGTCACTGGTGGCCCAGGGCGTTCGCGGGGTCACGTCCAATCCGGACATCTTTGAAAAGGCCATTGCCGGAAGCAGCGACTATGACCCGGCCATCAAGGCTCTGATTGCCGAAGACACATCGGTGGAAGCGATCTATGAAAGCCTGGCCATCGTCGATATTCAAATGGCGGCGGATGTTCTGAGATCGGTATATGACGACACCGACGGGTACGATGGGTACGTCAGCCTGGAGGTGAGCCCCGAACTGGCCAACGATACCCACGGCACCGTGACCGAGGCCATCCGGCTGTTTACCACGGTGGCCCGACCCAATGTCATGATCAAGGTCCCGGCCACACTGGCCGGGATCCCCGCGATTGCCGAACTGATCGGATACGGCGTGAACGTCAATGTGACCCTCATTTTCGGAGTGGATAATTACGCCGCCGTCGCGGATGCGTACCTTTCCGGACTGGAGCGGCTGGCCGAAACCGGGCCGACCGTGGACGGCGGCCACGGGGTCGATCGGGTCGCCTCCGTGGCTTCCTTTTTTGTGAGCCGGGTGGACACTGCGGTAGATGCCGCCCTCGAAGCCATCGGAAACAGCGACCTTCAAGGCACCATCGCCATTGCCAATGGCAGGGTGGCCTATGCCCGTTTTCAGAACATATTTTCCGGAGACCGGTGGGATCGCTTGGCGGGGCAAGGAGCGCAGGTGCAGCGGGTGCTCTGGGCCAGCACGGGCACTAAAAATCCCGCTTATCCCGACACCCTCTATGTGGACGAATTGATCGGGCCGGATACGGTGAACACACTTCCTCCGTCGACCCTGAAAGCGTTTGCCGATCACGGCAGGGTCCATGGGACGCTGACCGCCGGTGTCAAAGAAGCCCGGTCCCGTCTCGACCGACTGGCGGATTTGGGCATCCGGCTTGAAGATGTCACACAGAAGTTGCAGAATGAGGGGGTCGACGCATTTGCCCGCCCCTTCCGGTCGTTGATGGCCAGTATTGCCCAAAAAAAGGAGGATCTCCAGTATTTGTCCTCCAGCACCTCCGAAAAACTGGGGCCGTTCGACACAGCGGTCCGGAAGAACGTGGCGGGGCTGGTCGAAGAGGATGTCATCCGCCGCATCGAAGCCCATGATTATACAGTATGGAAACCCGAACCCACCGAAATTACCAATCGGCTGGGTTGGCTGGACAGCCCGCGGGTTATGGCGGACGCCATTGGGGACATCGAGGCGTTTGTCGATGACATCCGCAGCGAGGGGTTCACCCATGGGCTCCTGCTCGGCATGGGCGGTTCCAGTCTGGCTCCGGAAGTGTTTCGAAACATATTCGGTGTCGCCGAGGGATACCTGGACGTGACGGTTCTCGACAGCACGGATCCGGGTTCGGTGCTCGAAAAGCAGCGCCGCCTCGATCCATCCAAAACGCTGTTCATCGTCTCGACCAAGTCCGGCGGGACCATCGAAACCATCTCCTTTATGAAGTACTTCTATACGGCGGTCCTGGCTGACGTGGGCCCGGACCGGGTCGGGCGCCATTTCTGTGCCGTCACCGATCCGGACAGCGGGCTGGAGGCGATGGCAGAAGAGCTCAACTTCCGGAAGGTTTTTCGCAACGATCCGAACATCGGAGGGCGGTATTCGGCCCTCTCCTTTTTCGGCCTGGTCCCGGCGGCCTTGCTCGGGATCGACCTGAAACGGATTCTGGCCCGTGCCGCTGCCATGGCCGGCCATGCCGCTGACCCCGGCAGTGACAACACCGCCGCATGGCTCGGGGCCGCCATGGGAGAGCTGGCTGTGGCCGGGCGCGACAAAGTGACCCTTATCACCTCCGAGCCCCTGCGGCCGTTCGGTGCCTGGGCGGAACAGCTTATCGCCGAAAGCACCGGAAAGGAGGGGCGCGGGATACTGCCGGTGGAGGGTGAAGCGGTGCTGGGGCCCGAGACCTACGGGCAGGATCGGCTGTTTGTGGTTTTGAAACTGGACGGCGATAACGCCCGGGACGATGAGGTCCGGGCGCTGGCGACGGCCGGGTATCCGGTGGTACAGATTCGCCTGAGAGATGTGTATGATGTGTGCGGGGAGTTTTTCAGGTGGGAGATGGCCACGGTGATCGCCGGACGCCGCCTGGGGATCAACCCTTTTGACCAGCCGAATGTGGAATCGGCAAAGATCCTGGCCCGCGAGATGATGGCCGCCTACCAGAAAAAGGGGACACTCCCGGAGCCCTCTCCGGATTATGATGGTAACGGCATCCGGATCTATGCCGGCGGCGCCGTGTCACAGCCGGAAACCGCGCTGAGAGATTTTTTGGATGCCGCGGATCCCGGAGACGATATGGCGGCCGGCCGCAGTTACGTGTCCATACAGGCCTACGTGCATCCGACACCGGAGATGGACGCCGCCCTCCAGGAGCTGCGCACGCGCATCCAGAAATCCACCCGCCTGGCCACGACCATCGGTTACGGGCCGCGATTTCTGCATTCCACTGGGCAGCTCCACAAAGGGGATGCCGGCAAGGGGCTCTTTATTCAGATCACCACTGATCATCCTGAGGACGCGGATATTCCGGATCAGGCCGGTGACCGCGCATCCCACATGACATTCGGTGTCCTGATCACTGCCCAGGCGCTGGGAGACCGTCAGGCCCTGCTCGACGGCCGTCGCCGGGTGCTGCGCATACATGTCGAAGGGGACTTTCAGGAGGCGCTGGAACGGTTGACGGCGGCGCTGGAATAGGTTTCGCTGGGTACTTGCCCGCCTCTGGCGGGCTGGATGCTGGATACTGGAGGGAGATAGATGTCGGAGGTCGGATGTCTGATGTCAGAAGGCAGAGGACAGAAGACAACAGAGGGCAGAAGACAGAGGACAGATGTCAGAAGACAGAGGACAGATGTCGGGTTGCAGGTTTCAAGATCCAGGATACAGGATGCACGTCTAATGGGGTGGAAACTGATTGATTGTCTTTCATATCCTGAATCCTGAGTCTTGGATCTTGTATCCGAGTACAACCGGCAAACCGGCCAACTGGCAAACGGTACGCTAACACCCATTGAACACTCGAATGGCCAAAGATGATACGATAGCATTTAAGCGACAGGCCGCCTACCGGGCGGCCGGTTTTGTGGCATCCGGGATGGTCGTCGGACTGGGCACCGGCAGCACTGTACGGTTTGTTCTCGAGGCGATCGCCCGGCGACTTCGTCAGGGGAATCTGGAGCGCGTCGTGGGGGTGCCCACATCGTTGCGGACGGAAAAGCAGGCGCAGGAATTAGGTATCCCCCTGACCACCCTCAATGATCGGCCGATCCTTGATCTCACCATTGACGGCGCAGACGAGGTCGACGACTCATTGAACCTCATTAAAGGCGGTGGTGGTGCGTTGCTCCGTGAGAAAGTCGTCGCCCAGGCCAGCCGGCGAAACATTTTCGTCGTCGATGACAGCAAGTGCTCGACCCGGCTGGGAACCCAATGGGCATTGCCGGTGGAGGTGATTCCTTTTGCCTGGCAGGGCGAAACCGACTTTCTGGAGGCCCTTGGCGCTCGGGTCTCCCTGCGGGTGGATCAAAACCAGGCGCCCCGACGGACCGACAACGACAATCTTATTTTGGATGCCGCATTTGGACCGATCGGGGATCCTGCCGGCCTTGATCTGAAACTCAACGCCCGGGCTGCAATTATGGCGCACGGCTTGTTTTTGGAACTGGCCACAGACCTTATCGTAGCGGGCAGCGACGGCATCCGTCATCTGACGTGACATCCGTTCGTTCCGGTACCTGCCCGTTAATAGCGGTTACCATGAATATGTTCCGATAGAAGGTAGGCACCGGACTGAAAGTTTGGTTTCGGAATGGAATTCCGGCAGCCGCCGGAGGAAGGACGAATTCTCTTGATTGTGTTTCATGAATACTTTTAACTTAAGAATTTACTGCAGCGTAGTGGAGCGGAGTGGACGTTCCGCCCAGCGGGGCTGCCGGGAACTAAATTTTAGCTGCTACAATGAAGGCGGGTAAATCTTTTAACCTGTGAGCGACATCGGCGCATTTCAGAAAATCGTACAACGATGTTACGTGCGCGTGTCGCCTTTCTTTTATCGTTTCCCCTGAAAACGAACCATACGGAAACATACATCGCATCGTGGATTGGGCTGCAAATATTCTTCTTGTCATCTACGTTCTCTCGGCAGCACTTTTGATGCTCTATGGGCTCAACTGTTATGTCCTGATCTTCCTGTTTCAGCGGCGAAGGAAGTCGGCGGAGATGCGACAGCAACTGCTTATGGATCGATTTCCGGATCCTCTTGGCCGCATCGATCTTCCGGTGGTGACCACTCAAATTCCGTTGTACAATGAAATGAACGTGGCAGAACGGGTGATGCTGGCCGCTTCGCGAATGCGCTACCCGTCCGGAAGACATGAGATCCAGGTTCTTGATGATTCCACCGATGAAACCCGGGAGGTGGTCGATCGGATGGCGGAACGTCTCAGGCAGACCGGTGTGGATATCACCGTGATTCGCCGGGATGACCGCACCGGCTTCAAAGCCGGCGCCCTGGCCCTGGGTATGAAAAAGGCTCGCGGTGAATTAATTGCCATATTCGATGCCGACTTCGTGCCTCCGGAGGACTATCTGCTGCGGACGGTGCCCAATTTTTTAGCGGACTCCGGCATCGGGTTGGTGCAGGCTCGATGGGGACACTTGAACCGCAATTGTTCTTTGTTGACCCGGGCCCAGTCTATCGGCATCGACGGGCACTTCATGATCGAACAGGCCGCGCGCACATGGAACAGGCTCTACATGAACTTCAACGGCACGGCAGGAATCTGGCGACGGGGGGCCATTGAGGACGGTGGCGGCTGGAATTGGGACACACTCACCGAAGACATGGATCTTTCCTATCGGGTGCAGCTTGCCGGCTGGCGCACCGCTTTCCTGCCGGATCTGGTGGTGCCCGCAGAAATCCCGGAAGACATTCGGGCCTTCAAGGGACAGCAGTTTCGGTGGGCCAAGGGCTCTATCCAGACAGCCAAAAAACTGCTGCCGCGGGTTCTGGAGGCCCCGATTCCTGTGTTTCAGAAGATACAGGCGGTATTTCACATGACCCACTACCTGGTTCATCCACTGATCCTGCTGTCGGGCCTTTTGTCGCTGCCGGTGCTCCTGTGGATCGGCTTTACCTTCTCGCCCTGGGTATTTACCGCCCTCGGAATTGTGCTTCTGTCGGCCATGGCCGCTCCCAGCAGCCTCTATGTGGTTAGTCAGCGATCGGCCTATCCGGATTGGCGCCGGCGCCTTCTCATCCTCCCGGCTCTTGTGGGCGTTGGCGTGGGGATTGCGTTGTCCAACACTCGCGCCGTGGTCGAAGCCGTCATCGGACACGACAGCGATTTTATCCGGACCCCAAAGCGGGGCGACCGGCAGATCAAGCGCTACACCCTTCGGCCCCCGGCGATGGCCTTGCTGGAAGTGCTGATGGGCCTGTACTGTGCCGGGGCGCTCGGGGTATATCTGGTCCGCCGGGAAATACCTGGTCGGCCCCTTCCTGCTCGCTTATGCCGGCGGGTTCCTCTTTGTCGGCCTTCTGTCCCTGGTTCATGCGGCAGGATCGTTAAAATGACCTCCTGCAGAGGATCGGGGGTCCTGTTCGGGCTGTCGGTTCTGCTCATGATGTTTCTTTGCTGGATGGGCGGACGATTCGGCCCCATTGGAGACCGGCCCCTGATCGTGCCGGGACTGTCGGGGGAGATACCGGCTGGAATCTTCGTGTTGTTATTCGGGGCCGCCTGGGCCGCCGGTTTGCTGGTCTTTCTGCTCTTTCCCCGGCACCTGTCCGACGCCCGGGCCACCGTATGGATTGTCGGTATCGCCTTGCTGGCCCGGCTGCTTCTGATTCCCCATCCGCCATCGGACGATGTCAACCGGTATCTGTGGGAAGGACGGCTGGTCCGGGAGGGCATCAGCCCGTATCACTTCCCGCCGAACCATGTGTCGTTATCGGAATTGACCGAAGGGGACAGATATCACCCGAAACTCAACCACCCTGACGTTTCTGCCGCGTATCCTCCCGTTGCCATTCTTCTTTTTGCGGCCGCCGGCGGCGTATTCTATCACCCCCTGGCGGTCAAGCTGCTTGTCCTGGCATGTGACATGGGCACCCTGGTGCTGTTGTTTCTGATGCTGCGCCATCGCGGTCTGGATCTGCGGTGGAGTCTTCTCTACGCCGTCAACCCGGTCATCCTCTACAGCTTTGCCGGGCAGGGGCATTTTGATGCGATCCACAACCTGTTTATGTTGGGCGCAATTGTCCTCTATGATCGCAAATCCTGGGTCTGGATGTTTGTGGTCGCCGGTCTGGCCATTCAATCCAAGTACGTGGCGGCTCTTGCGATCCCCTTTTTACTGCGGCGCGAGAACATCTACTGGAGCTGGATCACCGTTTTCGTCGCGGCGCTGCCGTTCGGGCTGTTTGTCCACCAGGGTGCGGCAGCGGTTTTCACCGGCCTGATCCATTTCGGCGAGGCTTTTGCCTTCAATGGCCCCATCCACGGCATGCTCCGATGGGGTTTCGGGGACATGGCGACGGCGACCATGATCGGCAAGACGTTGTTTATCGTCTGCTATGGGGGCGGCTGCCTGTATTTTCACCCCCGATTGAACCCCCGGTTTGCCGGCGATCCGGTTTCGGGCTGTTTTTTTTCAATGGGACTGCTCATCCTGCTGTCGCCGACGGTGCACTTCTGGTATCTCAGCTGGATCGTCCCCTTTCTGGTGATCCGGCCAACCGCCTCATGGATCGTGCTCTGTCTGACCGTCAGCACATATTTTACAACACTGGGCGTCCAACGGGCCACCGGTATCTGGCACCTGCCGGCCTGGGCCTGGGCGGTGGAGTGGCTGCCGTTCCTTCTCCTGTGTAGTCTGGATGTCCGGTCCGGGCTTCGGCAGGCGGTGCGCCCCATGGGACACCTGCCGGCCCAATCAATGTCCGTCATTATACCGACCCTGAACGAAGCTGACGGCATCTCCGATTGCATACGGTCCGTCTTTGACGATCCGGCGGTATCGGAGGTCATCGTGGTGGACGGTGCCTCCGGGGATGGTACCGCCACCGTGGCCGGTGCGGCCGGCGCCCAGGTACTGGAACATGCCCTGCCCCCGGACAGGGGCGGCGGCCGGGGCGGGCAGATTCTCGCCGGGTTGAAAAAGGCCACCGGGGATGTGGTTGCGGTGGTTCACGCAGACACCCGTGTACGGCCGCCATCTTTTTCACGCATGTGCCGGGTGTTGTCACGACAGCCGATGATCGTCGGAGGCGCCCTGGGTGGCTGTTTCTCCGGAACGGATCCGCGCTTCAACGCGTTGGAGGCCGCCAATGATCTGAAATCCGCCCTGCTCCGAATCCATTTCGGCGATCAGGTGCAGTTCTTTCGCAGGGTGCCGGTAACAACGTATCGGTTGTTTCCAGCCATCCCTCTCATGGAGGATGTGGAATTGAGCCTTCGATTGAACCGGCTCGGAAGGCAAACATACCTTTTCGGAACCGCCTCGATTTCGGCACGGCGCTGGGAGGCCGCCGGTTTCGGGAGGGCAGCCTTGATTGTCCGGCTGGTGGTCGAGTATCTTGTTGCCCGATGCTGTGGCCGGCTGGAAACCACGGAAATGTATCGAAGATATTATGCCGCAACAAAAAATTAACATGATTCTAACCATTGGTTAACCCGGCTTCCAAATGATAATCGGTCATAGATTCGAATTTAAAGGATGGGGGAGGAAATGGCCCGAGAACATATTCTCGTTGTGGACGATGAAGAAGATATTCTGGAACTGGTCCGTTACAACCTGGCCAGGGAGGGGTATAAGGTGACCTGTGCCGCCACAGGGGAAGCGGCGCTGAAAAAGGCGGACTCCGACATCGATTTGATGGTCCTGGATTTGATGCTGCCCGGGATCAATGGCCTTGAAGTAGCCCGGAAACTGAAAGGTGCCGCCAAAACCCGGAACCTGCCCATTGTCATGCTCACGGCCAAGGGCGAGGAGGCGGATGTTGTTTCCGGACTGGAACTGGGTGCCGATGACTATATCACCAAACCGTTCAGTCCCCGGGTCCTGGCGGCCCGGGTGCGCGCGGTGTTGAGGCGTCGTACCCGGGAGGTGGCCGAGGAAGCACCTGTTCTCGAACGGCACGGATTGGTGATCCACCCCGGGCGACGGAGTGTCCTGTTGGAGGGGAAACCGATAACGCTGACCTTCACCGAGTTTCAGGTTCTCTACTCTCTGGCCCGGCGCCCGGGCTGGGTGTTTACCCGATCCCAGATCGTGGATGCGGTTCGTGGCGACGATTACCCGGTAACCGACCGCAGTGTGGATGTCCAGATTGTGGGACTTCGGAAAAAGCTGGGCGATCACGGCAAATATGTGGAAACGGTCCGGGGTGTCGGTTACCGGTTAAAAGAAGAAGACGAATAGACTCGGTATTGGATATTGGGGACTGGGTACTCGGAACAGGGTAAAACCGTTGTTAGCAGCAAGTACCCGATACCCGACAACTGCTATTCCGCCCACCGCTTTCCGTTAAAACCCGCTCCTCTCATAATCGTTCCTAAAATTTGCCTTCTCATGGGTGAAATGGCATACTTGCAACATTCACATCCTATCTGACCCGAGCGACCTGCTGTTTGCCACTGGCGTTTAGGAGTTCACTGGTGAGAAAAAAATCGGAGCACGCCGGTTAATCGGGCGCCTCCGATTGGGTATATACCAATTTCCCAAAATATGTTCCGTTTCCGAAAGGCATCAGGCCGGCGCTGTGGCCGGCCCTACGTTTCGTTGTAGGTCTTGTATTCGTAGAGCGGGCCACCGCGCCCGCTGGGAAACTTAACAATACGTCCACAAGGTCGCAATCGGAACGGAATTCTGAAAATCGCTATAGGAGCGATTATGGTAAGCATTTTTGACATTTTTAAAATTGGCATCGGACCTTCCAGTTCTCATACGGTTGGACCGATGCGGGCTGCCGCGGCATTTCTATCTTATCTGGAGGCCCATCAAAAGCTCGTCCACACCACGCGTATCAAAACCGAGCTTTTCGGATCTCTGGCTTTAACCGGTCGCGGTCATGCTACCGATGGCGCCATTATTCTGGGACTCGCCGGTGAGGACCCTGAAACGGTCCATCCGGATAAGGTCCCACAGATACTTGAAAAAATTGCCAACGAGCATCGAATCCGATTGTTGGGAAATCACAACATCCGGTTTGTACAGGACGATGACCTTCTGTTTAATTTTGATGAACGGCTTCCCTTTCACTCCAATGCCATGCGCTTTTCCGCCGAAGATGCCATGGGCAACGAATTGGATGCGGTGACATATTATTCCATTGGCGGCGGTTTCGTGATCTCTGAACATGAAAGGGAGAGCGCAACCCCGCCTGATGGATCTGGAGCCTGCCCACCATTCCCATTCCGAACGGCCGATGAACTGCTTGAGATCGGTCGTAAAAACCGGTTGTCCTTAGCTGAAATCGTCCTGGAAAATGAAAAAATTCATCGCCAAGAAGATGCCATATTTAGAAAACTCAACAACATCTCAAATACCATGGATGACTGTACCGAACGTGGATGCCGGATGGAAGGAATCCTGCCGGGCAGTTTGCATCTCAAACGCAGGGCTCCGCAACTCTATCGGGATCTATTGGACAGCCGGGAGAAAGCCCTCAGAGATCCGCTGACCATGTTGGATTGGGTCAGCCTGTGGGCCATGGCGACCAGCGAGGAGAATGCGGCGGGCGGCAGGGTGGTGACTGCGCCGACGAATGGGGCGGCCGGCGTCATTCCTGCTGTTCTGCGGTACTGCAAAAGCTTCCTTGCCACCACTGATGAGCATCCAATTTATAACTTCTTGATGACGGCCGGGGCCATCGGGGCCCTTTACAAGCTAAATGCCTCCATTTCCGGAGCAGAGGTCGGCTGCCAGGGAGAGGTCGGGGTCGCCTGTTCCATGTCGGCCGCCGGACTGACCGCAGCCCTTGGGGGAAGCAACGAGCAGATCGAAAATGCAGCCGAAATCGGGATGGAACACAACCTGGGGCTCACCTGCGACCCGGTGAATGGCCTGGTTCAGATACCCTGCATCGAACGCAATGCCATGGGCGCGGTCAAGGCCATCAATGCCTCGCGTCTCGCCCTGCGTGGGGACGGCAAGCATGTGGTTTCGCTGGACAAGGTGATTAAAACGATGCTTCAGACCGGTGCGGATATGCAAACGAAGTATAAAGAAACCTCTGAAGGGGGCCTGGCCGTGAATGTGGTGGAATGCTAAAGGGTGTCCATACTGCCGGCCAACGGGACTTAAGGATTTGCTTTTCGAGCTGCGAGCCCGAAAGCAGGTGTCGGGTATCGGGATGATACAATTTTGGATTTTGGATTGCGGAATGGGGCATAAGAGTTAAGATTTTTCCTGCCTGTCCTGAATCCCGCCTGGGCGGGGTCGAAGGGAGCGAGTAAAAGCGAGTCGATGGGATGCACGGGATCCAAGATACAGGATACAGGACACAGGTGTCGGGTTTCAGGTGTCAGGTTTCAGGATACAAGATACTGGATGCTGGATTCTGGATACTTGGATCATGAACCTTGTATCTTGCATCCTGGAAAAACCGGCAAACCGGCAAAACCGGTAAACCGGCAAACCGGCGAAACCGGCGAAACCGGCAAACGGGCAAACCCCTTTTATCCCTCTTTATCCTTGATTTTCTTTCCCGGGATAATTAATAAGCAGGTTTTTTATTGTTGAAAATGCTGCCGGTCGCCCCCGCGGAACCGGAAGGTCAGCGGGCAGACACCCTACACTCCCATGTCCGAGCTCTATTATTCCAATATTCAGCTGGAAGAGGACACCGAGTATTTCCTGTATATCGGTGAGTTGAAAAACTACGGTCTCTCGACTTTTCTCCAGGAGGCCATGTCCCGCATTACACAGCGCCGGGTCGCGTTCATCGCGATTGTTCCCGATGTTCTGGAACAATACAGCTACGACAACCTGCTGGTTATCAACCCGCTTTGGGACGACTATGCCTGCCGTTTCGGGAACAACGTCAGTTGCCGCATTTCCAGTCGGGAATTTATGCGCTGCGTGTCCGAAAGCCGCCACGTCAAGGAACTCATCCGGCTGATCCTGGACAGCCAGGAACAACTTTACATTTACCTCTATGAAAGTCTTCCCGAGATGACCCTGGACGAGCTGCCCGGGGTATCCATCCTCGGGCCGGACAAGCGGACGGCGGCCCGTCTGAACAGTAAAATATATCAATTCCGGCGCTTTCAATCGCGTCTTCCCATGCCGGAGGGGAAACTCTGCGCCGGCTGGCCGGAGTTACGGCGAACCACCAGCCGGCTCTGGGAGCGCTGGACTGACGGAATCTTCATCACCGGGGAATACAGCGCCGCCGGGGGCAACAGCCAGGTGGCCTATGGCCCGGAAGATATTGACGATCGTTTCAAAGCCTCTCATCAAACATGTCTCATCAACCGGTATATGCCCCATGCCTATGATCCAACCGTACTGGCGGTCGTTGCCGGAGAGGACGAGGTGTTCGTCGCCGGGGTGGCGGATCAACGGATTGAAGGAGGGACGCGTTTTACCGGGTCCACGTTCCCTTCTGTCCTGGATAAGACCATTCAGGACCAGCTCAGCGATTATACCCGTCGCATCGGCAGGGAGCTGGCTCAGGAGGGTTACCGTGGTATATTCGGATGTGATTTCATCGTCACGGACGACGGGAATATTTTATTTCTAGAAGTCAATGCCCGAAAACAGGGAACGACCATGGAGTTCTGCTGCACCCTGGAGCAGAGTCTGCCTGCAGGAGCCCCCACATTGCCGGAGCTGGAATACCACGCGGTGGTCCACGGCCGGTTTCCAGCGGGGATTGCCGAGATGACCAACAACCCGAAAGGCATCCACTGGGGGACCTACAACTATAAAATTCATAACAACGTTCGCACCAGCGGTTATCTTCCCAATAACCCCAATGAACGGGAGGCCTTTCAGAACCTGGCGGATTATCACCGCCAAAAGGATTTTCTGATCCTGGAACACGTGGGGAGCGATTTTATCGTGGCGGAGGGATCCTTTCTGGCCCGTATCGTATCGCTGGGAAAAGATACCCCCAGTGTGCAACAGGGCCTGGATCAGGGGCTGAAGACCATCCGTACCACTATCGACGAGAACCTATCTGGAGAGGCATGATTATCATGGACGAATACACCCGGGAACTGATCGATGAGCTGTTTGCGGACACACCCGGCACCCCATCTCCACCCAACCCGGAGATCTGCAATCATATAGAGAAAATGGCTGCGGAGGCGGCAACGGCAGCCACCACCGGACCCATACTCGATCTTTTTTCGCTGCTCAAACGCATCCGGATGGAGGACGGACAGACTCCGGAAGCCTTTGGACTGTCCCGCGAACAGTTGGCCGATCTGAGCCAAAAACATGAAACCCTGGATGAGCATCATGTCACGGCCGGGGGGCGCCTGAATCGGGCTCGGCCCATCGTCGAGGCGGCCAACGCCAGGGTGGATGAATATCTTCGCGCCAGGGAAACGGAAGCTCCCAGCGGCGTCGAGATTTGGGAGGTTATCAAGCGGAATCAGAAGCGGATACAGGCGCAGCTGAATATCGACGACCTTGACTGGAGCAGCTACAGCGGTCAACTGAGAAACTGCATCGATTCGGTGGCGGCGCTGGCAAAGATCATCGATCTGACCCCGGAAGCCATCGCCGATGTCACCCGTGTGACCAACCGCTACCGGATGCGGATGACCCCCTATTATGCCAGTCTGATCCGCCCGGGAATCGTTAATGATCCTGTCCTCTTGCAGAGTGTCCCCACGGGCGAAATGGTAGATAACGTGGGAGTGGAAATTCCCCCGGTGGCTGCGGACCACTCGCCGGCCAGGCTGATCGACCAGTTTTATCCGCGAACCGTGACCATCAAGGTTACCAATATGTGTGCCATGTATTGTACCCATTGCCTGAGAATCGCCCATATCGGCAAAAAAGACACCATCTATCCAGAGGCCGCCTATGGGGAGGCCCTCGACTATATCCGGCAGAACGAACGGATACGGGATGTGCTGATTACCGGCGGGGATGCGTTTGTATTGCCGAATCGCATGATCCGGAAAATTCTCGATGCATTGGACGGTATCGACCATGTGCGTCTCAAGCGACTGGGAACGCGGATTCCGGTTACGGCTCCCATGCGGATCGACAACGAACTCCTGGACATTCTCGAAGGCAGCAACGAGCGGAAACCTGTCCGGGTTGTCACCCAAATCAACACGGCTCAGGAGATTACCCCGGTGTCCCGCGACGCATTTAAAGAGATTTCCAAACGGGTCAGCGCTGTTCTCAACCAGGCCGTCCTGTTAAAGGGGATCAACGACACCCGGGTGAAGATGTGGAAGCTGTGCGAGACCATACAGGAGAGCTACGTACGGCCATATTACATTTTCTGGTTATAAAGAAAGCCCAAGTGAATTAATTTTGTAGAAGTAAATCAGCTTGGATTCCACTTTTAATTTGTCTACAGGTTATCTTAGCCGATGAAGCGACTTGTTCTACAATTCGCATGAATTTT